>Ga0255351_1000010_pt1 | contig 103102 bp, 78 predicted proteins | sample HBST25r2metaG_FD_186024 | JGI IMG/M metagenome (GOLD analysis project Ga0255351, IMG submission 186024) | Peat soil microbial communities from Stordalen Mire, Sweden - H.B.S.T-25.r2 | ecosystem: Environmental > Terrestrial > Soil > Wetlands > Peat | place: Sweden: Norrbotten County, Stordalen... | reverse complement strand
AGGCCGGAAACGATAAGCTGCATAGAGTGGGGACACCTTCTTTGGGAGTTGGTCGTGATAACCCTATTCTAAAGTTGGCAATCCCCACCTCAAAATGCTTCTGCTGCCTTAATTTTGCAAGAGGCTCAATGGTTTATCGAAAATAGAGGACTTGCCAAGAAGATTGAAAAAACTACAGAGGGGTGCTATGAACTTGAGCGAAAACATACCTATGTCTTCAGACTTCAGGAGCGTCTCGAAGCGGCGCTACGCAATGGTGGAGTAATCTATGGGCAAGCAACGGCCAAGAGTTCCGTTGGCCGGGTAGACGTTCTCGCTCGACTGATTGTTGATGGGATGAATACATATGAATGCTTCGACCCTGCGGGACTAAAAGACGGGTCAGGCGATATGTATTTGGAGATCACCCCAATAACCTTTGATGTAAAGGTTAAAGCAAATAAGTCTCTCTCCCAATTGAGATTTTTCTATGGTCGCCCTGAGGATGTTGAAATTCGTGCAGTAGAGCTTTTCCATACCGTTTTTGGTGACTCTAAACACGAAGACGGTAGCCTCACGGTAAGCCTCTCCGATGCTACGGTAGGTGACGTAAACGGAGCCACCTGTAAAGGTGTAGCATTCCGTTCTAAAACATCTAAACCAGACAGGTCTCACATCCCACTTTGGAATTGCGATCAGGAAGATGAAAAACCCAACCCAGTTGATTATTGGGACATCGTGGTAGCGGACGAGAACAAGCGCCTTCTCATCGAAAACGACGTGTTCTACATCCTGAGGTCGAAAGAGAAGCTATTTGTCCCGAAGGGCATTGCTATTTATTGCCGCGCAAGCGACGAAACAATGGGAGAGATGAGGATTCATTACGCGGGTTTTGTCCATCCGTACTTCGGACTCTACCGAGAAGACGAAACGCAAGGAACGCCTTTGATATTCGAGGTACGGGGGCACCAGGTACGAGTAAGCCTTGCAGATGGTGAAAAAATGGCTAGCCTCATTTTTTATCGAATGTCAGAAGATGCACCTGGATTGACAGCAGAGGAAGAGATAAAAGAGGCAGAAGGGTACGGCAGTCAGGATTTAAAACTATCAACCCGATTTCGGAATTGGCCAAAGCATATCAAACGTAACAACGATGGAACTGTTGAAGAAGGGAAGGAGGTAACTGAAGATGCTAAAGTCAAGGCGACATAGCGCTGACCAATCAGGGCGTCTCTTCCCTGAATCTCCAACATTTAGGATTATCAGATTAGGAGGCAATGCCGCTCGAAAACGGACAGACGAGTTAATGCTACTTCGAGACATGCTACTCGAAAACGAGGCGATGTACCCTGGAATTGACCGATGGTACTCGGAAAAAGTGCTGCCTGGTTTAAAGACCTCGGAGCGAATCGCATACCTCGCATTTGAGGATGAAAGACCAGTAGCGTCTGCGGTTCTAAAGTTGGGCGAACATGCAAAGTTCTGCCACGTTCGAATTCGAGAAGGGTTCCGTGATCTCGATTTAGGTCAGATGATCTTCACACAATTGGCACTTCAGGCGCGGCACCAAAAAGGCGTGACAGATATTCATTTCACGCTACCTGAGAGCCTGTGGGGGCAAAAGGGAGAATTCTTTAAATCATTTGGGTTTGAAGCTGCCAATAAATCATCTCGGCAGTATCGGTATGGCGAAGAGGAACTTTTTTGTTCTGCCCCTATAGACAAGGTTTGGGACCGAGCGTTAGGGAGGATTCATTTACTCAATCGCCTTTCGCCGGGCGGTTATGCATTGGCAGATAAAATTCTCTTGAGTATTCGTCCGATCTTTGCTGACAAAATATTTTCTGGGTCAAAACAGGTTGAAATCAGGAAGACTTTCTCGAAAAGGTGGAGAGGACGTCAAGCTGTCGTGTATGCTACCCAGCCCTCTGGTTCGCTGATGGGTGAAGTGACTCTTTCTGAAATCAATACGGGAACACCCTCCGCCATTTGGGAGCACTACGGTGAAAGAGCGGGTTGCTCATTCGAGGAATTTGCGGGCTATGTCGGCGGGGCTTCTGAGGTACATGCTATCGAACTTACCAATATCAAACCATACCTCGCTCCAATTAGCATTGCCCAAATTTCACATCTGATTCGTGAAGACCTGCGCCCGCCGCAGTCATACCTTGAAGTCAAGATGAACACTGAAAGTGTATGGGGAAAAGCAATATCGGTGGCTGGCCTCCTTCATAGCTGGCGCGGGATCAAGCAGCAAAGTTCTTAGCCCCGTGAGCACCCATGATTGCCCCCTCTAACATATTTCGGATGCCAAAATTGCCCAGACAAATTCTGGGCGATTGTGATGGGTGGAGATTATCCAGACACCGTCTGGATAATCTTTGTGGCTTCACAGCGAAATTCCCGGTCGAGTTCTGCCGGTGCGCGGGTACAGTAGCGGTACACCCGTCAGCTTTTGCCGACCCCGGCAAACTCGGTTAACCACCGCTCGCTCAACTATTTAGGACTCCGCTTAACTATGGGAGCATATCGTTTAATATCATAGACATACAGCGTTGAGGCCCGACTCATAATCCCTTGGTTCGGGGTTCGAATCCCTGCAGGCCCACCAAATCGCAACGTGTGTAATGTCAATAAATACAATATGATACAGCGGTAAACCCGAAAAAGAAAGACGTCCGATTTGCGGTAGATTTGCGCTTGTTCTTCGCTTTCGGTGCAGTTTCGGTACAGTGCCGGAATACCAGCACAGCATTGGAGCGTGAATGGCGACTCTCGTTTCTTGATTTCACTAAGAACGCACGAAGCTGACCGGCGTAATGCCTCTGTTTTCAGCATACTTTTCCATCGGACTTTTTGGTTGGTGTGGCTTGGTGCGCTCTGCTCCGCATTACTTTGCCTTTTGTCGCCCTTGGCCAGTTTTTTCTCACTCACCTGCCGACGCCGCTCCAACTGCACGGCTGGACTCAACTTTCGTGCGTCATTTCGTTCCATACTGATTAGATGCAGCCGATATGAACAGGTGTCGGTATTTACGGGCCGACTCCATAAGGTATTGTGCAGCTTTTCGCGCCTACACCCTGATTCGCTACCATAAAGTCATGCCGCCCTTTCCTCCAGGACAAACGCTGCTGATCGACGCCGACGATACGCTCTGGGAGAACAACGTCTACTTTGAGCGCGCCATCGCCGCCTTTACCAGCTTGCTCGACCACCAGAAGCACTCGCCCGCTCAGGTGCGCGCCACGCTGAATGAGGTCGAGCGCGAGACGATCCTCACCCACGGCTACGGGTTGCACAGCTTCACACACTCGCTGCTGTTGTGCTTTGAACGGCTCAGCGCCGCGCCGATGACCGAAGAAAGCCGCGAGCGCATTCTGGGCTTTTGCCGCGCCATCGCCGAGCAGGAGATTGAGCTGCTGCCCGGCGTGGCCGAGACGCTGGCCGAGTTGGCAAAGCGCCATCGGCTGATCCTGATGACCAAAGGCAACCACGCCGAGCAGGCCGACAAGCTGAGCCGCTCCGGCCTTGCTGGCTGCTTTTCCGCCGTGGAGATTGTTGCGGAGAAAGACCCTCCGACTTATCGCGATGTTATCCGGCGGCATGAGTTAACGCGGGCCGGTGCTGCGCCGCATAGTTATTGGATGATCGGCAACAGTCCCAAGAGCGACATCAATCCTGCACTCGCCGCAGGGCTGAACGCCGTCCATCTCTTCCACAAAGATACCTGGGTGCTGGAGCACGCCGCGCTGGATGCAGCGCCGGAGGGACAGCTTTTAATTGAGCTGGATGGCTTCACGAAATTGCGAGAGGTATTCTGAAAGGCTTGTGTTTCAGCCTTCGCTTTTGAGCGACTGTTTCAAATCCGCAAGCACCCGCTCCGGCGTCCACGCGTAGCCGGGATAGACGCGCGGGCAGAGGTCAGGCGCGGGGACGTGTCAGGAGATGGGCGGCTTGGTGTCCGGCTTGGCCTGCGACACCACAACAATGTGGTCCACCAGATAATCCGCATTCGGATCAGGCGAGACCAGCACATCGGCGGTGATCGTGTCACCCGGATGCAACTCACCGAGGACGCTCGTGTCCTTGAGTTTGTATGCCATGGTCATCGCTTCCATGAGGCCGGGAATGGCCTCGTGGTTGAGCGTGACTTCTCCCTGAGCAGCGTCCGTGGAGACGACCTTGCCGCGCAGATGATAGACCTTGGTTTCGGCGCTGGATGGCGCGGACGGCTTTTGTCCGCTGTGGCAGGCCGCCAGCACGAAGAGTGCGAGCAAGGGAAGAGCAAGCAATCGACGCATCATAGGCTCAGTGTACAACCACTTGCAGTGGGGCCAACGGACGATTCAGTTTTAGCGTGTTCCTTGTCCGCGCTCGATGCGCATCATGGGCGAGTGGCCAGCGGACTGTATGCCGCGCACCACATGCGGCGTAAAGATCATCAGCAGCGTGGCGTAGTTCTTCTGCTTGTCGTTGCCGGTCAAGTTGTTCATGCCGGGGATCTCGCTGAGTCCCGGCATTCCGCTGATGGCGCGGCTTTCGTTCTTGTCCACTTCGCTGACGACCTCGACGCTCTCGCCCTCCTTGATGGAAACTACGCCGGAAAAGGCGCGGTTGCTGAGCACCGGGTTGCCGTTGATCGAGTTTCCGGCCAGGGCATCGATCTTCATGTCGATCTTGAGCGTCACCTCGCCGCTGCGCAGCACACGCGGGGTGGCTTTGAGGGTCATGCCCAGATCCTCGTATGTTACCTGGGGAAAACCGGAGACGCTGCTGCCGATACCATAAGAGGCGGCCAGCGCGGCGAGGCTGCTGGAGTTCCCGGCGCCGGTCAGACCAGCAATCGAGGCGGTGCTGGTGCCCAGGCTGGAATACGAAGAAGACTGGATAGGATAGCGCATGCCGGATTTCAGCGTTGCATCTTCGCCGTCGCCCAGGCGGATTTGAATCTGATCCAGTTCGCGCGATTCCGAGGAGTTCAAATTGAAGTTGGCCGAGAGCGCGCCGGGAGCCAGCGCCGAGGCGGTCAGCCCGCCGCCGAAGAGTGCAAAGCCACTGGTGAGCAGGGAACTGCCGGAGACCTGGCCGGAGGCGAGCAGAATGCCGAGGATTTTCGCCGTCTCGCCGGAAGAAGCCAGCCCGGAGGAGATGATCTGCTGTACCAGCGCCTGGTTGGAGTTCAGGATGGACTGCTCTTCGGTGTAGACGTTCATGGCGGAGACATTCTGCGGCTGATGCACGCCGGTATTGCGCTCCGTGGTATGCGCCAGTTGAATGAGGTGAACGTCCAGCACCACTTGGCTGCGTCCGTCGATCAGGCCGCTTAGGGTGGCGTTGAAGGCCTCGAGGTTCTGATGGTGAGCGCGGAGGGTGATGGTTCCGGAGGTGGGTTCGGTGACCGACGTCTGCACGTCAAAGACGTTCTTGGCCAGGTTGCCTACGTCGGTCAGCTCTTCCTTGGTCAGGCCGGAGAGATAAACCGTTTCGAACTCCTGGCGCTGAAACTGCTGGCGATTCTCCTTGGTGTCGCGCACCACCAGCGCGCGATGGGCATCCAGCGGCACATAAAAGGAATTCGTGAGCATCCCGAGAATGTGCGCTGCCCGCGCGAAGCTGGCGTTATCCAAATCCAGGCGGGATACCGTGGTGCGCACGCTCTCGTCCACAGTCGCGGTAATTCCGTATGCCTTGAAGACCTGCTGGATGATTTCACGCTGGTTGGTGTGCAGATGAAAGCTATGAAGCGCGGGCGCGGGCGCAAGCTCCACAGCCTCGCCTGCCTCGCCAGCCTCGGCCTCGTAGGTGGGCCGGGAGTGGCCGCGCAACGCATCGTCTCCCAGTTCGAAAAGGTGCGTTTTAAGCTGGCCATTCTCCGGGTCCAACTCCAACGCATGAGCCAACGCCGCGCGTGCCGCCGCCTCCTCATTGTGCGTCCGGTCTTTGGCCGCAGCCTGAATCAGCGTCGTCACCGCATGGCTGCGCGCCACGCTGGCCGCCAGCGGATAGTCGCCGTTCTCCGGGTCGAGCCGGGCCGCCTTCTCGTAGCCGCTCATCGCCTCTTCAAATTTCTCTTTCTCGAAGAGCTTGCTGGAGGCCAGATAAAGCTTGGTTGCGTGGCGGCGATCAGAGGCGCGCACCGGTTTAGGCGGAGTGGCTTCTTGGGCTTGCTTCGCATTGGAAGCGGGAGCGGGCGAGGAAGAAGCCTGGGAATGAAGAATGCCGGAAAGGCAGATCAGCAGCAGCGAGGCAATCCAATAACTCGTCCGTCTTCTGAAATTCGGGTTCATCGACGAAGGCACTCTCATGGCGCAACCGCCGTTTGAGCCAGCAGATCGGCCAGCGAGGTGGCACAGGCATCTGGGCGGAGTTCGAGCAGCGTCTCAAAGCTGAAGCGGCCTGTGGCTACGGAGATTACTGGCAGGCCGTTCGAGCGCGCCGCCTCAACATCGCGCGGCGTGTCGCCAACCACGCACACCTGTGCATCGGCACCGGCCAACTCGCGGGCCTTGCGCACTGCGTTGCCGATCAGCTCGGCGCGGTCCGGAAAATTGTCGCTGAAGCCGCCGAAGCGGAACCACGCGCGCACCCCAACCTCTTCCAGCTTGGCCCAGCCAATGGCTTCCAGGTTGCCTGTGGCCACGCCCAGCACCGCACCGCGCCGCGCCAGATGAGCCAGAGTCTCTTCTACGCCGGGCATGAGGTAGATATCCATCAGATGGCGGCGCTCCTCAAAGGCTTTGTGAATCGCCTCCAGCATGAGACTCCACTTTGGCTCGAAGACCTCGCACGGAATACCCGCGTTTACCAAAGCATCGCGCAGAATCGCCGGGTCTGTGCCACCGGGAGTAAGAAAGAGATGCTGCAGAACGTCGAAGCCTGTCACCTGCTGCACGCCGACGGCAAAGGAGTCGCGGTGAATGCGGTCGCGGTTGCGCAGCAGCGTGCCGTCAATGTCGAACAGGTAGGCAGCTTGCGCATCCCAGTGAAAGCCGGGTTCGATGTAGACCTGTGCTTCGGCGCTCTGAGCGGCGGTATCCATATCTTCCATTGTAAAGACGCGCGCCGCCCGGTTTCCGTTTGACGGAAGAATACTGCAGTTGTAGATAAGGGTCGCGGAGGGAGCAGGGGCCTTCAGGCCCCTGAATGAGTGCAAATTCGATGGGCCTTTAGGCCTGGCTTTTTTGTGCCTTTTCCATTGCTTTATTCAAATGCAACAGTTGGACTAAGCAGACGCTGGGTGCCCCATCCTTGGCGCGTTCTTGTTTTTGCGCCAAGGGTGGGATACAAAGATGCCGGAATTTCAGAAACCATGAAAATGCATCGCCGTTTCAGATCTCCCACCAATCCAGCGCCAGCATCCGTGGATAATAAAGTCCGGCAAAAACTCTAGCCTCCGCGCCAATCTGAGGTCGCAGCAGTTGGCCATACGCCTCGATCTGCGGCGCAAAAAGCGAACGCAGCGCAGCCGGGTCCGCGGAATCGTCGTGCGCGGTTTTGTAGTCGATGATCCACCAGCAATCGTCTCCCTCGCTGCACGGTGCGGGGCCAGCCCGGAAGACGCGATCCACGCGAACCGCGCGCACGGAACCGGCAACAACTCCCGCCCAGGCCGCTTCGCTGGCCGCGCTCGGATGCGGCGATAGAATCCACGCGCCGACAGGGTTCTGCGAAGCCTTGAGCGCCAGTTGCAGCGCCTCGGCGCTGATGCGCGCGGCCTGCTGAGGGTCCACGCCCACCGAACGTACCTGAGCCTGAATGCGAGCTTCGAAGCTACGAAGTGCTAAGCGCGCCGCCTCTCCATCCATCGTTGCGCGCAGCCGCGCCAGCTCTTCCAGCAGCGAGTGAACGGCCCTGCCCATAGCGCGCGAAAGCAAGCCGCCTTCGTGGCGGGAGTAGAGGCTTCGTTCCCAGGTATCAAAATCGAGACCTGGGGCACCAGCGAGACCTGGGACACCCGTTGCGATAGCCTGTGAAGAATTTGTTCGAGCGCCGACTCCTGCTGGGTGCCCCATCCATTCCGCGCTTTTCAGCGGAATGGGTGGGAAACCACGATCCCCGAACTGTATCGAAAAATCCGTCGGCAGACGGCGCAGCAGCGTGGGCCGCATAGGCGACGGCATCACCAGCAGATCGCCCGACGCGGCAATCGACTCGATCTGATCTTCGTGAATTACTCCAATTGTCCCGGAAACCTTCCACTCTTCAAAGCGCGCGCGGACCTCTTCTTCCAGTGCTGGCCAGGCCGTAGCGAGCAGGCTGTTTGATGGTTCCACCAGCAAAAGCTCGTCGTCCTTTTCCCTGCATGTGAGCCGTGCAAACAGATGCAGTTCTTCGCGGGCGCGCGTGGCAGCCACATAGAGAATCCGGCGCGTCTCCTGCAACTCCCGCGCGCGATAAACCTGATCCACCCAGGCTTTGGCAGAGCCGCGCTCTTCACCCTTGCGCTGGAAAGGCGCGATCAAAAATTCAGTAATCTCGCCGCTCTCGTCGGGCTGCGTCAGTCCGCGTTCCAGCCACGAAAGCATCTTGTAACTGCCGCGCCCATTTGCCGCCTGAAGCTCCGGAACGATGACCACCTCAAACTCCAGCCCCTTGGCCTTGTGAATGGTCATCAACTGCACGCCGCAATCGCTCGCGGCGTCAGGATCGGGCAGCGCGGTCAGCTTGTCGAGTGACGCGTCCAGAGCCGGGCCGAGCAGGTCTTCTTCGCCACCGGGCAGACGGTCCAGGCAACTCCACAGCAGGTCGAGGTTGGCGCGGGCAGCGGCGTCCACGCAGGCCGCTCCGCCCAGCAGCAGCCAAATCTGCTCCAGCCAGCTTCCCAGTTTCAGGGCGGGCTGAGCAGAGCGCAGAGCAATAGCGGCGTTGATGGCTTGCAGCACGCGACCGCCAGCCCTCTGCGCCTCTTCACTCAGCAACGGAAGCCGCTCGGCCAGCAACTCCGGCACGGGCCGCGCAAGCAGCTCCGCAGCGCCATCTCCAGCCAGCGTGTGCAGTTCTTCCAGCGAAAGCCCGCACCACGGCGCGCGCAGAACCCCCAGCCAGGCTACGCGATCCTGCGGGTTCAGCAGAGCGCGTGCCAGCGCCAGCGCGTCCAGGACTTCGGGGCGCTCCGCGAGCTTCTCCAGATCGACGGCGCGGAAGGGGATTTTTTCTTTTCTCAGAGCTGCGGCGATGGGGGCAAGAGCGCTGCGGGCGCGGCCCAGAACGGCGATGCGAAATTTGCCTCCACTGGCCTTTGCCGCTTCCATGCGGCCTTCATAACTGCGAATCAGCGCAATGATTTCGTCAATCTGCGCGGCGTGGGCGGCTTCTTTTTCCTCGTCGTCGGCAATGCCGGGAACAAAGTTCAGATGCAATGCAAAGGTCGGAGCGGCGTGGGCAGTTTCACAGCCTACGGAAACACTCTCTGGTGCGCTGGCTTTGTAACAGGGCACGACTTCAGTCGTGCCGCAAACGTCTGCTAATGAAGATTGGGCTTTAGCCCCTGCGGGATGCTTTTCGGGGATTTCACATAAATTAGGGCCATTTTCCGAAGCCTGTTCTTCTCGCGCCGGTTGCGCGGCTGAGAAGCGAACGCCGCTGCCGTCGTCTGCCGCAAAAATCTTCTCGAAGGCCTGATTGAGCCGCTCCACCAATCCCGGCGCAGTGCGGAAGTTGGCCTGAAGCGGCGCAAAGTCGAAGCGTAGTGGCTCCTCATGCGCCATCTCCAGCCCCAGCGTTCTCACGCGCGGAAAAAGCTCGGCGTCGGCCTCGCGGAAAGAGTAAATCGACTGCATCGGGTCGCCGACGACAAAGCAACTGCGCCCCGCGCGCTCCGGCCATGCGGCGATGAGGCTGGAAAGCAATTGATGCTGGCGGCGGCTGGTGTCCTGGAACTCATCGACGAGTAGGTGGCGAATCGTATCGCCCACCGCCAGCGCTGCATCGGTGGGCATTCCGTCCTCGCCGCGCAACACGCGCTGGGCGATCTGCGCCACCTCGATAAAGTCCACCCTACCCGCTTCGGCAAAGGCGATCCGCAGCTCACCCGCCGCGTGCCGCAGCAGCGTAAAGCAGGCGCGCACAATCTGCCAATCATCCTCGGAATAGCGCGCCGGGGGCAGAGCGCGAACAGCGCCGAGCGCGGCTTCCAAGCCGGCAACAGCGGCCAGCCGCGCGATCAATTCGACTAGGCGAGCCTTCTCGCGCTTGCGGTCGGCGGGGAAGCCCAGACGCACATTGACCTGCTTGCGAAAGGTGCCAGTGCCAATCAGCAACAGCTCGGCCAGAGCCGCGTAAGCCGAGTGGACCGCTTCCAAATCCGCGAACGGCGCAGAGGGTAGCTCGACCAACTCGGCCAGTTCCTGATGAAGCGCGCCGCCACTCTGCCCACAAGCAAAGCGCGCCAGCTCCAGCGCCTCTTCGCGCGCGCCGAGAGCCTGATCGAGCAGCCGGCTCAGCGCGTCGAGAGCCTCCCGCACGGCACTCCCAAAAGGCCGCTCCAGCCGCTCCCGCAGCGCCAGCCAGTCCGGCTCGCGCTCCAGTACAAAGTTGTGCATCCAGCGGTCGCGGCTGGCCAACATTTCAACCAGCAGGCCCTCCATCTCCGCCCAGCCATTGTCGCGCCACAGCAGCAGCTCTTCAATCGCTGCGCTGAGGGCCGACCCGCTCTGATCGATCTTGCGCAGCGTCTCGCGGGCAGCGCGGCGATAAAGATCCTTGGGTTGCTCGGCAATCTCCAACCCACCGCCCAGGCCCGAGAGCAGCGGCTGCTGAAGAGCCAGCTCACGGCAGAAAGAATCGATGGTGCAGACGCGAAGTTGCGCGGGCAGATCAAGCAGCTTCCAGCCGAGAGCCTGCGAATGCTCCAGCGCCCGGCGGGCGGCGGGGTTTGGCTCGTCGCTTCTCAGCTCATCCAGAATGCGGTTGCGCATCTCGGCAGCAGCGGCGTTGGTGAAGGTGATCGCCACCACTTGCCCCGGCTCTTCCACCTCGGCCAGCAGACGCAGAAATCGTTCCGTGAGCAGCGTCGTTTTGCCCGAACCAGCCGGAGCCTGCACCAGAACAGACCGGCTGGGGTCAAGCGCCAAATCGCGTTGTCTCTGATCGGGAGGATTACTCATTGCTGGCCTCCTCATCGTCTGATTCGTCTTCGCCCGCCAGCACCGCCGAGTTCTCCTGAATGCGGCAGAGAGTTTGCAGCCCGCAGCGTTCGCAGGTCTTCGGTGCTTCGCGCGGGTCAACCTCCGCTCGTCCCGCGATAAAATCCTGGGCTAGCTGCTGGATGCAATCCCGCCAATCGAGAAGCTGCTCGGCGGTGAAGGGATTCTTCATCAGTGGGCTTGTGCCTTTCAGTCCGCTGAAGAGCGTCGCCGCAGCGTCGCCCACGCGTCCGGCAAACTCCAGCTCTCCGGGGCGCACTTTGGCGAAGGCCAGCCCGCCCAGCACTTCATCCTCTTTCATCGCGAAACCGGCATAGAGCGGCAGTTGTACCTCCTCTGGACGGGGCGTCGCCCACGCGTTGGGCGAGACGTTGCCGGATTTGTAGTCGATCACCAGCAGCGTATCGTCAATCAGCCGGTCCAGACGGTCCAGACGCAGATCGAAGCTCAGTCCGGCGAGATGAATCGTCCGTTTCTCCTCGGTGGCCGCGACCTCGAAGCTGACGCGCGCGCTTTCAAACTCCAACCACTCGGTCACCAGGCGCGTGAGCCTCAGCGCCTCCAACTCCAGGTAGCGGCGCGGCATTTGCTCGCGCAGATGCGGGCGCAGCTCCCGCGCCAGCGTACGCCGCACGTGGGCGGCAACGAAGGCTTGCAGGGCGCTCAGACTCTCATTGGATGGAGCTGATTGGGGTTCGTCGTTTCCCAGGTCCGAAAATCCGGACCTGGGGCACCCAGCTTCTTGATTGGTCAGGCTAAGCAGCTCCGCGTGGCTGCGAATTCCCTCCGGCGGCCCGGCCCAAATGGAGTGAAGCACGGCATGAAGCAGGCTGCCGCGCTGTGAGGCAGTCAGTCCAGCCTCGGCGGCCCTCCAATCCTCTGCTCCCAGCCGCGCCGTGGCGAAGGCCTTGAAGGGACACTGCGACTGCGCAGTCATCACAGCGGCTCCGCCCGCAACCTTGCCCGGCGCAAACGGCACCCGGCTGAAATCCTCGAAGGGAACGGTCAGCGGCGCGGGGCTGGCAGGCGTTTGCAGCTCCGGCGGAAGCTCTCGTGGCTCTCCTGCAATCTGCACAACCAGCCGCGACGGGCGCGTCTCGGCGGCAGCGTTCTGCCGCGCAAAGCTGAAGCAGACCTTCGGCGCGGCGGCCAGCAGACGCCGCGTCACCGCCTCCGCCAACTCCCAATCCAACTGCGCCGTGGCGTGCGGCATTCCCGCTGTACGCTGAACGTCAATCGGCAGCAGCGGATGCGCCGCGCCGTTCGCCGGCCAGGCCTCCTCAGCCGCTCCCAGAAACCAGACAGCGTCGGCGTCCAGCCCGGCCGACTCTGCGGGACCGGCAATCAAAATTGGCGCATTGCGCGACTCCGGCGCAAAGAGCGTCTCGTCCAGCGCGCGGCTGAGCTGCGCCAGAAATTCCCGCCAGCTTATGCGGCGTCCATCAAAGCCCAGCGAGCCGCAGCTCTCCACCGCTTGCTGCCAGCGATGCAATGCCTGAAACTCGGCGCTCATGAGCGGCCTGCCGCTGGCAAAGTGCAGCTCGTCCAACAGGCGCGGCGTCAGCTCCGCCCACGCAATCGGACTCAGCGTGCGCCGCGCAAATCCCTCCCAAAGTCGTCGCGCCGCCCCCACGCGCTCCACCCACGCGGCAGGCAAAAACTCGGCGGCGCATCGCTCACTCAAAAACGCTCGCAAGCTCCACTGCGTTCGCTCCAGCCCGTAGTGGCGCAGCCTGCGCAGATAACCTTGCAGCGCCGCATTCTCCTGCGCGCTGGCGGCAATCAGACCGGTCGAAAGCAGCCAATCAAGCTCCTGCTCGGCCAGTGCGCCGTCCAGCCAGCGCAGCGCCAGCAGCGCCGCCCGCGCCAGCGCAATCTGCCCCAGCGGAAGGCCCAGCGAAAACTCAAAGGCCGTGCCCGTGTGCCGCAGAAAGGCGCGCTCCATCTCGCCCCTCCGCGCGCTGGCCGATTGCGCCACCACCAGCAGCCGCGCATCAGGCTTCGCGGCAAGCTGGCGTCCGCACCAGATCGCGCAAGCCGCTAGTTCCTCCGCTTCGTTTGCCGCCGCAAAGAATCCAACCTCGTCGGCTGGTTCGCCTTGCGCAGCCTCGCGCCACTCGCTCCACGCCTCAAAAAAGTCGCGCTGCGCAGGCAGAATCCGATCAAAACCAACCAACAACAGCGGTGCACGCCGCGCCGCATCCGCCTGAAGCGCCGGAATCAGCTCCAGCGGCAACCGGCTCGCGCTCAGCAGTTTTCCCGCGCGGCAAGCATCGTCAAAAGCCGCCAGCCAGCCGCTGAAGGCCCCCGCATCCTGCTGCCAAGCACTACGCGCCGTCTTCCTCAGCAGATGCGGCGCATAGCTGCAAACCAGCTCATGCGCCTCCATCGCCAGCGCCGCCACGCGCTGCCGAGGCCCCTCCAGCAGCGTCGCCAGCGAGCGTTCTTCACCCGCAATCGCTACCCACAGCGCCTGCTCCTGCGCGGAGTTGAGCACCAGGCGCGCGTCAGCGGCCCGCTCCTCCCAAGCCGCCCGGACAAAGCCCTTCCAATCGAAAATCTTCGGCGCGGGCCATGCCGTCAGCCCCTCGGCCTGCCGCGCGCGATTGAATCCAGCCGCCAAAGCCCGCGCCGCGCGGTCGCTGGCCGTGACCACCCAGCCGCCCGCGCGCAGCCATTCGTCCGTCTCCACCGCCCAAGCGCCCATTCCAGCTTTATACTCTGTCAGGCCGGTTCAGGGCCACCCGCTGTTGCCTTTGTTGAGTCCATGCTTAATCAGGTTCAGCGCGGTGCTCTGGAGCGTTCGGAGCGGTTTCATGCGCCGATAATCGAACTGTGGACGCTGCAACCAATCTCGCGCTCTTGAAGGACTACCAAGTCTATCTGCGCGTGGAAAAAGGCCTGCGCCCGCTCACCTGCGAGGCCTACGACAGCGACCTGAAGACCTTTGCCGAGGTCATCGAAAGCCGCCACGGCGTGTTGCTCACCGCGACCCAGCAGGACGTGGCGGCTTTCCTGGAGCATCTGCGCGCCCACGGCATCGAACAGCGCTCGGCGGCCCGCAAGCTGAGCTGCCTGAGGGGCTTTTACAAGTGGCTGCTGCTCGACCGCCGCATCCATCACGATCCGACTGTAAATATTGAGTCGCCCAAAGCCTGGAAGGTTCTGCCCAAGTCCCTCGCCGAGCCGGAGGTGGCCGAGATGCTGGATCGCGCGCAGATGAAGGCCGAGCATCCCCAGGCCCGCGCCACCGATCTGCGCGACCGCGCCATCCTGGAACTGCTCTACGCTGGCGGTTTGCGCGTCTCTGAGGTCACGGCGCTCTCCACCGGCGATCTGGCCCTCGATCTGGGCCGCGTGCAGGTGCGCGGCAAAGGCGACAAGGAGCGCATCGTGCCCTTGGGGCGCCCCGCCATCGAGACGCTGGAAACCTATCTGCGCGAAGGCCGCCCTCATCTGGCCCGCATCAATTCCGCCCGCACCGGCGTACGTGGCAAGGCAAATCCGGCCCGTCAGGATTCCACGCGCCTCTTTCTCTCGCTCCATGGAATGCCGCTCACCCGCCAATGGGTCTGGCACATCGTGAAGACAGCCGACAGCACAGCCAGCCCGCACCGCCTGCGCCACAGTTGCGCCACGCACATGGTTGAGCACGGTGCCGATCTGCGCAATGTGCAACTGCTGCTGGGCCACGCTGACATCTCCACCACGCAGGTCTATACACACCTCGCGCTGGGCCGCCTCAAAGAGGTCCATCGCCTGCACCATCCTCGCGCCACGCGTCCGCGCCCTGAGCCAGTCGGGTCTCCCGCACCAACCGGCCGCAAAGGACTTTATCTGGTCTCTAGTGTCAAACAATCCAAGCAAATCGAAAGCAACAATGCAAGCATTCCTGACCAACCCGCCTATTCGCTAACCAGCAATGGAAGCCAGCCAAACCAACCCGCTAACTTGCTAACTCGCGATTTCCGCGAAGCGGAAGCTAACTTGCGAAATCAATTCATCAAAGTATTTTCAAATTCAGTGCCCCTCATCCAAAGCACCGACCCCGAAAAAAAGCTGGGTGCCCCAGGTCTCGATTCTGAGACCTGGGAATCCAAGAACTTAATTGCGCCGATGCCGATAGCTCCCAAGAAGTTGGGTGCCCCATCCTTTCGCGCACTGAGCGAAAGGGTGGGAAATCACGAACCCGCTCCAGCCAAACTCATCCCCCTCATGGAGCCAGCATGAGCGCCACCGCCGTACCCGCCGTCGAGGATGTGGGTGCCCCTGGTCTCGATTTTGAGACCAGGGAAGTTACACCCCACCCCACCTCTCTCAACCCTCTCGTCGCTGACTATCTCCGCGTACTGGCCAACGAGCGCGGCTCCTCATCGCACACCCTGCGCGCCTATGCTCGTGAGCTGCACGGATTCACTGCTTATATCTCTAAACGCAACAAGAACGAGAACGGCCCGGAGTGCATCGAGCACACTGAAATCCGCGCCTATCTCGGCACACTCTACGACCGCGGTCTCAGCAAAGCCTCCGCCGCCCGCGCCCTCGCGGCCATTCGCAGTTGGTTCAAGTGGCTGGCGCGCACCGGACTCGTCGAGCAGAACGCCGCCGCGCTCGTCTCCACGCCCAAGTTGCCCAAGCATCTGCCCCGCGTCCCCTCCATCGAGCAGATGAATCGCGTTGTCGATTCGGTGGGCGAAGACGCCGCCAGTTGGCCGGCGCGCGACATGGCGATACTCGAATTGCTCTACGGCTGCGGCATCCGGAACGCCGAGCTGGTCGGCCTCAATCTGGAAGACATTCACTGGGCCAACGACGCCATTCTGATTCGCGGCAAAGGCCACAAGCAGCGCTACGTCCCCTTGGGCGACGCGGCGGCCCAGGCCGTGCGCGCCTACATGGCGGAGCGCTCGGCGCTCTTGGCTGCGGCGGGCAAAGACTCTGCTTTGAAAGGGCACGGCTTTAGACGTGCCATAAGTGTCGCAAAACAAACATCGGCTTTAGCCGCCGAGGGAAGTTTTTTTTCAGAATCGCAGGGAAGTCCGAGTTTTCCCCCAACTTCGAAAACGAAACAAATTGAGACCCCCGCGCTCTTCCTCAATCTGCGCCTGCGCGGCCTCGCCAAATCCGCTCAAGCCCGCCTCACCACGCGCAGCGTAGGCCGCATCGTCAAGCGCATCGCCATCCTGCGCGGCCTCTCCGCCGAGGTCCATCCGCACACCCTGCGCCACGCCTTCGGAACACATTTGTTAGAGGAGGGCGCAGACCTCCGCGCCATTCAGGAATTATTAGGTCACGAGCGCCTCTCCACCACCCAGCGCTACACCCAACTCACCACCGCCCAACTCACCGTAGTCTACGACCGCACACATCCGCGGGCTCGATGAGCGCTGAGGGCTGTTATCTACAGTCCAACAATCCGCGACACAGAACACAGGCCTGCAGAACGCCCCCCCCCCGGCGAGTTCAATGTGTGCAAGCGGTGTTTTTCGGTGTATTCTATTCGCAGGAAGGGGGCTTTCATGGCCAAGGCTGAAATGTATATCGAAAGGCGTGAGCAGGGAGATTATGCAATAAGAAGACCGGGTTCAGAAAGGGCTAGCGCAATCCTCCCGACCCAATCTGAAGCCATTGATCGGGCTCGCGAGATGAACCCGGGTGCGGCAGTTCACGTTGAGCGCGTCCGTGACACCTATGTCGGCGGCAGAGACAGGTGGCGGAAACTCTAAAAGTCAAATGCGTCACAGTGTCATTTTAGAGAGCCGCCTTACCGTTCCGCATCGTCTCGGTTTGAATTTCCGCTCGTGGCGTAGTTTTTGCCGATGTCCTAACTACCTGGAGTAACTATTCTTGATCCGGGCTGCAGCCTTATCGATCTCTGGGAAAAGTGTGCTTTCATTGATGCCAAGATTTGCGAGTGCCTTTCGAATAGGTTCCTTCGCTTTCTGAGGAACAAGGAATGATGTTTCTTCAATCCTGTGCGGCCAAAATATTTTCTTGAGTGGAGCTATGCCATAGAGGATGAAGGCACCGGATTGCGCCAGGATTCGCCTGTTGCTCATCTTGGGATGAACATAATATGGCAGAAACAAATCTATTGGGTTGATAATTGGTAGAAAATATGATTTTTCTGACCTAATAAATTGATGAAGTCGTTTCATAGCGTCATCATCATTGAATTTCATGATTTGTTCGTCTTCGGGTAGTTTTATTAGCGACTCTTTCAATCGATAAATCTCGTCCTTCTCCTCAGAAGTCATATTGGCCAAATTGGCAAGGCAACTTACTGAATCGCTGTCAAAGTACTTCTCGCGTTCCTGCGGAATTGCGAAAGCTGTAACCTTGCCGTCACTCGGTTTGCTACCTGGGGCGGTTGCAAAATAAAGAGCGACCAATGCATTCAGAGAAACATCCAGCAATCGAGTCGGCAGTCCAAAATGCTGCATCCGGACGAGCTTATCAAACATGGTTTCGTCGGTTGCAAACTCGCTAGGATGAACTGAAATCAGATCCCGAACTGCCCTTTTCTCATTCTTGAGAAGCTCTTTGAACTCAGGACGGAATATACCCGCTACGATCGGCCAAGAGGCATCACGCTGGCCGCGATAGCAATTCAATACATATTTAGGCTTCGAGGAGTATTGCTCAAACGCTTCTATGAAGCCAGTGAGCGTTCGAGGCGAGACAGATGTGGCCGTGCGTTTCGTGGTCATACGACACCAAAGATGCTCTGATACAGAAAGGGCAACGGGCAGATTCCTGAACCAGCTATTCATACTAAATGACAAAAATCAAAATCTGCAATGGTTCAGATGTGGGAGACCACAAACCTCAACCGCCCAGTATTCAATCCGTGCTAACATTGTTATTATGTGAAGGGCAATATGCTGGTAACGATACGCCGTTTGGGCAACTCGCAGGGGATTCTGATTCCCAAGCCGCTGCTGCAACAGTTGGGGCTGGAAGATCAGGCGGAGATGCGCGTCGAGGGCGATGCGCTGGTGCTGCGCAGGCCCAAGGCTGCTCCGCGCGCGGGATGGGCCGAGGCGAGCCGGAAGCTGGCGGCGGCGGGCGACGACGCCCTCACGCTACCGGAGTTCGCCAATGAAGCGGATGCGGAGTTGAAATGGTAAAGCGCGGCGAAATCTGGCTGGTGAATCTCGACCCCACCGTGGGCAGCGAGATTCAGAAGACGCGCCCCTGCGTGGTGATCTCGCCGCCGGAGATGCACGAACCTCTGCGCGCCGCTCTCATCGCGCCGATGACCACCGGCAGCCACCCCGCGCCCTTCCGCATTCCTGTACGCCATGGCGGCAAGCAAGGCCTCATCCTGCTCGATCAGATACGCGCTGTCGATAAAACCCGCCTGGTCAAGCGCTCCGGAGCCATCGCGCCCGGCACTTTGAGCGCCACGCTGGACACTCTGGGCGAAATCTTCGCCGAGTAGTGCCCCGCGCCGATAGTTGCCAGTTGCCCTGCGTTGTAGACGCAATGGATATTTGCCCCGCGCTTCAGCGTGGAGTGGGCGCTGGAGGGTGGCCCCGGTCCCTCGCGTTTGGGGACCAGGGAGGTAAGCTGCCAGGTGGCGCACCCTAAGATTTTCGGAATCTTAACCTCACATAAATGTGCCTCACCCTTTTCGCCAATGCAATTGAAGACTACGCCGCAAGGGCTTTCTCCAAAACAAAAAGCGCTCGGCAGCCCATCTCTGGCCACCGAGCGCTTCTAGTAACGCCCCTACTTCGATTCTTTAATGATCGCGTCTGCGGCGTTTCCTGCCACGACCCAGTTTGCCGACCCAGCCACGACGGCTTCATCCTCGAACCAGAGGAAGCCAAAGTCGTCGATGCACTCCGGGAAATCCGGTTTGACGATGATGTATCCCGGAATCACCGCGCCTGGGATATAGGAACTGTCGCCGCGGTTGTTGCTGTAGGTCTTGGTCTTGGAGACCGTGCCGACGCCAGCCACATACGAAGTGCTGGAGACCGGGTGCGTGCCGAGAATGTAGTTGACGGCGCGAAGTGTATATTCCGGTCCCACAAGATCCGGAAATGCTTCGTGCAGGAAGTACATCCGTATGGCCATGTCCACCACTGCGCCCGATCCGCCCCAGGTGCCCAGGCTCGGAGGCACACCGAAGGGCGTGGCGTTTAACTGCTTGTCCAGGCCCGCCATGTATGTTTTTACCGCTGCGCGCATTTGATCTTTTGCGCTCGAGTCCAGATAAGGCAATGCCCGGACCGCCGTCCAGCCACGGAAGTCCATCTGTTGCGGCTTGATGACCTGAGGAAATAACTCACGAAGACGAGACTTGTAAGGCTCTGCGCCATGCGTGGCGATGGTCAGCTCCAGAGCCGCATCCCAGTCCTGCATGGCTTCGAACGCGGCACGGTCGAAGCCACCCGGCGGAGGCGGCGGTGGGTTCGTCGAGGCCGTTCCTGCCGGAGCGCCCGCACGGCCCGGACCGCCTTGCGCGTCAGACACCCCACCCTGCGAGGCAGCCAGCACGCCCCCTTCAAGCTCACCATCCGGAGCATCATCGTCGAAGGCGCGGCCCGCCATAACCGTCGGGTGAGCCTTCTCGTCCTTCCATGCCTTGATCGCGGTTTCCAGGCAGTCTTTCGCCAATGGATCGTCCCAGCCCTTCAGCGTGTCGGCCGATGCGGCCAGCGCTGCGATGGCATTCCACTGGAAGAATGGGTTGTTGGTCGTGAAGATCCAGCGATCATCCGGTCTGCCGGAGTAGTCGCCCTTCACTTCATTCGGACCTAGCTTCGGGTCGTAGATGCGACCGTCGGTCTTCGATGCTCCGTCGCCCAGGTGCGTATATTGGCGGAGATCCGGTTCGTGCGTGCCGCGGATCGCGTGTCCGATATTGTGAAACTGCGCCAGAATGTACAGCGCCCCGTGCTTGACCTGCTCGACCGTATCCGGCACGCCATCAGGACGGTGCATCTCAACCTGACGGGTGGTTTCATCCACGGTAAGCTCGTCGTAGTTGAGATGAAACTCGCGATACGCCAGCGCAAGACTCTGAATCACGCTGAGTTGCGCAGGCTCTTCAAGGTCGAAGTCACCGGCATCATACCAGCCGCCCACGTTCATTCCGGGAATATGATCGCCGCCTGTGTACTTCCCGTCGGTTGCCTCAGCCTGATTCCAGCCGTCGAACTGCTCTCCGACCACCGGTGCCATGCGGCCATCATCCAGGTGCGACGCTCCGTGCCAGACGCGGTAGCCTTCGCGAACGGAAACGTGATCCATCTGCTCGGCCAGGTGATGGTCCAGGCTGTCCTGCCAGATCTTCGCGTAAGCGTCCTGCGAGATGGTGAAGGGCGCTGTACGCTGGTCCGCGTACTCGATGAGATAAAGTCCAGGCTCCTTCACCGGCGTAAAGTCAAACTTCGAATAGACGTAGCGCAGCCATGGCGTTGCAGGCGTAATCGGACCCTCGAAGACCTGCTTGTACGACCCATCCTCCGTCAAGCGCAGCACTTTGGCCGTCTTCGGAGCGTCGTACTTCGGGTCGAGTTCGATCACCGCAACCTTGGAGAAGCCCGGGGCATAACCCACCTGGCTGTGCGCGATCATCGGCGGCCGCGTCCAATTCGGAATCACATCCGGCCGGATGTGCCATACGATGGCCCCTGTGGTCTTGCCGGAAGGAATCAGCGAACGCAAAACGAACCAGCCGTTCTGTGCGCGGTTGCGTCCATCAAACAGCATAAGGTCGGCCGTGTCTGACTTCACGTTGATCCGGGCCAGCGCGTCGTCTACCCCCAGCGTGATGCTCTTGCCCTGGGCAAACGGCAGCGGCTCCGTGTATCCCTTGGCCTTGTCCCAGTCCTCCAGGTAGTACGCCTTTTTCGGCTCATCGGCCAGCGGCAATACTTTGACCATCGCATCGTTCGGCGTGCGCGGGAAGATGCCAGCTTGGCTTCCGTCCACCAAGTATGTCTTGCCCATGTAGATCGAGGGCAGAAACTCCAGGTTGAAGCCCGCCCGTCCGGCCAGCTTCTCCGGCAACGGCTTGTCGAGATTGATGCTCACCTTCACGCCGCCAGCTTCCGCCGTGACTTCCACGGTGTAGCTCAAATCAAATGCAGGGAAAGCAAGATCGGCAGTGAGCCGGTTGTTCGCCTTGTCGGCGTGGCGTCCTTTGAGAGTGGCCACCAAGTCCCACTGCTCGGGCGTTGGCATCAGCCGCACGTCGCCGTTCGTGGCGATTCGCTGGCCGTGGAGAATCATCTCCATCGCCGAGTGCTTTTGGTCTACGAAGACGGGATGGTACTTGCTGTCATAGAGAGATACGCTAAAACCTTGCGTATCAAGGTAGTTCTTGTCGTTCACCTGCATGGCAAAATCGGCGCCGAATAGGCTTGAGCCGCAGGTCAGGCCCAAGAGAAGACACACTCTGATTAGGGTGAGCATAGATTTGTTCAAATTGCTCCTTTTCCTCAACATAACACGCACTCCGACTGGACGCCGTCTCGCCCTTGAATTACTCCTAGTAGACGCCGTTTGCTCCAAAAATGTTTCTGAATTGTCGCTAAATCGTCGATCAAGTGATATACCGTCAAGGGCATATTTATGGCTTTTCGGTACTTCGGGAAGCGGAATTGCGCCAAAATGGAACGGCGAAAGATTTCCACAAAAAATAAAATCCACAAAAACCACAAAGTTGTGTATTCTGTGATTGACGGATGGCTGTAAGGAAATTGATTCGCTCCTGAGCTGCGACGAACCTGTCCGGCTGGGGAGAATGCGCTCAGCTTCCCCCACAGGCCCCGTCTAGAAATTTGAGGAGAGTGCCATGATTCACAAAACCCGCCTGTTTACGCCCGGTCCGACGCCCTTGCTTCCCGCTGCCCAGTTTGCCATGGCGGCGGCTGACATTCATCATCGCACGCCGGAGTTCCGCGCGCTCTTCAGCAAAGTGCTGGCGCAGTTGAAGGTCTTTATCGGCACACAGAATGATGTGCTGCTGCTGACCTGCTCTGGCACGGGCGCGATGGAGGCTTCGGTCTCGAATATCACCTCTCCGGGCGACCGCGTGCTGGTGCTGACGGCGGGCAAGTTTGGCGAGCGCTGGGTGGATCTGGCCAAGGCTTATGGCCTCGTGGTGGATGTGATTCAGAAGCCTTACGGGCAGACTTTTGATCTGGCCGAAGTCAAGGCGGCGCTGAAGCCGGAGCACAAGGCCGTTTATATGCAGGCCTCGGAGACTTCCACCGGCGCAAGCCACGATGTGGAAGGCGTGGCCGCGCTGGTCAAGGGCACGGAGACGCTGCTGATTGTGGACGGCATCACAGGCCTCGGCACGCAGACTTTTGACGTGGACGGTTGGGGCGTGGACATTGTGATCGGCGGCTCGCAGAAGGCGGTCATGATTCCTCCCGGCCTCGCGTATCTGAGCGTCAGCGAGAAGGCCTGGAAGGCGATGGAGACGTCGAAGAATCCGCGCTACTACTTTGACCTGCGCAAGGAGCGCAAGAATCAGGTCAAGGGCGAGACAGCCTACACTCCCGCCGTGGCGCTGGTGGCTGGCCTCGGCGCGGCGCTTGATTACATTGCCGGGCAGGCGGATGGCGACCTGGAAAAGGGCCGCATTGCGCTGATCGACAATGCGCAGGTGAATGCGGCGGCGACGCGGGCTGGCCTTGTGGCGCTGGGCTTCACGCTCTTTGCGCCGACGTCTCCATCGGCCGCGGCGACAGCGGTTCTGGTGCCGGAGGGGATGGATTCGGGCACGGTGGTCAAGGCGCTGAAGGCCAAGTTCAAATTGGTGACGGCCAACGGACAGGGCACCATGCAGGGCAAGATCTTCCGCGTGGCGCATCTGGGCTTCTTTGACCAGTTGGACACGATTGCCTTCATGGGCGCGATCGAGGTCATCGCCAAGGACGTGCTGGGGTTGCCGGTGCAGTTTGGCCAGGGCGTGGCGGCGGCGCAGGAAGTGCTTGCGAAAAACAGTGGTCAGTGATCAGTGGACAGTGATCAGTCTCCCAGGTCCCAAAATCGGGACCTGGGCACCCAACTGCCCAATGACCACTCATAACTGATCACTGACCACTGTCCACTGGCAAGGAGCTGTTTTCATGGCTGAATTAACTTTCGGGGAAAAGCTGCTGATCGCGCGCAAGCAGCTCGATCTGTTTCAATACGAGATGGCCGAGCGGCTGGGGGTTCACGCCAACTCGCTCACAAAATACGAAAAGGACGAGGGCAAGCCGCACGCGGCCGTGGTGCGGATCTTCGAGATGCTGTGCGAGAAGGAAGGCATCCGCTTTGACGAGTTTGAAGCAGGGCAAAAGGACAAAGGAGAGAAGATGAAGATCGTTCTGGCAGAGAAGGTTTCTCCGGCAACATTGGCGGTGTTTAAAGCTGAGCCGGGGTGGGAAGTACTCACACATGAGCAACTGCCGGACGGTTTACCGGCTGCTCTGGCCGACGCCGACGCGTTGGTGGTGCGTTCGGCGGTGCAGGCCGACGATGCGCTGATGGCCGCCGCGCACAAGCTGCGGGTGATTGGCCGGGCTGGCGTGGGCGTGGACAATATTGATGCGGCGGCGGCTACAAGGCGCGGCATCGTGGTGATGAACACCCCCGGCGCAAATGCCGTGGCCGTGGCTGAGCTGACCCTCGGGCTGATGCTGGCCCTGGCGCGCAAGCTGCCCAAGGCCAACGCGACGATGCACGCCGGCCAGTGGGAGAAGAAGAACCTGCAAGGCTCGGAGCTGCGCGGCAAGACGCTGGGCATTCTTGGCCTGGGCCGCATTGGCCTGGAAGTGGCCAAGCGCGCCAAGGGTTTTGGCTTAGAGATTATCGGCAGCGACCCCTTTGTTTCGGCAGCGGTGGCGCGGGAGAACGGGATCAAGCTGGTGACGCTGGAGGAACTGCTGGCCGGCTCCGATTACCTGACGCTGCATGTGGGGCTGACGCAGCAGACGACGGGCGTCATCAACGCCAAGACGATTGCCACCATGAAGAAGGGTGTGCGCATTATCAACTGCGCGCGTGGTGAGCTGATCGACGACGCGGCGTTGGTGGAGGCTCTCAAGAGCGGCCAGGTGGCAGGCGCGGCGCTGGATGTTTTTGTCAAGGAACCGGCCAAAGAGACGCCGTATCACGGCCTGGAGAACGTGATTCTGACGCCGCACATTGCCGGATCGACCGGCGAGGCGCAGGAGGCTGTCGGCATTCAGATTGCCCGTCAGGTGCGCGATTATCTGAAACTCGGCGTGGTGCAGAATGCGGTGAATCTGCCCTCTCTGAGCCATGAGGAATATGTTGTTCTGGCGCCGTACATCGATCTGGCTGGCCGTTTGGGCAGCTTCCTTGCGCAGACCGGCAAGGGCGGCATTGAGGCCATTGATCTGATCTACAGCGGCAAGCTGGCCGACGCCAAGATCGATCTGGTGCGCAACGCGGCCATCGCCGGGCTGCTGGCTGGCTCGGAAAATGTGAACCGCATCAACGCGGCTTCGGTCGCTGGCGAGCGTGGCATTCGCATTCACGAGATCAAGGAAGACAGCCTGGAGTCGCACCGCGGCGCAACCACCGTGCTGACCATCAAGCTGCACACCACCAAGGGCGAGAGCAGCGCTTCGGCCACGGTGATCCGCGACGTGCAACCGAGGCTGCTGAACTTTGAGGGCATCGATATTGAGACGCCGCTCGAAGGCAATATCCTGGTCTGCCGCAACCTGGACGTACCGGGAGTCATCGGCAAGATTGGCACCACGCTGGGCGAGCACGGCGTCAATATCGCCAACTTCACGCTGGGCCGCGAACGGGCGGGTGAGAAGCCAGTGAAGGCGCTGGCGCTGGTGCAGATCGATGCGCCGGTCGACGCAAAAACCCTGGAAGCGCTGGCCAAGATCGAAGCGCTGATCGAGGCCAAGCCGGTGCAACTGCCGGAGGCGGGGGCGTAGGCTCTCGTCAAATCTCAATCACGTTATCAACGAAAAACCACCGCCCAGTGAGCGGTGGTTTTTCGTTGGAATCGCGGACGATCTACGCCCGGCTCATGTAGGTGCCTTCGCTGGTGTCCACGCGGATCTTTTCGCCTTCGTTGATGAAGGACGGCACCTGGACGACGAGTCCAGTTTCGGTCTTGGCGGGCTTGGTGACGCTGCTGGCGGTGGCCGACTTGAGGCCTGGTTCGGTCTCGATGACGGTCAGCTCGACGTTGGTGGGCAGTTCGATGCCCACGGCCTGGCCGTCGTGGTAGCTGACTTCAATCCGCAGGTTGGGCGTCAGGTACTCGACAGCGTCGCCCAGCGTGGAGCCTTTGAGCACGGTCTGCTCGTAATCCACCGGGTTCATGAAGTAGTAGTCGTCGCCGTCGTTGTAGAGGTACTCCATTGCGACCTCGTCCACCACCACCTTGTCGATGGCGTCGGCCGAGCGGAAGCGCTCCTCGAACATGGCGCCGGTACGCAGGTTGCGCAGTTTGGCTTGGATAAAGGCGCGCAGGTTGCCGGGGGTGCGATGCTCGACCTTGAAGACCAGATGCAGTTGGTCTTTGTGCTTGATAATCATGCCGGGACGCATTTGCGTGGCGGGAATCGACATAAGGGTGGTGCTCCTTGCTTCTTGTGCGGGGCTTCCGCTCGTGAAAAATTGGGCCTTGGCCTATCTTTCTATTGTAGCTTAGGGGCGGTTAGGGTGGTTTGAGAGTAGATTGCCGACTTGTAGCGCCGGCCTCCCGGCCGGCTGTAGCGTGGACCTCCCGGTCCACGCCGCCCTCTACATAGATAGAATAATGTACTGGTTTTTGGCTTTTAGGGAACATATCCGGAGGGAATGGTGTCAAAGTAGTGTATGGACCTGAACCGTCTCAGATTGCTGGTAGCCGCGCCGATGGCCAGTTTGTTCCTGGTGCTGAGCTTGTGCGCGTTCGTGCTGCAACAGCCGAGGTCGGTGGGGATTCGGATTCCGATGATTCGAATTCACCATAATCCACATAAACCATATGATTGCGAGGGCCGACCGGTTTTTCTGCGTCTGACCAAAGACGGAAGAACATGGATGAACAGTGAAGAATTGCCCGCAGATCAATTGAGACAGACAGTCGTAAATGTAATGGAAAACCGGGCTGAGCGAGTGGTCTACATGGTAGTAGATTCTGAATTGACCTACGGGCAATTCGCAGGCTTCTTGGACAAGATTGAAGGGGCCACAAATGATCTTCATGTCGTTGTGGTTTCCGGCGAGGTTCTCAGGGAATTCGAAAAGAATCACGATGAGTGTGACTTTATCTTCCCTGAAAGTGAGTTCACCTCCGCGAGTGGAAAATTGAATTGATAATTCGCTTTGTTGAATGCGTTTGCCCCTGCCAACTTGCTAACTTGCTATGTCCGCGAAGCGGACGCTAACTTGCTGAAATTGTTACCATATCCCTCGACTCACCTTCCAATGAACGATTTGCAGTCTATTTCAGGCTTTAAGCTACCATGAAGCCAGCAACTCTGAAATCCGAACCGGCTCTTCTATCGAGCTGGTTCAAATTGAGGAGGAAAGGTACCCCCTCCCCCCCCCTATTTACTGTGAAACTGTGGAACAGTGACGAATTTGGGCGCAATTGTCTATTTCTCCGCTTGGGAATCGCCACAACTCGAAGAGCCTTTCACAGCCGGTTGATGAGCGAGGCGATGCAGGCTGCGCCGAAGCCGTTGTCGATGTTGACCACCGAGATGTTGGGCGAGCAGGTGTTCAGCATTCCCAGCAGCGCGGCAATGCCTCCAAACGACGCGCCGTAACCGACGCTGGTCGGCACGGCGATTACCGGCGCGTTCACCAGGCCGCCGACGACGGTGGGCAGCGCGCCTTCCATTCCAGCGCAGACAATCAGCACGCGGGCCGATTGCAGGCTGTTTTTCTGGGCCAGCAACCGATGGATGCCTGCAACGCCGACATCAGCGATCAGTTCGACCGTATTGCCCATCAGACGGGCGGTGACCACGGCCTCTTCGGCGACGGGCAGGTCGCTGGTTCCGGCGCAGACCACGGCGATTGTTCCTTTGCCGGGCGCGGTGGCGGATTGCGTCAGCGTGATGGCGCGGGCAGTCTCGTGGAAGACGGCACGGGGTTCGACGGCCAGGACCGCGTCGAACATTCCGCGTGTGGCGCGCGTGGCCAGCACGTTGCCGCCAGCCTTGGCCATGCGCTCAAAGATCGCGGCCACCTGCGCGGCGGTTTTGCCCGCAGCAAAGATCACTTCCGGCATACCGGTGCGCAGGGCGCGGTGATGGTCGAGCTTGGCGAAGCCGATGTCCTCAAAGGGCAGATCGCGCAGGCGGTCGAGCGCGGCGGAGACTTCGGTGTGGCCCGCCGCGACTTCTTTCAGCAGCGATTCTATGCTGGTGCGATCCATCAGAGCTTCTCCTTTGCGGTCGCGTAGGCGAGCATTGCGGCTTCCGTCACCTGCTTGAGTGGAACCGAATGCTCGCTGGCGATCCGGCGGCAATCCTCGTACTCCGGCTGCGCGTTGACCTGGTCACCGTTGGGCAGGCGTGCGATTTTGATGCGCACTTTGCCCCAGCGAGTTTCGACTTCGGCGAATTCGCGCGCCAATGCGAGCTTGTTCTCCAAGCGCCAGCGCAGGCCGATGGTGGTGGTCTCGCGGAAGATTTTTTCTTGCAGCGCAAGCACGAGATCGGGCCGACAGAGCACGGTCATCTGCACGCCGCTGCGGCCTTTTTTCATCTGGACTGAGGAGCGGTAAACATCCCACGCACCGGCTTCGAGCAGCTTCTCGCTGACGTAGGCCAGCACCTGCGGATTGCAGTCGTCAATCACAGCTTCTATCACAGCAATGGATTCGTTGCCAGCTTTGGAAGTCTCTTCGCCGATCAGCATGCGCAGCAGATTCGGCTGGCCCGCAGTCTCGCGTCCGCCCGCGCCGTAACCGGTTTTCTGGATGCGCATCGCGGGCAGCGGCGCGTACTCGACGTCGAGCATGCGCAGCAGCACCGCGCCGGTTGGAGTGACACGCTCCATTGGCTCACCGGCCGCGTAGACCGGCGCATCGGCCAACAATGCCAGCGTGGCCGGAGCGGGAACAGGCAGTGTGCCGTGCTGGCAGTGGACGGTTCCACTGCCTACATTGAGCGGCGAAGCAAGCCATCGATCCACGCCGAGCGCCTCGGCTCCGGCGGCGGCACAGACGATGTCTACGATGGTGTCCACCGCGCCAACCTCGTGGAAGTGTACCTCTTCGACTGGCACTGAATGAATGGCCGCTTCGGCTTCGCCCAGCAGTTGGAAGGCGTGGATGGAGCGTTGCTTGACACTCTCTGAGAGCGGCGCGGCGTGAATGATGGCGATGATTGCGGAGAGCGAACGGTGCGGCGCGTGGGGGTGTGCGGAATGATGGTGTTCATGATGCACGTGGTCGTGATGGGCGGAAGTATGGATGTTCGCAGTCTCCCCGGTCTCAGAATCGAGACCTGGGGCACCCAGATTATGGGTGTGTTGAGAATGTTCATCGCGTGGCGTGTCAGGCGTCAGCACATCCACCTTGGTTGCGGCCAGACCACCGCGGCTGAGTTTGCGCATTTCCAGCCGCGCGCCTACGTTCAGTGCCGCCACTGTTTCTTCCAGACAGGCAAAGGGAAGGCCGGCATCCACCAGCGCGCCCAGCAGCATGTCACCGCTGATTCCGGAAAAGCATTCGAGGTAGCCAATTCGCATCGCATTGTGATTCTAAACTGCCGGAGCCGCGCCGCGCCCAGCAAGCACTTCCACGGGCAGGACGGCGTTCATTGCGCCGGAGCGGAAACCCTGGCAATCGAGCGTAACAAACTGAAAACCGATTGGCTTGAGCGCAGCGGTGATGGCGTCAAGCATTTCCATCGAAAGAGCGCGGGGCAGTTCCGTGCGGGCCAGCTCGACGCGGGCCAGTGGGCCGTGATGGCGGACGCGCAGCTCGTGGAAGCCCAACTGGCGCAGGCTCTCTTCGGCGCGCTCGACCTGTTCCAGAATCTCGCGGGTAACGGCGCGGCCATACTCGACGCGCGAGGAGAGGCAGGGCGCGGCGGGGCGGTCCCAGAATGGGTACCCGGCGGCGCGGGAGAGCGAGCGTATCTCGTCTTTAATCAACCCAGCCTGAGCCAGCGGAGCCAGAACGGAGTGCTGCTCGGCGGCGCGCTGACCGGGGCGATAGTCGCGTGTGTCGTCGGCGTTCATGCCGTAGGCGATATGCGCAAAGCCCAGCTTGGGAGCAAGCGCCTCCATCGCGCGGAAGAGTTCATCCTTGCAGTGGAAGCAGCGATTGGCGTCGTTGCGCTGGTACTCCGGGCGGCTCAGCTCTTCCGTGGCGAGGACGTGCAGCGGTATGTTTTCAGCGCGGGCAAAGTCGCGAGCGGCATCGAAGTCGCGGCGGGCGAGGCTGGGCGAATCGGCGATGACGGCAAGCATTCTGGTGCCCAGAACGCGATGCGCCGTGGCCGCCAGATACGCCGAATCCACGCCGCCGGAGTACGCCACCATGAGGCCGCTTAACTGTGCGAGATGCGCTTCCAGCGTGCGCAGTTTGTCCGCAGTTTCAGCGTTAACGGTTAGGGGGGAAGTAGTGTCCAATTCAGCCGCCATAAGGCTGATTATATTCCTTGGATGATTGCGCATTACGGGCGGCGGTAAACGTCGTAGGCGGCGAGCTTACGGTAGGGCCGGAAGATTTGCCGGAGAGCTTGGAGCGTGGCTTCGCGCTGCGGGGTTACGTCTTCTTTGATCTGCAAATTGCGCTTGACGATCAGCCAGCGAATCTTGCGGCGCTCGGCCTCGGCGACAAGCAGAGCGGGTGTGGAGAGCGGGTCGGTGGCATTGTCAAAGAGTAGTACGGGGAACTGCGGTATACGCCCGGTGGCGAAGTAGAAAGGGTCTTCGCCGGGAAGCAGGATCAACCCGTCGGAAAGGGGAATTTCGTTGGCGGAAAAGCGTAGGAGTTCATCGAACTCCGGCAGATAAGGGCCGGTATCTGCCAATCCTTGGAGCGCGGGAAAGCTTGAATGCAGAACAGGGCCGTCAGGAAATTTTGCGTAGGAGAGGCGCTCTTCGCTGATGGTGTAATGGCCACCGCAGATCAGCAGTGTGGCCGCAAGAATGACAGCCAGAGAGGGAGCGATGAAAATTCGTTGCGACGTGCCCAGAGTGATCTCAATGGACGCGAGAAAGGCCATCATCTCGGCAACGAGCAGCACAAGAAGCGGCCAGATGGCGTAGGTTGATCCCCATAACTGTTGCGAGAGAAACGTTCCATGAATCGCGGCCAAAATGAGGATTGGAATGCACGATTGAAAGCTGGGACGGCGGATGAGATTCCACAACGAAAGCGCTGCGGAGAGGATCAACATCAGCGGCCAGAGAGCGAGAAGCGAGTCGGCGCGGTCTTCTGTATCAGAGGAGATAGCGAGACTGATGAGCGTCCAGAGAAAGGGAGCGGCGAGCAGGAGCAGCGCTGATACGGTGCGAATACAGCTTCCTTGAATCCCACCCATTTCGTTATTGAAAACGCAGATCCTTCGACTGCGCTCAGGACGAAATGGATGGGGCACCCAGTTCTTTGTTTTTGTGCGCAGGATCAATAAAGCTGCGGCAATGCAAGGCAGGCTCCACAACAGCGATGGCTCGGCGTAGATGGAGAGCATCGGTTGCATACCGGGCAGGCGGCGCTCGGAGGCAAACTGGATCGTCCAATGCAGGTAGTTGCGCATGCCAGCAGTGAAGTGCAGAAGTAGTGTCGCCGATGTAAGCGTTGTAAGTGAGCCTACTAACAAAACGATTAGAGATGCGGGGCTATCGTGTGGAGTTGAGTTACGGTGCATTCTCTGCACGAGCAACAACAGAAGGATCAGAGCGAATGCAGCGGCGAGAAATGGCAGGCCGATATTCTGCTTGAAGAAGAGCGGGAGTGGAAGCGCAGCGCCTGCAAGGAAAAAACGCACCTGGGAGTTGAATGAGTTGGTGGAGCTATCGGGCAATCGCTGCAAAAGAAAAACAACGATGAGTACGGAGAAGGCGGTGTCGCAGTCGTAAGAAGGGAAGGGAAGGATGCTGTAAACGCCGAGCGGAATGAGGGGCGTGGCGAGAAGCAGTGAGAGAGGCCACGCGTCGCGCAGATGCGGGCGCAGTGTGTGCAGAACGATGCGCCATGCAAGCACAGTAGCCAGGCCGTTGACGAGCGCGGCGTAGAGAACGTGGTAATAGAAGACGCGCCCGGTGAGGCGCATGATCGCTGCTTGAATGAGAAAAGTGAGTGGAGAATGAACCAGCGGAAAATCGCGGTAAGGCATTTGGCCGAGTGCGATGCGAAAGCTGGTGTCCAGCGTGTAGCTTGCGTCCCAGAGGACGGTGAGATGCGCATTCTGCCAGAGGACCACGGCGGCGCTGGCGAGAAAAAGCGCAGCGGCAACGATGAAGTCGCGCAGGCTCCAGCGGCAGCGGACTTGTGTCGGATTGATCGGTTCTGTTTCAGGCTTGCGCATAAGCTAATTCAAAGTGAGTCGCTTGCTCTAATGATATTCAATGGTTGCGGCTGGTAACGCAAGCCGGAAGGCGAAAACCCCGAATGGAACGAGTGTTGCCCGTCACATCTACTTTGTGACAGTTGCCGTAGACGTTGATTAGAGCGATACTGTCCGCCAGGAAAAGGGAGACATGGATGAGCACAGCGCATACCGAGTTACAATGTCACTGACGATGACCAAGAGTATAGTTTGGGTACGCACGGTCTAAGGAAAATCTCGATTGTCGAAGTTTGCAGAGGGATTTGCGGAAAGGTTCATGATGTCTTGTGAATTGAATGCGGCTTCAGTGAGTGCCGACGATGCGCGCTACATCGTGGAAGCAAAGTTTTATCAGAAGCTCGCGAACAGCAAGATCAAATGCAAGCTCTGCCCGCGCGAATGCACGGTAGGCGACAAGGAGCGCGGCTACTGTAAGGTGCGTGAGAATCGCGGCGGCACGTTCTACTCGATGGTGTACTCGCGGGTCTGCGCAGCGCACGTTGACCCGATTGAGAAGAAGCCGTTTTTTCACTATTTGCCTGGGACGGTGGCCTTTTCGCTGGCTACGGCGGGCTGCAACGTCAACTGCAAATTCTGTCAGAACTGGGAAATTTCGCAATCGCGCCCGGAAGAGATTCCCGCGCAGTACGCGCCTCCGCAGCACATCGCCGAACTCGCGCGGCAATCCAACTGCCCGACGATTGCCTACACCTACAGCGAGCCGGTGGTATGGGCGGAATACCTGATGGACTGCGCCGATGCGGGCCACGCTGCCGGCGTGCGCAGCATTGTGGTTTCGAATGGATATATGCAGGAAGAAGCGCTGCGGACAGCTTACGGAAAGATGGACGCGGTCAAGATTGATCTGAAGTCCTTCACCGAGTCGTACTATCGTCAAGTGGTCACGGGGCAATTGAAACCTGTGTTGGAGACGCTGGTTACGCTGCGCAAGATGGGCAAGTGGACGGAGATTGTCTTTCTTGTGCTGCCCACGCTGAATGACAGCGATGCGGAGTTTCGCTCTCTGGCGCAGTGGATCAAGGCGAATCTGGGCGCGGATGTGCCGCTGCACTTTACGCAGTATCATCCTGAATATCTTCTGAAGAATTTGCCCATCACGCTGGTTTCCACTTTGGAACGCGCCAAAGCAATTGCCGACGCAGAGGGGCTGCACTTCGTCTATATTGGCAATGTGCCTGGGCATCCGGCGCAGAATACATATTGTCCCAAGTGCCGCAAGATGATCGTCGAGCGCGTGGGATTTGTGGCCAATGAAATGCTGATCAAGAAAGGCTGCTGCCCATTCTGCCAACATCCGATTCCTGGTGTGTGGCACGTGTGAGCTGAGGAGATTGCATTGATGAGTATTCTGATGAACCCGCATACGTATTGGCTGGCCGCGCCGATGCTGGCGCTTTTGATCTTTACGCCGCTTGGACTTGACCATGCCGCGAGTGAGCAAAAGGTGAGGATGGCAGCGGTCGCGGGCAGCTTTTATCCGGCCGATCCGAAAGAACTTTCGGCGAGCTTGGACGAGTATCTGGCGCGCGTTACTGAGCCGCGCATCAGCGATCCGATTCTTGCTGCGGTTGCACCGCACGCGGGGTACGTCTACTCAGGGCCGGTTGCGGCGTACACCTACGCGCAGTTGAAGGGGCGCGGCTTTAAGCGCGTGGTGGTGATTGCTCCGTCGCATTATGTGGCTTTCGACTACACGAGCATCTATGATGGCGACGCCTATTCAACGCCGCTAGGAATTGTGCCGGTGGACAAGGTCTTCGCGCGCGAGTTGCAGAAGATGAGTGCGACGATGAAGCTATCCAGCGAAGGGCACACGCCGACGAAGGAGGGCGGTGAGCACGCGATTGAGGTGCAACTGCCGTGGCTGCAAAAGGTGCTGGGTAACTTTGAAGTAGTGCCTATTGTGATGGGCGATCAGAGTTACGAGAGCAGCCGCGCGCTGGGCGTGGCACTGGCGAAGCTGCTGAAGAAGGAGGGCAAGGAAGGTGAGACGCTGGTGCTGGCGAGTTCTGATCTTTCGCATTTTCACGTGTACGACGATGCGGTGAAGATTGATCACAAGACGCTGAGCGCCCTCGAATCGTGGGACTATTTTTCCATGTCGCGCAACTTCCAATCGCGTGTGTGGGAGGCCTGCGGCGGCGCGCCGATTGTGGCCGCGATGATCTACGCCGAGCGCATGGGCGCGAATCAAGCGCGCGTGCTGAAGTACGCAAACTCCGGGGACGTGACCGGCGACCGCTCACGCGTGGTCGGCTACAGCGCGGATGTTTTTGTGAAGGCCAGCGGTGCCAGCACGAATGAAAAAACCTTCTCGCTAAGCGAGGCGGAGAAGAGCGAGTTGCTCACGCTGGCGCGCAAGTCTGTGGAGCACGTGGTGCAAAAGGGCGACGCGTATGATCCGCCCACGAGCACGAGCGCCACGCTGAATCAGGAGCGCGGCGCATTCACCACGCTGCACAAGAACGGCGATCTGCGTGGCTGCATCGGCTACACCTCGGCCACCAAGCCGCTGTACATTACGGTGCGCGACACAGCGACGCTGGCCGCGATGCGCGATCCGCGCTTTCAGCAAGTCTCGGTCGGCGAGTTGCCGAATTTGAGCTATGAGATCTCCGTGCTTTCGCCGCTCCGCCGCGTGACGGATATTCAGCAGATCAAGATTGGCGAGCATGGTCTGCTGATGAAAAACGGCGGCAGCGAGGGCTTACTTCTGCCGCAGGTTCCGGTGGAGCAGAAGTGGGACCGGCAGACCTTTCTGGAGCAGACCTGCCGCAAGGCGGGGATGAACGCCGGTTGCTGGAAGGACGATGACACGGACATTTTCAGCTTCACTGCGGTGGTCTTCGGCGAGCATTCCGGCACGGAAACGGCTCATTGAAATATGCGGCAAATTTCGTTGGATAGGCGATAGGTTTATTATGGCCGAGTGATGATTTCATTTTCTGTTCACTCTCTTCGCAATCTGCTTCCGCTGCTTTTACTGCCCGGAGTCGCCGTGCTCACCGCAACAGCCCAGATCAGGCCTGTTCCCAATCCGCAACTTGCATCCAGCGAGTTGAATGCCCGCGTGGACGCGCTGCTGAAGCAGATGACGCTCGACGAGAAGATCGGCCAACTGACGCAGTATTCGGCGGGCTTCGCCACTGGCCCAACTGCGGGCGCATCCAACCAGAAATGGGACGAGATGGCCGCCAGCGGTCAGGTGGGTTCATTTCTGAATCTGGCGGATCGCGCGGCTACCAATCATTACCAGCATTTGGCCGTGGAAAAGTCACGCCTCCACATCCCCATTCTCTTCGGCATGGATGTGATTCATGGCCACCGGACGACTTTTCCGATTCCTCTGGCCGTGGCGGCAAGCTGGGATACGGCGGCAGCGGAGACCGTGGCGCATTATGGCGCAGTCGAGGCGCGTGCTGATGGAATTCCGTGGGTTTTTTCGCCCATGGTCGATATCAGCCGCGACGCGCGCTGGGGCCGCATTGTCGAGTCTTCTGGCGAAGATCCTTACCTCGGCTCCGCGTTGGCCCGCGCGTGGGTGAAGGGCTATCAGCAGGACGATCTCTCCAAGCCCGATTCGGTTGCCGTCAGCGTCAAGCACTATGCCGCTTACGGCGCGGCCATCGCCGGGCGCGACTACAACGCCGTGGATATGAGCGAGATTCTGCTGCGGCAGGTTTATCTGGAGCCGTATCGCGCCGCAGTGGAGGCAGGCGCGGCGACGATGATGAGTTCCTTCAACACCATCAACGGCGTCCCGGCTACCGCCAATCCCTTCACGCTCGATCAGGTTCTGCGCAAAGAGTGGGGCTTTGATGGTTTTGTGGTCTCTGACTGGGGCGCGGTGGCCGAGTTGCTCAACCACGCAATTGGTCCTGACGGCACGACCGTTGCCCGCAAGGCTCTCGAAGCCGGTGTGGATATGGACATGGAAGGCTACCTTTACGGCAGCGTTCTCGCCCCGCAGGTGCGCTCTGGAAAGATTCCGGAGAGCGTCATCGATGAGGCAGTGCGCCGCGTGCTGCGCGTCAAGTTCGCTCTCGGCCTCTTCGAGCGTCCCTATGCGCCGGAAGGCCCCGATTACAATGTAACTCCTGAACGCCGCGCCGCCGTCCGCAAGGTGGCCGAAGAGAGTTTTGTGCTGCTGAAGAACGATCCCTTGCGGGGAGGCGGACCTCTTTTACCGCTCTCATCCACAACCGGCAAGGTTGCGCTGATCGGTCCGCTGGCCGACAACCAGCGCGAGATGCTGGGAGCATGGGCGGTCAGCGGCGACGCGCGCAATGCAATCACGCTGCGGACGGCGCTGGCCGAGCGGCTGGGTAGTCGCCTGCTTTTCGCGCCGGGCTGTGAGCTGCTCTTCGGCGAAGACGCGAACGTCCTCAAGCGGGTACACTTCGGCGGCGGCGGAGATACGCCGGACGCTCCTCTGTCCATCCCCGACGACGCCAAAACCATCGCCCAAGCCGTCGAGACCGCCAAGCAAGCTGACGTCGCTATCCTTGCCTTGGGCGAGTCTGCCGACTGGATGGAAGGCGAGGCCTCCAGCCGCACCACACTCGGCTTTACCGGCGCGCAGCAGCAGTTGTTGGAGGCTGTCGTTGCCACCGGCAAGCCGGTGATTCTGGTCGTGCTCGCTGGTCGCCCGCTGGAGCTGAAGTGGGCCGCCGCGCACGTGCCCGCGATCCTTCAAGCCTGGAGTCCTGGCATCGAGGCCGGCCCGGCCCTCGCCCGCGTCCTCTTCGGCGAGGTCAACCCCTCCGGCAAGCTGCCCGTCAGCCTGCCCCGCTCCGTTGGCCAGGAGCCGCTTTACTACGCGCAACTGCCCACTGGCCGCCCCGCCCACGGCGATCTGAGCCATCTGCCGCGCGACAGCGGCGAAAAATTCATGTCGCGCTATTTGGACGAGGAGAACTCGGCGCTCTATCCCTTCGGCTGGGGAGTGAGTTACACACGCTTCACTTACTCCCAGCCCACCGTCAGCCGCGCCGAATTGCCGCTCAGCGAGCTGCCTAGCGCAGGGCACAAACCGGCCATCACCGTCGGCGTGGACGTGAAGAACTCTGGCAGCGTCGTCGGAACTGAAGTCGTCCAGCTCTACATCCGCAACACAGCCGCCAGCGTTTCGCAGCCGGTGCGCGAGTTGAAGGGCTTCGCCCGCGTAACGTTGGCCCCCGGCGAAAGCAAGCACGTAGAATTCCCGCTGGGCTTTGACGAACTGAACTTCTACAACGCCGAGATCAAGCGCGTCGTCGAGCCAACCACCTACAAAATATGGGTCGGCGGCAGCTCGCTGGCCGATGCGGAGACGGAGTTGAAGGTGATTCAGTAGGGTAATCGGTTGGATAAACGCATCTGAATTCTTGAAGTGTCGAATGCGCACTAGCCTTCACTGCTGTACGCAATGCGTCCTTCGCTGATTGTCCAGCGGACTTTGCCTTGCATTGTCCAGCCGTCGAAGGGCGTGTTCCGGGACTTCGATTTGCCCTCGCGCGCCTTGTACGTCCACTCGGCATGGGGGTCGAAGACGACCACGTCGGCAAAGCTGCCCACAGCCAGCGTTCCGCGCCCCTTCAATCCCAGCAGCGCGGCAGGCTGCGCGCTCAGCAGATTCAGCACGCGCCCCAGCGGCAGCTTCCACTCCTTGTGCAGCCAGCGCAGCGAGAGTCCCAGCGCGGTCTCCAGGCCGATAATGCCATTCGGAGCGCGGTCGAATTCAACTTCCTTCTCATGCACGGCGTGCGGCGCGTGGTCTGTCGCAATGGCGTCGATCACGCCGTCCAGCAGCGCCTCAATCAGCGCGTCGCGGTCGGCGGTCGAGCGCAACGGCGGGCACATCTTGGCGTTGGTGTTGTAGTCGCCGACGTGTTCGTCCGTCAGCAGAAAATGATGCGGAGCCACCTCGCAGGTCACGCGCAGCCCGTTACGGCGGGCCTGACGAACAGCAGCCACGGCGGCAGCGGTAGAAATGTGCGCCACGTGCAGGTGGGCGCGGGCCTCGCGCAACTCGCTCACCAGTCGGATGTCGCGCTCGACAAGGCCCGATTCGGCCTCATTCGGCCAGCCGCGCAAGCCGAGCTTGAAGGCTGTCGGCCCGGCGTTCATCGCGGCCACCTTGTCGGCGATGTGCGTCAGCCGCGTGTCCTCGGCGTGCTGGATCACGGTCAGCCCGACGCGCGCCGCCGCCGCCAGCGCCTCGCGCATGACACTATCTTTCAAGATCGGCAGGCCGTCGTCGCTCACGGCCACGGCTCCGGCGGCCTTCAGCGCAGTGTAGTCGTTGATGGCCTCGCCTTTCGAACCGCGCGTGGCGGCGGCAATGGGGAAGACGCGGACGGCAGCGCCGCGCTCCGGTGCCTGCATCCAGCGCGTCGTCTCCGGCGAGTCGTTCACCGGCGTGGTGTTCGGCATCGCGCCTACGGCAGTGAATCCACCCGCAGCAGCAGCAGCCGTTCCGCTGGAGATCGTCTCTTTGTAGCCTTGCCCTGGCTCACGCAGATGGACGTGCATATCGATCAGCCCCGGCGCGACGGTGAGTCCAGTCGCATCCAGAACTTCCGCGCCGTTGGCCGCCTTCAGCTTGCCCGGCCCGGCAATCTCAGCGACGCGACCGTCCTTGAGCAGAATGTCCTTGAGCGCATCCACCCCGGCCGCCGGATCAACCAGATGCCCGCCACGAATTATCAATGCCGTCATGCGCGGCCTCCTTAGTTCTTGCTTTCAAACTCAAAGTAAAGCTGCACAAAAACGAGAGTCGCAGAATAGTTACCCCACGGAAATACGATTAGAGCTTCGAAACTAAGTTTTTGGAACATTGAATATATATTTTAGAACAATGATAAGTGTGCCTATTACGTTGATTGTAGTCGAGGATATTAACGCAATCAGAACACTATCACTGAAAGGTTTATAGTGGATTACCTCGCCAAGACCTTGTGCAAATAAGAGTACAACGATTAAGAGCATCCATCCGCATACCAGATAGAAAATTCGACGGGCATAGGTTTCTCGCTGCGCTCGGGCCGATTCGAGATCTTTTACCTTTTGCTCATGTAGTTCGTCGTCATAGAGCTTCTCTTCAGCTACAACGGTTCGTTGTGCATCTTGTTCGTTGGTGATGGGTAGAGAGGCTGGCGGAGCTACAACCTTTTATTCTAGCCCTGCCAGTAGTTCCCCCAGAGTCTTCCCTGAAAGCTTTACTGAAGTCCCTGAAATCTTCCCTCAAATCCCTGAGCCGCAACTCGTTCGAAATATTCTTTGATTTCTTCATTTGGGATGTAGACATCTCCCCGCTCTTGAGACTTTTGCCAAGGAGAGCCGTTCAAATGCGTGATCTCAACCAGCTTGAACGGAGGAATTAAACCATATTTCTTCCAAACGCTTTGCACGACAGCACGGGCGCAAGCGTCGTCTTCCACAGAAGCGCTCTGAATTGTTGGATAGCAGGAAGGCACAAGACGGCTATTGCTAATCTTCCATCCCACTGCCTTTTCAGTAATCTCTGAACTTCCGAATTTCTTGAAGGCATCGTATAGACTACGCACAACAGGCCCATACTTCCATGCTTCAATCTGTTCCCCAATCAAATTCTGGCCAACCAAAGCTAGATGCCATCCATGCGAGAAATAGACGAGCTTCTGAATCTCGATTTGCGTGAGTTTCCGGTTGTCGCGAGCGGCCAAATCCAGAAGTTCATTTGCGATTGCTGCGGCTCGATAGCTCATATACCTCCTCCTCGTATGGCGAAAAAATAGCAAATATATTCAGAATAAGTATACCACTAAAATTCTCTCTTTATATGCCATTATTTGTCCCACTTGTCAATGCCCCAGTTTCAAATGGAAATTTTTACCTACGCCGTCAGTGCATACTCGACCACGGCCATGCGGATGGCGACGCCGTGACGGACCTGTTCTAGGATCGCGGATTGCGGGCCGCTTGCTCAGAATAGCAACTCTTTGCGTACTTGCACAATTCGGGCGCGATTGCAAGAGCGAGGCTTTGCGCATCCCATCCCACCGGGATGTGTTGCACCTGAAATTTGAGCGCGGCGTGCTTCCGGGGATCACTGAGGTATCCTCTAGGTTGAGGCTTCTGGGGAGATGCCTCGCACTCAATGAACTTTCTCACCGTCAATCAATGGGAGATCGCCGCTGCCTCTGTCGTGGGCAGCGCGCTGCTGGCGCTCGGCTTGTGGCTGATCTTCCACAAGCGGCCCACGGCGCAAGAGTTGGAGTTGGCGCGGCGGCTGTTCCTGGCCCGCTCGGGGCGTCTGGTGGACGGCATGATGCTCGATGTCTGCGAGGTTGATTGCCCGGCTATCTCCAAGAAAGAAATAGACCGCACGCTGACCATGCTGCTGTTCAGCTATCGCATCGGCGGAGTGGATTACGAATCCTCCCAGGATATTACCGAGATGAGCGGCGTGATCGACGCGACGCAGGTGCGGGCGGGTTTTCCCTGCTCGGTGCGCTACCAGCCCGGCAATCCGCAGAACAGCATCGTGGTGGCCGAAGAGTGGAGTGGCCTGCGCGAAGGGCTGCCGGTCTTTCCCTCCTACGAAGATCCCGACCCGGTCGATACCAGCCACCTGGAGAGTCAGCGCCCCGGGCGGGGATAACAATATATCGATTGAAATGAACGTGCCACCGCTGTATTCCTGAAGTTTTGCACAATTTATCTTTTTGCACTTTAAAGAAAAGCTGAAATGGGACTATGTTCTTTTTGCGCACATTTGCGCCAGAATAGGACACCCCATGAAAAACTCACTGCGTTTTGTAGTTGCCGCCGCTGTTCTTTCGTTTGCCACGCTTCTTTCTTTTGCTGCGCCGATCAATCCGTTTCCGCAGCCAAAACCTCATGCGGCTTTCGCTGCGCCGATCAATCCGTTTCCGCAGCCTAAACCTCATGTGCAGTAGGCCAGGTCAACTGAAAAAATCCCCTCGCTGGCCCCTGGAAACAGAGAGAATAGAGTCAGCGAGGTGAGATGAATCTGTCAGTTCTGGGCTGGATCTTTATTACGGCTACGTTGTTGGGAAACGCTGCCTTGTTTGCTGTTCTGATCATCCGGCACAGGTGGAAGGAGTTTTTTGTCTTCACAGTGCTCATGGGGTTCGAATCTTTGCTGATTCCAACCCTGAGCGGAGTAGTGCGATTTGGTTCGCAGAGTTTATACGAGCAGGTCTACTGGTCTTCCGTGCTGATAGAGTTTTTGTTGCAGCTTGGAGTGATCTGGGAGATTGCGCGGATCGTGATGCGGCCAACCGGAACCTGGCTGAGTGATGCCAGAAAGCAGTTCATTCTGGGCAGCGCGGCGGGCCTGTGCCTTGCCGCCGTGCTTGCCTGGATGCTTTCGCCACCAGTCTCGAATCTTCGCGAAGGATTGGAGAGCGGGAGCAGCTTCTTCACGAGCCTGGTGGTATGCGAACTCTTTGTGGTGATGCTGTTAACCGCGAAGCGGCTGGGACTGGGCCTGCGGAATCATGTCTTTGCGCTGGTAACCGGCTGGTCTGGATGGGTGATGGTTGCAATGGCGGTCGATCTGCTACATGGTTACCTAGGTACTCATTTCTATTACGATGCGCTGGATAACCTGAGAAAGACCGCCTACCTAGCGGCTTTGCTCTATTGGATCGTTCAATTCTGGCGGGAAGAGCCGACGAGGAAGGAGCTTCCCGCAGAGTTCAGCGCTTACATTCTGGCGTTGCATGAGCGTGTGAAAAAAGATATTGACAAACTGAACGCGCAAAGGTAATATCATGTGCGATGACCTATTTGCAACCCTATCTCGTCCTTGCCGCAAGTGGCATCCTGCTCGGCGCGCTGTTCTTTTTGATGGCGCAGTTGCTGCGCCAGCGGCAGCTCAGTTGGCACGAGATTGTCGCCGGGCTGCAACATCTGAATACAGACGAGTTGTCCGCGATAGCAATCGAGTACTTGGTGCCGCACAGCGGCCAGATCACCCTGGAGCCGGAGGCAATCTGGGAGTCTCTTGGTGGCTATCAGGGCCTGCGCAAGATGCGCGAGAATGCCCAGGCTATGCTGGCTCTAGCTGCTTGCGCGCAGCAGTGGAATTATACCGAAGCGGTCATCGTGACAGAACGCATGAGGATGGATGCGGCTCAACTGCGCCGAGCAGTGCGCCGCGTGGAGTTGGGACTGATTCCCGCTTACCTGTTGCGGCGTTACCGGTTTACCCTCCCCCTGCACGCCCAGGAGGCGACGTCAGCCTATTACCTGATGCGCCAGCGCCTGCTCTGCCTTTATCAAACCAGTCATGCGGGTCTCTTTCCGCTACTGGCGGAAGCTCTGTAGAGAATTTTCTCGTCCGTCTGCCGCTCCCAAGTACAGTTTCCGATGCCGAATGCGCTTCCTTGCGTATAGGATATTCAATATTGGCGTCCGGCTGTCCGGCTCACGCCGATGGTCTCCGCATCGCCATCAAGAGGAAAAATGCTCAAAGGATTTCGTGATTTTATTCTGCGCGGAAACGTTGTAGACCTAGCCGTCGCGGTCATCATCGGCGCGGCCTTCAACGCCATCGTCACTTCACTCGTCAAGGATATTCTGACCCAGTTGATCGCGGCCGTCGTGGGCAAGCCCGACTTCAGTTCGGTGGTGGTGAAGGTGAATGGCACGCCGATCCTGATTGGCAATTTTCTGAATGCCGCTTTTTCCTTCCTGATCGTGACCAGCGTAGTCTATTTTGGAATTGTTTTGCCCCTGAACAAGCTGATGGCAAAGCTCAAAAAGCCAGAGCAGGAAGCTACTCCGTCCACCAAGCCATGCCCTGAATGCCTCAGCGAGATTCCGCTGGCCGCGCGGCGGTGCAGCCATTGCGCGCAGCCAGTAGAAGTGCAATGAGCGCGCCGCCGCCAAAAACGAATTCATGCGATCATAACTTGCGCCATGATCGCATGAATTCGTAATAGCTGGACTGTAGCGCCGACCTCCCGGTCGGCTGTAATGTGGGCCTCCCGGCCCACGTTTACTGATCCGATGGAATATCTTCACACGGTCAGAGACCTATGGGTTGAACTTGCGAATATCCTTGATGCTGACGCCCAGCGTGCGCTGGCTGATAACATCCAGTTGCTCTTCGGTTCCTGCAAAGTGAATGGTGCGATGCGTATGGTCAATGGTCTCGCCGGATTGAAGCTCTCTGGCGGGTGAAGACGATTCCAACTCGTAGAATTGTCCCATCTGTCCTTGTCCAGGAGCCGCAGGTCCGTCGTTGTAAGTGTTCACCACATCGCCGCTGAATGGATCTTCCTGAATCTTCCACGCCGAGTTTACATATAACTCCGGCTTGGAAGGCTTGTTGTATTGCGCGATGGTCAAAACGCCGTTCAGGGCATCATAACTTCCAAGTATATTCTTGGCGCGCTTCGGACTAAGTCCGAGCTTGCTGCGCCAATTGGAATCAGCCTTGAAGAAAACCGAATCTTTCCCAATCGAAATCCGGTCTTCCGGAACCACTCCGAAATAATCGGTGGTAACTTTAATTCCTAACTCAGATTCCGGTCCTGCCTGGAAGGGAAGAACCACCGTCGTGCGCGGAGTCGATTGAAGTTGGCTGAGTACCCACAGGGAAAGCAGGCCGGATTCTTTCTTCAGGGCTGTAGCTGCAAGGTTGGTGAGCTTGTTCTCCGACTCATAGGCGACAAACTTGACTCCATCCACGGCATCGATACCGAGGCCGCTCCAAACCTTGTCTGAAGTGAGAAGGCGGACCTCGCGGTCAATCCGCACCTCAAACTTCGTCCCGGAGAAGTTAGTTAATGCAAAATCCCTGCGAAAGGAAATCGAGGTCTTGCTTTGACTCACAATTTCGAAGGCTTCTGTGTCGAGCGGCGCGGGAGTGAACCAATGCTCCAGGTCAAACGGCACACCCGGCGCAAAAAAGATGGAAAACTGCCCGCCTTCCGGTCCCAGCCAAATGCGATCTTCACCGCCTACTGCATTCATGTGTTCCGCCACTTTGCCCGAAGCGATCAATTCGCGATTGATCCAACCAAAGCTGAAACCCTTTGGACCCGCCACGGAACTGGTCAGAACGCGGCCTTGCATCGCAGGCCATACGGCGATCGTTGCGCCGCTGCCATCGGCCAGAACGACCAGCTTGCTGTGTTTCTCCACGAACGAAACTGCTTCGCCAAAACTATCTGTGTTTGATTGCTGTGGAGCGCTTCCATTGGTCATTGTTTTCTCCTAGAATAATTGGAAACATCTTAAATGGCGCGTCGTTAGGCTGTCAACGCAACGAAAGCTATGGATGAGGGGAAAGATTATCAATCGATGCGGATAGATTCGCGTGCTTGATTGGATGGCTCAAGTTATAGAATCGATAACTGAGACAAACGCTGCTTCATCGTAGAGGTTCAGCTCATGACACTGCACAAGCCATTTGCACCTGTGTTGTTTCTGGCGCTCACTTCCTGCCTTCTTCCGGCACAGGATGCAACACAGCCTGCCGTCTTCGGCTACCGCGACTTTACTGCTCAAGCGAAGATTGAAGAGCAGTTTCTTGCGGTTCCAGACGCCAAGCTGGCCGGCCAGCATCTCAAGACGCTGACCCGCGAACCGCATCTTGCCTCCACTCCTGAAGACCGCAAGACGGCAGAATATGTGGCACAGAAGTTTCGCGCGGCGGGGCTGGAGACGGAGATTGTGCCTTACCGGGTGCTGATGAATCAGCCCAAACTGGTACGCGTGGAGGCATACGACCCCAGCGGAAAACTGCTGATGAGCGGCCCTACGCGCGAGCACGTGGACGGCGACCCATTCCAGGACGATCCGCGTGTGGCGATCCCGTTCAACGGCTCCTCCGGTTCGGGCGACGTGACTGCCGAGGTGGTCTACGCCAACTATGGCCGCCTGGAGGACTTTGACCGCCTGGCCGCTCAGCATGTCGACCTGCGCGGCAAGATTGCGCTGATTCGCTATGGAGCCAACTTTCGCGGGGTGAAGGTTTACATCGCGGAGCAGCGAGGCGCGGTCGGAGTGCTGCTCTACTCCGACCCGCGCGACGACGGCTTTTACAAGGGCGACGCCTATCCGATGGGTCCGTGGCGGCCAGAGACCGGCATCCAATACGGCTCGGTGCAGTATATCTTCAAGTATTCGGGGGACCCGGAGACACCCGGCGTAGCCTCAACGCTGGATCTGCCCGACTCGGCGCGCGTCTCTGCTTATGGCAACGAGCCGCACATCATCTCCATCCCCATCAGCTACCACGACGCCGCGCCGATCCTGCAAGCGCTGAAAGGCCCCGCCGTGCCGGCAGATTGGCAGGGCGCGCTGCCCTTCCATTACCATCTTGGCCCCGGTGGTGTGAAGGTCCACCTAGTCTCTCAGCAGGACTACCAGCGGCGCATCATCTGGGACGTGATCGGCAAAGTGAAGGGCTCGCAGTATCCCGATGAATGGATCGTTGTGGGCAACCATCGGGATGCCTGGATCTACGGCGCGGTGGACCCCGGCAGCGGCACGGCGGCGATGCTCGAGACAGTTCACGGGGTGGGCGCGCTGCTCAAGCAAGGCTGGCGGCCCAAGCGGACGATTGTCTTTGGCAGTTGGGATGCCGAAGAGGAGGGCCTGATTGGCTCGACCGAGTGGGTGGAGCAGAACGCTGCGGCGCTGGAGCACGCCGTGGCCTACTTCAATACCGACGTGGCTGTCAGCGGGTCGGATTTTTCCGCCTCGGCCGTGCCCTCGCTGAAGCAATTCCTGCGTGAGCTGACGCGCTCGGTGCACAGTCCGCTGGGTGGAACGGTCTATCAACAATGGCGCATCGCCCATCCGGCGCAGGAAGAGCAAGCGAAGACCAACGAACACGGCGTCGAGAAGGCTCCGTCGGCAGCGAGTGCGGAGGTAGAAGTCGGTGATCTTGGTTCTGGCTCGGATTTCACGCCCTTCTTCCAGCACATCGGCGTGCCCTCGACCGACATTGGTTCGGATGGTCCTTATGGCGTCTATCACTCGGTCTTCGACAACTATGCCTGGTATACGCTGAACGCAGACCCGAATTTCGTTTATTTGCAAGAGATGGCGCGCGTACTGGGGCTGGAAGCCGTGCGCATGGCCGACGCGGATGTGCTGCCTTACGATTATCCGGCCTACGCCAAAGCCATCACCCGCTATCTTGTCGCGGCGAAGGCCAAGTCGGCGGATCGTGGCATCGACCTTGATTTCGGACCCGCGCAAACAGCCGTGGCGCGCTTCTCGGCGGCGGCGGAGCGTGCCCACCAGGCCCAGATCGAAGCCACAGGCGACCTGACGCGCCTCAATCTGGCTCTGCGCCAGACAGAGGGCGCGCTGCTCAGCGAACAAGGCTTGCCGGATCGGCCCTGGTTCCGGCACACCATCTACGCTCCGGGCGAATTCACCGGCTATTCAGCAGTGGTTCTGCCCGGCGTGAATGAGGCCATCGACGCCCGCGACGCCAAGCTGGCGGCGCAGCAATTGACAGTGCTGGCACAGGCGTTGGATCGCGCCGCGCGGACGCTGGCTTCGGCTTTCTGAGCGGCGCGCATTCAAGACGGCGGACAAAACCGGTATTCCGGGCGCGCAGATTGGGCAATTGAGAGAGGATTACGCGTTGATCGCCATGCCTTCGACTGCGCCGTAAGCGTCCAGCAGCGACTCGGCCAGCGTGGGATGCGCGTGAATGGTGAACATCAGCTCCTCGACTGTTCCCTCCAGCTCCAGCACGGCGACTGCTTCGGCGATCAGCTCGGTGGCCTGCGGGCCGAGGATGTGAACGCCCAGAATCTCACCGTACTTGGCCTCGGCGACCACCTTCACAAAGCCGTCGTGGTTGCCCAGGATGGTGGCCTTGGAGTTGCCCGCAAAGGGAAATTTTCCTACCTTCACTTCAAAGCCTTTTTCGCGTGCCTGGGCTTCGGTCAGGCCCACCGAACCGATCTGCGGCTCCGTGTAAGTGCAGCCGGGGATGCGGTCGCGGCGCACCGGGCGGAAGCTGCGTCCGGCAATCTTCGCGGCGGCGATCAGGCCGCTCATCGCGCCCACGTGTGCCAGTTGCGGCAGCCCGGCCACGATGTCTCCGATGGCGAAGATGCCCTGCTCAGCGGTCTCCTGTGCTTCGTTGACGCGAATCAGGCCGCGCTCCAGCTCGATGCGCGTCTTCTCCACGCCGATTCCGCTGGTTCGCCCGGCGCGTCCGACGGCGACCAGAACTTTTTCAGTCTCCTTGACCTGGGCTTTGCCATTCGCGTCGGTGAAGGAGACTTTGACGCCGTTTTCCGTCCGCTCGACGCTCTCGACCTTTGCGCCGGTATTCACATCAATGCCGCGCTTTTTGAAGAGCCGCGTCAGCTCCTTGGAGATTTCTTCGTCCTCGACCGGCACAATGCGCGGCAGAAATTCCACGATCGTCACCTCGGCCCCAAAGGCGCGGAAGAGCGAGGCAAACTCCACGCCCACCGCGCCCGCGCCGATCACAATCAGCGACTTGGGCGGCTGCGCGATGGAGAGAATTTCAATGTTGGTCAGAATGCGGTCGTCCGGCACAAGGCCGGGCAGCATCTTGGCCTCGGAGCCGGTAGCGAGAATCACATTCTTCGCCTGAATCTGGCTGGCTTCGCCGCTGGCGGCTGTGACTTCGACGGTATGAACGCCGCCTTGCGCAGGTCCGGTGATCCGCCCGTAGCCCTCGATGCGCGTGATCTTGTGCTTCTTCATCAGGAAGTCGAGTCCCTTGGCGTGTTTGGCGATGATGGCGTCCTTGCGGCCTAGCACTGTGGCCCAGTTGAGCGTGGGCGCGCCCAGGCCCTCAATGCCGAAGTCGGCGGCGTGCTGCAGGTGCTGCCAGATTTCTGCGTTGAAGAGCAGCGCCTTGGTGGGGATGCAGCCCACGTGCAGGCAGGTGCCACCCAGCTTGCTAGTCTGCTCAATCAGCGCGACTTTCAGCCCGTACTCCGCCGCGCGAATCGCCGCCGTATAACCGGCCGGACCGCCGCCGATAATCGCCACATCGTAAATCGTCTCTGCCAAGGGAAACTCCATTCCGGGCGCGCTGTTCAGGGGAAGGCAAGCGGCCATTCAACGTCCAGTTTATCGGATGCGCTTGAGGGGTGCCCCAGGTCCGGTTTTTCGGACCTGGGAACCACGAACCTCAACCGTGGGAACTGACCACTGTCCACTGTATTTTGCATGGAATTATCCTCCGCATATGCATACTCAGGAAGTGGAGGAGAAAGATGAACAGGAAGGAAAGGGAGATGACTGCTTTTCTGCAAAAGTCCCTCCCAAAAAAATTGGACCCCTCCCCCCCTATGTAGCGTTCCCCATTTGTTCGCCTTATATCTTCAGGTTATTGAAAAAAAGGAAGAAGATCTTTGATCTCATGATGTATTGCCCTGTTTTAGGTGCAAATAGCATTTTGTGAAAGGTTGCTCTCAACCAGTTCCGCCGCCGCTCGCAGCGTCTCCGGCTCATCGCCGAAGCTCTCTATCCAATGGACCTCCGGCTCACGGCGAAACCAGGTGAGCTGGCGCTTGGCGTAGTTGCGATGGCCTTGCTGAGCGGTCTCTACTGCTTCCTCAACACTCCAAGACTCCCGCAGCACGCGCAGTGCTTGACGGTAGCCGAGCGAATCGAGGGCTGTGACCGGGCCGAAGCGTTCCAGCAGGGCGCGGGTCTCTTCGACGAGTCCCGCCGCGAACATCTCCGCGCAGCGCCGGTTGAGCCGGTCGTAGAGCGCTTGGCGGGGCGGATTGAGACCGATGCGCAGCAGACGGAAGCCGGTGAGCGGGTCGCGGGCCATAACCTCCGAAAGCGGCTTGCGGGCGGTAAGGCAGACCTCGATGGCGCGGATCAGCTTGGGCGTGTCGTTGGGGTGGATGCGCGCGGCAGAGGCCGGGTCGAGGTGCTGGAGGATACGATGTAGCCAGGATTCGCCTTGGCGGGCGCGGCTGCGCTCCAGGCGGGCGCGCAGCTCGGGCTGGCGCTCCGGCGCGGCAAAGAGTCCGTCGGTGAGCGCGCGCAGATAAAGGCCTGTTCCGCCGGTGACGATGGGTAGGCGACCTCGCGCGGCGATCTCCGTGAGCGCGGCCCGGGCCTGGCGGCTGTACTCGCCTGCGGTAAAGGGCTGGTCGGGATCGGCTACGTCGATCAGATGATGGGGCAGGCGCGCACGCTCGGCGGCGGTGGGTTTGGCCGTGCCCAGTTCCATGCCGCGATAGACGGCGACCGAGTCGCAACTGACGATCTCGCCGCCAAAGCGCTCACCCAGCTCCAGCGAGAGCGCCGTCTTGCCGCTGCCGGTGGGGCCAAGAATCAGAACGGCCAGAGGTGCTTTTGCGGCGAAGCAGCCGTTCGCCCTCCGCGAAGGAGTCATGGACGCCACCATCCGGGCGTGAAGATCCACTGGGGGTTGGTGCGCAGCAGAGCGGTCAGCAGGATGGCCGCCGCCACCATCAGCACGCCGAAGATCTGATTGAGGCGGAAGCTGCGCGACTGCCGCTCGCGGCGTCCACGCGCGTCCAGTGGTGGCTGGCTGGCTCCTGTCCGATTCTTCGTCATCGCGCATCCTTTCTGCCGGATACAATCTTCAGACTGTATGCCGCACCACGCATCAGTATAGGCCCCGCCGCCGGAATTTTGGAGCCGGTGCGAGAAGAGACGTGGGCCGATACAGAAAGAGATCGGGCAAATCCCCGTGCCTCGCCGTGAACGAAAATCAGACATTTTTGCCTTGATTTTGTTCTAATTTGTGGGGGTGGTACTCCTAAAGACGGTTCTCCGGTAATCTCATGCCAGAAGTAATCCTCTCCGATAAGAGGGGTATGGCAGTTGTGCGGCACGAGTCTTTCGAGGTTCAGTGTTCGCAAAATTTTTATTCTCCTCGCGGAGAACCCGGTGGATGCTTGTTTCTCATTTTGAGTGTTTTTGCTCAGAACGTTTTTTTGTCTTCATTTAGAATCAACCCTCTAAGGGGTCCGCGGGAGCAGGAGTTGAAATGCCACTTGTTGAGATGCATGTTAAAGGAATGGACCGGCAGGCCGAGGATGCACGGCTGGCTGCGCTGGTCGCCACAGGAATTCTCGACACTCCGCCCGAGCCAGCCTACGATACCATCACTCGGCTGGCAGCCCAGTATTTTCAAGCTGACAGCGCAGGAATCTTATTTGCCGATGAGAGCCGGGTCTGGGTGAAATCATCGTGGCGTCTGGTGGCGAGGGAAGTACCGCGCAATGGATCGATCTTCGAAATGATACTGGCTGAAGACGGACCGGTGGTGATATTCGACATCGCTCAACATCCAAACAACGAGATATTACTGCCGCGCTACAAGCATCTTGGTGTGAGTTCCTTGGCCGGTGCTCCGGTGCGTTCCAGTGACGGCAAGATTCTGGGAGTACTGGCCATCTTCTTCCGGCAACCCGGCCTGGAGATGATGCCGGAAGCGATTCGTACCCTGGAGAGCCTGGCCGAGATGGTCTCCAGCCAGTTGGAGCTGCGCAAGTTGCGCAAGGCATTCGACACGAATGGAAACGGGAGCGGGCAAAAGCGCGTCCGCGCAGCCGCCTCGGACAGCGGAGCCTGGCCCAGATCGAGCGACCTGCGTCATGCTCTGGACCAGCAGGAGTTTGTGCTCTATTACCAGCCGGAGGTAGATCTGGCCACGCGCAAGATCGTCGGCTTGGAAGCTCTGATTCGCTGGATTCACCCTGAGCGAGGCTTGATTCCGCCGATGGATTTCATTCCACTGGCCGAAGAGAACGGGCTGATCCTGCCCATCGGCGACTGGGTTCTAGCAGAGGCTTGCAATCAGATTCAAAAGTGGTGCCTGGAGGATATCAGCCACGTCACGCTGCGGGTAGGCGTGAACCTCTCCGCCCGGCAGTTCTCGCGCGAAGGTCTGGCCGACCACGTGGAGGCGCTGCTGATTCAATCCGGCATCTCCAGCCGCCAGTTGGGCCTGGAGATGACCGAATCCAGCATTATTCCCAACGTGCGCATCGCCATGGAGGTTCTGGGTAGCCTGCGACGGCTGGGCGTCTCGCTGCTGATGGACGATTTCGGCACCGGTTACAGCTCATTGAACAACCTGCATTCCTTCCCCTTCGACGTGCTCAAGATCGACCGCTCCTTTGTGACTCGCATGACGGAGGGCGAACAGCCTTTGCAGATTGTACGCACCATCATTGAATTGGCGCGCGTAATGGGCATGGATGTGGTGGCCGAGGGGATTGAAACCTGCGAACAGTACCGGCTGCTGCGCAATTTGCGCTGCCGCTTTGGGCAGGGCTACCTCTTCTCTCGCCCGCTGACTGCCGAAGCGGTCACCGAACTGTTGCGGCTGCCCGACCGCATCTTGCCCGATCCGGAGATGGAGGAGCTGGCCTGCGCTTGATGCGTACTCCACAATTGATTCGGCAAGAAAAGAGTGACATTTTTTCCCACCCATCCTCGCAGAAAACGCGGGAATGGGTGGGGCACCAACACAGTACTTAGTTGCCGGATCAACAGAGGTCAGTGTCAAGAGTGAGGAGAGGCTGCTGCGTTTCATTTTGGGACGGCAAGACGGTTTGTCCGCTTCTGGAATCCGTCGGACATCTTCTATGGGAAAACCCTCACGCTAGCAGCCTTGTCTTACGATAAGCTTCTTCCATGCAACAAGCCACTGCTTCAACATCCGTGCCCTCCTCCGCAGCGCCCAGCTTTGCCGGGCTGATGGCCGCGCTTGCCTCCCCCGGCGACAAGTCTTCCTCGACCGAGCGGAAAGATCCTCGTCCTTGGGAGGATGACGAACTGGGTGAAGATATTGCCACGCTGAGCTACGAAAGCGCTCTGCGCGCCCACACGCGTTATCGCTCTCCGGCCGGTGGAGAAAATCTGCTTGCTCAAGGGGCCAGCGACCTTCTGGAGATGCTTCGTGCGGACGAACTGGAACGGGAACTGGCTCCGGTCGCTACGGCGAGCATCGAGACTCCGGCGGAAGATCTGACCGCCAGCCAGCAGAGTACGGTCGCCGCCGCGCCAGCCGAGGCGCTTCACTCGCAGGCCTCGTCCCTTGAACGGAGCCTGAAGAATGCCAGCATCACGATTCGCATGAGCAAATCGGAGTGCGCGCAACTGCACCGCAGAGCGGCCGAGGCAGGATTGACAGTCTCCGCGTATCTGCGCTCCTGCACCTTTGAAGCGGAGTCGTTGCGGGCGATGGTCAAAGATACGATGGCGCAGTTGCGCTCGGCATCGGCACCGTCGAATTCCGCAGCTGCCCGGGATTCCTGGTTGCGCAGGCTGCGGCAGTGGATGGCCCGGCTGGTGAACCCCTGGCAGAATAGCCAGAGCGTGGCGCGCGCCTGAGCGCTCCAACTTTCTCAGTTGATCCATAGAAAAAACAAGCGTGGACCAAGAGGTCGGCGCTACAGTTTCACGCATTGCGGGTCGAAAACGTTGGTGTGGGGGAGAGTTCGCGTTATCTGCACATCGGCGGAAGGGAAAAGTCGATCTGCCCGTTCCGGGTGGAAATTGAGGGCGGCTGATCCCAGACGACCAAGGCCTTCAAATTCGCATCATCCGAGGTCAGGACAGTGACCGAAGCCTTTCTCGGAACACTCTTCAAATAGCTCCAATCGGCAACCTTGGCATCGCCATGGCAGTAAATCGTTTGAGCATTCAGCGCGAAGATGTAGTCGACGCCGTCTTCGCCGCGCAGTTGAATCGTTCTGCTGTCAATGTATTTGATTGGAGAATAGGTTGCCAAGCTACTCGCGGAGGAGGAGCCGCCGGTTGGCAGCGGCGAGTAGGAGAGGCGAAATTGTCCTTGTGGATTTTGTTGAGCCGCAGCAAACGCAATTGCGCTCAAGGCCAGAATACCCATACATCCAATGCCGAATCGACAGCTCATACTCATAGGACCTCGCAAAGAAATTACCACAGTTTTCAGATAAACTACAACTACTTTATACCAAAGCCTATTATGGGAGTCCGGGGCAAGCTCACAGGTGGCCAGAAAGCGCGTTTTGCGGCTTACTCCACCTCCAGCAACAGGCATTTCAGGTACTCTGTCTCCGGCAGGTTCAGCACGACCGGATGATCGGGAGCGGCTCCGCGCCGTTCCAGCAGCCGCACCCGGCGGTGCGCGTCGGCGGCGGCCGAAGCGACGGCGGCTTCCAACTCGGTCCAGCCGACGTGATGGGAGCAGGAGCAGGTGACCAGCAATCCGCCGGGACGCAGCATCTTCAGCGCACGCAGATTCAGCTCCTTGTAGCCGCGCAGCGCTCCCTCCACGGCGCGCTGGCTTTTGGCAAAGGCGGGCGGGTCGAGCACGATGGCGTCAAAGCGCTCGTCCGCATCGGACCACTCGCGCAGAACCTGGAAGGCGTCGCCCTCCACCCACTCCACCTGGGCGGTCAGACGGTCCCGGTTGGCTTGCAGATTCCGTTCCGCCACTTCCAGCGAGGCGCGGGAGGCGTCGATGCCCGTCACCTGCGCGCAGACCTCGGCCAGATGAAGCGCAAAGCCGCCCTGGTAGCAGCAGACATCCAGCGCCCGCCCGCCTCCCTCGCGATCCGCCAAGCCAAGCCTGCGCGCCCACTCGGCGGCGGCGGCGTAGTTGGCCCGCTGGTCGAGAAATGCGCCGGTCTTCTGCCCGGCGTTGGCGTTGTACTCAAAGAGCAGGCCATTCAGCCGGAATCCGGTGCTGACCGGCGCAGCCGCGCCTTTGCGGACAAACAGCGGCTCCAGATTCGGCGCTGCCAGCCCTTCCAGTTCGCGTACCCGCGGGTCGGGCCGTTCCAAAATCGCATCGGGAGCCAGTTCTTCGCGCAGCACGCGCACGCAGCGCTCCCGTACGGCCTTCGAGTCCAGCCCCTTGGCCAGCAGTTGCAGAATCACCAGTGCACCGTATCTATCCACCACCAAACCGGGCAGCTCGTCGGCCTCGCTGAAACAGAGTCGGCAGGCGTTGGTCTGCGCGTCGAGCAACGGACGTCGACGCGCAACCGCCGCCCGCAGACGGCTCTCCAGCAGATCCAGCCACGCTGCTTCGCTGATGGCCTCGCGCGAGACGATCCGCAGAGCAATCTGCGACGTGGGGCTATAAAGCGCGGTGCCCAGCAGCAGGCCGCGGTTGTCGGCTACCGGAACCAGCGCGGGCGGCTCACCCGCAGGCAGATGCAGCGATTCAATGTCGGAGGTGTAGACCCACAGATGCCCGGAGCGCAGGCGGTCGGCGGCGCGACGGCTGATGCGCGCACCCATCGGGAGTGAAGCATCGTCCTGTTTGCGCGGAGGCGCTGCCTTGATTGGAGCGCTCCGCAGCGCGTTTTTTTGAACAGCGGGCGGTACATTGTGCGGTCGAGTCAATTGCTCCCTTTTCTGGTTACTCATAAGCCTTGAGCCTCTTGCAAAACTGTCTTCAGTTAGTTTATAAGCGTCAGGGCAAAACTGAAGTCGAACCCTGATGCTTCCATGCGAGTGAAAGAGATTGACTCCATGAAGATCGCTCAACAGGAAAGGCCCGGAGAGCATCCGGGCCTTTCTGTTGACTGTCAACTGCCAGACTATCCGCGTCCACCACCACTACCACCACCCGGACGGCGGCGGCGGCGGCGATTCTTGTCGGTGGGCTTGGGACGGCCTGCGCCTGCTGGCTGTCCAGCTGCGGGAACCGGCGCGCCTTCGACGCGATTGAAGTTCGGCTCGTTCTCTTCGTCGATCTCCTCGCCTTCCACCTCGTCGAAGTCGTCTCCGCCTTCGATCAGGATGGTGCTCTGGTTCGACTTGGGCTGACGCTCGTCGAACTCGTGGCGGGGCTTGGCAGGAGCGGCAGGAGCGGCAGGAGCTTCGGAAGCGGAAATCTCCGCCTCTTCGCCTTCTACAGCGCCTGGGGCCGACTGCACCAGCTTGGCCTTCTGCTCGCGGATCAGCGCCTTGCGGCTCAGCTTGATGCGATTGCCTTCGATGGCCAGAACCTTGACCATGATCTGATCGCCTTCGCTCAGCTCGTCTTTCACTTCCTTGACGCGATGCTCGGCGATCTCGGAGATGTGCAGCAGGCCGTCGGTGCCAGGGAATAGCTCGACAAACGCGCCGAACTCGGCCAGGCGAACCACCTTGCCCAGATAAACCTTGCCGATCTCCGGCACGGCGGTGAGGTTGCCGATGATTTCGAGCGCCTTCTTCAGGCCCTCGGCGTCGCAGGAAGAAACGTTGACCCGACCGGTGTCATCCACATCGATCTTGGCTCCGGTCGACTCGACGATGCCACGGATGGTGGCACCGCCCTTGCCGATCAGATCGCGAATCTTGTCGGTGGGAATCATGACGGTTTCAATGCGCGGCGCATAAGCCGAGCGCTCGGAGCGCGGTCCGTCCAGCACTGCGTCCATCTTGTCCAAGAGGAAGAGCCGACCGCGTTTCGCCTGCTCCATCGCCTGGGCAAGAATCTCGCGGGTCAGGCCGCCGATCTTGATGTCCATCTGCAAGGCGGTGATGCCCTTGCGGGTTCCGGCCACCTTGAAGTCCATGTCGCCGTAGTGATCTTCCGCGCCAGCGATGTCGGTCAGAATGGCGTAATCGTCGCCCTCTTTGACCAGACCCATGGCCACGCCAGCCACCGCGCCCTTGAGCTTGATGCCGGAGTCAAACAGCGCCAAACTTGCGCCGCAAACCGTAGCCATCGACGAAGAGCCGTTCGATTCCAGAATGTCGCTGACGATGCGAATCGCGTAAGGAGACTCTTCGATGCTGGGCAGAACCGCGCTGATGGCGCGCTCGGCCAGTGCACCGTGGCCCACTTCGCGGCGTCCCGTGCCACCCATGCGGCCTGTTTCGCCTACGCAGAAGGGCGGGAAGTTGTAGTGCAGCATGAAGGGCTTTTTCTTGTCGCCTTCATAGTTTTCCATGCGCTGGCCTTCGTCGGCGGTGCCCAGCGTGGCCGTGACCAATGCCTGCGTCTCGCCGCGCGTAAACAGGGCCGAGCCATGCACGCGGGGCAGAACGCTGGTCTCGATGGTGATCTGGCGAATCTGATCAAACTCGCGGCGATCCGGACGGATGCGGTCCTTGGTCACCTGCTCACGGAAGATCTTTTCGCGCAGCTTTTCATAATAGTGGGACAGCTTCTTCTTGGCATTCGGATCGTCGGCGGGCAGTTCCTTGGCCAGCTCGTCCTTGATCGCCTTCACCAGATCCTGGCTCTCCAGCTTCTCGTGAACCTTGGTGTCCAGAGCGTCCTTGAGGCGGTCGATGACCTTGGCGCTGAGCGCTTCAAAGTACGCCTGATCGAACTCCGGCGCAACAAAGGCCCGCTTGGGCTTGCCAGCCAGCTTGACCAGCTCGTCGATGGCGGCGCAGATCTTCTTGATCTCGGTGTGGCCGAATTCGATGGCCGCCAGAATCGTCTCTTCCGACTCTTCCTTGGCACCCGACTCGATCATCACAATGCCGTCCTTGTGGCCGACGACCATGATGTTCACCGTGGTTTCCGCGCGCTCGGCGTAGGTGGGATTGATGACGAACTCGCCATTCACTCGGCCCACGCGCACCGCGCCCACCGTCGCGCTGAAGGGAATGTCGCTGAGAGCCACGGCGGCGGCGGCGGCGTTGATGCCCACCACGTCCGGATCGTTCTCCTTGTCGGCACTGAAAACCAGCGCGATCAACTGCGTCTCATTGCGGAAGCCGTCGGGAAACAACGGACGCAGCGGGCGGTCGATCTGGCGGCAGGTCAGGATTTCTTTTTCGCTGGGGCGGCCTTCGCGCTTGATGAAGCCGCCGGGGATGCGTCCGCCGGCGTAGGTGTACTCGCGATAATCCACCGTGAGCGGAAAAAAGTCGATGCCCTCTCTGGGCTCGGTTGAGGCAACGGCAGTGGCCAAAACCACGGTCTCGCCCGTAGTCACCAGTGCGGCGCCGGAGGCCTGTTTGGCCATGCGCCCGGTCTCAAAGACCAATCGCTTGCCACCGGCAAGCTCGACAGCTACTTCATGTTTGGACATAGAAATCCTCTTTTCATTGTGTTCGCTTGGGAAACTTGTGGGGGGAATGCGCGGAAGGGCGCTAGAAAGCAGGCTTGAAACGCAGATACGTAGAATGCGGAAGAACGCGCGGGCAAGCCTGCTTTGTAAAAGGGCACGACTTCAGTCGGGCCGTAAGCACGGCTAAATAAACCAAGGGCTTTAGCCCCTGCGGCTTTATTTTGGCCGTGCTCGCCAGCTATTTGCATTCTCTTCGCAGCCTGCAACACCAAGGACGCGCGCAGCCCATAGCTGTGCACCGTCCCTGGCAGCGGGTCGTCTTCGCCAGGTACACCACGGCCCCTGGTCCTGTGTAGAACGGGGGCCGTGACCAAATAACGGTCTGGGCGCTTCCGAGTCAAGATAGGCTTTCTGGGTAGCTCGCGGCTACTTGCGAATCCCGAGTTTGCCGATGACGTCGCGGTAGCGATCGGTATCGTGCGTCTTCAGGTAATCCAGAAGGCGGCGGCGCTTGCTGACCAACTGCAAAAGGCCTCGCCGGGAAGCGTGGTCCTTCTTGTGCGTCTTGAAGTGTTCGGTCAGTTCGCTAATGCGCGCACTCAGAATCGCGATCTGGACCTCCGGTGAGCCGGTGTCCGTATCATGGGTGCGGAAGCTTTCAATCAGGGTTGTTTTCTTAGCAGTCGCCAGCACGGCGTGTATTACTCCTCTTGTCTTCTCAGGTCCACTCTTCAGTGTCTACAAAGAGATTAACACGAATGAGCATCCCGCGTCATGCTTTTGGTCAACCGGCATCTGCCAGCCATCCGACCGCGCTCATCGCGCCCCAAAACGGAAGAGCCGATTGTCGAAGCGCTCTTTGATGATCTCGGCGATTTCGACCTTCTTGGCGTCGGGATGTTCGGGGTTTAGCAGGTAATTCCAGGTATTGGGCGCAATCGCCGACGGGACTCGCGCCAGCGCCGTCTCCCGCGACGCAAGCCATGCGTCACCGAGGTTGCGCGTAAATTCGGGACGCTCCTTCCAGTCGGCCGGAGCAAAAGAACTCAGAGCTTTGATTGCAATATCATCGGGAACGGAGATCTGAAGCAATTGATAGAAGCGCGGCAGAAACGCATCCTCTAACATATCCGTCATATGAACAATGCGTTCCAACAATGCGCCAGCCGGGCAATCCGCCAGATAGACAATGAGCCGTCCTTCAGTATGCCAGCGCCCGGAGGCGTCAAGACCGCCTTCTCCACTCAAGTCAAGGTAACCGCTGATGCGCCAAAGAGTCGTCATGATGGATGTTAGATAAACATCCCTTCGTCAAGCTGAATCAGGGCCTCCGCCACGGCATGCTCTCCGATCTGTGTATCCAACATCTCCAGCGCGGTCTTGCCGTCAAAGCGGCGTTTGCGGCCACACAACCACTTCCGGCCATCCTCGCGATCCCCATAGACCTTCACCGCCAACTCATACATCCGCGCCACGCGCGCCAGCCGATCCGCTTCGATCACGCTGAAAGATTCATTCTTCTGCCGCCTATGCTTCAGCGTCCGTGGCGGAATCACCACCTCCAGCAACTCCTTGACGGCAATGCCGGAGTAGGCGGAGAACTCCTCCAGCGTGGAAAGCGGCAACCCACGCTCAATCTCTCGCCAATCGAAGGTAAAGGGAGGCGGAGAAGCAACAGGATTGGCAGCAACTTGGCTCATAGGGACATTATGCCACAGTTTTCGCGGCATTTTGCCCGTTCGCCAAAATTACTCCCGATCATCATCCCAAGATAGAGTGCATTCTTCCTAGAAGAAGCAAGCGTGGACCAGGAGGTCGGCGCTACACTTTCATGCGCAGCGGGTCGGAAATGCCGGTGGGGGAGTTAAAAGGAGATACAGAAATTGGCCGGGGATCGTCGTCGGACTTGACTCAGACGTCGGTTTGAATCTTCAAGATCTGCCTTTGCAGGCCGGTGTACGCCGTCAAGACGCTTGTCAAAGACTCTGAAGAAGCGGCTCTAGCCCTGGAGGCGGAAAGTGCAGATGCTATCTCATCCAGTTCCTTCTTCCTCGGCGTCCCGTCTAGCATATTCGCCATGACGCGCATGCCCTGCGCAACTGAATCGTTGATGCTCTTTACCACATCGAGTTCGGCAGGCATCTCGTCAGCACGCGGCCATGCTGCCCTGGCATGAAGAAACAATCCCTCCGTGCTGGTCAAAGCGTGCTGTATTTCTTCACTGAGCGCCGTATCACGTTCGACGTGCTGATCCAGCTCAAATGGAATCGCTTCGGCAAGCCCGCGCACTTCAAGAACGAGCGCGAGAACATCCTCGCGCAAGGCGGTTACTCTGCCGGTCTCCCTGCTCCGGATCAGCGAGATCAAATCCGCTTCCATGCGCAGCAAACGCGCCAAGCTAAGACGCATCCTGTCTACAACTCGCTTGGGGTGTAACTGGTGGAAGATCACCCACATCACGGTGAGAGCGATCAGTATGCCCATCAGGCGATCTCGGGCCGGGATCATCTGTAGTGGCGCTCCAAAGCCATGCACTTTGCTCATGAGCTGTCCCTGCCCCGCGGTTCCGCCCAAGGGAATCGAGTATTCCTGGAAGGCCACCAAGTAAAAGGAAAAGATGATCTGCAAACCGACATAGCCCATGTGGGCGCTGCGCGCAATCCACGCTCCGATGAACGACACAAGGGCAACAGAAATCAGGAAGGGAAGAAGGGAATCGGCAAAGGGATAGACAAAGACGATGCAGCCGATGCCGAAAACCATGCCTCCAATGATGGCACCAAGAATGCGGAAGAGCATCTTCTGATTGGTGGCGCCGCTCGATGTAACTCCGGCTATCAGTACAGTGAGTGTGGCAGTCGAGGCGCTTGGCCAAGCCAGTGCGTTATAGATTACGTAACAGAGAGTGGCGCACAGGCTCAGCTTGGTCGCATAAGTCAGATACTCCGGATTGCTCCAGGCACCAGGACGGAACCACGGTTTCTTTTCCCTTTGCGGAAGAGCCCTGAGCAACTTTTCATGCGGCTCGAACTGATCTGCGCGAGAAATAGCTTCCATGGTGTTCAGCAATTGCTCAATCTGGCGGAGTTGGTCGGCAGTTTCCTCCGGTTCTATCTCTTCCAGCGTCACGGCATCCGCGGCGCTTTCGGTTTGCAGGCGGGAGAGCACCGCGGCAATCTGTCTGAATCTGCGACGCTGATCGTCATCGATCGGAGGCTTGTATTGCTCGCCAAAGGAGGCGCTCACGTCCATGAGACGCGCAAGATAAGAAATCAATGCCGGAGGGATGGACTGCGAGGAATCATTCGGAATGGAACGGGAACGCACTTCTTCCAGCAGCGATAGCATCTTGCCCTGACCGGCGAAGGCATAGCGGGAAACCTTCGCAACTCTTTGCTTCACCCGCGTAGACTCGCCCTCTGCGAAGCCCAGGAAGAGCTGCTGCAAAGCCTCCATGCGGGCTTTCATTTCCTCCTGCAATGCATGGTTCGGATCGCGCCGGGCAAAAATGTATTCGATAGCCACTTTGATGGAGACGGCCACCGCTCCGGTCGCAATTGGCCACATGGAAAGGTGGACCAATTGCTCGGCGGGCAGGTGCAGTTCCCAGAGAGAGAGAGTAAGAATGGGAAATATTCCGAGATTCATGGCTGCCGCGCGCACGGTACAAGCACGAAGCAGAAATGCGGAAAGAAATGTGAAGGCCGCCACGCCCAGAACGCGAGCCGTGGGATCATTTCCTGTTAGCGCAATCAGCATCAGCGACAAGGCGACGCCGACACACTGGTAGAAAAGTTCCAGCGCGCTGTTCTTGAGGGTCAGGTACGGCACATCGTAAGAGACCAGATAGATGAGATAAATTCCTGGTCCAATCATGGGCGTTTGCAGCACCAGCAAAACGCAGGTTGCCAACGTGGCGGCGCAAGCGGTGCGCAGCGCGCCCTCATAGCGGCCATGCGCGGGAGCAAGCTCCTGGTAGACCTTGTTCAGCCATTCCGGTGTTTGATGGGCAGCCATTTGTTCGCGTTATCTCACAATGCTGATCGCAGTTTCGCCCATGCGAAACAGGGCCGGATCGGGGTTGACGACGCGAATGCGAATAGGGAACCGGGCGGCAAGATGAACCCAGTTGAGGGTGTGATCAATCTGCGGCAGGCCGTTGTTCATATTCGTATCGTCCGGCGAAACGCCGTTACCCATGCTCTCCACAACACCATCAAAGCGGCGCGACTGATTTCCCATCAAATACAGATCGACGTGCATTCCCGGCGTAATATACTTCAGCTCGGATTCGCGATAGTTCGCCACCACATACCACTTGCGCGCATCGATGAGTGTGAACAAGGGAACGCCCGGCTTGGCGATTTCGCCTTCGGAGATATTGAGGTTGGTTACATATCCGTCAAACGGCGCAACAACGGTGCAGCGCTCCAGGTCCAGTTTTGCGCTGGCCACCTTGGCGGCCTTGGCCGGTCGCTGCGCCAGCAGGCTATCCAGCCTGTCCACGGCATGAATACCTTCGTTGAGCCTGGCCTGAGAGATCGCAACACCGACTTCCGCTTCTGTCTTCATGGACCTGGAACGCGCTTCCATCGCCAACGCTTCTTGCCGTGCGGCCTCGGCCTCCTGGTAGTTGTGTTCCGCAACTTGAGCTTTGGTGCGCGCATCGTCCACTTGTTCGGGAGTGACATACTGCTTCGCCAGTAGTGGCTCGATGCGATGAAGGTTGTTCACGGCCAAGGTTCGCTGCGCCGCCGACGATTCCAAAGCAGCCTTCGCTCGGTTGACTGCAGCGTCAGAAGCCTGCACCGTGCTCGAAACCGTAAGGGTCTGCGTCTTTGCTCCCATCAGGCTGGCGCGGGATGCCTCCACCGCGCTGTTCTCCGCAGCTATACGCCGCCCGGTGTCCGTGATCTGCTCTTCGAGTAGTTGCTGGTCTGAGAGTGCCTGATCAAGAGCGTACCGATAAGGGCGCGGATCAATGGCAAACAACAGCGTGCCGGCGCGCACAAAGGCATTGTCTTCGACTGGAATCGTGACCAGGCGTCCTGTCACTTCGGGAGCGAATTGAATGTAATTGGCGCGCACACTCGCATCTTCTGTGCGCGGATGGCGGCTGGTCCTCCAAAAGACACAGAGCAACAAGGCTACGGCAACCGTCAGCATTGCCACCGATATTTTGATTCCGTTCCACCACGGACCCAGCTTTTCCGGCTCCATAAAACCACCTCGTCTCTATCGGAAGAACAACAGCCACAGCAGGCACGCAACAGCCACGGCCACGCTTGGATAAAACACCACGACAGGCTCAACCCGGCCTTGAAGCTTGCGCTGGAGCAACTGCCAATGAACAAGACCGGCAGCAGCCAACCCTCCCAGCAGACAAAACATCCAGGAGGGCAAAAACGATCCCGCAATATCAATAGAAGGAGCACGCGAGCATCCTCCCGCAAGAGCCGTGAGCGCGAGTACACCGAGCATTTTGTGAAACCGATAAAGCATCTTCATCCTTTTTGCAGGCCTACGGTTGTGTTGCAACAGACGGGGAGCTATCGGTTCGCGGGCGCAGCAGATTGCCCGTCGTATAACCGAGATTTGCGGCACTGGTCAGTACCGCGGATCTAGCCTCGACATCTGCCAGCCTTGCCTCGGCCAGTTGCGATTCGGCGTTGACCAGATCGATGAGATTCTTCACCCCGTACCCGTAGGCATCTAGAGATGCGTCATACGACGTTGTCGCCGCCAGCAGCAGCGTCCGCGCAGCTTCCTGCTGACGAACAGCGGTTCCGAATTGCAGGTAAGCAACCCATGTTTCGCGGGCGATGTCGTCGCTCTTCTCCCGCAACTCTTCCGCTGTTTGTCGCTGCTCGGAGGCACGCCGAAGCACCTCGTGCCTGCGCAATCCGCCGTCAAAGAGATTCCACTTCAGTTGCACACCTGTGCTCCAGACAAACTGCGTTGTGTCTCCAAGACTGGGCTGGCTGACTGTTGGCCAAATGGACTGCGAGGATGCTTTGGACTCGAACTCGACCGTTGGCCGATAGGCGGAACGAGCGGCTTTCACTTCCGCATCTGCTGCATGAATTTTCTCGGCCAGCGATTTCAGATCTGGCCGATCCTGCAAGGCGGTCTCGACAAAACTTGCCACCGAAGTGGAGACTGCCGAAAGATCGGGCGCACTGGTCGGCTGCTCAACGGTGATTGCATCGGAGGGTTCCACGCCCAATGCTTCACGCAATTTCACGCGTGCAATCTCTTCATCGCCCAGACTTTTCTCCAGATCATATTCCGCGCGCGCCGTGCCAGCCTTGGCGTTGAGCACATCGGGAAGCGTCGCCCGGCCATTGGCAAGCTGAGCTTCCGCAGCCGACTGAGTGGCGCGCGCCGTGGCTAGAATCTGCCGAATCGCATCGAGCCGTTTTTGCGCGGTCACTAGATTGTAGTAGGCGACAACCACATCGTAGGCTACATCCTGATTGATACGCTGAAAGCTCGCTACTGCGGCCAGACGCTGCGCTTTGCTCGAATCCAACTGAGCGCGCCGCCGTCCAAAGTCAAAAACGGTGTACTCCATTGCGAGTCCGGCGTCGATGGTCGGACTTTCGACCATGGTATAGCCAAGCGGGGCCAGCGGCTTGGGAAAGGGATTGATGAATCGTTCGTTGGCGAAGAGAGCCGTCCCGGCAAGGCGAGGAAAATACTCACTGCGCGCCAGACCTATCCCCTCGGCTGCCTGCTTTGCGCGTTCCCAGGAAATTCGCGTGCGTGGATTGTTGCTTTCAGCAATGTCGATCAGCTCTTCCAGACGATAGGGGCGCTGCGGGTCAAGGTTTGCGCGCGTTTTGGGCGTAGACAACTTTGCCGTGCAGGTTGCAGCCGTGGACAAATCGGAAATCGTTCCCACGCATTGTGCCGCTGCAAAAGTTGCGCAGAGCGGCAAGCAGGCACCTAGAACGAAAATGCCATACACGCTGATGAGTCGTCGATCAATTTGTTTTGCAATGGGCTGGGTTAGCCTCATGTTTACAGTGTACACTTATCGTGTGTTGTACGCAATGTGGGGAGGGCAAGGGTTGTGCAAGAATGGAATAGTCCCTCCGGATCGAGAGTTGAGCTGTGAACAAAGCTATCCAAGAGGAAGAACCCCGAAAATTCAAAGCTGGGGACGAACTGCGCAGAAGGCTACTTGAAGCGGCCAGCCGCCTCTTCGGCGAGTTTGGCTATGAGCGCGTTTCGATCCGCAGCATTGCGCAGGAGGTCGGCTGCTCGCAGATGGCCATGTATCGGCACTTTCCTGACAAAGAAGCTCTGATTCGTCACCTCTGCACCGAACTCTACCAGCAATTCACCACCCAACTGCATGACAAATTCGATTATCTGCCGGATCCCAGGGAACGCCTGCGCCAGGCACTTCGGAACTTTGTTCTCCTGTCCGTCAAGAACCCGCATCATTATCGTCTTACCTTTCTTGTTCCGGCTCTGGACGAACAGGGGGTGGAGATGCGTCACGCGGCAGCCAATCCGGCCATATCCTATTTCAGGCACAATCTCAAACTTGCGCTTCCGCAGGGCAGTTCGGATCAATTGGTGGAAGAGCGATTGCATCAAATCCTTGCATCGCTTCATGGCATGACCATCATGCTGATTACCCACCCTCGTGCCTACAGGCTGACCAGAGAGGCTGCTCTTCGGCAACTGGAATCCGCATTCGATATTTTTCTGAATGCGCCGGAAGTCTCAAGAATTCCAGACCGAGTCCGGATCCATCGGTCCGGTGCTTGTTCGCATGCGGATGAATGTGAAAGAGCGTCCGCCACTTAAATGCGGCGGACACTGTTCGCCGCATCACATCTTCATGCCCATAGGCATCGCCTCGGATATCGAAGTGACTGTGATTGTATTGTCCTTGACAATACCCTCGACATGGACGCGCTTACCTGCAAGCGGAGCAATGGTTTGTGGCTTTCCAGCGAGTGTATAGACCTTGTCGCCAACCACGAGAGCATAGCTGCTTCCGTTCTTGATGCACTCCTGGACGCACTGAGCGTCTGTCTTTCCCGGCATCATATGCTTCTTGCCGCACATGGAATCTGAGACGATTCCATCAATGGTCTGGGAGGCGGCATGAAGCTGCTGGATTGCAGGGATCATGATGCCCGACATTAAGGCGAGAGCGAGGATTGAAGTCTTTTTCATTGTGTTCTCCGTTGGATGAAGTTTGAACAACCTTGTGAAAAATCGGACTACGGACACCCCTGTGATGATTGCCCGATTATGATGATCCTCAAGGATGACTGACGGCAAAGACAGTTGTGGTACTGGACAAAATGCGGACACCAGCGAAGGTTGGCAACTGCCCAAGTGAATGGGCAGCAGCCAAAACGCGTGGAACATAGTTTCTGGTTTCGAGCGGTAGCAGCCGAAGGCTTGTCAATTGATCGAAGTCCTGTGTATGGGCCTTGAGGATTGCGACGCCTACATAGGCCTCGCCCGTGTTGTAGGCGGCCAGCGCAAGTCTCCAATCGCCGAATTGGACATATAGGTCGTGTAAGTATCTTGCGGCAGCATCTGTTGCCTTGAAAAGATCAAGGCGATCATCCCGAATCTCGTCCACACGTAGCCCATAGCGACGGGCGGTATCCGGCATCAGTTGCCACAGACCGCGGGCTCCTTTGGGGGAGAGCGCTGTAACTTGGCCTGCGCTCTCCACTAGGATTATCGCGGCCAGGTCAGTGGGAACGCCGCGGCTTATCAGAATGGGTTCAACGGCAGGTCGCAATAGGTTCAGCCTCAATTCGGCGGTGCTCAAACCACCATTGCCCGATAGCCGGACTGCACGTTCATTTTGATTCGCGGCGATACTGTTCGATGTTTTGGCGACAATTGTCTTGCTGGTCAGAACGGGTGCGGTCTGATCTGCGGAGGCGAGAAGCGTATCCGCAGCTTTGCCCAGCGAGTCGTTGAGACCATCGAAGGGTTGGCCCGCACTCAAGCGTGCAGTATTGGAGAGTGAGAGGGCCTGGCTCCAGAGGCAAGAAGGTATAGCCCAGAGAACAACTCCAACCAGGCCAACCCACCAAAACAAACTTACTCTCAAGGTCATCGGATTAGACATGGAGCGCCTCCTGAGGTTGAGCAGCTTCACGCTTAAGTGCAGGTTTAACTTCCCAGTTCCACTTCCAGATCGCGAAGATCGGCGGATAGACGACCAGTTCCATAAGGAACGACGTGATGATGCCACCCAGCATCGGCGCCGCAATACGCTTCATGACATCTGCGCCAGAACCCGTGGACCACATGATAGGAAGCAGGCCGAAAAGCATACAGGAAACGGTCATGACTTTGGGCCGTAACCGCTTGACCGCTCCGTGAACAATGGCTTCGCGCAGATCGTCCCACGAGTGGATACCACCGTTGTTCAAAGCATCGTGATAGGCAAGGTCCAAGTATAGAAGCATGAAGACAGCGGTTTCCGCATCGACGCCAAGCAACGCAATAAGGCCAACCCATACAGCAATGCTCATGTTGTAGTGGAGCAAGTACAGAAACCAGATTGCGCCGATGGCCGAGAAGGGAACGGCCAGCAGAATAATCATTGTTTTGATTGCCGAACCGGTATTGAAGTAGAGCAACAGGAAGACGATGAAGAGCGTGATGGGCACGACCAACTTCAGCCGCTGCGCAACGCGTTCCATAAACTCGTATTGACCGCTCCACACAAGTTCGTAACCGGACGGAACTTTGACTTTATTCGCAACCGCCTTCTTTGCATCACGCACATAGCTGCCGATGTCGCGCCCTGAAACATCGACGTAGACATAGCCGCTGAGTCTGCCATTTTCGTCGCGAATCATTCCTGGTCCGGTCCGCATGTGAATATCCGCAATCTGGCCAAGCGGAATCTGCGCTCCGGAGGGCGTAGCGACCAGCACGCGTTCGAGAGCATCGACATCGCTGCGATAATCGCGCAGATAACGCACGTTCACCGAATACCGTTCGCGCCCTTCAATGGTCGTCGAGACCTGATCGCCACCAACTGCGGACATAAGGACGCTCTCGGCATCATCAATGGTCAAGCCGTAGCGGGCAAGCGCGTCCCGCTTCAAATCGAAGTCAAGAAAGTACCCACTGCTGGTGCGTTCGGCAAAGACACTCGTGGTTCCAGGAACATCCTTCAATGCCGTTTCAATCTGCTCACCGACCTGCTGAATCTGGCCAAGATTAGAACCAAGCACCTTGATGCCAAGCGGGGTACGGATGCCCGTGGTGAGCATGTCGGTGCGCGCCTTGATCGGCATGGTCCAGGCATTCGAGATGCCTGGAATTTGAAGAGCTTCATTCAGTCCTCCAGAACCGTAGACCAATTCCTGAGTCGACTTGTGATCCGGCCAGAACCTTCGCAAGATAGCCTGAATTCGAGGAGGTGCAGACTTTGTATACCAGCGATCAATCTTTGGCCACTCATCTTGCGGCTTGAGAATGATGGTGGTTTCCATCATGGAATAGGGGGCCGGATCGGTAGAACTTTCTGCCCGGCCAGCTTTCCCGAAGACGCGTTCCACTTCCGGGAAGGCGCGGATGATCTTGTCTTGTGTTTCCAATACTCGCTCGGCTTCAGTAACAGAGATGCCAGGCAGCGTTGAAGGCATGTAGAGGAGCGTACCCTCATCCAGTGGCGGCATGAACTCCGAGCCGAGCTTGAAATAGACAGGAATGCTCAGCCCCATCACCAACAACGCGCCGCAGATCGTCAACCACTTGTGATCGAGAACAAACTCGACGACTGGGTGATAAATCTTCATCATCGGCTTGCTGATGGGATGGTTCTCCTCGCTGTGGATCTTGCCAACGAAGATGGCGTTGACAATCTTCGCAAGCCATCTGGGACGGAAGACAAAACCATCCATGCGCGAGAAGAGAAAGCGCATCGCCGCCGGAGCGAGTGTGATCGCCAAGATGGCGGCAATGGCCATAGAAAAGTTTTTGGTGAATGCGAGCGGTTTGAAGAGACGGCCTTCTTGGCCTTCCAGTGTAAAGACTGGAAGAAAACCAACAGCAATTACAAGCAGAGCGAAGAAACTAGGCCCGCCAACTTCCTTGACGGCGGCAATCACAACAGCGTGCGACGGACCGGGTCGGCCTTCCGCTTCCCAATGTTCGAGCTTTTTGTGGGTTTGCTCGACCATGACGACAGAAGCGTCCACCAGTGCGCCAATCGCAACAGCAATGCCGCCAAGAGACATAATGTTCGCCGTCATTCCCATCCACTGCATCGGGATGAAGGCCAGGATCACGGTGACGGGGATGGTGATAATGGGAACGATTGCACTTCGCAAATCCCACAGGAAGATCATGATTACAAGGCTGACGATGACCAGTTCTTCAATCAATGTATGCCGCAGGTTATCGACGGCGCGGTCAATCAGCTCAGAGCGGTCATAGGTGGTCACCAATTTTACGCCGGGTGGCAGCGTGGACTTCAGGTCGTTCAACTTCTCCTTGGTGCGTTCAATCACTTTCTCTGCGTTTTCTCCGTAACGCATGATGACAACGCCACCGACAACTTCTCCCTTGCCATCAAGTTCCGCCACGCCTCTGCGCATATCGGGACCGAATGTCACTGTGGCCACGTCGCTCACGAGCACCGGAGTTCCGGTCTGCGCGTTGACCATGATGACGGTCTTGCCAATGTCGTCGAGCGAGCGAATGTAACCGCGGCCGCGCACCATGTACTCGCGTCCGGTGAACTCAACTAAGCGACCGCCAACATCGTTGTTGGACTTCTGTATTGCATCGCTGACAGCATTGATGGGAATCTTGTAAGCCAGCAGCTTGTTGGGATCGACGTTGACTTGATATTGGCGCACAAATCCACCAATGGGCGCAACCTCCGCAACACCCGGCACAGTTTGCAATGCGTAGCGCAGATACCAATCCTGGTACGACCGCAGTTGGTCGATACTGTACTTTCCCGTTGTATCGACGAGGGCGTATTCATAGACCCAACCAACGGAGGTCACATCTTTCGCCAGCTCGACACTCACGCCCTTGGGCAGCCGCGGAGTGACCGAGTTCAGGTATTCAAGCGTCCGGGAACGCGCCCAGTAAATGTCCGTGCCTTCGTCGAAGATGATGTAGATGTACGAGAATCCGAAATCGGAGAAGGCGCGAATATCCTTGACCTTCGGCAGTCCGAGCAATGCCGACGCAATCGGGTACGAGACCTGATCTTCCATGATGTCGGGGCTGCGGTCCCACTTGGCGTAGACGATCACCTGCGTATCCGATAAATCAGGAATCGCGTCGAGTTTCGTATTCCTCATCGCAGTCCATCCAAGCACGATGGCCACCGCAACAAAGAGGAAGATCAGAAACCTGTTCTTGTCGCTAAAATCGATGATCTTGTTCATCACGGTTTCTGCCCCCCCATCACACTCTTCAGGCTGCTTTCAGAATCAATCAGGAAGTTCCCTGATACGACAATTGTTTCGCCTGCCTTCAATCCTGAGAGGATGACAGCTTTGCCGTCCAATACTGGTCCAATGGTGATCTTTCGTGGCTCAAACATTCCGCCATTGTGAACCACAAAGACATGCTGTTCAGTGCCGGAGTTGAGGACCGCTTCCTGAGGCACGATGACCTTGGTCCCGTAATCCACATGCAACTGCGCATCCGCGAACATTTGCGGCTTCAATTGAAATCCTGGATTCGCAATCTCGATGCGGGCTTTGACGGTTCGCGTTTGCGGATCGACTGTCGGATAGATGTATGAAATGGTTCCGGTATACGTCTTGCCTGGGTAATAACTCAGCGTGAGTGAAACCCTCTGACCAAGATGAACGAAAGGGACCTCATACTCGTAGATGTCTGCATCGGCCCACACCGTGGATAAATCAGAGACCGTGTAAAGTTCAGTGTCCGGCGTAACCGAGGTCTGCGGAAAGGCCTTGCGATCAGTCACAAATCCAGTGATCGGCGAGTAAAACGTCAGGTCTTTACTAACCTTTCCCGTTGAATCAAGTTCCTTGATCTGTTCATCCGATATATCCCACAGCTTCAGCCGTTGCTTCGCAGACTGCAACAGTGATTGCGAACTTTCGGCGATCTCTTGAAATGGAGCGTTGCCGAGCATTGCGTTGCCACGCTTCGCAATGAGATATTCTTCCTGCGTCGAAACCAGGTCTGGACTGTAGAGCGTGAACAGTGGCTGGCCTTTTTTGATGAGTTGGCCTACAAAATCGACATATACCTTATCGATATAGCCAGCCACCTTCACATGGACATGAGCGATCCTGGTCTCGTCGGCAACAATCTGCGCCGTGGTGCGAATGTCGCGGACCAGCGATTTGCGCTCGACAACAGCCGTGCGCACGCCAGCGAGCACCTGCTTCTCTGGCGTGATCGTTACAGTCCCCATGGGCATCTTGGCCATGCTCTCGTCTTCTGCATATTTAGGCACAAGCGTCATCCCGCAATCAGGTGCGATTCCCGGCTTGTCCGATTTGTAGGCCGGATGCATGGGGTCAAACCAGTAGAGGATCTTTCTCTCTCCGATAGCTGCTTCTTTGGGCGCGCTCTCCGATGAGTTAGTGATACTGGATGAATTTGAGTTTGTCGATTGTTCCGCATATTGCGGCACAAGGTCCATACCGTCTGGAGCCTTGCCAGGTTGGGTGTAATGATGCTGCGGATTCATCGCGTCATACCAGTAAACAGGCTTCTGATCGCCGCCCGCGCTTTGGGATGCAGCTATTGCGCGACCGCTCTGTCCGAACCAGCGGTGGGTAGCGCCGGCGTAAACAAGCCCCAGCGTCAACGCGAGCAGGATGCCCAGGACGATTCTTTTTGCTGAGCTTTGAATAGGCATTACTTTGCCTCCTTTGCGGGCTGATCTTCCGTTGCAACGGGACTGGTCACATCTGAACCAGTCAAAGACTCGATGCGAGCCAATGCAGTTTGATAGTCGGCGAGCTGCCGGTAGTAGTCCGTTTCGTAATTCAGCAAAGTAGTAAAGTTGGCAAGCAGTGAGAGAAAATCGACGCTGCCCACCTGATACGAAGCCATCGAAGATTCCAAAGCAAGCGACGACTGTGGAACCACGCCCTTGGAGTAGAGTGTCAAGAGCCGTTCCGACGCCTTGGCGCCGAGGTATTGCTGCTTCAATTCAAACTTGACTTCGTTCAGCCGGTTGTCGCGCATCTTCTCCGCGCTGATCAGTTCTTCACTTGCTTCGGCAACGCCCTGTCGCTGCTTGTTCTTGTAGAAGACGGGAATGTTCACGCTGACAGTGACGCCATTCATATCCGGCAGTGCGGAACGCTGCTGATACATATAGCTCACACCAATGTCGGGCCGATATTCCCTCTGCGCCAGCGCGACACCCAGGCGGCCTCGCTCCACCATAGTTTTGTTGCGCAGAACGGTTGTGTCATTGGCCGCCGCAAGAGCATACAACTCGTCGAGAGAGTATCGCATGGTTGCAGGTTGGATATCAGCGGTCGGAGGCAACTGAGATTCCGGCGAATGAACCATCGACACGTTAAGCCGCGCCTTTGCTGTATCCCGCTGCTGCTCAAGCACGGTGAGCTTTTCGATCAACAGCGAAATCTCCACCTGCGACCGCAGCACATCGGCCTGCATCGCCTTGCCGACCCGATAACGCGCCTCCGCGATCTTCGACAGTTTTTCGAGAAGTTCCTTGTTCCGCTTCGTGGTCTGAATGGCTTGGTCGTAATAGAAGTAGTCGTAGTACGCAGCCTTGATTTCGGTGGACACGCGCCGCCGAATGGCTTCATAGTCGGCTTGTGCCGCTTCAGCCTCTTTGTTCGCGATTTCGCCACGCAGCTTCAATTTCCCCGGATAAGGAAATTGTTCGGAGACAGTCAGGCCGCGATAGCTGGAGTTGTCACCTCGCATCACGCTGAAGGGCGCGAGATTTCCCGCCCACCCTGCCGAAATCATGGGATCGGGCAACGCCTTTACCTGCGGCACACGCAGGCGCAGCGCTTTGATGGTGTGCAGTGCGCTTTGAGCCTCCGGGTTCTTTTCCAATGCTTCCCGGATAACATCGTTGAGCAACAACACTTGGGCAGCAGGCGCCTGTTGGGCCTGAAAACCGGTGATCGCTATCGGCGCAACCGCATTGCCGCTCTGCGCAAGCGAAACGAGGGCTGGCAAGAGCAGCGGGATCGCGAAGATCCTTGCAAATCTCATGGATTACTCCCTTAGTCTGAGAAAATAAACGCAACAGACCGCTTGGGTCTGATCGGTTCTAGACGCAGGGGTGCTTTAGACCAGGAAGGTGCAAAGGAGGGCGTGAACAGAAGAATGTTGCAGTTTCTCAGATCGAAGAGAACCGCGCCCCGATAAGTGAACCAACGCCGGAAGTTCGCCAGCGATACCACTGATTGGGAGAAAAACTACAGCGCTATGGCTGGAACCACTCGACAAGGGAAGATCCTGAAGCGGCGTTGAATTAATCGGCGCAACCTTGCAAGTGCATGGATTCTCCGACTGCATGGAGGTCATTCCGCACTGCGATCCAGCAACCTGCTTTTGTGCCATGCAGCAAGCGTGAGCGTGCGATTTCATGGGCTGAGCGCACAGAAGGGACGCGACGCCGGGCACTCCTGACAGAATCAGAAGCAGCGAAAGCAGCACGACTTTGGACAAACGCCCCATGGTCAAACTATATACCAAATGCATCGCTCATGCGCCAAACTTGGTGACGCAGGTCATAGACCGAAGCCGGAGATCGCACTGTACCCACACCTTTGGGACCCAGGATTTTATCGATCAACTGAGCAGCACTGTCCCCTTCACCTTTCCGGCCAGCGCACGGTCGAAGGTGACCAGCCGGCTGCCAATCGTGAAACTGAACGCAGCCAGATAGGCGTCGGCCCACTCTTTTGGTGAGGCTTGCGGAGAGTTTGTGTTGGACCGAAAGCGAGCTTCAAGATTGCCTTCTTCCGCAACGAACTCAGCGCCGCCAGATTCAAGCCCCTCAAGAATGATCGCCCGCATGGTCGTGCCCTCTTTCTTGGCGAGGGCTTTCAACCGAGCATGAATTTCATCCGGAATGTCGAGGGTGAGGCGCGTCTTGCCTGATTCCTTAAAAACGTCCCTCAGGGGCTAAAGTCCGGCATTTGTTGTCTGCCTTGCGGCACGGCTAGAGCCGTGCCCTTTCAAGACATTGGCGTGCTCGGAATCTTCTTTTTGATCCAGCCCATAAGTATTTAAACGGAATCGAAAGTTTCAACCGCGGATCCTTCGACTCACCACCCCCCAAATTGAAAAACATTTGGGGCCCCGTTCGCTCAGGATGACAGACTTGAAGTGTTTCATTCCTTCAGGGCCGGATCATTAAGACTTCTTCTTGACCACTTTCTTGGCTGAGGCTTTCTTGACCACGGCCTTCTTCACCGCCGCCTTTTTGACGGGGAGAGGTTTTTTCGTGGCCTTCTTGGCGACAGCCTTCTTTGCGACCGCTTTTTTGGCTGGAGCCTTTTTAGCGACTACAGACTTTTTGGAAACAGGCTTTACTGCTTTGGCTTTGTTGACGGTTGCAGTCTTCTTTGCAGCAGCTTTTTTAGCGACTGCTTTCTTCGCGGGCACTGCTTTTTTGGCTGGAGCTTTCTTCGCTGCTACTTTTTTGTCCGGAAGCGCTTTGGCGGTCGCCTTTTTCGCGCTGGACTTATTGACCGGAGCTTTTTTTGCAGCGGTTTTTTTGGCCGGAACTACTTTTGCGACAGGCTTTTTTGCTACGGATTTCTTGACGGGGGCCGACGTTGCTACGGCTTTCTTCGCAGCAGGCTTCTTTGCCACGGGCGCAGCCTTGACGGCAACTGGTTTAGCCTTGGCGGCAGGTTTGGCTTTGTCGGTAGCTTTTTTGCGGACGGCGACGGTCTTTTCGGCCAGTTCCGACTTCAGCTCGGCGTCGAACTCGGCGGGAGTCAGCGGGCGGGCGGATTTGCGCAGGCGCTCGATGTCGTAGAAGGCGCGACGCTCGTCGAGGAAGACGTGGACGACAAAGTCCACATAGTCGAGGAGAATCCAGTCGCCCTTGCGGCGGCCTTCGACCGAGTTAGGCGTAACACCAAACTCCTTTTTAAGTCGATGCTCAATCTCGTCGGCGATGGCGATGGACTGACGGTCGTTGGTGGCTGATGTGACCAAAAAGAAGTCGGACAAGCCGGAGTCGATGGGGTCCAGCTCCAGGATGCGGGTCTCTTCACCTTTTTTGTCTTCACAGGCCGCAACTGCGGCTTGGACGAGAATGCGAGTTTGCTGCTTGGCGTCGGTTGTCATTCTTTGAGATAGTTCTCCGAGTTTCATCCTAGCCCTTCAATCTGGGCAGGGCAAGTCGCGATAGAGGCCGTGGGCGCGAATGTACTCCAAAACGGGAGGGGAAAGCAGCGTGGACTGGTCGGCGGCGTGCATCTGCCGGCGGATTTCAGAGGCGCTGATCTCGATTTCCAAGTTGGGAAGCAGATAGAAGGGGGCTTGCTCTCCGGCGGGATTGCGGAGGGTGTAGCGATGCAATTCATTGGTTCCGCGTTCAGGGGCAGCTTCAAGTGTCAGTCCCGTCGGCAGAGCGGCTTCCAGATCAATTAGGCTTTCGCCGGGGCGGGAGGCGACGATCAACGCGGCGGCGAAGGGAATCTCGGCAGCGCGGTGCCAGCGGCGGAGTGCGGCGAAGGAGTCAGCGCCCATCAGGCAGAAGAGCTCGCTCTCCGGCGGCAGCTCGGCGCGCAGGGCAAGCAGCGTCTCCAGAGTATAGTTGGGCGCGCCGGAGGGTTGCGGGGCGTCGGCCAGGGAGAGGGCAAAGTCCTGCTCATCGGCAATCGCCAGCCGGGTCATCGCCAAGCGGTGGGTGAAGGCAGCCGTCGAGCCGCGCGGCTTGAGCGGCTGCGCGCCGACCGGGGCAAAGAGCACGGTGTCCAAGCCAAGCGCCGCCTGCGCCGCCCGCGCGATGGCCAGATGGCCAAGATGGGGCGGGTCGAAGCTACCTCCAAAGAAGGCTACGCGACTTCCCCCAAAGAATGCGATGCGTCGGCCGTCGCAAGGCTCGTTCATAGAATCATAGTAAAGGGTCGGGCCACGCTGATATTATGGTTGCCAAGATGCGATACATTCTTGCGGTTCTAGCTCTGATTGGCGTGTTGGTCTCGGCAAAGACCATCCAGGTCCACTATTCGACCGGCGTCGAGCCTTGCGACATCAATGCCGTCTGGGATTGCGGCGTTGTGAATCACAGCCCGTTTGCCGAGATTTACCACGTTCCCGTGGGCTATATCGGCATCGCGGGCTATCTGGCGCTGGGTGGACTGGCCTTTTGGCGGCAGCGGGCGCTGGTCTTTTTGTGCGCGCTGGTTGGGCTGGGCTTTGCACTGCGGCTTACGATCATCGAGGAGCTTGTGTTGCAGACCTGGTGTCTCTATTGCGTGATCTCGCAGGTGGTGATTGTGCTGATTGTGCTGCTCAGTTTGGGATGGGTTGGGACGGAGTATTTGGCGCTGAAGCGAGCGGGCAAGGTGGCCTAGAGCCGAAGCTGAAAGTCGGCACTTTGACTTTTTCAAATACTGAGACGCTTGCCGTCTCTCCCGCAATTTGCTTTCACCGTTCAGTCTGTATCGTGTAAAGAATGGCGAAGAGAGACTTCACTCCGGACTCCCCCAGAATGACGATAAAAAAAGCAAGCCGCATTCCCCTCGAGGATCTTCTTGTCTTTCACCAGGTAGCGCGCTCGCTGACCTCCAGCTTCGATCTGGACACCATTCTGCGCACCATCATCGAGCACATGGAGCGCTTCATTGAAGCTGATCTGTGGACGCTGCTCATGCTGGACGAGCAGCGCCAGGAGCTTTACTATGCCATTACTGCGGGCGGAGAGGATGCCGCGCTGCGTAATCTGCGCATCAAGGTGGGCGAAGGCATCGCGGGTTGGGTGGCCGAGCACGGCGAGACGCTGCTGGTGCCCGAAACCGAGAACGATCCGCGGCTGAAGACGGCGCTGGGAGACCGTTCGCGAGCTGTCCGCTCGGTGATTGCCCTGCCCTTGCGCGGTCGCAAAGGCACGCATGGCGTCATCGAAATCTTCAATCCCCGCGCCGAGCAGCTCACCGACTACACTATAGCCTTTCTGCACATCCTGGCCGATCACGCTGCCATCGCCATTGAAAATGCGCACGACGTAGCCCGCATTCAGCAGTTGACCATCACGGACGACTGCACCGGACTCTACAACGTCCGCCATCTTTACGATGTACTGGGCTGGGAGCTGGAGCGGTGCAGCCAGCCGGAGTTGCCGGTGAGTCTGGCCTTCCTCGATCTGGATCACTTCAAGCGGGTCAACGACGAGCACGGCCATCTGGTAGGCAGCGAACTGCTGTCTCGCGCCGGAGAGAGGCTTCGGGAGCTGAGCCGCAAGCAGGACTGGTGCTTCCGCTATGGCGGCGACGAGTTCGTGATCATGATGCCGGAGACCGGCGCCGAAGCAGCGCTTCAGCTAACCACCGCGCTGCACAAAGCGCTGATGGGAACCATCTTTCAGATGAAGAACGGACTGGAGCTGCGGGTGAGCGCCAGCGTGGGCGTTTCCACCGCTCTCGCCGATGGCGCAACCGTTCATGCCGTCATCGCCGCCGCCGACCGGCGGATGTACGCGGTGAAGGCCAGCGGGCGCGGCGCGGTGCGGGGAGCGTAGAGTTACGCCACGCCGGAACGCCGTTCGATAAAAGCTCCAAGGATACGCGCCACCTCTTCCAAAAACGTGCGGTCGCTTTCGGCGAAGGCGGCAGCGCTGTGGCTGTCGATGTCAATTTCGCCTACTACTTTGCCGTGCGCAAATATCGGAACCACGATCTCGGATTTGGTTTTGAGTGTTTTAAGTGGATAGGTGGGTGCCCCAGGTCCGGATTTTCGGACCTGGGAGACCAAGAACCTCGATCAGCTTTGCTTACGCCTGCTCCGCAACCTCTGCGGCGATCTTGCGCAGCTCGGGCAAAATATCGCCGAGCGGCACAGCCTGCGCCGTGCGCTGGCCGAGCGCGAAGTATGCCTTGCGATAGAGGGCGAAAAGGCGTTCGTAGATAGCCGTGGCGGCGGGGCGAGGGGTGAAGGTTTTGAAGGGCAGGCAGAGCTTGTCCTGGGCCGCTTCGATGGTCGGGAAGGCTCCGGCGGCGAGCAGCGCGATGATGGCCGAGCCGCGGCTGGTGGGCACGCCTGCCGGAACCAGCACCGGCTTGCCAAGCACATCGGCGTAAACCTGATTGAGCACCGCGTTGTTCTGCGGAATACCGCCCGCGTTGATGACGCGCGTAACCGGCACGCCGTACTCGGCCATGCGCTCCAGGATGATGCGGGTGTGGAAGGCCGTGCCCTCGATGGCCGCAAAAAGCTCGTCCTGCGCCGTCTGCACTAAATTCCAACCAAATGTCACGCCGCCGAGTTCTGGGTTGACGAGGACCGTGCGGTCGCCGTTGTCCCATGTGAGGCGCAGCAGGCCGGTCTGACCGGGCTTGTAGGCTTCCAGGCCCTTGGATAGCTCCGCGACCTTGGTTCCGGCGCGGCGGGCGATGGCTTCAAAAATATCACCCGTCGCCGAGAGACCGGCTTCGATGCCGGTGAACTGCGGATGAACGCTGCCCGGAACCACGCCGCAGACGCCGGGGATTAGTTCGGTCTTCTTGCTGATGGCGATGATGCAAGTCGATGTGCCAACGACGTTGACCACGTCGCCCTCGCGGCAACCCGCGCCGAGAGCGTCCCAGTGCGCGTCGAATGCGCCGACGGGAATGGGAATGCCCGCGCTGAGGCCCAGTTCCGCAGCCCACTTGGGCGAGAGATGACCGGCAAGGTGATCGGAGGTCTGATAGTCGCCGGAGAGCTTTTCGCGAATGCCGTCGAAGAGCGGGTCTAATTTGGATAAAAAGGACTGCGGCGGCAGGCCATCCCACTTGGGATTCCACATCCATTTGTGGCCCATGGCGCAGATGCTGCGCTTGACGAGCTTGGGATCGGTAATGCCGCAGAGTGTGGCTGCAACCATGTCGCAATGCTCGAAGGCGGAGGCGAACTTGTCGCGCTTGTCGGGGTTGTTGCGTAGCCAATGGAGCAGCTTGGCGAAGCCCCACTCGTGCGAATAAACGCCGCCGCACCAGTCGATGGCTTCGAGCTTTTCGCTGTGCGCGAGGGCAGTGATTTGTTGCGCCTCGGCGTAGGCGCGGTGATCGCACCACAGATAGTATTCATTCAGCGGCTGCATCTTCGCATCGACCGGAATGACGCTGGAGCCGGTGGTGTCGAGTGCGATGGCCGCGACTTGATCGCCAGTAATGCCCGCCTCCGCGACGGCCTTGCGCGTGGCGGAGGCTAGCGCGCTCATCTGATCTTCGTGGGCCTGCGTGGCGAAGTCTGGATCTTCGCGGCGGCGATGCAAAGGGTACTCGGCCAGCGCCGTGCCCAGGCGACCGCGCTCGCTATCCATGATTGAAACGCGCACGCTGAGCGTGCCAAAATCCACTCCTGCTACGATGGTCATATTCTTTCCTCAATCCAATATCGGATGTACTAATGCTGTCGCCCCATCCTTCGCCTTTCCAGCGAAAAACGGGGCGACGGTTGATTCACACGACTCTGATCCAGCAAGCAAAAAACTACTCTTCGCCGTGCAGGTACGAATCCCAGCCCATATAGCGGGTGGCGGCTTCGTGAATGGCCTTGGAGACGTCGCTGAAGTTGGTAGCCACGTGATGCTCGAAGCCCTCGCGGCAGATGAACTTGAGCAACTTCTGCAACTGCGGAATTTCGGCCACGCCAGCGCCGCCGAAGGTGTCCAGCGGATCGGCGGTGAATGCACCCTTGCCGGTGTAACCGCGGATGATGCCGTGGTTGTCGTCGGTCGAGTAGCGCGCATAGCTCATCGTGCCCGCCTTGACGCGGCCCACGCAGGTTCCGAAGGTGTTCTCGATGCCCACCGTACCGGCGATGATTGCCTGATAGTCCATGGTCGGCGCTTCGGCAAAGAAATGCTTGGGCAGATTCGAGCAATGGAAGCAGACGCACTTGTCGGGGTTGGTGCCGTAGTTGTTGTTCCAATCCAGCAGCGCGGAGGGCGTGCCGCTGCCCAGTTGCAGCATATACATGCCGAGCAGGCCGGGAACGTCCACTTCGCAGGCCGAGGGAATCAGATCGTTCGACATCATGCTCATGATGGTGCAGGGCACAACGCCGAAGTACTCCTCGAAGCTGGTCCAGCACTGCACGGCGGTGACGGAAACGTTGGTCTGCTTCATCCATGTGTCGATGACCGCGCCCAGCTTGGCCATCTTCAGCAGCGCCGCTTCGGGAACCTTGCCGGTGGCCACGTAGCTCTTGATGGCGGCCAGCTTGGCCTGCGCGGCGGCATCGTTGTCGCCCATCTTGGCAATGCGGCCAAAAATTTCGCTCAGATCAATCGGCTCGATGGAGATGCCGCTCGACTCATAGAGGCGCTCGGAGTAGCGGACGGTGTTGAAGGCCGCAGGACGCGCGCCAATCGCGCCGATGCGCAGATTCTTCAGGCCCTTGACGATGCGGCAGACGGAGGTGAACCAGGCCAGGTCGGCAGTGAACTCCGGCGAGGTGAGGCTCTCGGTGTGCAGCATGGTGAGCGAGTAGGGAATCTTGTACTGCATCAGGTTATTACAAGCGCTCATCTTGCCGCAGAAGCTGTCGCGGCGGACGGCGATGGTCATCTCTTCGGAGCGGTCGGGCGTGGCCTGCACCAGCACCGGAACCCGCAGGCCGCTCAGGCGGATGGCGTCCACAATGCCGCGCTCGTCGCCGAAGTTGGGCAGCGTTACGATGATGCCGTCGATCTCGTCCGCGTGCTTTTTGAAGAGCTCGGCGCAACGCTGCGCCTCGGCGTAGGTTTCCACCGCGCCGTGCTTTGAATCCTCCGGCCCAAGCACGACAACGTTAGCGCCAGCCGCCTCCAGTACCGAGATGATCTCCTCGCGGCCAGTCTTCGCCAGTTGGTCGGGGAAGAATCCACGGTTGCCTACAATTACTCCGAATGTCACTTTCTTTTGTGCTGCCATGTTGTTAGCTCCTATCTCATTGTTTGTGATCGAATGTCGATCGTTGTATCAAAATTCCGTGCCCTATCCATGCGCGATCTTTGCGCATGGATGGGAAACCAAGGAATCCATAAATTCGTATGCCGGGTGCCCCACCCTCGCTGCGTTTTTGCGGCTAGGGTGGGATGCAAAATCCAATTACGCGCGGCCTGGGCGGAACTTGATGCAGTAGAGCAAGCCGGCTGCGGTGAGCAATCCGCCCCACCAGATGGGCGTGTGCAGGTAGTTCAACTCGACGGACGCCAGCGGACCAACCACTGCTTCGAAGATACCGTAGCCAAGAATCAGCACGCCATAGATCAACAGCAGCACGCCAATGAAAAACCAGATTTGAATTCCCGATCCATGCATAATTCCGAATCCTTTCTTCTCTCCTCAACTGGAGAGGGCGAACCAACCGTTACCAGAAGAGAATGTTCAGCGCGGCGAAGATGCAGACCGCCAGAAGCGCCCACAGCCAGACGTTCTTGTAGAAGGGAACTGGCTCTTCCTTGGGCAGAATCGTGCAACTGTAGCAGAGTCCATCCAACTCGGCGACGGTCTTGGGCTTGGTGACCAGGCTGACCAGGAAGATGACAATAGCCGCGATGCAGAAGGCCCACCAGGCGCGATAGAGATTCTCGGCCATCGGCTTGGCGTCGGGTGAGAGCGCAATCGTCGCCAGACCGGCGGGATTTATCTTGACGTAGATGAACATACCGACCGAAGAGACAATGCCGAGCAACAATCCGAGGAAGCCAGCCGGTGCCGTGGCGCGCTTCCAGAACATACCCATCAGGATGGCGGCCAGAAGAGGCGCGATGAAGAAGCTGAAGAGCGCCTGCACGTAATCCATGATGCCGTGTGCCTGCTGCACTAGATAGCCCGCGCCGATGGAGACCAGAACGCCGATCAGAATCGACCATCGACCCACCAGAACGTAGTGGCTGTCGCTGCCGTTCTTCTTGATAAGCGGCTTGTAAATGTCGTAGGTCCAGACCGTCGAGAAGGCGCTCACGTTGCCCGCCATGCCGCTCATAAAGCCGGCAATCAGCGCGGTGATGCCCAGGCCCAGCAGTCCGGGACCCATATAGCGCACCATCATCAGCGGCAGCGCCTCGTTGTAGCTGTGCAGCTCGGTGCCCTGCGCGCCGGTCAAAACTTTTTGTTGGTAATCGGCGGGTAGCGTGGATTTGGTGTTCATCGCCGTGGTGCAAGCGCTCGAGTCAGCCACCGCGCCGGCCTCATTCACCAAGCAGGACTTGACCACATCCTCGCCCACCAACTGGCGACGGCTACCGTCCGGATTCTGCAACAGAACCAGGCCGAGCAGGCCGGGAAGAATCACGATGAACGGAACCGCCATCTTGAAATACGAGGCGATGATCGGAGCCATCCGCGCGGCTCTCAGATTGTGCGCCGCCAGCACGCGCTGGACGACCAGGAAGTCGGTGGTCCAGTAGCCGAAACTGATGACAAAGCCCAGGCCCAGCACAATGCCGGTCCAATGAACGCCCATGGGGTTGTCGGCAAAGTGGCCGGTGGTGCGCCACATGTGGAAGTAGTTATCGCCTGACTTGCCCATGTTGGCGATGATCTGCCGCTTCAGGCCGTTCCATCCGCCAGCCTGAATCAGTCCCAGGATCGGCACCAGCAGCGCGCCGCCCCAGATGAGCACGAATTGCATCACCTCATTGAAGATGGCTGAGCGCAAGCCGCCCAGCGTGACGTAAATCGCCACTGCCGCAGCCGAGATCAGAATGCTGAAGGTGAAGCTCCAACCCAGAACCACCTTCATCACCACGGCCATGGCGAACATATTCACGCCGCTCATCAGAATCATTTCCGTGGCGAAGGAGATGGCCGCCAGAATGCGCGCCGGCTCGCCAAAGCGAAGGTTCAAATAGCCAGGCACCGAGTGCGTCTTCGAGACGTAATAGAAGGGCATCATCACCAGGCCGAGGAAGATCATCGCCGGAATGGCGCCGATCCAATACCAGTGCGTGGCCAGAATGCCGTACTGATAAGCAGAGCCGGCCCAGCCCATCAATTCGAGCGAGCCGAGGTTGGCCGAGACAAAGCTCAAACCGGCGACCCAGGCGGTCATCTCGCGGCCGGCCATGAAAAACTCTTCGCTGGTGTTGGACTTGCCCTTGAGGTAAAAGCCGATCCAGATCACCATGCCGAAGTAGACGGCGATCACGATCATGTCCCAGATGGTCAGGTGAGCGATAGGCACGGTGCTGAAGAAGGCCAGGAGTGCCGGAGATGCCAGCGCGCCAAGGTAGGTCATACAGTTCACAATCACGGTTTCAAACCTCTCCGATGAGCTGCTAGTTGCTAGATCCTAGCTTCTAGCTCTTTCTTGCATGAACAAATTAAAGCCGGTATTAACATGAAACAACATCCAATGCCCGGTACCCATGAAGTGGTAATGGCCAGAATGTAGCGCTGGCCTCCCGGCCGGCTGTAGCGCGGACGTCCTCGTCCGCGCCTGTCTGGAAGCAAGTACCAAATCATTCTGTCTAAGCACTCGAACCCCATTGTGAAATCCGAATATGCCTAAAACATCCCGCAGGGGCTAAAGCCCAACACTTTTTGTCACTCTTGCGGCAGTCAGGGCTGAAGCCCTGACCTACCAGTCGTGCCCTGTTACAAAACATTGACTGAATCAAAGATTCCCCAACAACCAACAACTGAGAACTATCTTACTTCTGCCCATACGTCGCGTGCGCGCCATGCTTGCGATAGTAATGATGATCGAGCAGCGCCTGTGAAACGCCCTTATGGCCCGGACGCAACAAAGTAGTGGTTGCGGCCATGCGCGCCACAAACTCCAGAATCACAGCATTGTGCGCCGCGTCCATCGCATCCTTGCCCCATGTGAAGGGCGCGTGTCCGGCCACCAGCACCGCTGGCATGGCCATGGGGGCAATCCCCGCCATGCGCCGCACAATCGCCTTGCCGGTATTCAATACGTATTCGCCCTCGATCTCCGCGTCGCTCAGGGGGGCAGTCGCCGGAACGGGACCATGAAAGTAGTCCGCGTGCGTGGTGCCGTAGGCGGGAATATCCAGCCCGGCCTGCGCCCAACTGGTGGCTGACTCCGAGTGCGTGTGTACCACGCCGCCAATCGCTGGCCACGAGCGATACAGCTCCAAATGCGTGTCCAAATCGGAGGAGGGTCGCAGGCTTCCTTGAACGATCTTGCCCGTCAGATCGGTGACGACCATGTCCGTGGCGACCATTTTTTCATACGGGACGCCGCTCGGCTTGATGGCCACCAGGCCGGTTTCGCGGTCAATGCCGCTGGCGTTGCCAAAGGTGTAAAGCACCAGGCCACGGCGGACGAGTTCCAGGTTGGCTTCCAGAACCTCGGTTTGCAAACGCAACAATTCCAAGCAGTTTCTCCCTGAATCAACTTTTTTGGGGCGATTGAAGAGGAAAGCGGCTGAAGTCACACTCCGGTAAACCTTTTCCCACTCCTGAATCCTGACAGTAAATTCTGCCCCTGTCCAATGTCAAGTTACTCCTCGATGCGGTATCCTGTAAACGTATTCCCTTCCTCCGCCATGACAGATCAAACCATCAAGTCAAAACGGCGCTCCTCGCGAACCTCCGCCCACATGGACATCCATACCGTGGCGGAGATGGCGAACGTCTCCATCGCTACCGTCTCCCGCACCATCAATCACGTCCCCACCGTCAACGCCGAGATGGCTGAGCGCGTCTGGAAGGCCATCAAGACGCTCGACTACCTGCCTAACACACAGGCCCGCGCCCTGGTCAGCGGGCGCAGCCGCCTTCTGGGGCTGATCGTCTCTGAGATCACCAACCCCTTCTTCCCGGAGTTGATTCAGGGCTTTGAGGACGTGGCCGTCGAGCAGGGCTATGAGATCCTGATCAGCTCCACCAACTACGACCCCGAGCGCATGAAGCGCTGCATCCGCCGCATGGTGGAGCGCAAGGCCGAGGGCGTGGCCGTGATGACCTTCGGCATTGAGGAGCCGCTGCTGGAGCAGTTGGCCGACCGCAATGTCCCGCTGGCCTTTATCGATGTGGGACCGGAGCGCCCGGGCATCAGTCTATTGCGTGTGAACTATCTCCAAGGCTTCCGCCAGGGCGTGCAGCACTTGGCCGCGCTCGGCCATCGCGAGATCGCCTTCGTCTCCGGCCCGCTGCACTTGCATTCGGCCCAGTCGCGCCTCTCGGCCTTTCGTCGCGCCGCGCAGGAGTTTGGCATCACGATCAATCCCAACCGCATCGTCGAAGGCGATCACACCATGGAGGGGGGCATGAGCGCGGCGGAGAAGCTCTTGTCGGGAGCCAGCGTTCCCACCGCCGTGATGTGCTCCAACGACATGACAGCCATCGGCGTGCTGCACGAGGCCTATCGCAAGGGGCTGCGCGTCCCCGACGATCTCTCCGTCATCGGCTTCGACGATATTCACATCACGCAGATGACCATTCCACCCTTGACCACCATCCAGATGTCTTGCTTCGAACTGGCCCGCGCCGCGGTGATGGCGCTCAAAGCCCACGTCGAAGGATTGCCCGAGGCCAAGCGCGACCATCTCATCGAGACCCGGCTTGTAGTTCGCGAATCCACCAGCTACCCCGCAGCTCGCTGATGGATCAGCGCGTCAAGCCAGGGCCTTGACCTTCATCTGTTGCGAATCTCCGCGCCGCCCCGCACGATAAACTGAAGCGGAGGGCCATCCTTGAGCGGGAACGACCAACCAGAGCGCGAAAAATCAGCCGGCATCTCGCACGCGTGGCGGGCGCTGCGTCATCGCAACTTCCGCCTCTTCTTCGGCGGGCAGACCATCTCGCTTGTCGGCACCTGGATGACGCGCGTGGCCACCGGTTGGCTGGTCTACCGGCTCACCGGCTCGGCTCTCTTGCTGGGGACGGTCAGCTTTGCGGGGCAGATTCCCACCTTTCTGCTGGCTCCTTTTGCGGGCGTCATGGTGGATCGCCTCGACCGCCGTCAGGTGCTCATCTGGACGCAGGCTCTGTCGATGCTTCAATCGCTGATGCTGGCCGCGCTCACGCTCTCCGGCCACATCACCATCCCCTGGCTGCTTGGCTTGAGCGTCCTCCAAGGCTGCGTCAACGCCTTCGATATGCCCGGCCGCCAATCCTTCATGGTGATGATGGTCGAGGACAAGCGCGACCTGCAGAATGCCATCGCCATCAACTCGTCGATGGTCAATGTGGCGCGCCTGATCGGCCCCTCGCTGGCCGGAATGCTGATCGCCGTCAGCAGCGAGGGCTGGTGCTTCCTCATCGACGGCGTCAGCTACATCGCCGTCATTATCTCTCTGCTGATGATGCGGGTGAACGCGCCGGTCATTCAGCGCAAGGCCACGTCCATGCTCACCGAACTGACCGCCGGATGGACCTACGTTTCCGAATTCCTACCCATCCGCACCATCCTGCTGCTCTTTGCGCTGGTCAGTTTGATGGGCATGCCGTTCGTCGTGCTGATGCCGGTCTTCGCCAAGACGGTCTTGCACGGCGGCCCGCATACCTTGGGCTTTTTAATGGGTTCGATGGGCCTCGGCGCACTGTTGTCAGCATTGTCACTGGCGGCGCGCAAGAATGTGCGCGGGCTGATCCGGATGATTCCCATCGCGGCGGCGGTCTTTGGCGCGGGCCTCGTCGGCCTGGGCCTCTCGCATTGGTTCTGGTTTTCGATGTTCATGGTCTTCATCGCCGGCATGGGCATGATGCAGGGCATGGCGGCCAGCAACACCGTCATTCAAACCATCGTCACCGACGACAAGCGCGGCCGCGTGATGAGTTACTATACGATGGCCTTCATGGGCATGGCACCCTTCGGCAGTCTGTTGGCCGGGACCATGGCGCACAACTTCGGCGCGCCGATGACCGTGTTGGTGACCGGCTCGGTAGTGCTCGTGGGCGCGGTCTGGTTCTCGACGCGCCTGCTGGCGGTGCGGCGGGCAATCCGACCGATTTACATGGAAATGGGCATCATTCCAATGGAAACTTTGCAAGCAGCAGAGGAGGGGATTGAACAATGAGCGACGAGAATGTGATGGCTCCGCCCTACTCAAGGGCGCGGCAAACACAAGAGAAATTACAATAGAAGCTGGAAGAATTCTGGTCGAGGAGCGGTGCATGGAAGGCAAGGGAAAACTGGCGGTAGTCATCATGGCGGCGGGCAAAGGAACGCGCCTCAAGTCGCAGCGCCCCAAGGTGCTGCACGAGATCGGCGGCAAGCCGCTGCTGGCTCACGTCATCGCCGCTGCTAGCCAACTCGTCGCGCCCGCTGAAATCTTCGTTGTCATCGGCCACCAAGCTGAAAAGGTCCGCGCTGCCGTTGCTTCGACAGGCGTCGGCTTTATCGAGCAAACCGAGCAACTTGGCACGGGGCACGCGATTCAGTGCGCGCGCGAGGCCATCCAAGGCTACGAAAACATCCTCGTCCTCTCCGGCGACGTGCCGCTGATTCGCCCTGAGACGATCGAGCAGCTTTGGAGCTTCCACCAAGCCGAGCAAGCCGCGATGACCATCCTGACCGCCGCGCCGGAAGATCCGACAGGCTACGGCCGCATCGTCCGCCGCTCGCTGAACTCCCCCGAAGTCGAAGCCATCATCGAGCAGAAGGCGCTCACCGTTGTGCAGCAATCCCTGCGCGAGATCAACTCCGGCATCTACGCCTTTCAGACCGCGCCGCTGCTGGCTCATCTCGGCCAACTCGACGCCAATAACGCCAATAAGGAAGTGATTCTGACTGACATGGCCAGCCTGCTGCAAGCCGCTGGCGAGCGCGTGGTGGCCATTCAGGCCACCGAAGCCATCGAGGTTCTGGGCGCAAACACTATCGCCGAGCTGGTCGCCTTGGACGCGACGCTGCGCCTGAAGACCGCCAACCGCCTGATGGCCGCGGGCGTGACCATCTTCCGGCCCGAAACAACAGTGATTGATGCCGAAGTCGAGGTAGCCGCCGACACGGTCATTGAGCCATTTGTGCAGTTGCTGGGCCGCACCAAGATCGGCGCGAATTGCCTGATCCGGTCCTATACGGTGATTGAGAATTGCACGCTGGCCGACGCCGTGTTGGTGCGTCAGAGTTGTGTGCTCACCGAGAGCACGGTGGGCGCGGGCGCCAAGATAGGCCCCTTCGCGCACCTGCGCCCGTTGAGCGAAATCGGCGAAGAAGCCCACGTCGGCAACTTTGTCGAGACCAAGAAATCCAAGCTCGGCAAGGGTGCCAAGGCCAACCACCTTACCTACCTGGGCGACACCGAGGTAGGTGAGCGCAGCAATATCGGCGCTGGAACCATCACCTGCAACTACGACGGAGTGAACAAGCACAAAACGCGCATCGGCAAGGATGCATTCATTGGCAGCGATTCGACGCTGGTGGCGCCGGTAGAGGTGGGCGACGGAGCCTACGTCGGCGCGGGTTCCTGCATCACGAAAGATGTGCCCGCCGACTCGCTGGCCGTCAGCCGTGCGCCGCTGGCGATCAAGGATGGATGGGCCGCTGCTCGGCGCGCGCTCCTAAAGAAGAAATAAGAGGTGCGGCTTCTTATCCCGCACCCGATCCGACGAACAAAAACTCCCAGGATGTATCCAGGTAAAGCCAGCGCTGCGCGTCAAACCAACTGGTGGGCAGCGCCGGAATGTGCAGCAGCGTGTGGCCGCCCATGCACATCATCTCGGTGCCATTCCATGCCAGGAAGGTGCGCGAGGCCAGGCCGACCTCGACCGGATGCTCGACGCGGCGCAGGCAGACCGGGCAGCGTTGGCGGTGATCCAGCAGCGCCCAGCGCAGGCCAAAGAGGAAGAAAGCGAAGGCGCTGAGCATTTGGATGTTGGTGGAGAAATGCGAAGAGTACGCAGTACTGATATAGGCCAGATCCAACGTTGAAAAATAGACGATAGGCAGCAGCAGCGCGATTTTGGCGCAGAAAAAGCTCCAGCGGTAGAGCCGTTGCCGCCAGGAAGTCTTTCGGGGGTTCAGGCTGTACTCGCCCAGCGAAACGGAGGTAATGGCGGGCAGAGAGATCAGAGCGAAAATGATCCCCATCCAGTAGATGCCCCAGGAACCGGGCTGCCATTGATCGATGTTGTAGCCGAGGAAGCTGGGGCTTTCGTCTTCGTCGTATTCGCTGATCTGCATGACCTGTGCCCACATCTTCTCTTGGCCCGCAGGGTTCAAATGGGCGACGATGAAGCCGTTGCCGCTGACGACGAGCGTGGAATCCGGCTGCAAGAGCCACGCGCCGACCTTCCCCGGAAGATTCCAGGTGTCCTCTGCGACGACTCCAGCCACACGCGCGCGACGCTGGCCGATGCGCACGATCCGCCCTGCAATGCGCGGATCTGCGCCGAATTCGCTCTTCCAAAAGCTCTTGCTCAGGATCACCTGGGGCAGAGTGGAGTTGCTCTCGGCGGTCGCATCGCGCACCGTCAAGCCGAGCAGCGTGAGCAGGTTGGAAGAGGCCTGCGCCACCTTCCAAGGCTCCTTGGGCGCGGAGCCGGTTTCGCTCTCCGGCAGAATGCTCTCTTCGGTGACGCGATAAAAGGCAAAGCCGTCAAAGAAGCTGTGGCGGCGATTCTTCCAAGCCAGGTACTGCTGCGGTGCAATCGCGGTGGAAGCGCCGTCTGCATTCTGGATCAGGATCAGCCCCGGATTTTGCAGGCGGGATGTGAGCATCCGCTCCGCGCGCACGCCGGGTGAGAGCCACGCAATCCCGTAGCTGACGGCAAGAATGGCGGCCAGCATCAAGAGGCACTGCGCGGCGCTTCCGTGCAGCGCCGTGAGCAGAGGACCCAGCCTCCAGCGATAGCGGCGGAGGCAGAGCGCATCCTGAAACGCGCCCAGGCAGAAACTGGCGATCTCGCGCTCCGCCTGCCAGGAAAGCTGCTCCATCGGGGCGCGCTCCTGGCGGACGTGCCAGAGTTCGGCACGCCACTCGCGCAGCCAATCGGCGCGTCGGGCACCCGGAACAAGCCGCGCCGCAGAGCAGAGAAGGCCTCTGTCGATGAGGGCAAGGAGCGGCTTGAACGAAGGCTTCATCGACTGCTGGCCTCCTCAGCCTCAACAACCTCCAGAGACTCGGAAGGAATCAATCTCTCCAACAGCGGGTAGCGTCGCCGCGAGGCTTGAAGCGTCGTCTTGCCCGCTGCAGTCAGCTTGTAGTACTTTCTCGGTGGCCGCTGCTCGGCGTCGGCGATGGACTGCTTCTCCCACTGCGAGTGGATCAGCTCGTCGCGCTCCAGGCGGCGCATCGCCGGATAAACCGTGCCGCTGGGCAGGCCAGCCATCTCCATAATGCTGAATCCATAGACAAATCCGGCATCCAGCGCCTGAAGAATCATCGCCGCCGTGTGCGAGAGTTTTGTCTCTGAGGCCATGAGGCATTGTACCTATGTAGCAAACTGCTTGACAAGCCTATAAGCAGAATGCTACATAGGGGTATGCTTGTTGAGATTTGTCCGACTCACAACATCACGTTACGGCCAGGATGAACAGCCGCCAACTCGCTAACTTGCTATCACCGCGAAGCGGTGGCTAACTCGCTGTTTTTATTGAAAACAACTTCCTCTTTTGCAGCCTTGTTCATAGGGAGGGGTCGGAAGGCACCATGAAGAAGATGCTCCTGCTGCCGTTTGCGTTCGTTGCTCTCTCCGGAGCCGAGTTGCACGCTCAGCCGCGCTCCAGCCACTGGAAGCTGGAGGTCGAGGTCAACAGCCGACTACGATTCACTCTGCGCATCGAAAGCCATGCATTCCACGACGCAACCCTGCACGCCTTCAGGCTGCAAATTATGCAAACTCGCCCCTCAGATCAGTTGCTTATTGATTTCGAAATAGGAGAACGGCCTCATGCTTGAATTGCAAAGTCTTTATCGAAGTTTTCGCGGCATTCCCGCCATCGAGGATGTCAGTTTCCGGATTGCTCCGGGCGAGATTGTCGGCTTTCTTGGGCCGAACGGCGCGGGCAAATCGACCACCGTTAAAATCATCACCGGCATCCTGCGGCCCGACGATGGGCGCGTGCTCTTCGAAGGCCGTGAGATCGCCGAGGATCTGGTCGGCTTCCGCGCGGCGCTAGGTTATGTGCCGGAGGAGGCGCATCTGTACAACTACCTTTCCGGCCTGGAGTATCTGCAACTGGTGGGTCGTCTGCGCGACATGAGCGAAGCGCTGATCGAGGCCAAAGCCACCGGCCTGCTCAAGCTGCTCAATCTCGACTCGTGGCAGTATTCGCCCATCTCTTCTTACTCCAAGGGAATGCGCCAGCGAGTGCTGATTGCCGCGGCTCTCTTGCACAATCCCAAACTGCTGATCTTCGACGAGCCACTCTCCGGCCTGGATGTGGTCTCGGCGCGGCTCTTCAAAGACCTGCTGGAGTTGCTCGCGGCCCAGGGCAAATCTATCATTTACATCTCGCATGTGCTGGAGGTTGTCGAGCAAGTTTGCAACCGCGTAATCGTGATTGCCAAGGGCAGGATTCTGGCCGATGCGCCGCCCTCGGGACTGACCCAGTTGATGCGTCTGCCCAATCTGGAAAGCGTCTTTGCGCAACTGGTGCAGCAGCAGGAGACCCGCACTGTTGCGCAGCGGATGGTTGAGGTGATGCAGAACCATGGCTGAGTTTATCCAGCGTCTTCTCATGCAGCCCGAGCCGCTTTCGCTGAACGCGCAATCCGCGCTCGGCCCGGTCTGCGAGCCGCCGCGCAGCCAATTCTCGCTGCTGGTGCGCCACTTTCTGGAGCGCTTCTTCAACCACGAAACCGCATCGCCCGACGGCGACGCCAAAACGCGTATGGTGCAAATCGCCTGTGCCTGCGGCATTCCCGGCTTCTTCTATGCGGCGTATCTGTGGCCGCTCTATCATCCCTTCCTCGGCTGGCCACCGGAGCCGCCTTCTTATTGGACGCAGGTCGGCCATCACTTCTTTTTCATCGTCTACTCTTTTGTCACCATCGGCATCGCCACGGTCTTTGAATGGGATATGTTCTTCCCCGACCTGCTCGACATTTTTGTTCTGACGACGTTGCCGATCCCCAATCGCAGGCTTTTCATGGCCCGCGTGGCCGCGATTCTGGTCTTCATCTTCGGCTTTCTCTTCGATGCGAATCTGCTGGGCTTGCTTGTCTTTCCTATGGTCGTCTATCCGCCGAATATCGTGCGGCTCTTCGCCGGTCATCTGCTGGCCGTGGCTGGCAGCGGCTTCTTTGCGGCCACTTTCATTCTGGCCCTGCAAGGAGTGCTGCTCTCCGCGCTGGGCGAGCGCATCTTCCGCAAAATCTCGCTCCTTTTGCAAGGGCTATTGATCGCCGCACTGCTGATGCTTTTTCTGCTGTATCCGTTGATCTCCGCCATGGTCTCTGCCGCGCTCGAATCCGGCTCGGCTCTTGCCTACTGCTGTCCGCCCTTCTGGTTTCTGGGCATCTATCAATGCCTCCTGGAAGGCTCGTCCGCGCTGCCCATCTACACGCGGCTTGCCGAGATCGGATGCGCGGCCTTGCTCATCACTGCCGGATTGGTTGTGCTGACTTATCCGATTGCCTATCAGCGCCGCATGTGCCAGTTGGTGGAAGGCTCCGGTAGCCACGACACGCGTAACTGGCTTGCATGGCCGCTGCACCGGCTTCTCCACGCCACCATCCTGCGTGCCCCCAACAGCCGCGCCGTCTTTCACTTCATCAGCCAAACTCTGCTGCGTGTGCAGCGCTACCGGATCTATCTCGTTCTCTATGACGGCGTGGGACTTTCCCTGGTCGTGGCTCTCATCTTGCGCATTCACATTGCTCATCAGCAAATGCGTATCAATTTTTCCCCCGACGGCCTGCGCGCCGCCCTCGGAGTTATCGCTTTCTGGACAATTGCGGGACTGCGCATGGCCTTCATATCGCCCGGTAACCGGCAGGGTGGCTGGGTCTTTCATTTGGCGCATGGCAAGCCGCCGGAGTTCTCCACGGCACTCAAGCAATTTCAAACCGCAAAGCTCTGGGCCTTCCTCTGGGGAGTGATTCTGACCTTTGGCTTCCTGCTTGCCGCGCGTGCTGTTGCGCCGCCGGAGATGCTCACTCTGACTGCCACAGCCGGCCAGTTACTTGCAGCCTCCAGCCTTTGCCTGCTGCTCACGGACATTCTCTTCTTCAATGTAAAGACGCTGCCCTTTAGCGGAGAAGCACGGCGCGAGGAGACGAATATCGCCTTCTCCATCGTCAAATATGCGATTTCCCTCCCCCTCGTTTCCCTGCTGCCCATCGGACTGGAAGAGTGGATGGAGGATAACTCAGTGCATCTGTTTATCGCCGCCGCAGTGATCGCCGCGACGCACTTTCTGATAACACTCTGGCATCGCGCACGGATCAGGGAAGATTGCTCGCGGCGCGCGCTGGAAGACGATGAAGAGGAGTTTCCCTTGCGGCTTGGATTGCGCTACTGAAACAAATTACGCAAAGTGATTGTTTTCACAATCTAATGCTGAATAGCGGTCTCCGACTTGGAAAGCTTCTGCGTAACCTGTGTCTGCGTAGGCAATTGCGATCGGTCCCAACCTCCGCCCAGAGCTTCAATTAGTTGAACGGACGCGGTCATTTGCAGAACATCGAGAGTCGTCAGAGACTGTTGGTTGGCGAGCAGTGTGGTCTGCGCTGTGACCACATCGATGTAAGGGTCGATGCCGTTATCGTAGCGTCCCTGCTCAAGCCGCAGGAATGTCTGGGACGAATCGACAGCCTCCTGCTGCCGCCTGATCTGTTGCGACAGAATGCGAACCGTCGCGAGCGCGTCTTCCACTTGTTGAAATGCCGTCAGCACAGATTGGCGATACGCGGCGACGTTCGCGTTGTACGTTGCGATGTACTGATTCACGGTTGCGCGGCGCAGGCCTCCATCATAGACAGTCTCAGAGATCGATGGTCCTACGGACCAGAAGCGGCTGGGCCAGTCGAAGAGGTTCTTGATGGCCGAACTCTCAACGCCTCCTGTGGCAGAGAGCGTCAATGCAGGATAATAAGCCGCATAGGAAACCCCGATCTGCGCATTGGCGGCGGCCATATTTCGTTCCGCCGCAGCGATGTCCGGACGCCGTTCGAGCAGTTGGGATGGCAACCCGACGGGGATAGCAGGAGGCGCGCTCGTCTTTGCTTCCACGGGAATGGAAAACGCCGAAGCCGGCTTGCCGATGAGCATGGCAATCGCGTGCTCATATTGCGCGCGCGCAATGCCGAGATTGATTGCCGCCGACTGCGCGCTCTCCAGAGTGGTCTGCGCTTCGACGACCGAGATTTGGTCGCCCACGCCGGTGTCATAGGTAGCCCGCACAACTTCAAGCGCTTTCTTGTCGGCCTCCACTGTTTCATCAAGAAGTTTTTGCAATGCATCCTGGCCGCGAATCTCAAAAAAATATTGAGCAAGACTGGCTTGTTCTGTCAGCCGTTCATTCTCCAGATCGGCCGCGTTCAGTTGCGCAGTATACTGACTGGCGCGCACCGTGTTGCGCACCTTTCCCCAGAGGTCAGGCTCCCAGGAGACATCGGCGGGAAGAGAAATCAACTGCGACTGTTGACCGCCTGTTGTCCCACTGCTGGCCGCTGATTTTACGTTGGAAGAACTTTGTGAACGGGTGTAGGAACCGCCAACACTTACTGTTGGAAAATACTGTGAGCGCGCCTCACGCACCAAGGCTCGCGCTTCCATGAAGTTTTCGAAGGCCTGGCGGATGTTTTGGTTGTCGATGTTGAGTTCGTCTTCGAGCGCATTCAACTCCGGCTCATTGTAGATCTCCCACCACTTGCCGTGCAGAGCCGCGTCCTGAGGCTGCGCGACGGACCAACCATCGGCTTCCTTGAACTGCGTTGGAGACTCCTTGAAGGCCGCAGGCGCTGTCATCGTGGGCGGAAGATACTTTGGTCCCACATTACATCCAGCCAACATCGCGCAGAATGCAGCAGCAATAATGGACAACGCCGCGAACGGCATTCGTGACTGCATGATTGGCATTTTCATTGCGAACACTCCAAAAATAGTTTTCATCAAGAGGCCTCCGCATTTGCAGGGTGAAGGGTCGCTGATTGTTTGCCCTTGAAACGAAGACGCAAGCGGTCGAAGAACAGATAGACGACGGGCGTGGTGTAGAGAGTCAGCATTTGGCTGACGATCAGGCCACCTACGATGGTGATGCCCAGCGGGCGTCTGAGTTCGGAGCCTGTGCCGGTGCCGAAGGCCAGCGGCAGCGCGCCAAACAACGCGGCCATCGTCGTCATCAAGATGGGACGGAAGCGAAGCTGGCAGGCTTCAAAGATGGCATCAGTCGTGCTCTTGCCATGCTCGCGTTCCGCAACCAGGGCAAAGTCGATCATCATGATTGCATTCTTTTTTACAATGCCGATCAGAAGGATGATGCCGATGATCGAGATTACGTTGAGGTCAATCTTGAAGAGCATGAGCGCGAGCATGGCTCCCACACTTGCGGAAGGCAAAGTGGAGATGATGGTGAGAGGATGCACCAGGCTCTCATACAAAACGCCGAGAACAATGTAGACCGCGAGTAATGCGGTTCCTATAAGAAGCGGCTCACTGTCAAGCGAGGTTTGATAAGCTGCCGCAGTTCCGGCAAAAAATCCGCGCACGGTTTGCGGCATGTTGAGCTTCTCCTGCATCTGGGAAACCAAGCGGGTGGCGTCGCTCAACGACATGTTCGATGCCAGGTTGAACGACACGGTGACGGATGGAAAGGAGCTGGTGTGATTGATGACCAGCGGCGTGGTGCTGGCCTGCGCCGAGCTGACCGTGGAGAGAGGAACGATGTTGTTGCCCGTGGTCTTGATGTAGATATTTTTCAAGCCATCTGGACTCTGCCAGTACTGCGGCGCAACCTCCAGTACGACGTAATACTGATTCAACTGTGTGTAGATGATGGAGACTTGCGACTGGCCGAAGGCGCTGTAGAGGGACTGATCCAAAGACTGCGGAGTAATGCCGAGCCGAGCCGCAGTCGGCCGATCATATGCAATCAACTCTTGCAGGCCGCTATTCTGCGCGTCGCTGCTCACGTCCTGAAAGCCTGGAATCTTCTGCATTCCCGCCAGCAGAATGGGTCCCCAGTGCGAAAGATCCGCGACGTTATCCGACTGAATCGTGTATTGATACATGGCATTGCTCGATCGTCCTCCAATGCGCAGATCCTGCGCGGCTTGAAGGAACGCGGAAGCGACGGGGAGCTTGTTGAGTTTAGGCCGCAGGCGATTGATAATCTCTGGCGCTCCAACCTTGCGCTCATCGAGAGGCTTGAGCGCGATATAGATGAAGCCGCCGTTAGATGCGCCGCCGCCGCCCGTGTGAGCAATGACATTGTCGACCGCCGGATCAGCCTTGATGACTTTCACCAACTGCAGAATCGAATTATCCATCACTGAAAACGATGCGTCTTGCGGTCCTCGTGCGCTGCCGGTAATGGCTCCTGTATCCTGCTGCGGAAAAAATCCTTTGGGGATGATGTCAATGAGATAGAAGTTCAACGCGATGGTAAGCAGCAGGAGGGTCAACATGGGAGCGGGGTGCTTCAATACCCACGTCAGAGAGCGGCTATAACCGGAGAGCATCCATGTAAATCCACGTTCAGTGAAGCGGTAAGCGCTGCCGTGCTTGATCACTCTTTCATCTCTGAGCAGATAGGCGCACATCATAGGCGTGGTCGTGAGCGAGACCATCATTGATACGACAATGGCCGTCGAAAGCGTAATGGCAAACTCGCGAAAGAGTCGGCCGACGATTCCGCTCATGAGAAGAATGGGAATGAAGACCGCAATCAGCGACATGCTAATGGATAAAATGGTAAATCCGATTTCTTTGGAACCTTGGAATGCAGCCTTCATCGGCGTCATTCCGCCTTCGCGGAGGCGGGAGATGTTTTCCATCACAACGATGGCATCGTCAACCACAAAGCCCGTCGAGATGGTCAGCGCCATCAGCGAAAGGTTATCGATGCTGAAGCCGAACAAGTACATGACGGCGAAGGTGCCGATGAGCGAAGCGGGAACGGCGACGGTGGGAATGAGCGTAGCGCGCCAGTTGCGCAGAAAGATGAAGACGACAAGAATGACCAGGACGATGGAGAGAATGAGCGTCTTCTCCACATCGCTGACCGAGGCGCGGATGGTGATCGTGCGGTCGAGAACAATCGTAGTCTTGATGCCTTGCGGAATGGAGGCTTCAATCGATGGCAACTCCGCGCGAACACGATCAACAGTGTCGATGATGTTGGCACCCGGCTGGCGGAAGATCATGATGGTGATCGAGGGCGTGCCGTTCAGATACCCCGCAGTGCGAATGTTTTGCGCTCCATTGGATACGTCGGCCACATCGGCGAGCCTGACTGCGGCTCCGTTCTTGGTTCCGATAATCAGCGGCTTGTATTGGTCGGCGCGGGAGATCTGGTCATTGGTGACGATGTCCGCAGTGGTGGTTCCATCTGAGATCTGGCCGGCCGGCTCATGCGCATTCTGCTGGCTCAATACGGACTGAATGTTCTGTATGGTGAGTCCGTGGCTGTTGAGCAATGTGGGATTCACTTCCACGCGCACCGAAGGGCCTGCGCCTCCACCGACCGAGACCTGTCCCACGCCCTCAATCTGCGAAAGCTTCTGTGCGATCACCGACGACGCTTCGTCATAGAGCGTCGGCTTGTCGTACTTGTCCGAGGTCAGCCCGAGAATGATAATCGGTGAATCGGCTGGGTTCACTTTGCGATAGGTTGGATTCGCGGGCAAGTTCGCCGGAAGGTAAGTGCGCGCCGCGTTGATGGCCGCTTCTACGTCTCGCGCAGCGCCGTCGATGTCGCGGCTCAGATCGAACTGCAGCGTGATCGAGGTGCTTCCCAGCGAACTCGATGAGGTCATTTCGGTGACGCCGGCTACATGGCTGAACTGGCGCTCCAACGGAGTTGCAATCGAGGAAGCAGTGATCTCAGGGCTTGCTCCGGGCAAGTTAGCGGAAACCGAGATCGTAGGGAAATCCACTTGCGGCAACGGAGAGACAGGCAGAACTTTGAATGCAATGGCACCGACAAGTATGATGCCGGCAGTGAGCAAAGTGGTAGCTATCGGTCGGCGAATAAAGGGTGCGGAGATGTTCATGAAGCCTCCGCCGGTTGTGGCTCACCATCCGTCTCGACCGCTTTCGGTGCATGACTGAAGCGTTTGCCGATGCGATCAAAGAAGATGTAGATGACGGGCGTTGTATACAATGTAAGCACTTGGCTCAGCAGCAATCCGCCGACCATGGCAATGCCCAATGGTCGTCTCAACTCCGATCCCATTCCCCGGCCCAGAGCAAGAGGAAGACCCGCCAGCAGCGCAGCCATGGTAGTCATCATGATGGGCCGGAAGCGCAGTAGGCACGCATCGTAAATGGCGTCTGTCGCATTCTTGCCGTGCTCGCGTTCTCCCTCCATCGCAAAGTCGACCATCATGATGCCGTTCTTTTTGACAATGCCGATCAGCAGGATGATGCCGATGATCGCCACGACGCTGAGGTCTTGCTTGAAAATAATCAGCGCGAGCAGTGCGCCAACGCCAGCGGACGGCAGTGTGGAAAGAATCGTGATGGGATGAATGAAGCTCTCATACAGAATGCCGAGCACAATGTAAACCGCAGCCAGAGCGGCCAGAATCAGCAGGCCTTCATTGGAGAGCGAGCCTTGAAAGGATGCCGCAGTGCCTTGAAATCCATACTGCACGCTGGCCGGCATCTTCAGGTCTTTTTGCGCTTTCTCGATGGTCGTGATGGCGCTTCCCAGCGCGGCACCTGGGGCAAGATTGAACGACACAGTTACGGCTGGGAATTGGCCTTGATGATTGATGGAGAGTGACTCCGAGGCTTTCTCAAGATGGGTGAATGCGCTGAGAGGAACAGCATTGGATGCGCTGGTGCTGGTGACTGCATTTACGCCGCTCGTGCCCGCGCCGGACTGAAGCGCATTTGACGGTGCGCTAAGCACCGCAGATGAAGGCGTGTATTTTACGGAAGTTGTTGTCGCGTTCGAACCAGCGGAGGATGATCCCGACGATGCGAAGGATGAGGACGCTCCCGGCCCGCTGCCGCCCGCAGAAGTGTTGGTCTGGATATAGAGATCTTGCAGCTTGCTGGGGCTTTGCTGATCGCCGGGAGAACTTTCAAGAATCACGTGATACTGGTTCAACTGCGTGTACATGGTGCTGATCTGACGCTGTCCATAAGCGTCATAGAGCGTACTGTCGACGGTGGACGGCGCGATGCCGAGGCGCGATGCGCTCACGCGATCAATCACCAGCGAGACCGCCAGGCCTCCGGTCTGCTGGTCCGTTGCAACATCGGCGAGCTGGGGCAACTGCTTCATCTTGTCCACGAGTCGGCCCGTCCACAGGTTCAACTCATTCGCATCGGGATCTTCCAACGTGTACTGATACTGTGTGCGGCTGACGCGGTCGTCTACTGTGATGTTCTGCACCGGTTCCATGTAAAGCTCGATTCCCTCCACCGGCTTGAGGCTCGTTTGCAGCCTGCGAATCACGTCAGAGGCGCTCAGGTCGCGCGCGTTCAGCGGCTTCAGATTGATGGACATTCGCCCGCTATTCAACGTGGTATTGGTTCCGTCCGCGCCGATAAAGGAAGACAGACTCTCGACCGCTGGGTCTTGAAGAATGATGTGCGCCAGTTGCTGTTGCTTCTGCTCCATGGCGGCAAACGAAATCGTCGCCGGTGCCTGCGAGATGCCTTGAATGACACCCGTATCCTGCGTGGGAAAGAATCCCTTGGGAATGATGATGTAAAGCACAATCGTGAGCACCAGCGTCGCGGCAGCCACAAGCAACGTGATGGTCTGGTATCCAAGAACAAACTTGAGTGTGCGGCCATAAAACGCGATCATGCTCTCGAAGACGCGCTCGGAAGCCTTGTAAAAACGGCTTTGCTGTTCCTTGGGAGGAGAGTGGCGCAGAATGCGTGAGCACATCATCGGCGTCAGCGTGAGAGAGACAACCGCCGACAGAATGATAGTGACGGCCAGCGTGACCGCGAATTCACGAAAGAGGCGGCCGACCACATCGCCCATAAAGAGCAGCGGAATCAGCACCGCAATCAGCGAAACAGTGAGAGAGATGATGGTGAAGCCAATCTGCTCTGCGCCTTTCATGGCCGCCTGCATCGGCGTCTCTCCGGCTTCAAGATAGCGCGTGATGTTCTCGATCATCACGATCGCATCATCCACTACAAAGCCAGTGGAGATGGTGAGCGCCATCAAGGAAAGATTGTCCAGGCTATAGCCCAGCGCATACATGACGCCGAAGGTTCCCACCAAGGAAACCGGCACGGCAATGCTGGGAATGATCGTCGCGTAAACATTGCGCAGAAAGAGGAAGATGACCATCACCACCAGCGCAACGGTCAGCATCAATTCAAACTCAACATCAGAGACCGAAGCGTTGATCGCCGTGGTGAGATCGGTAAGCGGAGTCACCTTGATAGATGCTGGCAGGTTTACCTCAAGCTGCGGCAGAATCGCTTTGACAGCTTTTACCACGCTGATGGTGTTGGCGCCGGGCTGCCGCTGAATGTTGACGATGACCGCAGGAGTCTCGTTCATCCACGCTGCCTGCTTGTTGTTCTCAATGCCATCCACTACCCGCGCAACATCGTTCAGCATGATGGGCGCGCCATTGCGATAAGCAACCACGACCTTGCGATAATCGTCGCTGGTTACCAGTTGATCGTTGGCATTGATCTGGTAATCCTGATGCGGCCCGTCGAAATTGCCCTTGGCGGCATTGACGCTGGTGGCCAAAAGCGTGGTGCGCAAATCTTCAAGGTTCAGGCCGTACGAGGAAAGCGCTGTTGGGTTGGCTTGAATGCGCACCGCTGGCTTTTGTCCGCCGCTGATGCTCACCAAGCCAACACCGCTCAACTGCGAAAGTTTGGGCGCAAGACGCGTATCCACAAGATCCTCAACCTGCGAGAGTGGAATCGAGTTGGAGGTGACGGCCAGCGTCAGCACTGGAGCATCCGCGGGATTGGTCTTGCTATAAACCGGCGGCGAGGGAAGGCTGGACGGCAGAAAACTCTGCGCCGCGTTGATCGAGGACTGAACCTCTTCTTCTGCAATGTCAATGTTCAGGCTGAGGGCAAACTGCAGCACGATCACAGACGAGCCGCCGGAACTGGTTGAGGTCATCTGGCTCAGCCCTTGCAATTGGCCGAACTGTCGCTCCAGCGGAGCAGTCACTGTCGTGGCCATCACATCCGGGCTGGCGCCTGGATAGAAGGTAAGCACCTGGATGGTGGGATAATCGACCTCCGGCAAAGCGGAGACAGGCAACTGAAAATACGCGACGATACCCACCAGCAGGATGGCGGCCATCAGCAGCGCAGTGGCAACGGGTCGCTGAATGAAAGGCCCGGATGGATTCACGGAGCACGGCTCCCAACGGTATTTTCCTGTGGCACCTGCTTCGACACAACGACTTTGCTACCGCCCTGCAACTTGTCGAAGCTGCTGGTGGCCACCACCTCGCCGGGGTTAACTCCCTGCACCGCTGTCATTCCGCCGTCGGTAACTCCCGTCGTGATGTTGCGCACGCTCGCCGTTCCATTCGTTACCACATAGAGAAATGCAATTTGTCCATTGTGCTGCACGGCGTTGGTGGGAACCAGCGTGACGCCGTCGAGCGTATTCACCAGCAATCTTGTGTTGACAAACTGATTGGGAAAAAGAGCGCCGTCCCTGTTGTCGAATGCAGCGCGCAACTTCACCGTTCCCGTCGTCGTGTCGATCTGGTTGTCAATGGATTGCAACTTGCCCGACGCTAACTTGGTGGTCTGCGCGCGATCCCATGCATCCGTGGGCAGCGTATGCACTTGACGCATTCGCACCTGTACCTGCGCCAGACTGTCCTCCGGCATGGTAAAGATCACGGTAATCGGCTGCACCTGCGTGATGACCGCCAGCACCGTGGCCGCCGATGCCTGCACCACGTTTCCAGGGTCCACCAGGCGAAGTCCAACACGACCGGCAATCGGAGCGCTGATGTGGCAATAGTTGAGTTGAACCTGGTCGTAATTTACCGTGCCTTGATCGTTCTTCACCGTGCCCTTGTCTTGCAGCACAATTTTTTCCTGGTCATCCAGCAACTGTTTGGGAATTCCGTTGCCCGCCCACGCCGTGCGATAGCGGTCCAAGTCCATTTGCGCCTGCGCCAGAATGTTTGTATCGCGTTCCAGCGCGCCCTCGGCCTGCATCAGTTGCGCCTGATAGGGACGCGGATCGATGTCGATCAACGCATCCCCTTTTTGAATGTATTGCCCTTCGCTGTAATGCACCGCTGTCAGAACTCCGCTGGCCTGCGCAGTAATGGAGGCTGTGTAGACCGGAGTCACCGTGCCAATCGCATCGAGGTAGATGCCGATGTCGCCTTTTGTTGCCTTAGCTACCGTGATGGAAACAGATGGCTTCACGGCGGCCAGCGCGCGCTTCGCGGCTGCTGCTTTGGCGTTGTTCTCATGGATCAGCGCGACCACGACTGCAACTAGAAGCAGCAGAAGAAGCACGCTCGTCCATAGAATCCAGCGCTGCCGATACCAAGGGGCAGGTGCGGACAACTGGTGAGCAGAGCCAATGTGCCGACCATCCGATTTGTCTCCGTACTCCGGCATACAGGACTCCGCGCTCACACACAAATGGCAATGTGCTCCTCGCAGAATCGCTGAATTCAGAGTCGATTGTATGCTCTGTTTTGCTCACATTCGGATGATTGGCGAGAGCGTCCCGGACGATCTTTACAGAAGGGCTGCGAGGGGTTCGTTAAGCGCACTCGAAATGCTCTAGGCACTCGTTAGGGAAGCTCTGATTAAGTTGATGTTTTGAAAGGGCACGACTTTAGTCGTGCCACAAAGGCTGCAAAATCAACTCGGGCTTTAGCCCCTGAGGGAATGCTGATACGCAAAGAGAACTTGTTCAGAGTTTCCTTAGCGGTGCAGGTTGTTTAATGAGCAAGTTGTCGAGCGGAACTGTAGTTAGAACGCGGGCAATAGTGGAGGCTGCGGTTCCATCGCCGTAGGGGTTCACCATGCCGCGCAGACTCGCTCGGAAATTTGGATCGAGGGCTTGCTCGATGGCACGGAGAATCGCGTTGCTCTCGGGGGCCGCATCAAGGATGTTGCGGGCGCGTTCGCGACCTTGCTGGCGCATTCCCACGTTGACGACGGGCAGCGCAAAGGAAGCAGCTTCCATGATGCCGCTGGAGGAGTTGCCGATCATTGCATTCACATGGCCGAGCAGGCTCCAGTAGGTCACGGCGTCCAGATTGACGAAGATCTGCGTCTGCGGCCTCTTGCTCGCTAAGGCTCTCGTGCGTTCGATGAGTGCGTAGCTGCCAGCGTCGGCGTTGGGGTAAACGAATAGAAGCTGTCCCGGCGCTTGCTCAAGCGCGGCGAAGAGGGCGTCTGCTTCGGCGTTGGTGTCGCGCAGGATAGTGACCGGATGCCATGCTGTCAGCAATGTAGGTGTTGTAAACGAAAGGCCCAGCTTAGCTTCGAGATCGGCACGATTCAGAAGATTGGAGCGGCGCAGATGGTCGAGCGAGGGCGCTCCGGCATGATGAACGCGCCACGGTTCCTCACCCATCGCAATCACGCGGCGGCGGGCGGTGGGCGTGGAAGTGAAGTGGATGTGCGCCATTTTTGTAAGGGCATTGCGCACCTGATCGTCGATGGCGCCTTGCGAGATCTCGCCGCCTTCGATATGTGCGATGGGGATGCGCAGCGCAACCGCAACGGAGGCAGGCGCAAGCATCTCGTAGCGGTCGGCGATGAGCAGCAGCAGATCGGGCCGCCAAGCGGTAAGCGCGTCGGCTAGGCCAAGGATGGCGATGCCAATCGTCTTGGCCATGCCGGTGTCGGTGTCCGAGCTGAGCAGGCACTCGATGCGCGCGCGGATGGGAAATCCGTCGCGCTCAATCTCGCGGATCGTCGAACCGAACTCCGGAGAGAGATGCGCGCCCAGCGTGAAAAGGCCCAGCTCTACGCTGGGATGAGCCTGCAACTCGCGCAACGGCCAATAGAGATGGCTGTAGTCGGCGCGCGAGGTGGTGACGACGGCGATGCGGCGCTTGCGGTCTTCAGTGGGCTGAGTCACATTTGAAGTATAAATTGGGCGGTCTGTGCAAGATGAATCTTGCCAAATGGGATTCGCTGTTTCCCACCCTAGAACTTTGACCGCATGAAAATGATCCATTTGGAAATGTAGCGCCGACCTCCTGGTCGGCTTCTATGAGACGGCTGGTATTGTCAAGGTTTTTGTCTTTGTTTTTGCATTTGCATTTGTTTTTTCCTTAGTGGCGTTTTTGTTTTTGCTGTTGTTTTTGCTG
>Ga0255351_1000009_pt1 | contig 103516 bp, 95 predicted proteins | sample HBST25r2metaG_FD_186024 | JGI IMG/M metagenome (GOLD analysis project Ga0255351, IMG submission 186024) | Peat soil microbial communities from Stordalen Mire, Sweden - H.B.S.T-25.r2 | ecosystem: Environmental > Terrestrial > Soil > Wetlands > Peat | place: Sweden: Norrbotten County, Stordalen... | reverse complement strand
TTGCGGAAAATAAGGTTTATGTAGATTGCATCATATAAACTTGACACAAACTCACTCAATGTGCCATCCTAGCAGAGTCAGAATTCTATCCAAGGCAGGTTTAACCAATGGCAAAGATTATCGGCATTGATCTGGGCACCACCAATTCATGCGTCGCCGTTCTCGAAGGCGGCGAGCCCAAAGTGATTGCAAATGAAGAGGGTGCGCGTACTACCCCCTCCGTCGTCGGCTTCAGCAAGAGCGGTGAGCGCCTCGTCGGCCAGGTCGCCAAGCGCCAAGCCATCACCAATCCGGAGAACACCGTCTTCTCCATCAAGCGCTTTATGGGTCGCCGCTACGACGAAGTCAACGATGAGATGAAGATGGTGCCCTTCAAGGTGATTCAGCAGGGCGATCACGTCGGCATCATGGCGCAGGGTAAGGAGTACACCCCGCCGGAAATCTCGGCCATGATCCTGCAAAAGCTCAAGAAGTCCGCTGAGGCCTATCTGGGCGAGACGGTCACCGAGGCGGTCATCACCGTTCCGGCCTACTTTAATGACGCCCAGCGCCAGGCCACCAAGGATGCGGGCAAGATCGCCGGACTCGACGTCAAGCGCATTGTCAACGAGCCGACTGCGGCCGCCTTGGCGTACGGCCTTGATAAGAAAAAAGATGAGACTATCGCCGTTTACGACTTCGGCGGCGGCACCTTTGATATTTCGATCCTCGAAGTCGGCGAAGGCGTCATCGAAGTCAAGTCCACCAACGGCGACACCCACCTGGGCGGCGACAACCTCGACCAGCGCATTGTCGATTGGCTCATCTCTCAATTCAAGGAAGAGAACGGTCTCGACCTGACCTCCAAGGGCAATGAAATGGCCCTGCAGCGCCTCAAGGACGCCGCCGAAAAGGCCAAGATCGAGCTTTCCACCACCATCGAAACCGAGATCAACCTGCCCTTTATCACCGCCGACGCCTCTGGTCCCAAGCACTTGGTCCGCAAGTTGACCCGTGCCAAGCTCGAGCAGTTGGTGCAGGATCTGCTCTTGCGTTCGCTTGAACCGTGCAAGAAGGCCATTGCCGACGCTGGCGTTTCTCTCAAGGACATCAACGAGGTCGTGCTTGTCGGCGGCCAGACGCGTATGCCCAAGATTCAGGAGTTGGTCAAGGAACTCTTCGGGCGCGAGCCGCATCGCGGCGTCAACCCCGACGAAGTCGTCGCCATCGGCGCTGCGGTCCAGGCTGGTGTGTTGGCTGGCGAAGTCAAGGATCTGTTGCTCCTCGACGTAACGCCTCTGACTCTGGCCATCGAAACCCTAGGCGGCGTGGCCACGCCCATGATTCAGCGCAACACGACCATCCCCACCAAGAAGACGGAAACCTTCTCCACGGCTGGCGACTCGCAGACCGAGGTCGAGGTTCACGTCCTCCAAGGTGAGCGCCCGCTGGCCGCGCAGAACCGCACCTTGGGTAAGTTCAAGCTCGGCGGCATCATGCCCGCGCCGCGCGGCGTCCCGCAGATCGAGGTGACCTTTGACATCGACGCCAACGGCATCCTCAACGTAACCGCCAAGGACAACGCCACCGGCAAGGATACGCGCATCACCATTACTTCGAGTTCGGGCCTCAGCAAGGACGAAGTCGAAAAGATGGCCAAGGAAGCCGAAGCTCACTCCACCGAGGACAAGGAAAAGCGCGAGGAGATTGACGCGCGTAACTCTCTCGACGGCATGGTCTATAACATCGACAAGATGCTCAAAGACTCCGGCGACAAGCTCGGCGACGCGGAAGCAGCGCCAGTCAAGGCCGAAGTCGAGACCATTCTCGCCGAATCCAAGAAGCTCCTCGAAGGCACGCCTAGCTCGAAGGAGTTGAAGGATCAGCATGAGAAGCTGACCCACGCCAGCCACAAGCTAGCCGAGATCGTCTACAAGGCAACCGCAGCGCAAGGCGCAGCCGGAGCCGCTCCCGGAGCGCCCGCAGGCCAAGCCGAACCCGCCCCCGAAGCCAAAAAAGACGAAGGCGTCATCGACGCGGAGTACGTAGACGTGGACGAAAAGAAGAACTAGCCGTTCAGGCAAACCCGCCTTCGGCGGAAAAACAATCGGGGTGGGCGATGAATTATCGCCCACCCCAAATTGTTACTCGGTAATTTCCTCATCTATGCCCGTTCAGTGTGAAGTTGACATTGATAGTTGTATCCACCGCGACGGGTTCATTATTCAGAAGATATGGCCTGTAGATCCATTTCTTTACAGCGTCCATGGCAGCCTGCTGCAGCGCGGACGGGCCGCTAAGGACGTGCAAATTCTCAACGTGTCCGTCCTTGCCGATAGTCGCTTGCAAAACCACGATTCCTGTTATTCCGCTATCCATTGCGAAGAGCGGATAATCAGGCTGAACCATCTTGACGAGCCTTCCTACCATCACACCGCCAACGATGCTAACTATAATTCGCTTTGGAGTAGCATCGGCGGTTGGGAGAAAGACCGCTTCATCAATGGTTCCTATCTGTTCGATGCTGTCGAGTTGAGCAGTAAGATAGGACTTGCCGGGTGCCCCATCCATCCGCGCTCTTTGCGGATGGGTGGGAACCACGAACCTGAATCAGCTGCTTTGGTTCAGTCGTCCACCGGCTTTCGCCGACCTGCAGGGGATGAAACGGGCGCCGGGTGCCCCATCCATCCGCGTTCTTTGCGGATGGGTGGGAACCACGAACCTGAATCTGCCGCTTTGGTTCAATCGTTCACCGGCTTTCGCCGACCCGCAGGGGATGAAACGGGCGCATTGGCTTCTATCCGCCAGCTTGCCAAGGGTCAGCCCATCGCCCGCGCCGTAGGCGCAAAGGTTATTAGCCCAGCGCTTCAGCGCTGGGTAAGCGCCCCAAACCTTCAACCGGAGTCCCGTACGGGACGGCGCGAAATCCGCCCAAAATGCCGGTCACCCCATCCATCCGCGATCATTGCAAAAAGGTGGAAACCACGAACCCGAATTGGCAGGTGGCCCGGTCATAAAATAACCAAGAGCCGCTGTGCCCCATTCATCCACAGTTTTATCGTGGATGAGTGGGAGACCACAACACTCAACCCGCTATCATTTTACGATCTCTGATCCCTGTCCCCTTTGCACAATATTTCACCCCCAAGGCGGCAGGTGGCCCGGTCATAAAATAACCAAGAGCTGCTGTGCCCCATTCATCCACAGTTTTATCGTGGATGAGTGGGAGACCACGACCCTCAACCCGCACGATCCCCAACCAGCGTATTTATCTGATCTCTGATTACTGATCCCTGACCACTGCTTCTCACGAAATCAACGACGAAAGCGTTTGGAAAAACTTCATCGGCGTAGCGATACGCAAGCCTGTGCGTTGCGCCACGTCTTGCGTAAAATGCTTTGTATTGTTGCTCAAAACCCAGTCAGGCTTTGCAGACATGGCGGAGAGCAATACCGGCACATCGGCTTGGTGGCGAATCAGATGCCGGTTCGCCGCGACCGTATCCGCGCTCGGATAAGGAATCAACTCCGGCTTGGTCAACTCAATCAATCGCCGGTAATTCTCGATCAACTTTTCCGCTTCATCCGCGCTGAACCGCACGGCGGCAAGGAGCAAGTTCTCCTCCACCTCCTCGCGGACAGCCTCGGCCAGCACCAGCCGACAGACCCGCGCCGCGCACAAGGAGAGTACTGCTTTATCCAGCCCCCAGGTAGAGACAATTCCACCCGTGAGCACATTTGAATCCAGGAAAATCCGTAGTTTCGGAGCGCCTGTCACCTCTTGCGATCCCCACGAGAGCGATCCTGCGCCCCCGCTGTCGCCGTCGCGCTGTCGCCATAGCGGCGATCATAAAGGCGCTGCCGAGTCTCCGGGAGCGTTGCCAAAAGCGACTCCGGACTCACCCCTCCCTTGGTCAGGGAGGCGCTGATCTCCTCACACAGACGTTGAAAACGCTGTTGTTCCGGCAAAAGAATCAGGCCGTCACCCAGCCGCAAGATGACAAAGGGCGCACCAGCCTCAAGACTCTGGCCATCCCGGAACTGCTTGGGAATCGTCAGTTGGCCTTTCTCCCCGATTTTGGTGGTTGTCAAATATTCCAGGAGTACTTGCTGTGTAGCCATGACCGGCACCTCGGTATGAATATCCTACCACGAACCTCAACCAACAGGCATTCGCTACGAGTGACTTTGATCGCAACCCAGGGAAAAGCTTAAAGCGGCACATATCTCGTTCATGCGTATGGGAGTCAGATGGCCTACCCGCGCGCCCAGGCGATTCTGGCTAACGGTAACCGCATTGTGCAGATTAACCGCGCTTCACGATTCCCAAATCCTTGCCATTACTCTCTGCCTTTTTTGTGAATCTCAATATTCAGGCGCTTGATCTTCTGGTTGAGGGTGGAGAGGGGTATGTGGAACTGCTCGGCGGCGTCGGTCTGGTTGCCGTTGCAGCGTTCAAGCTTTTCAATGATGATGCGGCGCTCGATGTCTTCCAGAATGTCGAAGAGCGAGGCGTTGGGGTTGTGCTGGAGCAATGCGTCCTGGAAGCTGCGCCCGGTAATCTGGCCGGGGAGCAGGTCGGAGCCGATCACCGACCCGCTGGAGAGCACTACGCCGCGTTCGATGGAGTTTTCCAGCTCTCGGACATTGCCCGGCCAACTGTAATCGACCAGGCAGCGCAGCGCGTCGGCAGAGAGCGAGCGGGGGCTGAAGCCGTTTTCGCTGGCGTAGAAGTCCAGAAAGTGTTGCGACAGGATCGGAATGTCTTCGCGCCGTGCACGCAGCGGAGGCAGGTCCACGGTGATGACATTGAGGCGATAGAAGAGATCTTCGCGGAAGCGGCCTTCGCGTACCTCTTGACGCAGATCGACGTTGGTGGCGGCGATGATGCGCACGTCCACCTGAATCTCTTGCACGCCGCCCAGGTGCATGAAGCGCCGGTCCTGCAAGACGCGCAGAATCTTGGCCTGCGTGTCCATGCCCATGGTGGCGATCTCGTCCATGAAGAGCGTGCCGCCGTTGGCGACCTCGAAGAGTCCCTTCTTGGCCGCGACAGCCGAGGTGAAAGCGCCTTTGACGTGGCCAAAGAGCGTGGATTCCAGCAGTTCGCTGGGCATGGCACCGGTGTTGATCGGCACAAAGGGCTTGTCTTTGCGCGGCGAGTTGGCGTGGATGGCCTTGGCGATCAGCTCCTTGCCGGTTCCGCTCTCGCCTTGAATCAGAATGGTGGAGCGGCTGGGAGCAACCTGGGCCACCAAGTCGAAGACCTTCAGCATGATCTCGCTTTTGCCGACGATGTTCTGGAAGTTATAGCGCTGCTTAAGGGTGCGCTTGAGTTGAAGGTTCTCTTCCTCGGCTTTGCGGCGAGCGACGGCCGAGCGGATGTCGGCCAGCAGCTTTTCGTTGTCCCAGGGCTTCTGTACGAAGTTCTCGGCCCCGGCGCGGACGGCGTCCACAACATTGTCCACCGTACCGTAAGCGGTAATCATAATCACCGGCAGGTCGGGGTGGCGCTCTTTGATGATCGGCAGCAGCTCCAAGCCGCTCTTTCCGGGCAGGGCCAGATCCAGCAGCAGCAGGTCGAAGTTCTCCTGCTCCAGGGTACGCAGTCCCTCGTCGCCATCAACGGTTAGGGTGACCGCGTAGCCTTCCAGGGTGAGCAGGACTTCCAACGATTCGCGGATTGCCGACTCATCATCGATGACTAAAATGTGAGCCAGACAGGCGTCGCTGGAAGCTGTGTATACAGACGGATTCAAAGGTAGTTCGACCTCAGGCATGAATGGGATTCCTCAATAATGGAAACTCGAGATGAAAGGTGGTGCCGGTGCCGATCTCGCTTTCGACGTGAATCTTGCCGGCGTGTTCCTGGATGATGCCGTAGGAGACGGAAAGGCCCAGCCCGGTGCCGCGTCGGTCGCCGGGTTTGGGGGTGGTTTTGGTGGTAAAGAATGGGTCGTAGATGCGCTTCAAGTGTTCGGGAGCAATGCCGGAGCCGGAGTCGGCCACCAGCGCCTCAACGCAGTTCTCCCTCTCGTTGACCGATGTGGTTACGCGCAGGTGGCCGCCGCTCTGCATCGCTTCTTTAGCGTTCAACAACAGATTCAGAAAGACCTGTTGCAGCTTGCCGGTGTTTCCGTGGATCGCCGGCAGATCTTCGATAAGTTCCAGATCGACGGTAATTTGCGCGGTCTTGAATTGGTGTTCGAGCAGCGAAAGCGTATCGCGGATGACTTGATTGAGGCTGGTATCGCGGAACTCGGTGGTCGAGGTGCGGGAAAAATTCAGCAAGCCGTTGGCGATCTCCGCGGCGCGGAAGCTCTGCTGGATGATCTTCTCCAACACTGGAGCCAGCCGGGCTTCGCCTTTGAGCTGCTTGGAGAGCATCTGCGAATACGAGGAGATGACGGCCAGCGGAGTGTTGATTTCATGGGCCACGCCGGCGGCCAGCAAGCCGATGGAACTGAGCTTGTCGGCCTGCGCCAGTTGCGTCTCCAGAGAAACGCGCTCGGTGATGTCATCCACCAAAACAATGCGACCGACCGGGACAAAATCTTTGGAGAGCAGGGGCGCAATGGCGATATTCGCGGTGCGCTGCTCTCCTGCGCGGCTGGTCAGGCGGAATTTGTAGAGATGATGGACCCCCTGCTCGGCGCGGAAGCTGTCTAATGCATCGACAAATTCCGAAGGGAAGACGTCGCTCAACACTTGGCCAAGGGCCTCGGCGCGGCTCAGAGCGTACATCGCTTCCATCTGCGCATTCCAGCTCTCGATGCGGTCTTCCAGATCGACGGCCAAAATGCCCACGTTGATCGACTCGACGATATTTTCGTTGAACTCCTTGAGCCGCTCGAATTCGCCGATCTTCTCTTCCAGACGGGCGTAAAGGCTGGCGTTCTGGAGGGCAATGCCAATATAGCTGGCCAAGGACTCCAGCAGTTCTACATCTTCGCTGGAGAGAAAGTCGCCGCCCAGTGTGCGCCCTAAACCAATAATGGCGATGGTGCGGCTGGTGTCGGCATCATCTTTTGTCTGACCTTGTGCGACACGACAAGGCAGATAGTAATTCAGGTCAAGCACGGCGGCTGTGCGCTGCTGCGCGGCGGGCAGATGCAACGCGGCCTGGGCGTTTTCCAGAAAGATGTGGGAGTGATCCGTGGCGTGGTCGAAGTCCAGAAATCCCAGGTCCAGGGCGCTTTGTCCGCTGCTGTCGCGCGTCGCCTGAGCTTCTGCGGAGAGACCGTGCGCGGCTGCCAGATAAAGTCCGCTGCCCGTCTCGCGCGCCAGGAAGACCGCAACGCGTGTCACCAGAAGCGTGTGCGGCAGTTGCTCGACGATGGAGACTAGCAGCCGCTCGAGATTGGTCTCAGAACTCAAGCCGCGGCCAAACTCGATCAGCGCCTTGCGATAGTCGTAGCGCTGCTGGTCGAAGACCCGGTCTACCCAGCTCTGAATCCGGCGCTTGATGGGGTCGAAGACCGCGGCTGTGACCAGAATGGTGAGCACCAAAGCCCACTCGCGGACGGTGTCTGGCAGACGCGTATGAACCACCAGCGTAATCAGCGCGATGATGCCAAAGTAGCCGCCCAGAATCAGGCTGGTAGCCAGCGTGTAGGCCACGCCGCGCTTGAAGATCAGGTCGGTGTCCATCAGCCGGTAGCGGATGATCGCCCAACTGAAGGTGAGCGGCAGAAAGACCATCGACAGACCGGCCAGATCTTGAAAAAAGTTGGGAATGCGCAGGTCCGCGAGGAAGAGGATCGCGTAAAGGGTGAATGGCCCCACCGCCAGCCACGCGCCGCGATAAAGCCACTTCAACTGCTGGCGTTGCAAGGGCGTGTTGGCCAGATAGTAGCTGCGCACAAACAGCGAGGCCGCGACGACATAAAAGACGGCGTCGTAGAGTGTGCCGGCCTGCTCCAGGCGATGCTTGAGAAGTCCCGTGGCCTGCCAAAACTCGATGGCCCAGAGCCAGAGGCCGAGAATCAGCGCTCCCGGCGCATAGATCAACGGTAGCCAACGGCGGCGCAGCTTCTTGAAGCGCTCCTCCGGAAAGCTCAGCGCAAAGTGCAGAAAGAGCGCCGGTTGCAAGGATTCAGCCAGCACATTGACCCAGAAAACGCCCCAATCCAGCGTGTCGAATGTACCGGTGTATTTGAGCGCATAGAGGGCAAAGGAGACTAGGCAGAATAGGTAGAAGTGCGTGGCGCGCGGCGCCGTCCAGCGGCGGAAGAGGACATAAACGCCAATCGCCAGATAAATCAGCCCGATGCCCCGCTGGCCCATCTCCAGGCTGCGGTCTGCGGGCTCGGGAATCACTTCGATGGGAGTGGAAACGCCGTTGCGGGTGATGGTGTAATCCACTTGGATATAACTGCCGGTCTGGGAGAGCGCGTGCTCCAGATCGGAGACTCGCCGGATCGGCCTGCTGGGAAGCTGATCGAATAACTTGCTCCGGCCGTTGAGCGTTTCCAGTTGCGTTTCGGATTGATCCACAGCGCTGGTCGAGTCGCTGGTGGAAGTACCGGCCTCGTTGAGCAGGGCGTGCTTCGCTTGCCCTTTGTGCTGGACGGAACCCTCCTGGCCCTTCTGCTGGACAGAACCCTCTGGGGGCTGCTTGATTCCCGTCAGCAGGTCGCCATCGTGAATGCCTGCGCGTTTGCCGGGGCTGTTGGGCAGGACTTTGTCGGCCAGCAGCCCGCTGCCGTCCGCCGCCTCACGCCACCAGACTCCATCGCCCGGCTGCTGGAAGTTATGATCCTGCCAGAAATTCAACGCCGCAAGCACCACCAGGCCCAGTGTGGCCAGGGCCAGTAGGGTCAATTGCAAGCGGTTATTGAGATTCTTCTCCATGCGATGGAAGACCTGACTTCGTTCAGCACCAACCGCTGACAAGCACGTTGGTTGCCATGAGTGAATGATCCCTTGATCGCCGGAAATAAAGGGCAATCAATTGAGAATACGCGATTTATAGACGTGATGTTCCCGAAAAAGTCGCGAGAAAAAGAGGAAACTGCCTAAGAAATACTATAAATGGCAGACACGCTACAGAGAAAGGGATATTCCTACCAAAAACCGTAGAACCGATTTTCGATCTTGCGCAAGCCTTCATCCCGCTTGAGCGGCTTCTCGCTGAGAAGGCTATTCTGCAACAGACAGATATTCGAAGCAGAAGGGTAGAAAAATGCGAACGCTTTGCCTGCCGCGCGACTCTTCATATCTGAGTAGTACCGATCACGGTTTTTTAGTGTATTCTGTTTCAGATTCCGGATTTGATCTAATTTCGGAGGGAGAGATTTTCAATGCGTCGTGTCATCTTGAGTCTTTCATGCGCCATTGCCGTCTGTTTGTTGCTGTCAACGGAGGCGCTGGCCGCGCGCAATCTGGCCGAGTATCCGTTGCGGGTACACATCCTCCGCTTCAACGGCGTTTCTCACTATGCATTCCGGACCATGGACTACGTAGATGGCGAGGGCCGGGCGAATCTTTTTGAGAATGGCGAACCACGCGGCTTCGACTTCAAGTATCGCTGCGGAGAACGCCTGCGCGGTAACGCGGGGTATGAGACGTACCCGGCGAAGTGGAAGAAGCCGGGAAGGGAATTGGAGATTCTTCTGCCGCAGTTTGGCAAGCCAGATTCCTATGACTCCTGCGATCTGGATGTGCTGATGAAGACTGATGTCATTTATCGCAGCAACAATGGAGTGCTGCGCGAAGATTCGGCGGCCAAGTTCAAGGAATGGATGCAAAAGCACCAGTACGATCCTGAGCACGGCAAGAATGAGCCGGTGACGTCGACTCCCGCAGCCGTTCCCTATCCTTCGGTGCCGACTCCGCTCGCGCCCGCCGCCTCCTATTGACTCCTCTTTCGTGGCTGATGAACGAATCCTCCCGCCTCCCATCTTTGAATCGCCTCTTGATTCAAGGATGGGAGGTCGCGAACCCCTTTAATCCACAGCATTGGTATACTGTCGAAAGGCGCAGCCGGTGGACGCGGGTTCAGCGTTCGGGCGTTTACCCGGTAGCCAAGGCGGAAATTCAGGGGAGGGAAGAGGATGGGGATGCTGCTGGAATCGATTCACTCGCCCGCTGATCTGAAGCGATTGAACTTTGCGCAGATGGCGGAGCTGGCCGAGGAGATTCGCGAATTCCTGATCCAGACGCTCTCGAAGACCGGCGGCCATCTCGGTCCGAATCTGGGCGTGGTCGAGCTGACCTTGGCGTTGCACACAGTCTTCAACACGCCCGAAGACAAGATCCTCTTCGACGTGAGCCATCAGGCTTACATTCACAAAATTCTGACCGGGCGGCTGGATCGCATGGACACGATTCGCCAGCCGGGTGGCCTCAACGGCTTCATGCTGCGCACCGAGAGCGAGCACGATGCCTTTGGCGCTGGGCACGCAGGAACAGCTCTCTCGGCCGCGCTGGGCATGGCCGTGGCGCGCGATCTGGCGGGCGGCAAGGAGCACGTGATTGCCGTGGCAGGCGACGCGGCCTTTACCAATGGCGTCACCTTTGAGGCGCTCAACAACATTGCCGAGCAGACCAAGCGGATGATTGTGGTGCTCAACGACAATGAGTGGTCGATTGACCGCAACGTGGGCGCAATTGCCCGCTACCTCCATAAAATCGTAACCAACGAGCACTATAAAAATCTGCACGAATCGGCCCGGCGCATCGTGGAGAAGATTGGCGGCAAGACGGCGGTCGAGGTGGCGCGCCGTGCTGAAGAAGCCGCCAAGAGTATGCTCTGGCCTTCGGTTCTCTTTGAGGAGTTTGGGCTGCAATACTATGGACCCATCGACGGCCATAACATTCCGCTGCTGGTGGAGAGCTTCAAGTTTCTCAAAGCGGAGAACCACCCGGTTCTGCTGCACGTGCTGACGCAGAAGGGCCGTGGCTTTCAGCCCGCGCTCGACTTGCAGAAGAAATTCCACGGCCTGGGCCCCTTCGATCCAGAGACCGGCGAGACCAAGCCTGTTGGGCAGATCACTTTTGCCGAGGTCTTTGCCAAAACGCTGGTGAAGCTGGCCGACAAGGACGAGCGCGTGGTGGCCATCACCGCCGCCATGCCCAGCGGCACGGGACTCGACCTCTTCCGCCCGCACCATCCCAAGCGGTACTTTGACGTGGGCATTGCCGAGGAGCACGCCGTGGTCTTTGCCGCTGGAATGGCGACGCGAGGACTTCGTCCGGTCTGCGCGATTTATTCGACGTTCCTGCAGCGCGCCATCGACTGCATCATTCACGACGTGGCGCTGCAGAAGCTGCCCGTCCTCTTCTGTATGGATCGTGCGGGACTCAGCGGCGACGACGGGCCGACGCATCACGGCCTCTTTGACATCGCATACTTGCGCGGCATTCCTGACATAGTTCTGATGGCGCCCAAGGATGAGGACGAGCTGGCCGACATGATGGCTACGGCGCTTCAGCTTCCGGGGCCGAGCGCCATCCGTTATCCGCGCGGCGTAGGAGCAGGTACTGCGCTCAAGGCCGAGCCGCAAGTGATTCCCGTGGGCAAGGCCGAGGTGCTCAAGGATGGCTCGGATGTGGCGATTCTGGGGCTGGGTCCGATGGCTGCGCTGGCGACGGAACTGGCTGAGCGGCTGGAGCGCGAAGGCTACTCCGCGGCGGTCATCAATCCGCGCTTTGTGAAGCCTCTGGACCGCGAGATGCTTGCCGAGTACGCCGAGCGCGTGGTGGCTTTTGTAACCTTTGAAGATCACGTCTTGATGGGCGGTTTTGGCTCGGCGGTGATCGAGGCGCTGGAAGAGCTGGGAAGCCTGATTCCGGTGGTGCGCATCGGCTGGCCAGACCAATTCATCGAGCACGGCAAGGTGAATGATTTGCGCGCCAAGTACGGTATCACCGTGGATGCGGCAGAGGCCCAGGTGCTACCCCTGCTGGCGCGTCGGCAGCGACAGGTGCTGGTGGCTGACTGAGGGAAGCCTGAGTGTAGGTCACAGCTTTATGAACAAGGCTGGTTGAGGTTCGTGGTTTCCCACTCATTCCGCTGAAAAACGCGGAATGAATGGGGCACAGAAGTCTATAGCAAAAGCTAAAACGCTCTAGAGAATCGCCCTAGCGACGGATTGTAACGGCAGAATTTTATCCACGCCGCCCAGCTTGATGGCCTCCTTGGGCATTCCGAAGACGACGCAGGTCGCCTCGTCCTGGGCGATTGTGAACGCTCCGGCCTGCTTCATCTCCAGCATTCCGCGTGCTCCGTCGTCGCCCATTCCGGTCAGGATGACACCCACGGCATTGCGTCCTGCGTAGCGCGCGGCGGAGCGAAAGAGCACATCGACCGAAGGCCGGTGGCGGCAGACCAGCGGTCCGTCCTTGATCTCGACAAAGTAGCGTGCGCCGCTGCGCTTGATGAGCATATGATGATTTCCTGGCGCAATCAACGCGCGACCGCGAATGACCGAATCGTTGGTCTCGGCCTCCTTGACGGTAATCGCGCACAAACCGTCCAACCGCTGGGCAAAGGCGCGCGTGAATAGCTCCGGCATATGCTGCACAATCACGATGCCGGGAGTGTCGGCGGGCAGCGCCTCGAGCACTTCCCTGAGCGCTTCCGTGCCGCCGGTGGAGGCGCCGATGGCCACGATCTTTTCTGTCGTCTCGGCCATGGCGCGCGTAGCCGGCGAAAGAATGCAATCGGCGTTCAGCTTGGGTTCGACCGTGTGGCTTGGCTTCAGGTTGCGCAGCCGTGCGCCCGCCGCCGCCTTGACCACATTGCAGATTTCTATGCGTGAGTCTTCAATGAACTGTTTGGTGCCCATCTTGGGCTTGGTGATGATTTCCACCGCGCCGTATTCCAGCGCCCGCAGCGTGCTCTGCGCGCCCTCATCGGCCAGACTCGAACAGATCACCACCGGGATCGGGTGCTGACTCATGATCTTCTTCAAGAAGGTAAGCCCGTCCATGCGCGGCATCTCGATATCCAGCGTGATCACATCCGGAATCTGCTCGGCAATTCGGTCTGCGGCGACAAAGGGATCGCCAGCCGTGGCGATTACCTCGATCTCCGGGTCGGACTCAAGTGCCTCGCGCAGCGTCTGGCGCACTACAGCGGAGTCGTCCACGATCAAAACGCGAATCTTTTGTGTGCTCATCGGCCAGACCTCATTGCTTTCCAACTCTCTTATCGGCAACCTCTGCTTGTCCGTCAGTTCTCAACACGTTTTGGAGTGCCGCTGTAGTTTCACTTCCCCGGTCTGCGTATTGAAGTAAATATTGACGCCGCGCCGGCCACCCAACGATGATGCAACCACATTGAAGCCTTCTTCTTCCAACACCTTCAGCGCGACATCGATATTCAGTCTGCCCACCGTAGGCCGAGCCGAATCCTGGCCCGTCAGCAGTACATCTCCGCCGCCAAAGAGCTTCACTTCAACCTCTTTGCGTCGCGCGCCCAGCACATCGAATCGCTCGGCCAGTTCACGGATCGCAAAGTCAACATAGCGGCGGCCATCGATTCGATTCAACGGCGTTGGCGGCTTGGTTGGAAAGCGCGGCAGCATCGGGTGGCATAGCGCGCCCAGCCCCAGGCGCGGCGCACGGAAGGCGATGCCCACGCAGGAGCCGAGCAAAGTGCGCAGAATCGCCGGTTCGTTCACCAGACGCGACTCTCCCGGCTGAAGGTAGATCTCCGGCAGTATGTTGTCATCCTGGGGCATCGACCCTCCTGTAGAGGGCCGGTGCCACCGGCGCGAGCGGCAGACTCATATCGTGCAGCGTCTCGGCGTGGCCAACAAACATATATCCTCCCGGAAGCAGATAGCTGGAAAGCTTTTGCAGGATGCGCTCCTGCGTTGGCCGGTCGAAGTAGATGATGACATTGCGGCAAAAGATGGCGTCCACCTTCTCGCTCATCCCGTAATCGGAGTCCATAAAGTTCAATCGGCGGAACTCGACCGCACGCCGCAGCTCGGGCACAACGCGCACCTGCTCGGAGCCGGGCTTTTTGCTGCGCATGAAGTATTTGCGCCGCAGCAACGGCGCCACCGGAGCAATGATGTCGTTGGTATAGATGCCCAGTTCAGCCTTGCTGAGAACGATGTTGGAGATATCGCTGGCCAGAATGCGGAAGCGAAAGCCGGGATGGGACGCCGCGTATTCGCTCAGTACAATCCCCATTGTGTATGGCTCTTCGCCGGTCGAGCAGCCCGCGCTCCAGATCACAAAGCTCCGCCCGGCCGTGCGCTCCGATAGCTCGGGAAGCGCCTTTCCTACCAGAAAATCAAAGTGCCCCGGCTCGCGGAAGAAGTCCGTCTTGTTGGTGGTCACCACATCGATCAGATGGATGAGTTCTTCCTTGAGGCCCGCATGCTCGAACAGATAATTGCAATACTCGCTGTAAGATTGAAGGTTCAGCGCCTTCAGCCGCCGCTTGATCCGGCCTTCGAGCATCGTTTTTTTTTCCTCGCCAAGATTTATCCCCGCCTCCGCATAAATCAGCTTGCAGAGCCGCGCATAATCTCTTGCGGAAATCGATTCGTCGTGTGTGCCCATGATTTGAATGGGGCGGAACAGTCCACCCGCCCCATCTCCTTCCCTTTATGCTGCTACCAGTTGCGTTTGCTTCTCGGCAAGCGGCCGAGCGGCCTCCTGCTTGCCCGTTTCCACGCTGCGAACCGCGGCCAGCTCATCGGCTGAAAAGACACGATCAATGTCCAGAATCATGATGAACTGCGTGTCGCGCTTGCCCATGCCCTTGATGAAATCGGTCCGTATCTGGGTTCCGATCTTGGGCGCTGGCTGAATCTGATCCGGTTCCAGGTCGATGACTTCCTCGACGGAATCGGTCAGCGCGCCGATCACAGTCGATTCGCCCTCCAACAGCACTTCGACAACGACAATGCAGGTGTTGCGCGTGCTTTCGGTCTTGGTCATCTCAAAGCAAAGCCTGAGATCAACGACCGGAACCACGCTGCCCCGCAGGTTAATAACCCCCGCCATGAACTCCGGCGTGCGGGGGATCTGTGTGATGGTGGTCAGGTCGAGCACCTCTCTTACCTTCGCCACATCGGTGGCGAAGATCTCATTGCCGAGCTTGAAGGTGAGGTACTGCCGTGCTTCCGTAATTTCGCTAACGCTCATACTTGAACTCCTCTCAGCCTGTGAAGACTGGAGCGGCTCCTCTTCGCGAAGAACCGCTCACAAATGTCCGCCCGTGCGGCGAGCACCCGGTCAGTAACGCTCGAATTCCCTATCCTGCTCATCCGGCTTGTCCTTGAGATGAAGTGCCACACCCGCTGTTCTGGCTTTTGACTTTGAGCCGCCTGGGGTGGCGAGGCCATTCGGTTTTTGAACCTTGACCGCTTCAGCCTGGGTGTGCTCGACCGGCCTCGCGACAGCGGTTCGCACCGCTGCAAGATGCCCATCGTCTCCAGTACGGAAGAAGGACAGCGCGCTCATCAGTTGATCGGACTGGCCGGTCAACTCCTCGGTGGTCGAAGCCATCTCCTCAGCCGCAGAGGCGTTCTGCTGAATCACCTGCTCAAGCTGTTGCAGCGCCTTGTTGATCTGTTCAGCTCCGGTATCCTGCTCCCTGCTGGCAGCCGAAATCTCCTGCACCAGTTCCGCAGTGCGCTGAATGTCGGGCACCAGCTTGCCCAGCATTTCGCCGGCGGCCTCTGAAGCCTTCACTGTGGTGCTGGAAAGCTGGTTGATCTCGCCCGCAGCTTTCTGGCTGCGCTCGGCCAGCTTGCGCACCTCGGCTGCCACCACGGCGAAGCCCTTGCCATGCTCACCAGCGCGCGCCGCTTCAATCGCAGCGTTCAACGCCAGCAGATTGGTTTGGCGCGCAATCTCCTCGATGATGGAAATCTTGCTGGCAATCTCCTTCATCGACGAAACCGCCTCCAGCACGCTCTTGCCGCTCTCCTGCCCGTCCCGCCCGGATTTGTTGGCGATCTTGTCGGTGGTCTGCGCATTGTCAGCATTCTGCTTGATGTTACTGACCATCTGTTCCATCGACGACGAAGCCTCTTCGGCCGCCGCCGCCTGTGCGCTGGCGCCCTTCGATACCTGAATCGACGCTGTCGAGATGGATTGGCTGGCAGCCGAGACCTCGCCCGCGATGGCGCGAATATCGCTGACCGTATGTGTCAGTCCGTTCACCATCGCCGACAGCGCGTGCATCAGCTTGTCCTGCGGTGAGCGCTCTCGGATGTCCACCGTCAGGTTGCCGTTCGACACCTCTTCGGCCGCTGCCGTAATGTCATTCATGGCCACGATCAGCGCGTTCAGGTTGTCGTGAAGCGCGATAAAGTCGCCTTTACGATCATTTGCCGTCACCTCCGGAATATCTCCCTTGCTGATCCTCTCAACCTTATGAGCAGCCATGTTGATCGGCTCGACCAGCGCATCCAGAGTATCGTTCATGCCCTGAAGCACCTTGCCATATTCGCCTTGGTGCCTGGTGGCGTCAGCCCGCGTCGAGAGCTTGCCATCAACCGCTGCCTTCGCGAGCATCCCGGCGTCGGCGACCAGGGCATCGATCGCTTCCATCATCTGAATAAAGCCCGGAATGAAAGTGTCATTTTCAGATCGCTTGCCGATTTTTTTGAACGCAGCCAAGGTGTCCTTGTAATCGCCTTTGGCCACATCGAGGCAAGTCCGATTCGCGGACCTCACCCTCAGCTCCGCCTGGTTAGTCGCGGCCGCCACTTCGGCAAAGATGCCCGGATAGGAGCCTTTAACATCCGTCGTAAGATCATTGACCGCCATGCGCTGCAATACCGCGTTGGTTTCGACCAATCCGCCCAGGCCGTCGATGCAGGCATTCAGGTTGTTCTTGAGGTTGTTGAAGTCGCCGTTGTACGTTTCGGTGATCTTGGCCGGTACCTCGCCCTTGCCGATACGATCCACGAAATTGGCCGCCACGTTCAGCGGACCAATCACCACGTCCAACGTATCGTTTACACCCTGCACGATCTTGTGAAAATCGCCATGATGCTTGCTGGCGTCGGCGCGCGTGGCCAGTTTGCCTTCCACCGCCGCCTGAGCCAGCAGAACCGTGTCTCGCACCAGTGCGGTTACCGCATCGGCGGTACTCTGGTAGCTCTTGGTCAGAATGTCGCGATCAGATTTGGCCTCGACCTTGGCGCTCATGTCGCCTGCCGCCATCTTTTCCAATCCTGCCGACACTCCCCGGATGTATCCCACCAGCCCGCGGAAGGACTCGGCCAGTGAGCCGACCTCGTCGCCGGAATGATAGGCAACCTCTTGATTCACGTCGCCCAGTGAGATCTTCTTCGCTGTCTCCGCCAATTGAGTCAGCGGCCTGGAGATGCTGCGCGCAATGAATATGCCTAATCCCAGACCCGTCAGAACGCCGCCTATAATCATGACGAGCATAATAGTGCGGCTGCTGCGATAGGTCTCATCCCCATCCTCCGCCGCTTTCTTCGCGTTCTCTTCTTTTTGCATTACCAAAGCAGTCAGCGCAGTCTCAGCGGCATCCGCCTTCTGGCGGCCAAGGCCAAAGGAGAGTTCCACTGACGCCCGTTTTTGCTCCAACTGATCTTTCATGGCCAGAGCAACCACTTGGTCGGCAGTCTCCTGATCCTCAATACGGGCTTGGTCGAACTTCGCCAGCAGCGCCTTGCCTTCATCGGAGTGAATCAGCGGTCGGGCCTTTTCCAGTTCCCCGGTGATGTTCGCGATGTCGGCTTCCATGCGGCCCTTGTAATGCTCACGGTCCGCCTGCGTATTGGAAAGGAGCACATTCTTGACGGCTCTATCCAAGTGGATAAGATCAATATCGGCCTGCTTCAGGTCGGCAATTCCAAGGGTTTCCTTGGCGTATGACTGAGCTGCCAGATCGGCAAGCTGACTCATGTTGCGGATGCCCATATAGCCGACAACAGCGGTAATGGCTCCCACAAGAATGAAAGCCGCGATCAGCTTGGTGCCGATCTTCATGTCGTAATACCAGTTCATGATACTTCTCCTCTTGCGTGGTCACTCGCCGTGCGTCTCCGTCCGGTCGCTTAATATCTTTCAAATTCTGAGTCAAGATCGGTTTGCTTGTCCTTGAGCCGCAGAGTTACGCCTGCCATGGCTGCTGCCGAGGGTTCATGTGCTGCGGCCTTTACCGGCTCGGCGAAGTGTCGGACAGTCGTTGCGGCTTTGGGCCGATGGATCGCAGCAGGCCTCTCGTCCCCGGTATGGAAGAAGGCCAGCGCGCCGACCAGTTGGTCGGATTGGCCGGTCAGCTCTTCGGTCGTGGCAGCCAGTTCCTCGCTGGCGGAGGCATTCTGCTGAATCACCTTTTCCAACTGCTGCAACGCCTTGTTGATCTGTTCTCCACCCGTGTCCTGCTCTCTGCTGGCAGCGGAGATCTCCTGCACCAGCTCGGCCGTTCTCTGAATATCGGGCACCAGTTTCCCCAGCATCTCGCCAGACTTCACCGAGACGTTGAGCGTATTGCTTGACAGTTGGTTGATCTCACCCGCCGCCTTCTGGCTGCGTTCGGCCAGCTTGCGCACCTCAGCCGCCACCACGGCAAAACCCTTGCCATGCTCACCGGCGCGCGCCGCTTCAATGGCCGCGTTCAATGCCAGCAGATTGGTCTGGCGAGCGATCTCCTCGATGATCGAAATCTTACTGGCGATCTCCTTCATCGCGGCTACGGCTTCCAGCACGCTCTTACCGCTCTCAGCCGCATCCTTGGAGCTCTTGTTGGCGATCCTGTCGGTCTGCGAGGCATTGTCGGCGTTCTGTTTGATGTTGGAGGCCATCTGTTCCATCGAGGCCGAAGCCTCTTCAGCCGCCGCGGCCTGCGCGGTGGCACCCTTGGACATCTGCACCGAGGCCGTGGAGATGCTCTGGCTGGCAGCGGCTACCTCACTGGCAATGGTGCGGATATCGCCGATGGTGCGCGTCAGGTTGGAGGTCACCGTTCCCAGAGACCGCTCCATCTGGCCGATCTCGTCTTCGGAATCCGCCTCCATCCCCTGGCTCAGATCGCCGCCAGCCAAAGCCTCAAGAATCTTTACCACCCGCATCAGCGGCGTGGCGATCATGCCGGTAAGCATCCAGCCAAAGATGAGCGCCACCAGCAAACCCACCAGAGTGGCTGCAATCATCAGCGTCGAAGCTCGGGAGGCCAGGTTGGAACCCTCTTGCATCCGCGTCTCGGCAGAGGTGAGCACATCGTCGCGCATTTTGTTGAATGACTCCTGCACGGCGACTACCGCCTTCAGGGCATCGCCCTCATACAAGATTTGCTCGGCTTCTTTCTCTTTTCCCGCCTCGGCAAGAGAGACCATCTGATCGAGGTAGGCCTCATAGTTTTTTCGATCTGCGCTGAACTCATCAAAGTGCTTCCGGGTATCGGACGAGGAGATCGTCTTTTCAAACTCCCCCGATTGTCGGGTGAGATCGTCCTTGAAGCTAATGACTTTGGCTGCGTACTTCTGCTTGTCCGGGCTGAGAATGATGTCCCTGGACGACAGTCGCAATCCTTGCAGCGAAGCCGTCATGCCGATCAGTTGCCCTTCCGGCACGGTCGCCTTCTCGTAGAGCGCCACATTGGCGCTTGCCAGGGAGCGCAGGCAGAGAATTCCTGTCAAGCCAATGGCAGCTGCAATCAGCGCCACAATCGCGAATCCGCCGATCAGCTTCGTACCAATCTTGATGTTTTTCAGCATTGTTTGCTCCTCTGTGGTTTTCCTGTCCGGCCTCGTCGTTCACGGGCCTGAACCGGGTTGGATCGCGCACCGATGGGTGCGCCTGTTTGTCGTGCGCCAGCCGTGACGGTGCGTACCGCATCCTGCGCCAGGCGCTCCGGATCCAGAATCAGCGCCACCGTCCCATTACCAAGAATTGTTGCCCCGCTCACCAACTGCACATGCCGGTAGAAACGGCCCAGGTTCTTGATGACCGTCTGGCAGTCGCCCAGAACCACATCCACGACAAAGCCATAGCGCCCACTCTCGGTTTGGACGATCATGATCTGTTCGATCTCTGGCCGGGGAGTGAGAATGTTGAAGTGCTCGCGCAGGCGAATATAGGGAACGACCTCCCCGCGCACGTTGGCCAGATGCTTGCCGTTGGCCGCTTCCACGTCGGCCTGCGTCAGCTCGATGCACTCCAGAATGTTGGCCAGAGGCAGCACAAAGAAGGCCTCGCCGATCTTCACCAGCAGGCCGTCAATAATCGCCAGCGTCAGCGGCAGGCGTAGCGTAACGGTGGTGCCCAGCCCCTGCGCGCTGGCCACATCAATCGAGCCGCGCAGGCTGTCCACGCGCTGCCGCACCACATCCATGCCCACGCCGCGACCGCTCACATCCGTCACCTGCTTGGCCGTCGAAAAGCCCGGCTGGAAGATAAAGCTGAAGATCTCCTGCTCGCTGAGCTGCGCGCTCTCACTCGTCAGGCCCCGCTCGATCGCGCGGTTGTGCACGGCCTCTGCATTGATGCCGCCGCCGTCATCCGAGACCGCGATCAGCACACTCGCCCCGGAGTGCCGCGCGGCCAGATGGATCACCGCCGTCGATGGCTTGCCCCGCTCGGCGCGCATCTCCGGCGACTCAATTCCGTGGTCCATGCTGTTACGGATCAGATGCATCAGCGGATCGCCCAACTGATCGATTACTGTCTTATCCAGCTCCGTATCCGCGCCCTCGATGGTTAGATCGACGCTCTTGCCCAGATCGCGCGCCAGATCATGCACCAGGCGGCGGAACTTCTCGAAGGTGGCGCGAACGGGCGTCATGCGGATGTTCATCGAGTTCTCGCGCAACGATGAAGTCAGCCGCTCAATCTCCTCGGAGACCGAGCTGATCTCAAGATCGTCATGTTTGGCGGCAATCTCGCTCAGTCGCGCCTGCACCGTCACCAGTTCGCCCACCAGATCGACAAACTGGTCCAGCTTGGCGGCCGGTACGCGCAAACTGGAGGCGTTGTCCGGAGTATCATAACTGCGCCGCCCGACACTTTTATCCCGCTTGTCTTCAAGGGCGCGCGCCGTGATCTCCGCTGCGCTGGGAGTCTCTGAAGTTCCCCGGGTCGCGGCTGCCGCCGAAGGACCTGAAACCGCAATCGGATCTACAATTGGCTCAATCACCAGCTCGCAACTGTCCTCGACAAAGATAAAGACATCGCGAATCGCATCTCGCCCAGCAGCCGTTGCTAGTACCATTTCCCAGGTGACATAACAGCGCTCCGGGTCCAGCTCAGCCAGCGGAGGAACCACCGCCATGCTGGCCCGCACCGCCAAGCCGCCCAATCCCCTCAGCTCATGCAACAGTAACAAGGGGTTGGCGCCGTTCTGCATGAACTCCGCGCCGGGGGCAAAGTGGATTGACCATTCCCGCGCAGGGTTTGAGGAGTCCTTGGGACTCGACTTGGGTTCAGCATTTGAGTCTGCCGCTGGCTTCGTTGCAGCAGGAGCAGTCGTTTCTTTGGCCGGGTGCTTTTCGGGCTTGCCGGTCAGATGGCGCACCTTGGTCAGAATCTCCGCGCAGGCTGCCGGATCGGCTGCCGGCGTGCTTTCCAATCCCTCTTCCAGCATCGCCCGGATTTGATCCAGCGCCGAGAGTGTCAGATCAATCAGCTCAGAACTGATCGGCAACCGCCCGTTGCGCACCTCGTCGAAGGCCGTCTCCAGGTTATGCGTAAAGGTGGCCATATCCTCGAAGCCGAACATCGCTCCGGAACCCTTCAGCGTATGCAGAGCGCGGAAGACCCGCCCCACCAGCTCCTTGTCGGTGGGGTTGTCATTCAACTCCAGAAGAGCGGATTCGAGATCTACAAGAACCTCGCGCCCTTCTTCTCGGAATGCTTGCTTGAACTGGTCGGCCTTGCTTGCCATGGACTGCCCTCGCTTGCTCATTCGGTGTTTTAGGGAACGATGAACTGCTGAAGGCCCGCCTCGCTCAGCGCGGCAAGAACCAGCTCCGGTGGAGCGTCGGCAATCGAATACGCCACGCCGGATCCCTTCGCCTTCCGCCCGGCAGCCCAGAGCAACTGCACCGCCGTTACATCTAGATCGGTCGCGCCTTCCAAAGAAACGCGCACCTCGCGGCCTGAATCAAACGCTTGCGATAAAAGACCCTTGAACTCCGCCGCGCAACCGATTCCGACGGCACCCTCCAGGCGAAGCAGATTCAGCGTCTCAGTTTGTTCCAGCGTGACTCCCATCTCTTGCCCCTTCTGCGCGACGCATATTGCGTGCCTTGTAACTCCGCTCCCAGGGGGCCTTCGACGGACCGAGAAGGTTACAGCCCCGGAACTACGACCCATCCTGCTGCGTAACACAACTCTCATCGGCTGCAATGAGGAATCGTTGAGTCTCATCTGCACAGATGTTTATTGGCTCTTTCTAAGATCAGGCGCACAGCGAACTCCGGGAGATGCCCCTGAATGTTCTATCGGCATAGTGATCGATTCAACCTACAAAATGAACTTCCGAGTATCTTGTCTATTCATTGTTTCCCAGAATGAAAATTAAATTTCCACTCCGGGAATTTTACATCTATGCTATGAATTAGGCCTGAAATTACTGACGATTATGGTTCATGTTATCTTGATAAATAGTTATGTATGGTCGAGTACCGTGACCGCATGATTTGGTGATTGCCGGAAAGTAGCGCCAGTCACCAAACCGGAATGTAGCGCCAGTCACCAAACCGGAATGTAGCGCCGACCTCCTGGTCGGCTGTAGCGTGGACGTCCTCGTCCACGCACGTCCATGATGAATTACCAATTCATACGGTCTAAACACTAGTTACAGTTGAAATAAACAGCCATTCACTTAATAACTTCCACTTCCATGAGAACAATGTTGTTGCTGCTCATCGACACGAGATGCGCGACCTGCAACTTTATGGGCGCAGCAGCGCGTCCCGTATCGAATTTCATCCTACCCAGCGCCAGATGGAACAGTCCTCATAGTTGGCCGACGCATACTCGCCCTCCGGCTGGTTGGCCATGATGCGATGATCGGCAATTGCATCCGCCTTGGAGCGCGGCACCTTGCCGATAAACAGCCTCGCAAATCCGGCCTGCCGCTCCAAAATATGCTCCTGCTCATGATTCACATAAATCAGATCCAACTCTTCCGCCCGCCCGACAAGGATCGTGCTCCAACTCTTCAATAGCCGCCGCATTACCGTTGCGCCAAAGGGATTGAAGAGGAAGGCCACGCATGGCCCGGTGGGGAGCGGAAACTCAACCGCGTCAGCGTTCACCACGCGCATGGGTGCGACAGCACGCCCCGAAGTACGCCAAGCCGTCAGGTTTTTCCGGGCAATTCGCGTCAGAGTTGGATTGAGTTCCACGCCCACCACGCGACGAAAAGGCATCTCCGCCGCCAGCAGCACAGCCCTGCCCATTCCCGCGCCCACATCGATAAAACTGACCTCCTCCAACGCCCACCCTGGCCGACTCTTCTGCCAGCGCTTCATGAGCGCGCGGAAGACCGACGGCGCAACGCCGTAGTAGGCCGTCGCGTGGCGATCATGCCGGTGCCCGCTCTTCAGATGCCGCCCGGCAACCAGCCCGCTGGTCCGCATGCCAAACTCTTCGTCGAAGGGGTGCCGCGTAAACCCCTCTCCAACCTTCAACCCCGGCAACAGCCGCCGTCCTATAGTCGTCCTTGCATTCAAGTGAGTGTCCTGTACACGCAAAAGCCTCCCGCTTGGGGAGGCTTTTGCGATCAATTTGCCAAAGTTTGGTTTAGCGCGGGCGAAGCGACTTGATGGCCGCTGGCAACCGCTCTTCAATCAGCCGTGCGCGCTCGGCTGCGATGCCGCTCAGATAGGTTGGAACGGGCGTGGTTGTCAGCACCAGAACCAAAGCGGTCACCGAGAAGCAAAGCCCCGCAATCCCTGCCGAGACAAGCATGTGGTAGGTGTCATAAACATCCAAGCCGAAGACATTGAAGGCAACGTGCTCCAGCGGCTTGATGTGCTTGAGCACCGCCAGCGCGAAGAGGAAGAAGAAGACCGCAGTCGATGTGAGAACGGTAAGGGTCACATCCAAGCTGCGGTGGAACTTCTGCCGTGCGCTGCAGTGCGGGCATTCAGCAAAATGCTGTTCGTAATCTTTGCGCATCTCGGGAGTAATTCCGGAGATGTCGTACCGCCAGCTTGCCAAGATGGCACCGGCAACTCTATTCGTGCATTGGGTTCTAGCCATAGATTCAACGACTCACTTTGCAAAGGATCTGTTGTACCGCCTTGTTCCTGCGCGGCTCATTTGGCCCGGAAGGCTCGATTTTGTGGCTGCTCCACCGTCCTTGAATCGGTGACGCCCCACGCTGTTTTGCCTCGCCTCGGCGTCGTAGCCTCGGCACTTTCCCAGCCAACTTGACCTGGTACAGAGTGATGCCAGTCTCTTACTATTGTAATAGACCTGCATTAAAAAGCAATAGGGATTAGCGGTTCATGTTGCGCGGCCAAGAACAGGCGGTTGGCCATCAGGCTCGCGTAGCCATTCAATAGGAGAAAGCGGCTCATGCTGCGCCGCCAGCAGAAGGTGGTTGCCCAAGAGGTTTGCCCGGCCATTCAATGCGCGCTCGGCAGTCACACGCGCCAGTTCAGGAAGATTATTGCTTTCAGAGAGATGAGCCAGAATCACGTAGGTCGCCTGGCCGTCGTAGTCGTTCTCCAGAAAGCTGGAGGCCGCTTCATTGGAAAGGTGTCCTACGCGCGACATCACACGCTGCTTCACCGCCCAGGGGTACGGCCCGTCGCGCAGCATCTCCAGGTCGTGGTTGGATTCCAGCAGCAGCAGATCCAAATCCCGAAGCTGCGCCTTCACGTTGGGTGCAATGTAACCGAGGTCGGTGGCATAGCCGATGCGCACCCCTTCCGCCCGAAAAACAAAACCCACCGGATCGGCTGCATCGTGCGAAGTCGTAAATGGACTGACCGCAATATCGCCAATCTCAAAGGACTCTCCAGACTTGAAATACTCGACCGCCGGCAGCCATGTGGGATCTTTCGCCTTCAACGGCTCGGCCCCCTCCTTGCTGTCATCCTGAGCGAGCGTAGCGAGTCGAAGGACCTGTGGTTCGTTTTCTAGCGAAGCAGCTTCCACCAAATCGTTCTCGTCCGCTTCGCCCTTGTCCTCAGTTTCAGCCGCTTCTGCCTGACGCTCGGCGGTCTGCTTGCGCACCTGCTCCATCCACTGCGCGTAGGTCATCTGCTTGCGCGGTGAAATCCAGCGCATCCAGGCGCGGTGCGTTCCCTCGGTAAAGTAGACCGGAATGCCCAGCTTGCGGGCGGTCACGGCCACCCCGCCCACGTGGTCGGAGTGTTCGTGGGTGATAAGAATGGCGTCCAGCGTCTCCGGCTCCTCGCCCAAGAGGCGCATCCGCCGGAAAAGCTCCCGGCAGCTCAGCCCGCAATCGACCAGAATCCGCGTCCCGCCGCCGCAAAGGACCGTCGCGTTTCCCTTCGACCCCGATGCCAGCACTGTGAATCGCACCATTCTTTGAGGATACCGCTTCCGGCGGCAGAGTGAAGCGAAAAGCAGACAGAGATCAGAGATGAGAAAAACGCTGGTTGAGGTTCGTGGTATCCCAGGTCCCCAAAGGCGAGGGACCTGGGGCACCCAGATTTATCGATGGATACCAGGGCCACCCGCCTAAAGGCGGATTCACGATGTATTTCTTCGACGAACTTCTAACTCGAAAGACAAGAATCAAACCTTTCTAACCTTTTTCATCCAGACGGGGCAGAGCAATTGCTGAGGATGGAAATGAGATTCCGTGTTCCAAAAGTGACGCCCGCGTTGCTGAAGAGGTTGTGTGCGATGCGGAATGCGATCCAAACTGAAAGGCTCCGTCTCGCCGATGAAACAAGCATCCCGTTCAATTGCCAAGCGTCCGGTCCAGCAGCATCGAGACGAAAAAGCGGAAAAGATTCAGATCCTGATGGCGCTTGTCTTGCGCGAGTATGGCACCGAGCATCTGGCTGAGGTCGAGCGGCTCTGCCTGCAAATTCTGGCCCTCGATGTTCGTCATTCCGATGCTCTGTACATTCTGGGAATGTCCAGCTTCAAGGGCGGGCGCTTCGAGGTGGCCGAGCGCATGATGCGCCGCGCGCTTGAGGTCAATCCGCAGCAGCCCTTCTATCATTTCAATCTCTCCAACGTTCTGCGCGCGCAGAACCGGAACGAGGAGTCACTTGCCAGTCTGGAGCGGGCGCTGGAATTGAAGCCCGATATGTTTGAGGGATTGTTCAACCTGGGCAACCTTCGTATGTCCGAGAAGAAGTATGAGGAGGCCATCGCACTTTACAAGCGGGCGCTGGCCATCAAGCCCGATTACGTCGATGCGCTCTGCAATCTGGGCGGCGCTTTCCGGCAGTCGATGAGGCTCGACGAGGCGGTTGAAGTCTTTCAGAAAGCGCTGGCGATGGTGCCGGAGAACGCGGACTATTACTGCAACCTGGGCGATGCCCTTCATGCGCAGGGCAAAGTTGCCGAGGCGGTGAAGTATTACAACCAGACGATGGCCCTCAATCCCAAGCACTTCAAGGCTTGCAATTGCCTCTGCAATGCGAACTTTGACCTGGGCAATCTGGCTGATTCGGTCTCCTGGTGCGAGCGGACGCTGGCCCTCAAGCCCGATTTCGGCGACGCGCTGATGAATCAATGCCTGCTGCAACTGCTGTTGGGCGACTACTCCAACGGATGGCGCAACTACGAGGTGCGTTGGGAGGTTTATCCGCCGCGCGTCTTCAATGAGCCGCTGTGGCTGGGTGCGCCGCTGAACGGTGTTGGCATTGTGCTCTACGCCGAGCAGGGACTGGGCGATTCGCTCCAATTCCTGCGCTATGCGCCGATGGTGGCGGCGGCTGGAGGCCGGGTGATTCTTGATCTACCGGGCAATCTGCGGCGGCTGGCCGCAAGCATTCCCGGAGTCTCCGCACTGGTTGCTACCGGCGAACCGCTGCCACTCTTCGCCTGCCGCTGCCCATTGATGAGCCTGCCGCTGGCCCTTGGCACTACGATCGAGAGCGTCCCGGCGCGCGTACCTTACCTATTCGCTCCCCAGGAGGCGCTGCAAACTGCTGCGGCGCTCAACTGGCCCGCTACTGGGCTGCGCGTGGGCGTCGCATGGACGGGAAATCCAAGCCACCCCAAGAACCGCGCCCGCAGCGTTCCTCTGGATCTGCTGGCCACGCTCTTCGATCTGGACGATGTTCACTTCTTCTCGTTGCAGATTGGCGCACCGGAGGCGGAACTGGTGGCCCGCAAAACGCGTGCCATTGACCTGGAGCCGTTCACGCGGGATATGGCGGACACGGCGGCGCAGATGATGCAGATGGATCTGATTCTCTCCATCGACACGTCGATGGCGCATCTGGCCGGCGCTCTGGGCCGTCCGCTATGGGTGATGCTGAACAAGGTGCCGGACTGGCGCTGGCTGCTGGAGCGCGAGGATTGCCCCTGGTATCCTACCGCGCGCTTGCTTCGCCAGCCCCATCAAGGCGATTGGCCGGCGGTGATTGAAAGAGTGCGAAAAGATCTTGTGGAGCTAGCCGCGCGGAAAAAGGCGGCTGCAACGACTTGAACTCATATCCATTCAGATTGCCCAGCGCCTTACTCGAAGGGTCGTGTTTTTTGAGCTGCCTCTTCTTCCATCGAAGATTGGATGAATTGCAGCCGTTCGAACTCTGAATTTCCGTGAAGAGCTTTCAATCGCGGGTCTGCCAACATTTGGAAGAACCAGGGGCAGCGGGATTCGTTGGCGGCTTGAAGCTCCTCAACAGCCGCATCAAGGTCGCCCAGCGCTACGTGGACGGCTGGCGTGAAGGAGCGAATCAGAAAGCGTTCGCGGCCGAGCCACTGTAGCCGTTCCAGGGTGGAGCGCGCCTCGCTGGTGCGGCCCGCGCAGGCCAGCGCATAGGCGTGCGCCGCGATGGCCGGATCGAAAAATGGAAGGCGCTGCACCAGATCCTTGGCGATCTTTTGGGCCTGCTCCGCCTCTCCGTTATAGGCCAGAATATGCGCTGCGTAGAGGCTGGTGAATTCATGCTCGGGAAAGAGGCTGAGAGTGATCTGAATCTGCCTCAGGCTTTCGCTGGCCTGTCCATCCATGTGAAGCGCCCAAGCCAGACGGCTTTGCAGCCATGGCGCATAGGGGTCCAGTTGAATGGCTGCTTGCAATAACTCAATGGCATCCTGAATGCGGCCTCGGCTGAGCAGGAACATGGCGCGGATACGCGTGGTCCACGAGCCATGAGGCATATGAGCGCTACGCGAAAAAGCACTTTCAGCCGCGGCAAGATCGCGGTCGTAGTGGAAGTTCAACCAGCCCAGCGCAGGCAGAATTCCCTCAGCCTGACAAGGAATATCGGGGATGCTCTTCGCTGTGTGATGAATGTGATCAGCCGCGACCGCCGCCGACATGAAGCCGAAAAAGGTCTGGGTAACGCAGAGATGAACCAGATCAACCTTGGCGGAGATAAGCGAGGGATCGACTTCGATGGCCCGCATGAGTTTCTGCAAGCCGTCCTGCATTCGATGGCGATGGAGCGTCTGCCATTCATGGCGTCCGCGCAGGTAAAAGTCGTAGGCCTCCCGGCGGCGGGGATCTGCCGTCTCTTCGTCCGGGGCAGCGGAGGCAGAGATAGAGAGTCCACGCTGCTTCGGATTCTGCTGCATAGCATCACGGAGGGAGGCATCGTAATCCCATTCGGGCGTCGACGATCCGCCCAGGGGAAAACGAATGCCAAGCCGCCAGGCGAGCCGTTGCACAAGCTCCGACTCCAGTCCTCCAATACGGTTCTGGTCCACCAGAATATCCTCGACCCAGATCTGCGTCCCATCTTCGATGCGGATCATCTCGGCGCGCAGCCGGAATTGCGAAGAAAATGCTCGGATGCTGCCAGTCAGCACATAGTCGGCTTTGAGCGTCTTGCCGACCTGCTGCGCAGTGAATCCGCGGTTGACCAGTGTAAAAACGGAATCACGGGCCAGCACGGAGAGTCCTGACGAGCGCGCATTGGTCAGGCGTACGATGGTCTCTTCGGCGATGGACGTTCCCAAATGTTTGGGGACAAAATGCAAAGTGGTAAAGGGAAGAATAGCCAGCCGCGGCAGCGCTTCGACCGGGGCAGGGTTCACATGAACCACCTCCGCAGTAAAGCGATACCCGCGTTTATATACGGTTTGAATGCAGGCTTCCGGTTCCAGCCGCGCGCGCAGCGAGGAGAGGCATTTGGGAACGCTGTCGCCCGTCACATGCACATCGCCCCAGAGCGCATGTTTCAGTTGCAGAGGCGAGACCACCTGACCGGCGTGCGCCACCAGCAAGCGCAGCGCGGCAAGCTCCTTGGGAGGCAGGTGAATTACCTCTTCGCCGCGCCAGAGCGTGCCATCGGCCTCCAGACGGAAGCCGGCAAAGGTGCAAGCCAATACTTTGCCGCGGCGCCCCAGTCCTACCGTGGATATGCCAACATCTCCGCGGCGGCGGCCAAGAGTCGCGTCCGTAGAACCTGAATCTCCGCGGCGGCGATTATGTCCCATGGCCACGGCTGATTCTTCATCGGCCTTTCGTAGACTTGAACGAGGTTTTTCTGTTACAACCAACGGGATTCCTCGAATTCTGGGCAGCTGAATCGCCATCCTCCTTCTCATCCATGCAGGTGGAAAGAGAACGGCCAGCAGTGGTCGCGGGATATTCCAGAGAACAAACCCAGGGAAAAATGCAGCAGAATCTCCGGCGAATCTCTGTGATTCAATGAGCCCAGTACGATTTATAAACTCTAGATTATTCGCTCTTGGATGGTTTCGGAAAGAAAGTGGCTGTATTCTGTTTCTTTTCCAATGCACGAAGTAACCAAAGCGCGTTACTAGTATTCGCTCACTTCAGAAATTCTTCAGAATTCCATCAGGTTTTCCTGGCTCTCAGGGCTGCACAATCATGCAAGGGAGTTGCCATGACCAAGACAGTATCGTACGCGCAGTGGTCTCTTGAGCCGTATTGCATCGGGATGAAGCTGCGCACACTGCGCACCCAGAAGCGGCTGACGCTGGCGCGGCTGGCGGCTGAAACCAAGCTCTCCACGGCGCTGCTCTCCAAGCTGGAGACGGACCGCATGATTCCCACGCTGCCGACGCTGGCCACCATCTGCCGGGTCTACGGCGTGGGCATGAGCTATTTCTTCTCCGAACCGGCCAAACATGCGCTTTCGATTACCCGCAAATCCCATCTGCAGAGCAACAGCCGGGGCCTGGAATCGGTCAAGATTACGCCGCTCAATGTGCTGGCGGAGGGAACACGCATGGTGGCGCAGATGATCGAGTTTCCCGTAGGCGGAGCCTCCAGCGCTTCGGATTCCCGCCGCACGGCCAGCAGTCTGGTCTACGTGCTGGAAGGCAAGTTGCAGTTGGACGCGGGCGGGTTGCATGAAACGCTGGATGCCGGCGACTGCGCCTACATGGAGAGCGAGATGGCGCTGGCCTGGAGCGCGGTTGGCAAGCACCGCTGCCGGATTCTGGCGGTGACGCCGACCCCTGGATCGCGAGTAGAGGATTGAGCTTTTCGGCTTGCCTGCTTGTCCCTCGCAATCAACTGAAATGAGCAGGCATCTTCACTCCTTGGATCGAGTGATCAACCGGAATGAATCGAGAAAGCGCGCCGTGCCGGAAAACGTCTCGGTCGCCGGCACAGAAACCATCGTTTGGTAAAGAGTGTTGTTCACCCAATAGAGTCGCGTGGTGAGGTGAAGCGTCTCGTTGACTGTCTCCACTTCCACGCCTTTGTTTCCGTCCAATTCGATGTCTTTTTCGCTCAGTGTCTTTGTTTTGACGGCAAGTTCGAGGCCCATCTTCAACCGTCCCAGCAGAACTTCCGGTGCCAATCCCGTGGCATCCGGGCCTTGATCGATCACCGCGGCGCACAGATTCGCATTTGCAACCTGCGTGCAATAGGAAGTGAAGAGGATGGTTCCCAAGGGGGCATCCTGCTTTTTCTCGTCCAGCTTCGGCTCGGCAGGGAAGGAGACTCTGAATCCAACTGCTGGATAACTGTACGTCTTCCAATTCAGGGTTGGCGCAGTGGGCGCAGCAGGCGCGCCGGGTGCCTGGGCACCGAGTCCGGCGGCAATCGCAAGCAGAGCGGCAAGGAAAACACATCTAAAGCGGGAGTTTCGTGCTACCTGCATTTGCATCGATCTCCTTGAGATGGATCTCTAAGGTATGGCTATTTTAGCATTTTCTATACAGCGGTATTCCCGCGCAGACCAGCCCAATAGGATGGTATAGAAATGATTGAGCCTTGCCTCTTGCAGCCCAGGCTCGAAGTTCGACCTGCCGCTCTATATAATTCGAGAAAAGGGCCAGCGCTCACCCGACGCCTTTCAGCACTGCACGCTGGAGGCCGTTGATGGAAGAGCGTTGAATTACACAGGGAAGGGAAGCGGCGCAGTCTATGGCGGAGGCTCCACAATCTCAACGAGTCGGCGAGGATGCTCCGCTCGAAGCGGCACTGCTCTTCGAGGCCGAGGCCTTGCGCGACGAGATTATCGTGGTGGGCCGTAAACTCTGGGAGCGGCAGTACGTGGACGGCAACGGCGGCAATATCAGCGTCCGTCTGGGTGAAAAGTTTCTGCTCTGCACGCCCACGATGATGAGCAAGAGGGATATGGTCCCGGCGGATATTTGCCTCTCCGACCTGGACGGCAATATTCTGGCCGGCGACCGAATGCGCACCAGCGAAGTGCTGCTGCATCTGGCCATCTATAAGGCCAATCCGCGCGCCCGCGCCGTCGTTCACTGCCATCCGCCGCACGCGACAGCCTTTGCGATGACCGGAAGCCTGCCGCCTATCGGGCTGATCTCTGAATATGAAACGTCGATTGGCCCAGCGGCAATCGCTCCGTACGAGACTCCCGGTACGCAGGCCTTTGCCGAGACCGTGCTGCCCTTTGTCGAGGAGCACAACACGATCCTGCTCTCCAATCACGGGATCGTCTGCTGGTCAGACACGGTCACCCACGCCGAGTGGCTGGTGGAGACCTTCGAGAACTATTGCAAAACCTACCTGATCGCGCAGCAGATTGGCCGTCCGCTCAACTTCCTGTCCGAGAATAAGATCGACGAACTGCTGCTGCTCAAGCAGCGTATGGGGTTACCGGATGCGCGCGTGGGCCGGGTCAGTTGAGTCTGTTCGACGATATGGCCACGACCTATTGATCCGGCCTATAAATACTGACACTTGGGTGCCCCATCCATTCAGCGCTTTTTGCTGAATGGGTGGGAAGCGATAACACTATTTGAGGGCCGGATCAATAAACGGATTATGTTTGCCATGGGTTCAATAGAGCAACGCCCGTATCCTTGAAGTCTTTCACATTGCGCGTGACAACGGTCATGCCGTGAACCAGGGCGGTGGCGGCGATCAACGCGTCCCGGTATGAGCGAGGGTTAGGCATCTGCAAAGCTGCGCCTCTAAGTGCGACGGGAGTATCAACGACCAGAATGCGCCCGGCAAAGGAAGGAAGCACAAAATCATCCAACCAAGCGCGCAGGATAGCTCCCTGCACAACATCGCGCCTTTCTATCAACAGGGTTCCCAATTCCATTTCCAGAATGCAGACGGAGGACAGAAACATGGATTCCACGGAAACACTATTGGCCCAAGCCGCGACTTGACGATCTGCTTTACCTTTGCTGGCTTTGCGAAATTCGGAGATGACATTGGTGTCGAGAAGGTACATCATGACCAGTCGACCGGCTTGGGAAACTCATCCCCCATTCGCGGAAACTCAAAATCAGGATCGATTTCCGCCATTTCCGGCATTGCCAACAGATCGAGAATACTCTTTCCTTTGTTCGTAATCTTCTGGTATTGCTTGATGGAGAGCAGCACATGGGCGGGGCGTCCGCGATCCGTGATGAAGACGGGGCCATTTCTGGCGGCGCGCTTGGCTCTGGCGGCATCCTGGTTGAACTCCCGGCTGGAAAAAGTGGTGATGGCCATGGCGTCTCCTTTCATTGTAGTTACGTTGCTACATTGTAGCATGGAAGACGATTGATCAAACAACAAGACGACTCCCGCATGGGCCGCATCGGATCAAATCAATGCGCCAGAAAATAGACGCCGATGCAAACCAGCACGGCGGAGATCCAGCGACGGCGGTCTACATTTTCCTTGAGGAAGAGTTTGGCGGCAATGGCGTTGGTGACCAGCGTCAGCGAGGCTGAGGCGGGCGCGACGAAGCTCACCGGCAAATGGTTCAGGGAGAAGAGCAGTGAGAAAAAGGCTAGCGCCAGAAAGCATACGCCCGCAAAGAAGAGCGGGCAGGTGAGAACGGCGCGGATGGCGCCTTTAATGCCGGAGTGAGCGCGAATTTCGTCCAGGTCGCCGATGGACTTCATGGCCGCGGCGGTGAGCACTTCGCCAGCGGTGGAGGTCAGCACGATGGCCGTGATCATTGCCGTTGCGGCCCAGAAACTGGGTTGTGGGGCAGAGAAGGGAAGAGTCATTGCGGCGGCTCCTCGGCATCAATAGGCGCGGGCCTCTCGGTCAGCGACGGCCCGTTGGCGACAAAGCCCACGCCAATGGTAATCAGCACAATCCCCGCCCAGCGCTGGAGAGAGATGGGATCATGGAGCCAGTAGCGCGCCAGCAGTGCAAGCACCACATTGCCGATGCCGGCCGCAGGCATCACGAAGGAGAGATCAGCCCAGGAGAGCGCAGTCAGATAGCTGGCGAAGTAACCGATGAGCAGCGCGATGCCGAGGGCGATCCAGGGCGTGAAGACGGCTTGGATGAGCGTGTAGGGATGAGCCAGTGTAATCGGAGGCAGGTGAACCATGCCGCGCGAGAGGCAGGAGTCGCCCAGCGGAGTGCAGACGGAAACCAGTCCCAGAATCAGGTATTGACGCGGCGAAAGTTTTGCATGAGCCATAGACAGTGAATAGTGGACAATCGAGGTTTGTTGTTTCCCAGGTCCGAAAATCCGGACCTGGGGCACCCATCAGTAGAGGAAAACTATACGTTCGCGGCGGCTGGTTTGCTGCGCGCATCCTTCACCATCTTGTTGCGCTGCGCGCGTAGCTTGAGAAAGGCCTTCGCCTCGACGTAAAGCCGCGCCAGATCGCGATTGACAAAGGCCTTCCAAACCACGCGGAAAGCGGCCTTGGGGCGGAAGTAATACTCGTCGTAGAAGCGATGGACCATCTCCAGTACGTAATCGACGGGCAGGCCGGGATACTCGATGTGCGCCATCTGGTGGCCGCCCTCGTCCATGATGGCCGTCGAGTTGAGAATGAAGCCGCCCTTCTTGGCGTAGTCAAAGAACTCGGTGCCGGGAAAGGCGTGGGCGATGGAGACCTGGATCGTCTCGCAATCGAGCTTCTTGGCAAAGTTGATGGTATTGCGGATCGACTCTTTGGTCTCTCCCGGCAGGCCGAGGATAAAGTCGGCGTGGATGCAGAGGCCGATGTCGTGGCAGTCCTTGGCGAACTGACGCGCGCGCTCGACGGTGGCACCCTTCTTGACGTTCTTGAGAATCTGCGGGTCGCCGGACTCAAAGCCGACGATGAGCAGCCGGCATCCGGCATCCTTCATGGCTTGCAGAGTCTTGCGGTCGGTGGTCACACGGGAGGTGCAGCTCCAGGTGAGGCCCAGCGGCTTGATCTTTTCGCAGAGTTCAATCGTCCGCGGCCCTTGAATGTTGAAGGTGTCGTCGTCAAAGAAGAACTCCTTCACTTCTGGGAAGTTCTGCTTGGCCCAGGCCAGCTCGGCGGCCACGTCATCTGTAGACCGCGTGCGCCAGCGGTGACCGCTCAGCGTCTGCGGCCACAGGCAGAAGGTACACTGCGCCGGACAGCCGCGCGACGAGTACAGCGCGATGAACGGATGCATCAGGAAGGGCACGTTGTAGCGCGTTACATCCAGATCGCGCTTGTATATTTTTGTCGCCCAGGGCATCGCGTCCAGGTCTTCAATCTGCGGGCGGTCGGGGTTGTGCACGATCTCGCCGCTAGGCTTTTTGTAACTGATGCCGAGAATCTCATTGAGCGGCTTGCCCTGCGCAAACTCAACCACCGAGTAATCGAACTCGCGACGGCAGATGAAGTCCAGAGCCGCGCACTCGTTGAGCGCTTTTTCCGTGTCGGTGGTCACCGGCGGGCCGACGAATGTGATGCTGATCGAGGGATTGGCCACCTTGATAGCTTCGGCCAGACGCTGATCGCTATCCCAGCCCATCGTGGAAGTGAAGAGCACCAGGAACTCATAGCCTTTGCAGATTTCGATGGTCTCGGCGGGGGTGATGTGATGCGGGGAAGCATCCAGCACGCGCGAGCCTTCCAGCAATCCGGCGGGGTAGGTGAGCCAGACTGGGTACCAGTAGGATTCAATCTCGCGCGTCGCCGGCCAGCGCGAACTCGCTCCGCCGTCAAAGTTCTCGAAGGAGGGCGGATTCAAAAAGAGTGTCTTCAGGGGCATTGTCATCCCTTTCATTCTAACATTTGGAGATTTTTGCTGGTTTCGATCTACTTGCCGTGCAGTTCGTTCAGCCAATCCTGCATATGGCCGAGGGCGCGCAAGAGGCCGAGGCGCGCTTTGCTGAGTTCGAATCCCGCGTCCAGCGACTCTGAAAATTTCTGCCGTTCATCGATGCGAGCAAGCTGCTCCGCCTTGGGGGTGAGTTGCGGCTGAGCGTTGGGGCCGGTGGCTGTGCCGCCGCCCAGCTCCAGTTGCGCCAGCACGGCGTGCAACTGCTCGCTGGCGATCTGTTGTTTTAGATTCGCGATCTCAGCCAAAGTATCCAACTCGCGGAGGCTTCCCGTCAACTCCACAATCTGCACGTCGTCTTGGCGCTGAGCCTGCTCGGCCTCAACCTTGGCGCGCAGGGCTTCGGCGGCTGACTGTTTTGCCTTGTCGCGTTGGCCCCAGTCAAAGAGAGGGAGTTGAATCGAGAATCCTGAGCCGAAGTAAGCGACTGGGATATTTTTCTTTCCGTAGTACCCGGTGGCATCGTTCAGCATTGAGGTATGGTGGCTGTACTGCGCGCCAAAGCTGACTTGAGGAAGATAGATGTTCAACGAATCCCCCTTTGCGGTCTGTTGCTTGGCGGTCGCGATCGCCTGCGCCGATGCGATGCCCGCGATAGTTCTGTTCCCCTCGTTTGCCTTCACTTCAGGAATCAGAGGGATGCTGGCGTGATCCGGTGTGATCGAACCGGTTGGTAATCCGGTCAACACTGCAAGCTGTTGGGCAAGAACTCCGGCGCGGGTCTCCAGATGCAGCCGCTTGAGTTTCAGTTGGGCCGCCGTCAGTTGCGCTTGGAGCAGATCGCTGAGCGGGTCCAGGCCTGCTTCCGTGCGCTGTTGCTCGATCTCGACCAACCGTCTGGAATAGCCCTCCTGCTGGTGTGCGGAGTCCAGTTCACTGTTCAAAGCATCCAGTTCAATGTAGGCCGTTGATGCATCCAGCGCCACCTGTTCACGGGCATCCTTGAGGTTGAGGATGGCGGCTTTCAATCCAGACCGTCCCGCTTGGATGTAATTCTTTTGAGAGGGAGAGAAGACCAGCGACTCGGTATTGACGCTCCATGAGGACGGCACACCTCCATTGAAGCCGACCGTGGGAAATGCGGGAAGCCCAGAGCTGAAGGTCAGGTTGGGCACAAAAGCATCCTTGGTCTGCGCCAGCGAAGCATTTGCCTTGCGCACATCCGCCTCGGCCAGCCTGACGGCAGTCGAATTCCGCTGCGCCAGGTCCACGACCGTCGATAGCGAGACCTGGGCCGATAACAGCGCAGGCACAGCCGCCATCACCGCTCCAATGAAAATAGCGGTCAAGCCCCTCAACGAATTCCGACGATTCTTCACGCTGTCGCTTGCCATAACTCTTCCAAATCCCGTTATAGAGCATTTCTCCTGTAGGAACAGAACCTTGGGTGCCCCACCCTCGCCGCGTTCTTGTTTTTGCGGCTAGGGTGGGATTCAATCCACCATTTCAGAACAAGAGAAATGCTCTGTATCAATTCAAATCCAGGGCCGGCTTGTAATCGTGCGCCAAGGCCAGCGCTGCTGCCCGTTCCCGGCTAGCTGCGGCTTTATCGCCGGAGAGTCCCTTCAAACGAGCCAGCCAAGTGTGCGCCACAAACGCCGGAGCTTCCTCGCTCTTCGTGCTTCCGGCCAAATACTCCTCCAGCATTTTGGCGGCCCGCGCCGCGTCGCGATTGGTATGGATCAGCAATTCCGCTCCATCGTAGAGCGCCACGCTGGTGTGTTTATCGTGCTCTGCTGCGCTCTGTCCGCTGCGCACGGCGGCTTCCATCTCCGCCCAGCGCTCGCGTCCTTGATAGAAGTGAGCCAGGGTGATCCATTGGGAGGCCGGATGTGTTGCGGTTGAGATCGCCAGCTTGTACTCCCGCTCGGCCGTCGAGTAATCCTTTTGATGTTCGGCAATGCGGCCAAGCAGTTCGTGTGCGCGACCAGCGTCGATTTTGTCCAGTTGCGTGGCCACTCCCTCAGCCTTGTCGATGCCTCCGCCTACTACCGGCGGCGCGGTGTAATAAAACTCGCCCAGATCGGCCAGCGCATCATTGCTGCGGGGATTCAAGCGCACAGCCTCTTGCATCTCTGCGCAGACCCGTTTGGCCAGCTTGAAGGCGCTCAAAAACGACGCTCGGCTAGCCTTTGCGCCCAAAGCACGGGCCAGCCAAAGATGATGCTCCGAGTTCTGCCCGTCCAGCTTGACGGCCTGCTCACAGTCCTCCGCGGCTTGATTCCAATGCTCGATCGAGTATTCCACACGGCATTTGAGGTTATAGGCCTCGGCTGGGCCACCTGGCTGGGCCAGCGGTGCCAATAGCGCCAAAGCCTTGTCCGCCTCGCCGGCCTGCAAGGCAGCGTTGGCTTGGGTTAGCGGCGATGCTGTGGGATACGCGCCAGCCGCCGCAGTTGCCAGCAGGATCAGTGCAGGCAGCCGCATCATCGCACAACCTTGACCGGAACACCCTCGCGCAGGGGCAGTCCGCTCACGGATCCAGTGGCTACTTGATCCCCCTCGGCGAGTCCGGAGAGGATAGCCACCTGGGTCAGATTCAGAGTTCCGGTGGTCACTGGAACTCTCTGCAACACATCACCTACAAGCTTGAAAACGTAGGTCTTGCCGTCTTCCGAACGCAGCGCCTCGCGCGGGATGGTCAGTGCGTTGGTCTCGCTGGAGGTCGTCGCAGTCACATTCACGTTGGTCTCCGGCAGCAGTTCGCTGTCCAGATTGTCGATCTTGACCAACACCTCGCCTACGCTGCGTGTGCCTAGGTTAATCACCGTCACCGGTGTCCGCTCAATGTGCCCGTTCCAGACGCGGCCTTGCCTGGCATCCCATTTGATTTGAATACTCTGCCCCAGTGCGAGCTTGCCAATCTCCGGCTCGTCAAAATAAGCCCTGACCCGCTCACGGTGCAGGTCGGCAATTTGCAGCAGCAGCTTGCCTTGATCGACAAACTCTGTAGCCTTGGCATCGATGCTGTAAACGGTTCCGGCTACGGGAGCATGGACCTCGCTTTGCGCAACCACCTGCCGTGCTTCCGTCAGATTGGCCTGAGCATCGGTGACGGCCGCACGCGCCCGCTCCACCTCTGCTGGCGAATAGCGATTGCTCACGCCTTGATTCGAGGCATGAAGGCTGGCTTCCGCCGCGTCCAGCCGCTCCTGGGCTGCCGCCACCTCGCTGGCCGAGGCCGCGCCCGTAGCTTTGAGCTTGGTCAGCATTTCCAGGCTGCGGCGTGCCTCATCGCGCTCCAGACGGGCGCGCGTCTCGTCGGCGGCTGCTATCTGGCGCTCCTGCTGATTGCCGTTATGGGTTGCAGCCTCCAGCGCCGCCTGCGCTGCCTTCACGCCACTCTCAGCCGACGCCATGCGGGCGCGGGCCAGAGTATCGTCCAACACCATCAGCAACTTGCCCGCCGGAACTTCGTCCCCCGGCTGCACGTAGACAGCCTTGACGGTGGTGGCAATCGGGCTGTGAAGCTCGAAATTCTCCTCCGGCTCCACGCGACCGTTGGTGCTGATCGTGCTCGACAGCGGCTGGTGCGCCGCCGGAAAGGCATGAATCTCCAGCCGGTCCCGTGTAAAGGACCGAACCACGAAAAATACGATCACCAGGAGGACAGCCGAAACCCTCCAAAACCAAAGCCGGACTGATTGCTTTCTCTCTTGTTGTGTCATTCAAGAACCATTGCCAGTATATAGGACGCACGGACCGCTTCAATGGAGCAAAAAATCAATCCTGAGGCACTTGCAAAAATCAAAGCGGAGTGCACATAGTGCCAGGGTTGGCGATAGACACAGTTGTTTGCAGATAATTTCGGTGCCTCATCGCACAATAAACATCAGGAGCTTTTTCTTCAATTGTTTTCAAATGTGTCGCTAACTCTTTATTCTGGAGGATTTTGCAAATAACTTCTTTGTTTTGACAATTTTACAGCGAAACCATGCTTGTAAACTAAAGAAAACAATACGTTTATTTGCAAAATACGGGTGGGGGTAGTAGGGGCTGTACAGGCCGACCAGCTTCGTCGTTGGAACACACCAAAGCCAGGAGGGGCAACTGCAGTGCCGGTATCCAGGCTATTTTGCCAGCGGCTCTGCTGGGAGTACTTTGGTCAGACCCGCTCCGGCTCGTAAAATGAAAACATGGCTCAAGAACCGCGCTACACCGACACGCACGCCAAAGCAGGACTCGATTTCTCCTTCCCGGCGATTGAAACCTGGCAGAATCAGTTTCCCGGCTACGAGATCCTGATCGACGATCCGGAGCTGACCAGCGTCTGCCCCAAGACCGGTCTGCCCGACTTCGGCGTCCTGACCATCCGCTATATGCCCCGCGAGCGCTGCCTGGAATTGAAGTCGCTCAAGGAGTATCTCTTTTGCTATCGCAACCTGGGCATCTTTCAGGAGAACATCGTCAACCAGGTGCTGGAGGACGTGGTCAAGGCCACCGATCCGGTCTGGGCCGTGGTCAAGGGCGTCTTCCGCCCTCGTGGCGGCATCGGCACCACGGTCGAAGCGCGCTGGCCGCGGCCCAAGGAGTAGCCGTGCCGCATCCTTTGACGGCCTCAAATAAGAGATAAGTCAATGGCCGAGCAACCGCCTTCATGATGAACGCCATGGGAAACAACCTTTATCTGCTCGGTGAATCGTGGGCATGATGTTACAAACGTATGAAACTCTCCTCGCTCACCGCATGGATCAATCCCCATTGAAATGAATTGCTCGATCAATTCCGTGGAATACCGCTGGCCAAGAAACGATGCATTGAGCTTCTCATCTCGCACGGTAGTAATCACGGCGCTGCCCCCAATCTCCAGGAACTCCCTGCCAGCGGTCTCGCTTGCTTCTGACCACAAGGGTTCAACAGCAACCAATCCCTGCTTACAACATTGAGCTTCTGCCCATTGCTTGTTGGGTTCGGGATACATATCTCCAAAGATCACATGACTGACATCAAGTGCCTTGGATCGGATAAGTAAACGCTTAAATGCCTGTTCGTAACTCTCCCATGTCGAGGGTTCCAAAAAGAGTGGTAGGCCCAGAGACTCAGCTTGCTTGTTCAGCAGGCTTGATCGCAGGCCATGCGAACGGCTTCGCGAACCATCTTCGATCATTGTCGTGATCAGTCCCACAATATCGAACTGGTCAAGAGATCGGTGAAGCGCCAGACAACAGTCTTTTCCGCCGCTCCACGATACAACCGCGCGAGGTTTTTGCATGGTCGATCTGTTCTCCCTGTCAATCATACAGTCCCCTCGAATTGTTTCGGGCTGGTTCTCACTCTCCATGACCGGTATGATATTCAAGTATCTCCAGCGTTTGCGGAGTTGACGCTCCTTTTGCCAATCTCTCGACAGTCCGTCCGCCCCCGCCTCACCCCTGCCCAAGGGACGCTGCTGCTGCTCATCGCCCTCAACCTGCTCAATTACATCGACCGCTATATCTTTCCCGGCGAACTCTCGCTGATCCAGAAGGAATTTCATTCCACCGACCAGCAGATGGGCGCACTGACCACGGCGCTCTTCCTTTTTTATATGATTGCCGCGCCCGCCACCGGCTGGCTCGGAGACCGCTTCCGGCGCAAGCCGATGATTATCGCTGGCGCGGTTCTCTGGAGCTTGGCCACGCTGGCCACCGTTTGGGTTCACGGCTACTTGACCTTTTACATCCGCCAAGCCTTTGTGGGCATCGGCGAGGCCACCTTCGGTATCTTTGCCCCCGCCGTGCTGGCCGACTTCTACCCGGAGCGCGACCGCAATCGCATCCTCTCGGTCTTCTATCTCGCGATTCCCGTTGGCGCGGCGCTCGGCTACCTCGCTGGCGGCCAGATCGGCTCCGCCTGGGGGTGGCGCGCGCCCTTCTTTGTCTGCGCCCTCCCCGGCCTTGTCATCGCATTGTTGTATGGCCTCTGGGCGAGTGAACCGGAGCGGGGCTGCTGCGATCAAGTCCGTTCCACCCTGAATCGCTCCACATTTTGGGGACTCTTCACCAATCCCGCTTATCTGACGGCCAGCTTCGGCTTAGCCGCGCTGACCTTCGCCATGGGCGGAATCTCTAACTGGGTTCCGGAGTTTCTGCACCGCAACGCGGGCTTCTCCGTTGCCCACTCCAGCCTGATCGTTGGCGCCACCACAGTTATCGATGGCATTGCCGGAACCCTCGTCGGCGGCTGGATCGCTCAGCGCTGGCTGCGCACCAATCACAGCGCGCTTTATCTACTCTCCTTCTGGAGCGTCGCCCTTACGCTGCCTTGCGGCCTGATGCTCTTCTTTGGCCCCGCAGCCTGGGCCGTCCCGTCACTCTTCGCCGCCGAGTTCTTCCTCTTCCTCAACACCGGCCCGCTCAACGCCGCCATCGTCAATGCGGTCAACGGACCCATACGCGCCACCGCCATCGCCGTCAACCTTTTCATCATTCACTGCTTCGGAGACACCTTCTCGCCGCAGATCATCGGCTATTTTTCCGACCGGCTGCACAGTCTGCCGCTGGCCCTCGGCGCAACCCTCGTCGCTCTGGTCGTCTCTGGCGTCATCCTCCACGTGGGCGCGCGCTATGCCCCGCCGCTGGATGAACGTATCTGAATCCGCACCATCTGCCGCAACAATACAATCCTTGGTGGAGGTCCGTGCCGCTAGCCCCACGGATGGTGCTTACTGACGGATTGCATCGGGAAATCCCAACATATACAGGGAATCAGACAGGGTTAAAATCCTGTAACTCTTGGAAAACCCTTGAATTACCGGATCAATCCGCGCTATATACAAGAGTACCGGCAGAAATGTCGGAATCTTTTCTGGGGCAACTTCCGCTTCAGGAGGCAACTATGCGCAGCAACGCCGTCCGTTCCAACCTGCTGGTCCCCGAAATGCGCGAGGTGCTGGACATTCGCCAAGCCTCGGACTATCTGGGTATCTCCAGCGACACGCTCTACAAGTACGCCTCGGAGGGCTTTGTGCCAGCCTTCAAGTTGGGCAACCGCTGGCGCTTCAAGCGCTCGCGCCTGGACGAGTGGATGGATCAGCAGAGCGACCAGCACGCCGCCAACGCTGACCCGCTCCAGAAGAAGCCTGTGCGGGCCGCGATGTAAGCGCGGGGAACAGGAATAACTTCCTGTTCCTCGCATAAAGAACGGATGATATTCGGTTCTTTCGCTCACACGCCGCTAAAAGCGGAAAATCCGCCATCGACTGGAATCACCACGCCAGTTACGAACTCCGAGGCTGGTGAGAGCAGCCACAGCACACAGCCAAAGAGATCCTTGGATTCACCAAGCCGCCCCATCGGCGTGTGTCCGACGATTGCCTTGCCGCGCGCCGTCCATTCTCCGGTCTCTTTGTCGGTCAGCAGAAAACGGTTTTGATTGGTCAGAAAAAATCCTGGCGCAATGGCGTTCACGCGAATCTTCGGCGAGTATTCCTGAGCCATGTGCACTGCCAGCCACTGCGTGAAGTTACTGACCGCAGCCTTCGCCGCCGAGTAAGCGGCAATGCGAGTTAGCGGCCGGAATGCATTCATGGAAGAGATATTCAAAATCGTGCCATACCCCTGCTCCGCCATAATCTTTCCAAAGGCCTGGCTGGGCAGAATCGTTCCCAGCACGTTTAGATCAAAGACCCCGCGCAATGCGTCTGCAGGTAGGTCAAAGAACGGCAATTGAGGGCTGGTTGTAGCTTTGGGATTATTGCCTCCCGCACCGTTGATCAGGCAATCCAACTTGCCCATGCATTTGATAATATCCTGGGCAACCTGAAAAACACTCTCGCGGTTGAGTGCGTCAAATTTAAAAAAAGAAAGCTGCTTGCCGCGCTCTCCCAGACGCTCGACGAGTGCCTTGTATGCCTCTTCATTCCGACCGAGGATGGCAACTTGCGCGCCGCAGCCAGCAAGCGCGCGGGCAATCTCGCTGCCCAAGACGCCAGTGCCGCCGGTGATGGCCACAGTCTTTCCCGTGAAATCGTACATCTTCGTCAGTGCTGCTAGATCGAAGGAATCTTCAACTAATCCATTGCTTGCCATGTCTCTCCTCTTTGTAAGTCCGCGATAACTTCCAGTTAGCGCTGAATGCGCGCCGATCCACCCTTGGCAAAGGCCCGTACCTGATCCACGGTGGCCATGGTTGTATCGCCGGGGAAGGTCGTCAGCAGCGCACCGTGCGCCCATCCGAGCTTGATTGCTTCATCGGGTGACTCACCGTTCAGCAGGCCATAGATAAAGCCAGCGGCAAAGCCGTCTCCTCCGCCTACGCGATCAATAACTTCCAACTCTGCCGTTGGAGCAATGTGGGCTATGCCATTCATCCAAGCCACTGCGCTCCAGCTATGGCGATTGGTGGAATGCACCTCGCGCAGCGTAGTTGCTACAACCTTGACATTCGGATGCTTCTTGATAACTTGGTCGATCATGCCAAAAAAAACGCTGGGATCTAACTTGGACTTAGCTGCAACTTCCGGCCCTGGAATTCCGAGACCTTTCTGCAAGTCCTCTTCATTGCCAACCAACACGTCCACGTTTTCGACAATCTTGGCGATGGTTTCGACAGCTTTCTCCGCGCCGCCGTGGATATCCCACAACTTTTCGCGGAAGTTCAAATCAAAGGAAGTTACCGAGCCTGCGGCCTTGGCCTCTTTCATCATCTCCGCTGCCAGCGGAGCGGTTGTCGGCGAAAGAGCAGCAAAGATGCCGCCGCAATGAACCCATTTCACGCCGCAGGCAAAAATTGCCTTCCAGTCGAAGTCGCCGGGCTTCAGTAGCGCGGCGGCCTCATTGGAGCGGTTATAAAAGACCACTGGCGGGCGCACACCATGACCCTGATCGCTATAAACAGTAGCCATGTTAGGACCGTTCACGCCGTTGTGCTTGAAGTTCTTGTAGAAAGGCTTCACGCCCATGGCGCGGACACGCTCGGCGATAAGATCGCCGATGGGATAGTTCGACATGGCGCTGACAATTGCCGTCCTCATTCCAAAGCAATCGGATAAGTTCGCGGCGACATTGAACTCGCCGCCGCTGACGTGAATCTTGCATTCAGTCGCCTTGCGGAAGGGAATAATTCCCGTGTCAAGCCGATGTACCAAAGCTCCCAATGAAAGAAAATCCAACTCGGCATCTTTGCGGATATTCAAGCCATGACTCATCATTCGTTCGCTCCTTGTGAGTTATTTCGTAGCATTGCAAAAGAAATATCTGTCAAGCACCGCGTCCCAGAAAAACAGGCGCGATATGCCGGTCGAAAAGGTTCTCGGTGACATTTTTTGCGATTACGGTTTCATTGGCTTTGAGCAAATCAAGATAGCGGTTGCCCATCTTGGCCGCGACTTTGAAACCGACGTGCAGTAACTGGCGAAAACTGCTGTTGTAGCCCGCAGCGTTGCGGACGTGGCGAAGAGCGGAGATATATTGTTCGGAAGTCCATCCTTGGACTTCAGCAGGCGAGGGCAATTTGTTCACGTTGATGTCGATGACTGTGGCATAAGGTTCGCATAACTCTTCGCTGTGAGCATAGGCTTCGGCATAGATTTCCTTGGCCAAAACGAGCGCATCCCCTCCCGCTTCGGCCAGTCCAATCAACTCTTCCAGCCATGTAGTGCCGGCTGTTTTCAGGTGAATTCCAGCGTCAAAGCGATTGATGACAGAATGAATCGCAGGATAAATGGAAAACTTGTCGCTGCCAGAATGCACGCTGAGTTTGAGATTTACCGGCAGGCCAAAATGCTTGACCGCGTAGGCGATGGAGGCCACGTCCAGTGTAAACTCGCGCTCGAATTTTGCAACGTCGCCCACATAGTCCACGCCTTTGTTGAAGCGGCCGCTGAACTTGGGCGCGATGGTTTGTACGGGAATGCCTTCATCGGCAATGGCCGCCAAAATGATCAGTAACTCGACAGGAGTTTGCGCGCCGTCTGTCTCATCCATGGAGACTTCTGGAATAAAGTTGCCTTCATTTTTGGCGGCGGCGATGGCCCGATAGATACTGCCAGCCTCTTTTACCGCGATGAGATACTTCTTCGCGGTTTGTCGGAGAATTTCAGGAGTTATCTCAAAACTGTCGTTTATTTCTTCGAACTGAATGCTTCCGAGAAGATCCTTATGTTTGCCGACGAAGCGGTCTATATCGGCAGGTGGCGCTGGCTTGCCGATAAAATCGGCTACATCATGTGTATAGAAATCGCAAGCGTCAAGAAATCGGCCTACCGTCTGCGAAGTAATATGGTCGGCGTCGCAGAAGTAGGGCAGCTTCCATCCTAGCGCTTGGACGGCTGCATCCGCAGCTGTGCGCGTGGAGGCAGGCTCGGAGCCTATGATGGAGTGCTCGCGGTTCGACTTATTCCAGACTGGAATCACTTCAATGCCGCTATCGAGCGCCTGTATGCAGGCCTGCAACTGCGCCTTTGCCTGATGCGCGAAGCGGTCTCCTGTTCCGATGGAATACTTTGCGAGTTTCAAAAACATCTCCTTCAAAGTAACTTGAAGTTACAAGCGGCTGCGATGCGCCCACAGGCCCAATCCAGGGCTTGAAATGAAGAATATCTCTTCGCCATCGACGTGATTCATCCCAAGACTGAGATTGTCCGGGTTGTAGCGTGCAAGCATCTGATTCAAATCTCCATAACTGAAACCAACGCCTTCGACCTCTTCTTTGGTAAGATGGCCGGGGCACCAGGTGATTTTGAAGCGTCCTTCCGAAGAGCCATGAATCAAGTGCGCGGCAGCGCTCAGATCGTTGGCCAGTTCAGCATTTTCCTCGACCGCTTTAAGCGTGGCAGGAGTGCCGCGATAACCGTATCTGCGGATCAACTTATCGATGGTCTTGTCCTCGCCAAATTCCTTGACACCTGGAGCAAGAATGATCAGTTCGGCATCGTCGGCGAGAGCCATGCGGGTGCGATAAATGGCTTTGTTGCCCAGCCAGGTGGAGTGAAACTCATCGGGATCAAGATAGACGACAGCTTTCTGAATTGGTTCATCGACAATCTCGAAGTTAACTTTCAAGCTAAGTTCCGCAGCGCGATTGAAGCACTCAACGTCATCGCCGATATAGAGACCGCGTACCGCCAGAGAGCCGTTTGCTCTGCGTCCCACCACGGTCAGCACATAGACGATGGGCAGATGCTTGAGGAAGTGTTCGGAGGCGTAATTGAAGACGCGACGGACGGGATTATCGGCGCGTCCAAGGATACGCTCCATTCCATAGACTGCGCCTAGATAGTGGCTGCGATTGATCCCGTCGCGACCGCCTGTGCCGACAACGATGTTCTTGTTGTAGTTAGCCATGCCGATGACTTCATGGGGCACGACCTGCCCGACAGATAGAATCAGATCAAAGCCGCCCTGCGAGATGAGTTTGTTCACCTGCGCCGGCCATGCATAATTCAGCTTGCCTTCCGACTGCTCATGGACAAACTCGGCGGGAACCTCGCCTAAGGTCTCTATGTCGGTGCGCCAGTTATGAACCTTGAAGAGATCAAGCGGTATATCGCCATACATCGTCGTGATCTGTGCGAGGTTCATTGGCACGTGAGTTCCCAGCGCGGGCAGAACGGCTTTGAGCCGGTCGCCATAATGCTTCCAGGCGAAGCGCGTAAGATCGCCGGCGCGGGAGTGAGCGCGGGTTTGATCGGGAGGAACGGCCAGAACTTTGTTACGTGGCCCGAGCTTTTCGAGCCCTTCCACCAGCAGTTCATTCAATTGCTGAGGAGTTAGATCGGTATCGACGCTTCCAACTGCGCAGTAAAGACTCATGCAAATAACTCCACTTTTTTCAATCCAGGCGCGAGTGCAATGTTGATGAGCAGCGAAACGAGATAAACACTGGCGGCAATTATGAAGAGGATCGAATAATCTCCATGTGAAAGTTGCAATATATGGCCGATATATTTCGCAAAAAGGAAACCGCTCACTGCTCCTGCCATGGTGCCGATTCCGGTCACCGAACCCACGGCACAGCGCGGGAACATATCCGATGCCGTTGTAAAGAGGTTACAAGACCACCCTTGATGAGCGGCTGCGGCCATACTGAGCAGACCAATGGCAACCCATTCTGAATGCGTGGAATTGATATAGAAAACAGGAACGACTAGGCAGGCGCAGAAGAGCATAGCCACTATCCGAGCGCGCTCTGCTGTAAATCCCATGCGGATGAAGGTGGCGGGCAAGTAGCCACCGTAGATACTACCAACAGCGGATGCGTTGTACACAATGAGAATGGGTAATCCCAGACTCATAAGACTCAAGTGAAACTTATCGCTGAAATAACCAGGCAGCCAATAGAGATAAAACCACCAGATAGGATCTGTGAGGAACTTGGGAACTGCATAGGCCCAGGTCTGTCGGAATCCGAATAGCTTAATCCATGGCGTGGAAGGAGCAGGTTTTTCCGGAGGGTCCTGATGTATGTAATCAAATTCTGCAGCGGAGAGGGCCGGATGTTCGGCAGGTTTATGGTATTTGAGGAACCATAGCAGTATCCACGCGGCCGAAAAAAATCCAGTGATCAAAAAAGCAGAATGCCAGCCGAAGTAATGGACCGCAATGGGCACCAGGAGCGTGGCCAGAACTACGCCAACATTGGCGCCGCAGTTGAAGAGGCCGAAAGACAGTGAGCGTTCTTTCTGAGGGAACCACTCGGCGTTTGTTTTGTTTGCGGCGGGGAAGTTACCGGATTCGCCAACCCCAAGGCAGGAACGCGCGATGCCAAGTTGAAGCACCGAGTTAACCAGAAAGTGGCCCATGGCGGAGAGGCTCCAGAGGGCCATGATAGCCATGTAGCCGATGCGCGTTCCGACCTTATCAACGAAGCGCCCCGCGCCAAGTTGGCCGAGGGCATAAAAGGCAGTAAAAAAAGCTACTACCGTCCCATAACTCTCTTCGGTCAGGCCGATGCCATGATTGGTAACGCTCTGCATGAGAGTGGGTTTGAGCAGCGCCAGCACCTGACGATCCATGTAATTGATCGTGGTGGCGGCGAAGAGCATGGCGCAGATGGTCCAGCGTACATGTCCAACCTTGCGCGATGCTCTTGAATCCGAACTGCTCATTCCCGTCCTCTTGTTATAACTTGTACGCTTTCTTCACCAAGCCATAAGTCAGTTCGTGAGCTAACTCAAAGGCTTCGTCTTCGTCCAAGCGGTGCTCGGTGACGAGCTTGGCCAGGAAGGAGCAATCAACGCGCCGGGCCACGTCATGCCGCGCTGGAATGGAGAGGAAGGCGCGGGTATCGTCGTTAAAGCCGACCGTGTTATAAAATCCAGCCGTCTCGGTAACTTGTTGGCGGTAGCGCATCATGCCTTCCGGGCTGTCATGGAACCACCAGGCTGGTCCTAAGCGCAGGCAGGGATAGTGGCCGACCAGCGGAGCCAGTTCGCGGCTGTAAGTCGATTCATCCAGCGTAAAGAGAATGATGGTGAGGCTTTTCTCGTTGCCGAAGCGGCTCAGCAGCGGTCGCAGCGCTGCGACATAGTTAGTTGGCTGAGGAATGTCGCAGCCGATGTCGCGGCCATGCTTCTTATAGAGTTTCGGATTGTGGTTGCGAACGCAGCCGGGATGAATCTGCATGACCAGGCCGTCCTCCAAACTCATTTGCGCAAATTCGGTGAGCATCTGGGCTTGAAAGAGCACTTGCTGCCGCGCATCGGCTTTGCCGGTGAAGACTTTATTGAATAACTCGGCGGCCTCGGCTGCTGGCAGGTCAGCGGTCTGCGCGGTCAGGTGGCCGTGGTCGGTCGAGGTGCAGCCAAGCGCCTTGAAGCGCAGACGTGCTTTGTGCAGAGCGTTGAGGTAACCGGTCCAGGTCGAGGAGTCCTCGCCGGTCTGTTCGCCGAGCTTGAGGATAGATTCGGAAAAGCCTCCAAACTCCGGATCGACGACTGAATCTGGACGGAAGGCGGGCAAAATTCTTCCCTTCCATCCCGACGCATGAATTGTTTGAATATCTGTGAGCGAATCAAGGGGTGAATCGGTGGTGGAAAGAACCTCGATATTGAAGCGATCAAAGAGTGCGCGCGGCAGAAATTCAGGTGTTTTCAGCTTTTCTGTAATGGTGTCGAAGAATAGGTCCGCAGTATCGGCGGAAAGCCGCTGCTCAACTCCGAAGAGGTTCTCAAAGACGTAGTCCATCCAGATGCGCGTAGGCGTGCCGCGAAACAAGTGGTAGTGGCTGGCAAAGATCTTCCAGACCTTGCGCGGATTCTCCACGACCGGCTTGCCGATCTCCAGATCGTCCAGGGAGACTCCCTGGCTATAAAGCATACGGAAGACGTAATGGTCGGGCTGCACAAGCAGCTTGGCAGGGTCGGGAAAGGGTTCGTTCTGAGCAAACCACGCGGCCTGCGTGTGTCCATGTGGGCTGATGATGGGCAGATCTTTGATGGTTGCGTAGAGTTGCCGAGCAACGGCTCGCGCACCCGGTTCAGCAGTGAAAAGCCGGTCTGGATGGATAGGCATGATGAAAATATACCTCTTGGCGCGTTGACGCCGCGAATCGTCCCGCGCAGTGGTCTGACCTCTAGTATACACAGGAGAAGAACGATTGGGCCGGAATGGAGCCTCCTGCAATGCGAAAAAGCGAAGCGGGTGATAATCTCATCTTGACTGGCCTTTTTGGGAGAGATAGAAAGCTGCCTATATGCAACGGAAGAAACAGGATGAGCTTGATACACATCGGACCATGCGAGTGGTCAACCACATACGCACGCTCATCGAAAACGGAACACTGAAGCCGGGCGATAAACTTCCGCCCGAGCGGGAGTTTGCTCTTACGCTGGGGATCAGCCGCGCCAGCCTGCGCGCAGGCATCGGCTATTTGGCGGCGATGGGCGTGATGAACGTCTGCCACGGAGTGGGCACTTTTGTCGCGGACGGGTTGCCAGAGTTCGGCAAAGTTTCCATGAGCTTCATGAACGCGCTGCACGGCTTTCAGACGTGGCAAATCTGCGAGGCCCGCACCATTCTCGAAGGCAGCGTGGCAGCCCTTGCGGCTGAACGCGGCAGAGAAGAACATCATGCCGCGCTGGTCGAAGAGGTGGACGAGATGTTCGCCGCCATCGACAATCCCCCTGAATACCTCATCCATGATGTGCGTTTTCATCGCGTCATCTCTCAGGCCGCGGGCAATCCGATTTTGGCGGCTCTGGTGGAGACGGTTACCACTTCCATGTACGACAAGCGCCGCAAGACCATGGAGCGTGCAAGCGATTTGCGCGAATTGGCTCTGATGCATCGCGAACTTTACAGCGCCATCCGTGGGCGCGACCCTGTGGCAGCGCGGCGGCTGATGGAGAAGCACCTGAGCATGGCACAGACCACGCTGGAGTTGGAGCGTCCTTCGGAGCGGAAGGGCGCTCAAGCGCCGACGAAGAAGTAACCTTCTACTGTTATCGTTTCGCGCGAAGTTTCAGAATGAAGTCCTTCAAGAGGTAGGGAAGATAAGGGCAATGTTCACTTCGTCAGCGCATACTCGCCTTCAGCCTTCAGCTTGAATGGACTAACAATCACGCGCGGCTCGACATAAACTGGAGCAATCTCTCCGGTGCTATTTGGATTAATGCAGGTAACCCAAGTGCCTTCGGCGGTTGTGGGCATAAATAGACCGTTCGGTTCAGATTGTGGAAGATTGTATCCACGATCATCGCCACCAATATGCTTTTCAGCGTTACTGAACTGCACTCCGTAAGGCAGGCCATAGCCGATTGAGTCGCAAAGATGCCAGAGCTTGCCATTCATATCCGGAATATAGGAATAAGTGAGAATTTTCTGGTCGCGTAATTCATATAGGTGCTTGACCAGCTTGGCCTCGGTAAAGTTAGTAATTCCAGGCATTCCTGTCTGAGCCATTTGCTGTTGCTGCATTTGCTCCTGCCGCTGCTGAGTCTGTTTGTCAGCGGTGTTTTCATCGCAACTGCAAACCCATGTGCAACAAACGAACAGCAAGATAAAACTCAAAAGATTCTTTCGCATTTCAGTTCCCCTTGAGGTTCGCAATGAACCCCTGCAAATCAGTTGGAAGTTTGGAATTGTCAACATTCGCGGCTTCGGAGAGGATCAACGTCCGCAAGGCTGCTTTCTGACTTTCGTCTTTTGAGGATTGATATTCAAAACGCAAGCGAGAGAGATAGTCCGTCTTGCCTTGAATGTAGCTGTTGGTGTTGACAAATACTTCCCGCTCCGCATTGGCCTGTTTCGGTGCCCAGAACCGATAGATCACGAGGTTTCCACCCGTGGCCAGAAAGCCGACTCCATAGGCAAGAACCAAAATCAGAAGAATCACGACAGTTCTGTTGAAGACTTTCATGGAAAAATCCCTCTCCGTGAATAGTATCAAAATCAGAGTTCAAACGCGGCAAATAGAAGTTATTGCACGGTGCCTTGCGGGCGCAGACGGCGCAGGTCCAGGGCGCACTCGACGGCATTTTGCGCCTGAAGACGAAGATTGTCCGAGGAGGCCCACAGCCACAGGCGCGAGATCTGACTGGAGTTGCGCCCGCCCTGCGCCGGATTCAACTCCGGACGCAGCCGGACCAGCACATCGTTCTGGCCGGTGGCGGCAAGATTCGAGGGCGAATCGGTCTCTTCCAGAACCAGCTCCACGTGGCCACCGCTGAGAGCCTCTTCGAGCGCGGTAATCTCTACCGGGCGCTCCAGTTCGATGGCTATCGAGAAGGTATGGCCGTGGAAGACAGGCGCATGAATGACCTGGAGCGCCAGCGAGGGCCAGCGGCCTTGGGAGAGCGCGGCGTAATGGCGGCGTATGCGCGCTTCAACAGAGGATAGGCTGACCTTGGCGGCTTCGCCCAATCCGCCGAGCAGGTTATAAGCCGCCTGCGTATCGTAGAGTTCGCGCGGCATTCCCTGGAAGCTGAGCAGGCTTACCGTCTGCTGGTGCAGTTCGTCGAGCGCGGCGCGGCCAAATTCGCTGGCCGGCTGGAGCAGGGTGACAAAAGCTGTGCGCACCGGGACGGCTTGCTGAAGCCGCTCCAGCACTGCCCCAAGAGCTAACGCGGCTGGGTGCGCCGGAACCACGGCAGGGGTAAACAGGTCAACGGCAGCCTTCGCGGAGCCGGAGCTTTCAGACTCCAGCCAAGGCGCGCGCACCACGACGCCGGTCTCCTGGTCGAGCGCGCCAGAGAGATCCAGCACCGTGGAACCGGAGCGGAGAGCATCCCGCCAGTGCTTGCGAGTCAGGTCTTCCGAGCCGCAGAAGAATGTGAAGTCCACGCGCTCGAAAGCGTCGGGAGCAATGGCTTGGACGAAGGTGATCTCGTCGCCCACCTGGTCCAACTGGCCCTGGGCCTCGACTTCATCGAGCAGAATAAAGTTGGCCGCCGCCAGAGGAGACTCCGACAGCGCTTCTTTCACTTCACGGCCTACCAGGGTTGAGGCTCCGACGATAGCGATCTTGTACACAGGTCTTCCTTTTCGTTTGTTCTAACGGATAAACTCAGAAGCGTTTCGCGTCAAAATTGAAGCAGCCTTGAGAAGTTGCCGTCCGGGGTTAGAGTATAGACGACGGGTAAGCGTGAATCTCCATCGTGCTGGAACCTCTGCCTTGCCAAGATTTCCCATCCACGGATATTCGACATTTTCCGGTCTACGGCCATCATCGTCAACTTGCGGGTGAAGCAGATCAATTTCGCGGCATAATTGGCGAATCGAAATCAAATCCAACTGATTCGTTATTCCGAGGTGGCTCCGGTATTTTGAAACCAAATGGGGTAGCACGCTGACAATGACATTGTGCTTGAATAGCCTTTCATCTGCGCCATCTTCCTGCATCCAAAGATACGCTTTGCATAGCTTCTCCAGCCACATTTGCAGATAGTGCAAGCGGTGACTGACAGGCAACCCACTGTCTTCCAGAACCAGGAATGCATCCAAGTCCGAAGATGCTTGCGCCGCGAACGCTTCGCTCCAATTTGCCCTTGAGGTCGCCATGAATCAAGCCGCTGCGGGATAGATGGTCTCGCCAAGCTTCCATCCATAAGGCAACGGCAAACTCCCTGCGCAAATTGCCTCAAATTCCTTTTCCGTTACTTCGATCACCACGGACGAAAAGGGAATCTCCGGTGGATCGGAGCCAAAGTGAATGGGCCAGATGCCCGACTCAAAGGTATCGGGATTCACCTCCAGCAGCTTCACCGGCTCGGTTTCACTGGCGTCGCGATCCTCAACCAGGTGAATAATCCGGCTGATCGACGGCTCGTAGTTGCGATGTACATCGGCAATCGTCTTGGCAATTTCACGCTTGTTCAGTATGTCCGGCATTCGATCCTCCTTTTGAAATTATAGGATGCTAGGATGAACTCTGTTCATCAGAGCCGTCGTTCGCATTGGTCGGTCGCCAGCGCCGCCGCCGCGACCACGAGTACGCCGCTCGCGCCCAAATGCCGCTGAACATATACACCAGCGCCAGCGTAAAGAGAACGCCCTGGGAATATTTGAAAACGACAAAGAGCACAATCGCGATGAGAAGCAAAATCTGGAAGGGATGACGGCGCGAAAGGCTTAGCTCCTTACCCGACCAGAAGCGCCATGTGCTGACCATCAGGAAGCCGCTGACGCCCACGATCCCCATCCAGATCAGTGCGACCCACCAGTTCCACACTGGATAGCCACCGCAGAAATGCACGCTGGCAGCCAGCAGTCCAGCCGCCGCTGGAATGGGCATTCCCACAAAGTATTTGCGGTCCGGTCGCCCCGGGTTGCGCGGCAGTGGATCGTGGCTGATGTTGAAGCGCGCCAGGCGTGAGACCCCGCCGATGAGAAAGAGAAAGCAGATAAAAGCTCCGGCGTGGAGCAGGTTCTCGTGCAACTGCGAGGGGATGGAATCGGGCAGGAAATGGAAGCCCCAAATAAACGCCAGCAGGCTGGGCGCCACGCCAAAGGTAATGGCGTCGGCCAGCGAATCCAGCTCCTTGCCAAACTCGCTGCACGTATTGGTCATGCGCGCGATGCGGCCGTCCAGCGAGTCCAGTGGAATGGCGATCAGGATGGCGAGGGCCGCCCAGTCCAGGTGCAGGCGCACGTCGCCCGCGCCGGTGAGGGCTTCCATCGTTTGCAGAATGGAAAAGTACCCGGCGGCGATGTTGCCCACGGTAAAAAGCGAAGGCAGCACAAACATTCCCCGGCGCAGCCGCGCCTTTGCACGGGCCCGCGCGATTTCGGCATCGGTGGGGTTCACAGGCGCTCTCCTTCGGGCAGGAAAGCTAAAACGCTTGCACCGCCATTGACTTTCTGGCCCACTTTCACGCGGATTTCGGCCTCGGCTGGCAGCAAAACGTCTACGCGCGAACCGAATTTGATGAGGCCTACACGCTGGCCGCGCTCGACCAGATCGCCCTCTTTTAGATTGAAGACAATACGCCGGGCGATCAGGCCGGCAATCTGCTTGAAGGTGACCTCGTAGCCATTGCCGCAAACCGTAGCGATGTTCTGCTCGTTCTGATCAGCCGAGGCTGGGTTCATCGCGTTCAGATACAGGCCCTTCTGATAGCGCACATTTTTCAATACGCCAGCGATGGGCGAACGGTTCACATGCACATTGAAGACGCTGAGGAAGATGCTGATGCGCTGGCGCGGTCCGTCAGGTGTGTTAATGGCCACAGTTTCTGTTACAACGCCATCGCCGGGTGAAACGACCAGACCCGGCCCATCGGGAATCGTTCGCTCAGGATCGCGAAAGAACCAGAGAAAAAATGCCGCCAAAAGCACGGGCGCAATACTCCACGCCCAGTTGCCCGTGGCCCATGACAGCGCGACCGCGACTGCCAGAAAGCTCAAACCGTAGATGTAACCGTCACGAACCATAGTCCAGACGATTATACGGCTATTGGGCCAATGACCGAGTCAGCACTACACAGAGCGTCTGGCACACTTGCCACACGGAGGCCGCGCAGTGCTGGCACTCGGACAAATCGCCTGCGTTCAACGTTGCCGAAAAAGCCTAAGCAACGACCGGCATTCTGCGTTCCAAGGTGTGAATCAAGTCCTTGGCGTGCAGCTTTAGCTTCTTGAGCTTGATTTCCTCGATCTGCTCCTCTGTGGAGAGATAAGGCTTCTGGAGCAACTCTTCCAACCGCTGAGCGTAATGGTGGTGTTCATCGTGCAGGCGATCTAGTTCTGCGCTCAGCGTGGAATCCTGTATTTCATCCATCAGGCACCTCCGAATTGTTAAGGAACACTTACATATATCGCCCCCGGCGCGCTTTCCGCAAGCGAAAAAAGAACCTGAAGTAATCTCCAGCTGTGGAATTCCAGGCGGAAACCGCCTTTTGTGACGGAAATCACAATTCATTCCATCTGCCGTCACGGAATCAGCCTTCGATTATCCTGACCGCCAAGGTCAAAAAACGAGGCGCATCAGGAGCGCGTCTTCAACTGGAATCTGATAATAGTCCTTCCTGCGTCCAGTTTCAACGAAGCCCAAATTGCGGTAAAGTGCGAGCGCTGGCAGGTTGGAGGCGCGCACCTCCAAAATCATTTCATTCACCTGTGCCGCGCGAAGTTCCACGGCCAACTCGGCAAAGAGCAGGCGGGCAAGTCCGCGCCGTTGAGCCGCTGGATCAACGGCGATCAACTCCAATTCAGCCTCTGGCGGCAGTAGGCTGGCCACGGCAAAGCCGGCAATCGCAGCGCCTTCATCTTCAGCACAGGTTGCGGATAAATCAGTATAGGTAGCGGATAAATTCAAAAGCGGGCTTGTTTGCAAAAGAGGACTGGTTTGCAATAGCGGGTTTGTTTTGTAAAAGGGCACGACTTCAGTCGGGCCGCAAATGCCTGTTAATAAGTGTTGGGCTTTAGCCCCTGCGGGATACTGCGCAACCAGCGCGATGCGACGCGGTGCGGCCTTGGCATCCAGCGCGGTCAAATAAGCAGAGCGGGTCCAGTGCGGCGCTTCTTTCAGGCTTCCGGCAATTTTCATCACTCGGTCAAGGTCTGCCGGGGTCATGCGGCGAATCCGGACGGCTTGGGGCAGGGAATTCATTTGCGTTCGGTTGCGGCGGCCACCGGTTCGCCGAAGATCTCCGCATCCGAGCGGCGCAAGTAATGACCGTCCAAGAGCGCCAAGTCGGCGAACTCTCCGGCTGCCACGTGCGGTGCGCAGAGCCGTAGCGCATCAGCGGCGGTAGGCGCGGCTGTACGGACCGCTTCGACCTCCGGACAAGCAGACGCCAGCAGCAGTCCAGCGGCCTCGTCGCAGAGGGCAACCCGCGACTGCCTGGGCAAGAGTTCCGCCAGCTCCTGTGCACCGGCCAGCAGCTCTCTAAAAGATAGGCCAATTGAGGCATGAGGTTTCCCAGGTTCCAAAATCGGAACCCTAGGCACCCAATTTTCTTCACTGATCCGGAGATAGACCTCATGGCGATGCGCGTCGAGGACCGCCGTTTGGCAATCAGCTTTAGCGGCCAGCACTTCCAAGCGCGAAACCGCGAAGACGGGAATCCGCAACGCTTCGGCCAAGCCCTTAATCGCGGCCAAGCCCACGCGCACGCCGGTAAAGCTGCCGGGACCATTCACGACGGCAATAGCGCTTAACTCACGCCGAGAAACGCCGCGCTGCGCCAGCACCTCGCCCACAGCCGAGACCAGCGTGGAAGAATAGTTGCGTCCTTCCAGCTCGATCTGGCTGAGAATCTCGACGGCCTTACCGTCCCAGCGTCCCAGCGCCACCGAACCCGTAGGTCCGCAGGTGTCGATGGCCAGCAGTAGCATTGAATCAGACATAGACTTTTTACACTGCCCCGAGCGCTTGCTCCAGATCGGCGATCAGGTCTTCCTTGTCCTCGATGCCGATGGAAAGCCGCACACGCCCCTGCGTAATGCCCATCGAAGCGCGCACTTCATCGCTGACCGAGCCGTGCGTGGTCGTCGCCGAATGCGAGGCCAGCGACTCAACTCCGCCCAGCGACTCGGCGCTCAGGAAGATCTTGATCGCCTTGAGGAAGCGCCCCGCCGCCTCGCGCGACTCGACCTCGAAGCTCATCATGGAGCCAAAGCCCTTTTGCTGCTTCACGGCCAGATCGTACTGCGGATGGCTCTTCAGGCCCGGATAAGCCAGCTTGCTGACCTTGGGATGCGTGGAGAGGAACTCCGCCACGGCGCGGCCATTCTCTTCGTGCTGCTTGATCCTGAGCGGCAGCGTCTTGATGCCGCGCAGAACCAGGAAACACTCAAAAGGTGACATCACCGCACCGGCCGCCTTCTGCACCAGCAGGAAGCGCTCCTTGTGCTCCGGCGTCGAGCCGATCAGCGCCCCGCCCAGCCCGTCCGAGTGGCCGTTCAAGTACTTGGTCGTCGAATGCATTACGATGTCCGCGCCCAGTGCCAGCGGACTTTGCAGCGCCGGCGAGAGGAATGTGTTGTCCACGCTGACCTCGGCACCTTTGGCGTGCGCAATCTCGCTGACTGCCGCAATGTCGGTCAGCACCATCAACGGGTTGCTCGGCGTCTCAATGTGAACCAGTTTGGTGTTGGACTTTACCGCCGCTTCCACCGCCGCCAAGTCGCTCGTGTCCACGTACTCGATCTCAATGCCGTAGCCGGAGACGATCCGGTCCAGCAGGCGCACCGTGCCCGCATACACGTCCTTGGAGCAGATCAGATGATCGCCCGCGCGCAGCATCGCTGTCAGCGCCGAAATTGCCGCCATGCCCGTCGTGAATGCATGAGCGCTTACGCCGCCTTCCAGAGCCGCCAGAGCCTCTTCCAGCCGGTCCCGCGTGGGGTTTCCGGCGCGCGAGTAATCCCAGCCACGGTCGGTGCCGATGCCGGTCAGCTCAAAAGTCGAGGAAAGGTAAACGGGAACATTTACAGCGCCGGTCAGTGGGTCCGGGTACTGCCCGGCATGAACGGCTAGGGTCGAGTATTTGTAGGGGGCATTGGCCATGGTTCGCGCTTGATCTCCTGATTTCAGCTTATCGCAGACGGTGCCATGCGAGGCGCACTGCGCGATTATTGTGTAGCGTCGGCCTCCTGGCCGGCTGTAGTGCGGACGTCCTCGTTACAGGTCAATGACAATCCATTCAGGCAAACATAAATGGATGCGTCTCTCTACCTGGTCACAGACTGCGTCTTCTTGTCGGTTTCGAGCGTAAAGGCGTTCTTCGGCAGCGGATCATTGACTTTGATGTTGAAGTAGACGCAGACCCGGTACTGCCCCGGTCCCTCGTCGAAGACCTGCTTCAGGCTCACCCCGCGCTCGGTGTCCATCCACACTGTCACCTTTGGAAGATTCTTGCGGATCGCGGAGTCTTTGGGAACCATCTCCAGTTTCTCGGTCTTGATTCCGTCCAAAGTCTCTGGGCCGAGATAAGCGATCTGCCACTTCTCTTCCAGATCCTTGCCGCTGGCGCCGAAGCCCAGCATGAACCAGCTTTCAAACTGGCCGAGCTTGCTGAATGTGGTCACCTGGTTGGGCAACTTCTCATACAGCTTGACGACTCCCGCGAAGATGCCGTAGACCTTTGGGTCCGGCTTGCCATTCTCCGTTTCGATGTGCGCAGCCATTTGGAAGGACTTCCCGTTGCGTTCGTAGTAAACTTTGCCCTTCTGCACCTCTTTGTCGGGAATCGGATCGGTGGTGACGGAGTCGAACTCGAAGTCAGCAGAGGTGGAGTGGAACCTGACCGCAGCCGCGTCAAGCCGACGCAGCACCTTCTCCTTCTCATCGGCAGGAGAGGCTGCACAGACACGCGTAGCCAGCAACAGCACGGCAATCGAGGTAGTCAAAAACAGCTTTTTTCTCAAGCGCATAAAATTCCTTTTCTAGCGTGCACAGTCAGAGCTTTGATCAACAAAAAAGAAGTTTGAGTAACAAAAGAGCTGTCATCCTGAGCGAAGTTGAGCGCGTTTTTTGCGCTCAACGGAGTCGAAGGACCTGCGTTTCCAAAGCTCGATCTCTTCGATGAACTTTGGATTCATCATACTGTCATCTAGCAACTGAAAGCTGCCCTACCGCCGCGCCCAGACCCTCCAGGACCAAACGCCCTGAGCATCTTGCACCGTCTCCCAGCGGTTGATAGAAACGGCGTCGCCGGTGACCGGCTCGATAGCTTTGCGTAGCGCCTTTTTGATGACCTGGGTTGGAGCCTTGGTTTGCAGATCAAGGTCCACATCTGCGGCTTGCACCGTGACAATCAGCCCGCGCCCTCCATCGCCGATGACCTGAATCGGATGCGGAGGCCCAGCGGCATTCGACGGTCGATCACCATAACTCCATAGATGCGGAGTTATAAAGAGAAAGAGCAAAACCAGTGTCACCATCACGTCATAGTGGAAACATCCGCGTGGATAAGTCCAGTAGAAATAAGACTTCAACAGCTTCTTCATCGTTGTCCTTCAAGCCTCTCCATGAAACAACAGGCGTTTCCACAAAAAAACAAAAATGTTGGGTGCCCCATCCATTCGCGTTCTTAGCGAATGGGTGGGAATCCACGACCCCAAACCGGCTCCGTAAAAAATCTCAATCAATCAAAGCCGCGTAATCCGCTCCAGCCCGCCCATATAAGGACGCAGCGCTTCGGGAATCACCACCGAGCCGTCGGCCTGCTGATAATTCTCAACAATCGCCAGCCAGGTGCGCCCCACGGCCAGCCCGCTGCCATTCAACGTATGCACAAACTCCGGCTTGCCCTTCGCGCCCCCCATTCCAGAAGTAGTCCGGTAGCGGATATTCGCACGTCTGGCCTGGAAGCCCTCAAAGTTCGAGCACGAAGAAATCTCGCGGTAAAGCTGCTGTCCTGGCAACCAAACCTCCAGATCGAAGGTCTTGGCCGAAGAAAAGCCCGTGTCGCCGGTGCAAAGCAGGACGCGCCTGTAAGGTAGCTCCAGCGCCTCCAAAATCTCCTCCGCGTTGCGCGTCAGTTTCTCGTGCTCGGCGTCGGAGTCTTCAGGCCGCGTGAACTTGACCATCTCGACCTTTTGAAATTGATGCTGGCGAATAATCCCGCGCGTGTCCTTGCCCGCCGCGCCGGCTTCGGCCCGGAAGCAGGGCGTGTACGCCGTCAAACAGATCGGCAACCGCGCCTCATCCAAAATCTCGTCGCGATAAAGATTCGTCACCGGAACCTCAGCCGTCGGAATCAGCCAGTGGTCGTTCTCCTTGAACTCGCCGCGTCCAACAGCTTCAACGTCCGCGTCCGAGCAGCGGAACAGATCCTCGGCAAACTTGGGCAACTGCCCGGTTCCGAAGAGCGACTTCGAGTTGACCATGAACGGCGGCAAAACTTCCGTGTAGCCGTGCTTTTCGGTATGCATGTCGAGCATGAAGCTGATCAGCGCCCGCTCCAGCCGTGCTCCCGCGCCCATATAGACTGCAAAGCGTGCGCCGCTCAGCTTGGCCGCCCGCTCCAAATCCAAAATCCCCAGCGACTCGCCCAGCTCCCAATGAGGTTTCGGCTCGAAATCAAAAACCGGCTTTTCGCCCCAGAACTTGACGGCAACATTGTCAGCTTCGGATTTGCCGACAGGAACTTCATCGCGCGTCAGGTTCGGAATCCCCGCCAGCGATTGGCGAAGACGATCATCCAAAGATGCGGCGTTCTTGTCCAGTTCGTCGAGCTTCTCCTTGTGCGCACGCGTCTCGTCCATCACGGCAGACGCATCTTGCCCGGCCTTCTTCAGCGCGCCCACCTGCTGACTCAGTTCATTGCGCCGAGCCTTCAGCCTCTCGGCAAGGGTTATCGCCTCTCGACGGCTCTGGTCCAGCGAGCGAAAGTCGCCCAGCAGCGCCGCCGGGTCAGCCCCGCGCGCGCGCAGTTTCTCTTCAACAACTTCCAGGTTGGCACGTACAAATCCCAAATCTAGCATCGCCTTACCATTTTACAAGAACGATCCCGGCATCCCGCACAAAGACCGCAAATCTTCCTTAAGGCTCATTGTGTGAAGCCAAACCGCCGCGAGAATCATCCGATCAGTTGAGACCGCTCGAACTCTTCCGCAATTTTTCTACCCTGAAAGCAAGCGCGGTCTGATTCCTCGCAGGTGATGACAGGACCCAAGCCCATGGCTTTACCGGAACACATCTTGCTCCTCTACGGATACGTGCTGCTCTTCGCCTGGGTTTTGGTCGAGCAGTTGGGAATTCCGCTTCCCGCCACGCCTGTTCTCTTGGCAGCCGGGGCGCTCTCCACCGAGCACGAAATCAACTTTCTTCTCGCCTTGCTGGCTGGCCTAGCCGCCTCGCTCATCGCCGACAGCGTCTGGTTCCTTATCGGCCGCCGCTATGGGCACCATGTGCTGCGCATCCTCTGCAAGCTCTCGCTGGAGCCTACAATCTGCGTCCGTCGCACCCAGAACTCCTTTGGCCGCCGTCGAGCCGTCACCGTCCTGATCGCCAAGTTCATTCCCGGATTGGCGACACTGGCGCCTCCGGTAGCCGGTCAAAATGGAATGCCTTACGGCAGCTTTCTCTTCTTCGATGCCATCGGCGCCACTGCCTGGCTCGGCGCGTTGCTGACCGCGGGCCGCTTCTTCGGCGACCTGATCCGCCGCAACCCTAGCCTGATGGATTGGGTCGGCCGCTTCTCCGGCGCTCTGCTCGTCTTGGGTATCCTCGGCTTCTTTGCTGGCCGTGTCATTCGCCGCCGCATTGTGCTCAAAAAGCTGGTCGCCGCCCGTCTCGAACCCGAGGAACTGAAGCGCCAGCTTGACGACGGCGAACAGGTCTTCATCGTGGACCTGCGCCATCCGCTGGAGCTTGAGACGGACCCTTTCACCCTCCCCGGCGCACGCCTCTTCACGCCCGAATCGCTCGCCGAACGTCACCAGGAGATACCTCGCGACCGCGACATCGTCCTCTTCTGCTCCTGCCCCAGCGAGGCCACCGCCGCCAAAACCGCCATGACCCTGCACAAACTGGGCATCCGGCGCGTCCGACCCCTGCGCGGCGGCTACGACGAGTGGAAGCGCCTCGGATTCCCGGTCGATGCAATTGCGCAGCCCTTGCCCGTGTTGGCGGATTCATGATGAATGTCGTCACAGAGGCCGGGCAACCCGTTAAGCTAGAGGATTGAGAGCGGTCCTTGCCGCTTGAGGAGCATCCCATGCCTTACGACGACTTGCGCGATTGGATCAAAACGCTGGAAAACACCGGTGAACTGCGGCGCATCAGCGAAGAGGTTTCGCCGGAGCTGGAAATCACCGAGATCACCGACCGCGTTTCTAAATCCGGCGGCCCGGCCCTGCTCTTCGAGAACATCAAAGACCATCCCGGCCAAAAGGTGCTCATCAACCAATTCGGCAGTGAGCGACGCATGGCGCTGGCTCTCGGCGTGGAGCGGTTGGACGAAGTCGCCGAGCGCATCACCGGACTGCTCAACCTGAAAGCCCCCGAAGGCTTTCTGGACAAGCTCAAGATGCTGCCGCAGTTGGGCGCGCTCGCCAGCGCATTTCCCAAGACCGTCAGCGCCAAAGACGCGCCGTGCAAGGAAGTGATTCAGCGCGACAATTTTGATCTAGGGCAATTCCCCATCCTCAAGTGCTGGCCGCACGACGGCGGGCGCTTCATCACACTGCCCTGCGTCCACACCAAAGATCCGCGCACAGGCAAGCGCAACATCGGAATGTACCGTATGCAGGTCTACGACGGCCAGACCACCGGAATGCACTGGCAGCGTCAGAAGGTCGCCGCCGAGCACTATCGCAACGCCCTCCGCAACGCCGCCGCAGCCAACTCAACCGAGAGTTCACTCACCGCCAGCGTGGCCGCGATGGCTGAAACCGCGGGCGGTTCGGTGGCCATCCTTGACGGCCCTATTGGTGGCTTGCCCCAAGTCACCCTCGGCAATCTCAAAGGCTCACGCCTGGAAGTCGCCGTCGCCATCGGCACCGATCCCGCCACGACCTTCGCCGCCATCGTCCCTGCGCCGCCGGAGGTCGAGGAGTTCCTCATCGCCGGCTTCCTGCGCGGCAAGCCCGTCGAAATCGTCCAATGCGAGACGGTCGATCTGCAAGTTCCCGCCCACGCCGAAATTGTTTTGGAGGGATATGTCGAGTTAGGAGAATTACGCACCGAAGGCCCCTTCGGCGACCACACCGGCTTCTACACCCTAACCGATGAGTACCCGATCTTCCATCTCACCTGCATTACGCACCGCAAGAATCCCATCTACGCCGCCACCATCGTCGGCAAGCCGCCCATGGAAGACGCCTGGATGGGCAAGGCCGTCGAGCGCATCTTTCTGCCTGCGATGAAAATGCAGATTCCTGAGTTAGTCGATATTCACCTGCCCGTCGAAGGCGTCTTCCATAACTTGATGCTGGTTTCCATTCGCAAGAGTTATCCCGGCCAGGCGCGCAAAGTAATGAACGCCGTCTGGTCCCTCGGCCAGGCTATGTTTACCAAAATCATTGTGGTCGTGGACGAAGACTGCGACGTGCAAAACATCCCTGAAGTCGTCCTGCGCGTCACCAACAACATCGATCCCGAACGCGACATTCAATTCATGCTCGGCCCGGTCGATTCCCTCGACCACGCCTCGCGCCTGCCCAACTACGGGTCAAAGATGGGAATAGACGCCACGCGCAAATGGAAGGCCGAAGGCTTCAACCGCCCCTGGCCAGCCATGATCGAGATGGACCGCGAGACCAAGGCAAGAATCGACGCCCTCTGGCCCAAGCTGGGGCTGTGACAAGAGAAGATCAACGACAATTCGTGGGGCAGTGGATTCTGCAAATCTGGCAACAGGGACGCTCCCATTGCGCATGCAGCAGCCCATCCGAAGGGAACCGTCGTCAACCCGCTTTCGTATAGTCCTATGTGTAAAGGAGGGTTCGACGATGGCCAATTTCTGTTCACGCTGCGGAACCGGGCTGCCGCCCACCGCGCACTTCTGCTCAAGCTGCGGTGCGGTGGTCCCCGTTCCACCGTTTATTCCCGGCAGGCCGCTGGTGCGCCCGATTGTGGGCCGCCGAATCGCTGGAGTCTGCGCGGGTTTGGCGCAAGCATACGGCTGGGATCTGGCGATTGTTCGCATCATAGCGGTTGTCTCGCTTTTCTGCTCTGGCGGCATCGTTGCCGTGGGCTACCTGGCCTGCTGGGTCGGCATTCCTGAAGAGCGCCATTTGCTGCCATAGGTTATCCTCCTTGGTATGAGATCTACTTATCAGTCCGATGGCGCGACGTTGGCCTTCAGCGACTCCGGGGCCGGCCTGCCGGTGGTCTTTCTTCATCCCACGCCGCTCGACGGCGAGTTTTGGCGGCCGCTCACGGAAAAGCTGCCCGGCGTGCGCGCCATCGTTCCCGATCTGCGCGGCCATGGTCGTTCGGAACTGGGCCAGTTGCCTACGGGCGGCTTCTCGCTCGTGCCGGATGCGCCTGTGCTGACCATGGAGCGCTTGGCCGCAGATGTTCTTGCCCTCCTCGACCACTTGAAAGTGCGCACGGCAATCTTTGTCGGTTGCTCCATCGGCGGCTACGTGCTGCTGGAGATTTGGCGACAGGCTCCAGAACGCGTGCGCGGGCTGGCCTTTGTCTGCTCCAAGGCGCAGCCCGACGCCGAGGCCAACCAGCCTCGGCGCGCCGCCACCATCGCCCAGGCGCGGGCAGGTAAAAGCACGGCGCTCTTTGACGGCATGGCCCTGACGCTGATTGGGGCAACAGCCTATAAGAACGAGCTGGCGATTGTGAGTGAGTTGCGCAGCCAGATGATATTGACGCCGCAAGCTCTGGTAGCCGTGCAGGCTGGCTTGGCTACGCGGCCCGACTCGCTGCCCACCATCCCCACCATCACGGTTCCGGTTCTGGCCATCGCCGGCGGCGAGGACCCTGGTGTCTTTCCCGCAGAGATGGACGCCTTCCACGACGCACCCGGCGGATGCGACTTCCATCTAATACCCGACGCTGGCCACTTTGCCGCCTATGAGCAGCCGGAGAAGGTTGCCGCGTTCTTCAACGAGTGGCTCGGAAGATTCTCCGAGTCGATCTAAGACTGGGTGCCCCATCCATTCCGCGACTTTGCGGAATGGGTGGGATACCACGAACCCATTCCAGAACCTGCACTATATTGCACGAGGACAAAATGTTTACTCCCCAGCCAATTGGATTTATTCGCTCGCCCTTCAACGATGCAGCCGCAATTCCCAAAGGCCCGTTGGCCAAGCACCCGGAAGAGGGCGAGTTGGAGATTCTGCCCGCCTTCGCGGCTGGACTCACGGACATCGAAGGCTTTTCGCATCTGATCGTGCTGTGGGTCTTTGACCGCCTCCAAGTCTCTGAAGGCTTCGACCTGATGGTCACGCCACCCACCGACAGCCGCCCGCACGGCCTCTTCACCACGCGTTCGCCGCGTCGCCCGAACCCGATTGCGCTGACCATTGTTGAACTGCTCAGCCGCGAAGGCACTCAGCTTCACGTGCGCGGCATAGATATGCTGGACGGCACGCCCATTCTGGACATCAAGCCATACCTCTCCAACATTCCTGCGGAGAGGCTGCGCCGTGGCTGGCTGGACGAGGCAGAAGCGCGCAACAAATGAGCAGCGGTTTCGGCCTTCCGCGCGTGTCTTCTTCGATTTTGCGTTGGAATCATTTAGGCTTGAAAGAGAATCTCATTCAGGATAATCATTTTGACTCTTTTAAATTCTTCGTCGCCGCGTCCTTTTTATCATCCTCAGCCCACTAGCGCCCTGCACTGCGGCAAAGTCTCCGTGGAAGCGCTCGTCAAGCGCCACGGGACGCCGCTCTACGTCTACTCCGCCGATCAGATCGTCGAGCGGCTCCGCCTCTTTCAGCAGGCCTTCGCGGGCCGGGAGCATCTGGTCTGCTACTCAATCAAGGTCAATTCGGCGCTGGCCATCGCCAAGCTGATGACGGACTGCGGGGCGGGGGTTGACATCGTCTCCGGCGGCGAGTTGGAGCGCGTGCTGGCAGCCGCGCCGGAGGCCGTAGACCGCGTGGTCTTTTCCGGCGTGGGTAAGACTGAGGCGGAGATCGATCTGGCGCTCAAGGCAGGCATCCTGCAATTCAATGTGGAGAGCGCAGGTGAGCTGGAACTTCTTGCCGCGCGCGCTGCCAAGCTCAAGCGAAAAGCGCGCTTTGCGTTGCGCGTCAATCCCGATGTTTTTGCCGAGACGCATCCGTACATTTCGACCGGCCTGCGCGAACACAAATTCGGCGTCGATATTCGCAAGGCTTTGGCTATTTATAAGAGCGCGGCGGCCAATCCTTGGCTGGAGGCGCACAGCGTCAGTGTTCACATCGGGTCGCAGATTCTCTCCGCAGAACCCTTCGGCGCGGCAATGGCACGCGTGGTCAAACTGGTGCAGCAATTAAAGCGCGAGGGCATTGAGCTGAAGGCCATCGATGCTGGCGGTGGTCTGGGCATCAACTATCACCAAGGTAAATTCGATGCAGCGGCCAAGGTGCGCGAGTATGCCGCAGCCATTGAAAATGCGCTCACCGATTTCGATGGAAAGCTGATGCTGGAGCCGGGTCGCTTTCTCGTCGCGCAGGCGGGCGCACTGGTCGCGCGCGTTCTGTATGTCAAGCGCAACGGCAAAAAGACCTTTGTGATTACCGACGCCGGAATGAACGACCTGATCCGCCCAGCGCTCTATCAGGCGCATCATGAGATTGTGCCGGTGCGGGTGAGGGAAGGGAAGCCGTGCGTGGTCGATGTGGTGGGGCCGATCTGCGAATCGGGCGACTTCTTTGCCCACGACCGCAAGCTGCCGCCGCTGGAGCCGGGCGACCTGATTGCGATTCTCGACGCTGGAGCCTACGGCATGGCGCAAAGCTCGAATTACAACACGCGGCTGCGCCCGGCTGAGGTGCTGGTGGAAGGCGCAAAGGCAAGGCTGATCCGCCGCCGCGAAACAATGGCCGACCTGCTCGGGCCGGAGATTTTGTAGCTCTGGCGTTGGATTCCTTTGTAGTCCCCCACCGGCATTGCAGACCCGCCGCGCATGAAACTGTAGCGCCGACCTCCCGGTCGGCTGTGGCGTGGACCTCCTGGTCCACGCTTGTTTCTTTATTGGAATCTTCCGCTTTTCTTCCGTCGTTTCCCTTGCGAGTGTAATCCAATGAATTGTGGCTCGGCGATTCCCCTTGCTGAGCGGATCAATACAATGAAAGACAGAGGTCACGCATGGCGAAAGTCACACTGGTATTTTCGGTTCTTTTGATTGCGCTGGGTCTAGCAGGGTTTCTCGGCACCGGCAGCGCGCATCCCACAGCGCTGATTCCCGCATGGATCGGCCTTGCGCTGGGCCTCTTCGGATGGCTGGCGATCAGCCCCGATGAGAAGCGGCGCAAGCTCTTCATGCACATCAACGTGACCATCGGTTTGCTTGGCTTTTTGGGCGGGGCAATCAAAGCGCTGCTCGGCTATCATCACGCCAGCGTTGCCGGAGTTCTCCCGGATCAGATCGCCATCGGCGCGCAGCTCACAATGGCCGGGCTGATGCTGATTTATGTGCTGCTCTGCGTGCGGTCCTTCATCGCGGCGCGGCGCACGGGGAAGGTTTAACGCATGGCCACCATGGGGCATGGAATGAATATGGCCGCACGCGCCGAGCGCACTCCACATGGACGTAGCGCACGCGCGGGCGCGGCTGATCTGCCCAAGCGCAAGCCCAACCTGAAGAAGCTGTGGCCGCAGATCAAGGCGCTGATTCGCCCGCGTATTGGGCTGCTGGTGGCCGGTTTGGCGCTGATGTCTGTCAATCGCGTCGCTGGCCTTGTGATGCCTTTTCTCTCCAAGCAACTGATGGACGTTGTGCTGAATCCTGTCCATCCCCGGCCTGATCTGCTGCCCAAATTCATCGCGATCGTCTTTACGGCAACGGTGGTGCAGGCCATCACTTCCTTCTCGCTGACGCAGCTGCTCTCGAAGGCCGGCCAGCGTTTAATAGCCGAGATGCGTCGCCAGGTCCAGCGCCATGTCGGTCTGCTCTCGGTCAGCTACTACGACGAAAACCGCACCGGCACGCTGGTCGCGCGCATCATGACTGACGTCGAGGGCGTGCGCAACCTGATCGGCACGGGCCTGGTCGAGTTCACCGGCGGTCTTCTGACCGCCATTTTGGCCTTTATCTATCTGATGCATCGCAGCGCGGCGCTGACGCTTACGGTCTTTGCTGTGCTCGCGGCCTTTGTCTTTGTTCTGCAATATGGCTTCCGCATCATCCGCCCCATCTTTCGTGAGCGGGGCAAGATCAACGCCGAGGTCACTGGCCGCCTGACGGAGTCGCTGGGCGGCGTGCGCGTCATCAAGGGTTATCACGCTGAGGAGCGTGAGGCGGGCGTTTTTGCGCTCGGCGTAGACCGCCTGCTGGCCAATGTGATGAAGTCGCTGACCATGCAAAGCGCGCTGGCAGCCGCATCGACGACGGCAATTGGCCTGGTCTCGGCGATTGTGATGACGATGGGCGGTCACCTCATCATGGCGCACAGTTGGAGCTTCGGCGACTACTTGAGCTACACGCTTTTTCTCACCTACATGGTGATGCCGGTCATTCAGATTGTGAACATCGGCACGCAACTGACGGAGGCCTTCGCAGGACTGGACCGCACCAATGAAATCATGTCTGAACTGGAAGAGAACCAGACGCCCGGTCGCACCGAAAAAATGCCACCGATTCAAGGCACGGTGCGCTTTGAGAATGTCGAGTTTGCCTACGACGCGGACAAGCCAGTTTTACACGGCATCGACTTTGTCGCCGAGCCGGGAACGGTGACCGCGCTGGTTGGCTCGTCGGGTTCCGGTAAATCCACCATCATCAGCCTGCTCTGCGCCTTCCACACTCCAACCACGGGCCGCATCTTGGTGGACAATGTGGATCTGGCTCATGTGGACCTGAACACCTTCCGCACGCAGTTGGGCGTGGTCTTGCAGGAGTCGTTTCTCTTTGACGGAACGATCCGGGAAAACATTCTTTTTTCGCGGCCCAATGCTACGGAAGAGGAGTTTCTCTTCGCCTGCCGCACGGCGCGCGTGGACGAGTTTGCCGAGCGCTACGATGAGCGTTACGACACGATTGTCGGCGAACGCGGCGTGAAGCTCTCCGGCGGTCAGCGCCAGCGGCTTTCCATCGCCCGCGCCCTCTTGGCCGAGCCGCGCATTCTGATTCTGGATGAGGCCACCAGTTCGCTGGACTCCGAATCGGAAGCGATGATTCAGGCCGGGTTGAATCAACTGATGCAGGGGCGGACGACCTTCGTGATTGCTCACCGCCTCTCGACCATTCGCCGTGCCGATCAAATCTTGGTCGTCGAGGGCGGTTGCATCGTGGAGCGCGGCAACCACGCGGAACTCTACGCGCTGCGCGGTCGCTACTACGACCTCTACACACGCCAGCATGGTCTGGAGGCGAATCTTTTTCTGGCTCCCGGCGAGGGCGATGTGGTTGACTTTCCTGCGGAAACAGAATAGTTTTTCATTGATGCCAGTGGAAGGGAGGCTCCATGCAACTAGAAATAAAAAGTCAAGAGTTGCAGGCCCTGATCGCTCAGCGGCTTGAAAATAATGCGTTTTGCGGGATCGAGGAGATATTGATTCAAGCACTCAACTCTCCATCGCATCAGAAGCTGCAGAACGTGGATGCCAACCTACGAACAAATGGCAGGAAGAGTCTTGCCGCATTGTTTGCCGATTCGCCCTTCAAAGGACTTGATCTCAGTTTTGATCGCGAACAAGATACGGGTCGCGACTTCCGGCTATGAATGGCTACCTTCTTGACACAAATATACCCTCAGAGTTGACGCGTCCAAGGCCTGAGGAGCGAGTTGCTGCGTGGCTGGAGTCTGCCGACGACGATTAATTATTTTTTAGCGTCGTCTCTCTTGGTGAGATCGTGAAGGGCGTTTCCTTGCTTGCCTCAGGCCGTAAAAGAAATGAACTGGACCTGTGGCTGGAAACAACGCTGCGTCCCTGGTTTGGAGCCAGGCTTCTTCCCGTGGATGAAGCTGTGGCGCGGCACTGGGGAGTCCTGACTGCTCGACAGGAACGCAAGGGAAGAAAGCTCAAAGTCGCCGATGGCATGATAGCCGCGACTGCGCTGGTTCATGATCGGACCATTGTCACTCGCAACGTGAAGGACTTCGCCGGTTTGGGAGCCAACGTCATCAATCCCTGGCTCCCCTGAAAAATCTCTCTCGCATTAGACGTTTTTCCTCTACGGAATCACGACAAGAGGCTTAGCGGATACCGGCGTCCACACGCGCGCGGCAAGCTCCGGCATGGGCTTCGCCCGGAAGAGCTTCTTGCATTGGTGCGCGGTCCACTTGGCCCAGGCCTTGGACTTCTTGCGGCGGGCGCTATCGGTAGAAATACCTGTGCCCGCGTACATCTGCCGGTATAACTTCGACAGAAACATGAAGGCAATTCTGGAAGTCAGATTCGGGCAACAGGCCGATCTCTTCCAAATATCTCCCCAGTTATAGAATTTGTCCCAGACTTTTTGCGTGCGCTCGCGAATCTCATCCGAACTCATCGTAGGATGCGGGGTAAACATTTTAGGCCGGACCGCAGTCGGAATCAGCCAGTAGCGCGTAATCGGAACGTCATTCACCAGAGTGGGATTCGCCGCCTGCTCCTTCTCCCAGCGTTTGAAATCCACCGTGCCGGGAAAAGGCGTCATCATCACAAATTGTGCAAAGGTGATGCCCGCCTGCTTGGCCATTGCAACAGTTGCGTCGAAGGTCGAAGGCTTGTCCGTCGGCAGCCCAAAGATGAACGAGCCCAGCACATGAACGCCATGCTCTTTGAAGGTTCGCAACTGCGTGGCCATTGCATCGCCGGCCAGATTCCAGTCTTTGTAGATCGCCTTGAGCCCCTCTGGCGTAACCGCTTCAATGCCAACCAGCGCGCCCTTGATATTGGCTTTCTTCATGGCATCCAGAAAGACGACATCCTCGCCCGCTTCCATCGTCATCTGTGTATAGAAGACCATATCTCTGGGCAGCTTGGCCATCTCTTCCATCAGATGAAAGCGCTCGGCGCGTATGGCTGTAAGCTCCTCGACCCGGGCCGTGTTGCCTTGTTCGCGAGCCAGCCGGAGATCAGTAAATGTGACCGGATAGAAGTTATCGTCGGCTAAAGCGATAAAGCGGAATCCCAGCCGCCGCAGAGCGACAAACTCATCGATCACGCTTTTGAAATCTCTCTGTCGCGGCTTCTGCCCGTCGGTCCGCCAGACGCTGCAAAAAGAGCAGTGCTTGGGGCAGCCGCGAATGGTCTGCACCGAAGCCCACATATATTTTTCCGGGTTCATCAGATCCCAGCGCGCGGCCAAAAACTCACCGCCGCCGATCTGCCCGCCGTCGTAGATTCTCTCCAGCTTGCCGGCCAAGCTATCGGTGACCGCCTTGCCCCAGGCCACATCACCGTCGCCGGTGACCACCGCGTGCGCATGGCCGCGCTCAAAAGTTTCTTCCGGAAAAAGGGTGGCGTGAATGCCGCCGTAAATCACCGTCGCGCCGCGTTCGCGTGCCATCCGGCCCACTTCGTACCCGCGCAACGCGTTGCCGGTGTGGACGCTGATGCCCACAATGTCTCCCGGCTGAATCGTCTGCGGATCAATCTGCTCCAGCGATTCATCAACGAGGATTGGGTCACCTGCCGCGCTGGGCGTTGCCGCCGCCAGTACAAATAACCAGCGCGGCGTAATCACCGCCGTGCCAAATGCATTGTCGCTGGGGTTAACCAGATGAACGTTCAACCGATCCAACCTTTCCTCGTGCAAGTAGAGTTGCGGGCGAGTACGGTGGCCTCAGTGAGCGCCGCTGCAATAGGGAGAAGAAACGGAGATGAATATTGGCAATAATTCGTAGCCGATCTTCATCCAGTAGCTTGTTCAATAATTTTACAGGTTTTGTGCGCTTGTGATTGGTTAATATTGACCACATTGGGCCGAAATACAAGAAAGGCCGCTCCATGATTGAGAAGAATTTCCGCTCCGCTCCGCTCTGCTTGCTCAACGAATCTACTCCAGCGGAATCGCCACCTGCTCGACGATCTCTAACCCAAAGCCCTGCAGCGCTGGAATGTGCATCGGCGTATTCGACAGCAGCCGGATGCGCCGGATTCCCAGGTCGGAGAGAATCTGTCCGCCCAGACCGATAGCACGCAGATTGCGCCCGGTCTGCGCCTGCTGGCCTTCGCGCGTGCGCAACTCCTGGTGCAGCACCAGCCGCCCTGTCCGCGCTTCCGCAGCAGCGGGTGCCCCAGGTCTCGATTCTGAGACCTGGGATACATCACTCTCCGTCGTCGGCTGATGGTCAATTTCAAAGCCCCGCGAGGTGCTGTGCAGGTAAACTAACACGCCGCAACCCTCCGCAGCGATCATGCGCATCGATTGATCCAGCGTCTCCCGGCAGCGGCAGTCGGCGGCAAACAGATCGCCCGCAGTGCAACGGGTGTGAACGCGCACCAGCACGGCCCGCTCGCAGGGAGGACGCGTCGCAGCCTCGCCGGAAGCTACCAGAGGCAGCCCCGCCGAAAATTCCGCAACCGCAGAGCCACAGTGGAAGGCAGGGCAATCCTCGCAAAGATCGCCGCGCACCAGTGCAATGTGGCTCTCGCCGCCGTTCACCTGACTCTCGTAGGCGATCATGCGGAACTCGCCGTAACGCGTCTGGATGCGGCTGTCGCCCACGCGGGAGATGGTCCGCTCATGGCGCAGACGATAGCGGATCAACTCGGCCACGGTCAGAATCCGCAGCCCGTGCTCTTTGCAGAATGGAATCAGATCCGGGATGCGCGCCATCTCGCCATCGTCGCGCATGATCTCGCAGATTACGCCTGAAGGATTCAGCCCCGCCAACCGTGCCAAGTCAACCGACGCCTCGGTCTGCCCCGCGCGCACCAGTACGCCGCCCGTGCGCGCACGCAGCGGAAAGATGTGCCCTGGCCGCGCCAGATCAGCCGCCGTCGAACGCGCGTCTATCGCTGTCTGTATGGTGTGTGAGCGGTCCGCCGCCGAAATGCCAGTTGTCACGCCCTCACGCGCCTCTATCGTCTCGGTAAAGGCCGTGCCGAAGCGCGAGGAGTTCTGCTGGGTCATCGGGAAGAGACGCAGATAGTCGGCCCGCTCCTCGGTCAGAGTCATACAGATCAATCCGCGCCCGAACTTGGCCATGAAGTTGATCGCTTCCGGCGTAACAAATTCGGCGGCCAGCGTCAGATCGCCTTCGTTTTCACGGTCTTCATCGTCAACGACAACCACCATGCGGCCAGCGCGAATCTCCGCGACAGCGCCGGGGACATCAATAAAAGGGGGTTCGAAAGTGCGTATGGTTTCAGGCATCGGCTCTTCCATTCTCGCCTATTACGGTGGCAAACCGCAAAAACTCAGGGATCAGATGCCGACCCGGCAGGCGCATGAGTGATAAAGTGGAATTTAGAACCTTATGTTTGCTACCTCCCAGCACGCGCACTTCATCGGCATCGGCGGCATAGGCATGAGCGGCATCGCAGAGATTCTGCTCAACCTCGGCATGGAGGTTTCGGGCTCGGATCTGCGCCGCGGGCCTGTGACGGATCGACTGGCGCGCATGGGCGCAGTTATCCACGAGGGCCATGACGCCAGCAACGTTGCCGGAGCTACGGTTGTAGTCACCAGTTCAGCGGTGAGCGCTACGAATCCCGAAGTCATCGAGGCCCACGCCCGCAAGATTCCCGTGATTCAACGCGCCGAGATGCTGGCCGAGTTGATGCGCCTCAAGTACGGCATCGCCATCGCCGGAATGCACGGCAAGACGACGACCACATCGATGGTGGCCGCAGTGCTGGCGGCTGGCGGACTGGACCCCACAGTCGTTGTCGGCGGTCGCGTGGATGCGATGGGTTCCAACGCACGGCTGGGCAGTTCGCAGTACTTGGTGGCCGAGGCCGACGAGAGCGACCGCTCTTTCCTGAAGCTGTCGCCGATTCTGGCCGTCGTGACCAATCTTGACCGCGAACACATGGACTGTTACCACGACATGGCAGACGTTGAAGAGGCCTTTTTGACCTTCATCAACAAGCTGCCCTTTTACGGTGCGGTTACGGCTTGCGTGGATAATCCGCAGTTGGCGGCGATTCTGTCTCGCGCGCGGCGGCGGGTTTTTACCTATGGAATCACGCCCAACGCCGACTACAGGCTGGAGTTTATAGAAGAAGGGAAGGGAAACTTCGCCCGCTTCCAGGTGATGACCGCGCTGGGGCAGCTTGGTCCCTTCGAGTTGAATGTTCCGGGGCGGCATAATGTGCTGAATGCCACGGCTGCCGTAGCCATTGCGCATCAGCTCGGCATGGAATCGAGCCAGATCGCCTTGGGGTTGAGCCACTTTCGCGGGGTTGACCGGCGCTTTCAGCATCGCGGCGCGGCGTGCGGCGTCAATGTAGTGGACGATTACGGCCACCATCCCACGGAGATTCGCGCCACCCTGGCTGCGGCCCGCGAGTGCGGCTATAAGCAGATTCACGTTGTCTTTCAGCCCCATCGGTACACTCGCACCTTGGATCTTCTGGATCAGTTTACCGGCGCATTTGCCGACGCGGATTCAGTGATCGTGCTGCCCATCTATGCGGCCAGCGAGGAGCCGATTCCCGGCGTGACAGCGGAGGTGCTGGCGGCAAAGATCGAAGGGCCACAAGTGCAATTCGCGCAGGATTTCCCCGCCGCCGTTGCCGCCGTGGCTGCTCAGGCCGAAGATGGCGATCTGATTCTCACCCTAGGCGCAGGAAATGTGAGCCAGTTGGCGCCGCTGATTCTAGATGCATTGAAGGCCTGATGCATCTCCGAAAGCTATCCAGATTTCGGTTGCATGATATTACACGTATAGATTTTGGTGGAGGCTTTGAAGAAGCCTTGCTTCTCGTGGGCGGAAATCAAAAACCGTGAATTAAGTCCATGAAATCAAGTGAGTCTCCCACCTGCATTGCTGATCCACTGGAGATGAAACCTCAGATCGCCTATGAATCCGCTAACTCGCTGATATGCTATCTCCGCGAAGCGGACGCTAACTTGCTAAATTGATTGCCATAATCCTCGCCAATCCCTCCCATGAATCCTTCAAATGAAAGCTCAATCGCAACTTTTTCTCCAAAGACAATCTTTGCATTTGTACCATATTCCAAACAGGAGTACCGCTTTACGGTACGGCGGTTCTGAATGTGAGGTCCGTCACATCAAGGAGAGCCTTTGCAAAATAGCATTGCCAGTATGAACGCAGCTACTCTCATTCTGATTGCGCCGTGTTCCTTGCTGTTGGGTGCCGCGCTACAGATTCTCGTCGCCAAGCTCTGTAGCGCGCGAGCTAAAGGGATTCTGGCTTTTCTCTTCTGCCTGCCCGCCGTGGCCTCCGTCGTGGGGCTGATTCGATCTGTGAAGGCTGGGCAGGCCGTCGATGTAAACCTGCTGCCTTGGGATGGGCCTCTGGCCCTGGTTCTCCATGTGGACGCCTTGAGCGTCCTTTTTGCGTTTATGGGGACACTTCTGGGCGCATTTGTTCTCCTCTACTCGATCGACTACATGGCCCACGACAAGTCGGCGACGCGCTTTTTTGCGACGATGCTGGTTTTTATCGGCGGCTTTGTCGGCCTGGTTTACAGCGCTAACCTATTTATCTTCTATCTTTGCTGGGAGCTGGTCGGCTTGTGCTCCTTCAGCTTGGTGGGCTTCTGGTACACCAATCGCGAGGCCGTCGCCGGGGCGCGCAAAGTGCTCTTGATGACGCACATCGCGGGCTATGGTTTGCTGGCGGCGATTCTGGTCGTCTATCACCGCACCGGCAGCGCGCTCTGGACCGATCCCAAGGTGGCGCAGGCCTTTACCGGAGGCGTTTTTGTGCTGATGCTGGTGGCGCTGGTGGCCAAATCCGTGCAGTTCCCGCTGCACACCTGGATTCCCGAAGCAATGGCCGCGCCGACTCCAGTTAGCGCCCTCTTGCACGCGGCCTGCTACGTAAAGGCGGGCGTTTATCTCGCTTGCCGTATGCACAGCTTTGGCGCGTGGCCCGTGAGCGGCGGCATTGCCTGGGGCAGCGCATCGCTGGTCTGGATCGGCACGGCGACAATGGCCATCGGCGTGATGTACGCCATGGTGCAGAACGATTTGAAGCGGATGCTGGCCTTTTCGACGGTGAGCCAGATCGGCTACATGATGATGGGCATTGGCATCGGCACGCCGCTGGCGATTGCCGCCGGACTCTTGCATTGCCTGAATCACGGCTTCTTCAAGGGCGGGCTGTTTTTGACGGCTGGCTCGGTGCAGCACGCGGCCGGCACGCGCGACATGAACAAGCTCGGCGGCCTCGCCGGAAAGATGCCGGAGACGACGCTGTCTTGGCTCATCGGCGCGGGCAGCATGGCCGGGGTTCCGCTGATGAGCGGCTTTGCCAGCAAGTGGATGCTCTACGCGGCGGCGTTGCAGGCGGGATGGGCCGTTCCCGCAATGGTTGCCTGGGCGGTCAGCCTGGGCACAGTCTTCCTCTGCGCCAAGGCCACCAGCGCGGTCTTCCTTGGTCCCACGACCGAGGCCACCAAGGACGCGCATGAGTCTCCGCCGACGATGCTCTGGGGGATGGGCTTCATCGCCGCGGGCAGCATCATTCTGGGCATTGCACCGCAACTGGCGGTGAACTATCTGCTCAATCCGATTCTGAATGCGCTGAAAATGAGCACGGTGAATGTTACGTGGTTTGGGCTGTCGTCCGATGCGGGCAGCTTCTCGACCGGCGGCGGCTTGGTGTTGGCTGTGTTTTCACTGATTGTGGGCGGGCTGATCTACGCGATTGCCTACATCTCGCGCCAACCTAAAGTTGTCACCGAAGGTGGTTCAGCAGCGGCGCTGGCAGGCGGAGGAATCTTTACCGGCGGCGAACCGCTTTCTTCCGAAGGAAGGCTGACGGCGGGCGATTTCTCCAGCATCTTCCTGCAAAACTGGAATGAGTTCTTCAAGTGGTCCAACGTGGACGCGGTTTATCTGAGCGTCTGGCGCGGCTTGCAGGCTGTATCGTGCGGGCTGGGCGTGGTTGTTTCGTGGATGGAGAAGCACGCGCTGGCGCTGGTGGTTGTGCTAGCGGCGGCGGTGTTGGCGTGTGTCAAGCGGTTTGCCTTTGTTGCAAACCCAGACATGAACTACGATATAGCTCCCACACCGAATGCGCCGACTTTGGCTGTTTTCTGCGCCGTGGCTGGACTCGCCTTAATCATCGCCGCACTCACACAAGCGAAAAATCGCCGCCTTGCACCGTTGATGATTTTGGCAGGTACGGCAACGGTCGCGGGATTGATCGTTCCAGATCATTGGCTACGGCTTGGACTTTTGGAGTTGGGTGCCTTTACCACCGTGGTGTTGGTTTGGCAGAGTGCAAGAACTCAAGCTGCAAAGTTAACCTACTTCGCTGTAGTTCTGATCTCTGCTTTGTCGCTCGTAGCAAGCGAACTGGTGTCGGATCATGCATCGGATGGATGGGCGTGGGCTTTATTAATCACCAGTGTCTGCGTCAAGTTAGCTGCCATTCCACTGTTTTTCTGGCTGCTCGCTCTGGCCGATGAAGTTCCGGCTTTGGTTTTGGGCCTGATTATTGCCGTTGTTGATATGGCAGCCTTCGGCGAGTTTTGGATTTCTGCATTCACTCTTCCTGCTTGGTACTTTGGGCATCAAACCGCGTTGCTATGCGTGGCAGCGGCTACGTCTTTTCTCGCCGCGCTGCTCATGCTCACGCAACGTAGCCTAAAACGATTGCTTGTTCTCTCGACCGTCGAAGATGTGGGCTTCCTGCTTCTTGCAGTATTCTCCATGAATTCGACCTTCGGTATCAGAGGCGGAATCCTTGCGGCCTATACTCACGCTCTCGCCAAGGCTCTGCTCTTCATCTGCATCGCTGGCCCTGAAGCCGACGGTGCGCTGGAGGGCGAACCGAAGGGCCTAGCCGCGCGCTACCCGGTTGCGGCTTTTGGCTTCCTCTTCGGAATGCTGGCGATGCTGGGGATTCCGCCGACGATGGGCTTCCTGGGACGCTGGAGGCTTTACGAAACAGCTCTCCAGATCGGCTGGCCGCTGGCCGCCGTCTTCATCCTCTCGTCAATCTTCGCGCTGATCGCCTATGTGCTGGCGCTGACTCGCTACTGGTGGGGGCCGCCGGACGACGCGAATCCGCCGGACGCCCCTGAACATCTAAAGAAGGAGCCGTTCATTTTGCAGTCGGTGATTGTCGTCCTGGTTGTGGTTATTCTGGCCGTGGGCATTTGGCCGGATCTGTTGCAGAAGTTGTTTGGAGGCAGGCTATGAAGCTCTGGAATAAGTTGATGTGCTATAGCCGCCGCCACAGCCCATGGCTCTTTCACATGAACTCGGGCAGTTGCAACGGCTGCGACATTGAGATTGTGGCCTCACTCTCGCCGCGCTACGACGCCGAGCAGTTGGGCGTGCGGCTTGAGGGCAGCCCGCGCCACGCTGACATTCTGGTGGTTACTGGCCCAGTGACGCACAACGCCGCCGCCGCCGTCCGCACGGTTTACGGCCAAGTCTACGGACCCAAGGCCGTGGTGGCTATAGGATCGTGCCCCGCGACAACCAACGTCTTCATCGAGAGCCGCACGCTGGAAGGGCCGCTGGACCGGCACATTCCCGTCGATGTTTTTGTACCCGGCTGCCCGCCTCGTCCCGACGCGATCATTCTGGGTATTGCCAAGGCTGCGGAGATTCTGGCCGAGCGCGGCAACAAGCCGCCTGAAGAGTCTGTGATGGTTCCCATTGCCGAGGCCGCCTGTTGCAAAGACGGATGCGCCTGCGAAGCCAAGAAAGAACCCAAGAGCGATGAGGTGCAGGCATGAATACACTCATCACCTCTCTGGCCCGCCTGCTCATCTTTCCCGGACTTTTGTTCGCCGTGCCCTGCGCCTGGTTCTTCCTCTGGGTGGAGCGCAAGGCCGTGGCGCGGATGCAGGGGCGCATCGGCCCGCCCTTCATGCAGCCGTTTTTCGACTTCATCAAGCTGCTAGGTAAAAGCACTCCTCCGCGCAGCGGCATCGCTGGATTGCTGATGAGGGCTTGGCCGTTGATTGCCGTTTCCTCTGCGGCGGGCGCGGTCGGCCTGCTTCCAGTGCTACCGGCTTCGGGCGGCTTTCAGGGCGACTTGATCCTGCTGCTGGCGCTGCTGGAATTGCCGTCGATCTGCATCATCGCGGCCGGCTTCAGCTCGGGTTCCATCTTTGGCGAGATCGGCTCGGCGCGCGAGGCAGTTCTGAGCGTCAGTTACAACATTGTCTTCCTGCTGGCCATCCTTTCCATCGCCGCTTCGCAGCATACCTTCAGTCTTTCAGCGCTGGCGCTGCTGCCGTCGTCTCCTCTGCGCTGGCTGGGCGTACTGGCGCTGATCATCTGCCTGCCCGCCAAGCTGCACTTGAATCCCTTCTCGCTGCCCAACGCGGAGCAGGAGATTTACTCCGGCCCCATGACCGAGTACGCCGGGCCTGAGTTGGCTATGTGGGAGCTTTCGCATGGGCTGGAGTGGGTTGCGGCCACTGGACTTGTCGCCACGCTGATGGCTCCTGCCGTTACTGCGGGCTGGCTGGCCATTCTCATTTTCGTAGCACTTTCCTTCGCCATCGTGCTACTGCTGTCGGTGGTGGCTTCCGCCACGGCGCGCCTGCAGATTGATACTACCGTGCGCTTTTACTGGCAATGCACGCTCATCTTCGCGGTTTTGGCCGTTGCTGCCGCGCTTTTTGTGAGGTTTAAAGCATGAACATTTTGACCATGCTGTGGAAGAATCTGTGGGGCGGCTCGCGGACGATGGTCTTTCCCGTGCGTCCGGATGTGAGCGAGCGCTATCGCGGCTTGGTCACCTTCGATCCTGAGCGCTGCTCCGGCTGCGCCATCTGTCAATTCCGCTGCACAGCGAAGGCGATCAAGTTCAAGGGCGGCAAGGGCGAGTTCACCTGGAGCTACGATCCTGGCCAGTGCACTTTCTGCGGACGCTGCGTCGAGGGCTGCAAGGATCACGCGCTCTCGCAGGAATCGGCCTGCCCGCCGATTTACTTGACCGTCGGTGAGCTGAAGAAGTCCTACACACTGGCCCGCAAGCCGCCGGTCAAGCCCGCCACTGCACAGAATCCACCGGCCACGACGGTGGCAAAACCTGTTCCTGGAGGCACACATTGACATTGCTCAAAGAAATTCCCCTGCAGTTGAGCAGCACGGAATCCTGGGTGGAAAAAGGCGGAGTTCAATGGCTCTCGCTGGATCGCATGAGCGTGCGCCTGCTAGCCACTGCGATGAATGCGATGCACGCCCGCTTCATCACGATTACCGCCTATCAATTGCCGAAAGATGAGGGCTTCCGCCTAGAGTATCACTGGGATTTCGACGGGCAATTACTGGGCTTTCCCTTTGACTTGCCGGATAAATCCATTGATAGCATCTTCGATATCTGCGAGGCGGCAGACTGGATCGAGCGCGAGATTCATGAAGAGTATTCCCTGGAGTTTACCGGTCGCGAGTACGAACCGCTGCTGCTGCGCCAGGGCGATGAAACCGGCGTAAACCTGCGCGACGGCGTGGCCGCGAATAACGCCGTGGCAGCGAATAAGGAGAAGTTATGAGCTATAAAATCCCCATGGGGCCTTATCATCCAGCACTCGAAGAGCCTTACAAGCTGGACATGATCTGCGAAGGCGAGACGGTCATCGACGCCAAGCTGCATATCGGCTTCAACTTTCGTGGCATCGAGCACCTGGCCGAGACGCGCAACTATGTTCAAGTGATCGCGCTGATGGAGCGGGTCTGCGGCATCTGCTCGAATATTCATACGCTGGCGCTGTGCTCGGCGATGGAGAAGCTGACTGGTCAATTGCCGCCGCCGCGCGCGCAGTACATTCGCACCATCATGGCGGAGTTGGAGCGGCTGCACTCGCACGTGCTGTGGGCTGGCATTGCCGCCAAGCTGATGGGTTTCAAGACAATGTTCATGACCTGCTTCGAGATTCGCGAGAAGGTGATGGACGTGCTGGCGGCCATCAGCGGCAATCGCGTCAACTATGCGATGAACCGCGTTGGCGGCGTCAACCGCGACATTACCGATCCGGATTCGATTCTGAAGATGGTCGAAAAGCTGGAAGGCGAGATGGCGCGCACCGTGATTCCCATCTTCACCACCAGCCGTACGGCGCGTTCGCGCTGCGCGGGCGTGGGGGTTCTGACTAATGAAAAAGCCGTCTCGCTGGGCGTTGTCGGTCCGGTGGCGCGCGCTTCCGGCGTGCCGCAGGATCTGCGCAAAGCCTCGCCATACGCGGCTTACGCGGAGATGAGCTTCGACGTTCCCGTGCAGCCTGCCGGTGACGTGACGGCCCGCTTGCTCGTCCGCGCGCTGGAAATCATGGAGAGCTGCAAGATTCTCAAACAAGCGTTGAGCAAGCTGCCTCCGGGCGAGTTGTGCTGTGGAGACGGTAAGTTCGACTTCACCAAACTCATCGCGACAACGGCCACGGCCCGCGTGGAAGCGCCGCGCGGCGAAGTGATGTACTCGGTCAGTTGGAAGGAAGGCTCACGCAACCCGGCCCGCGTCCACGTCCGCACGCCCACCTTTGCCGTCATGCCCGCCATCCGCTGGATGGTCAAAGGCGCGCGCCTCGCCGACACGCCGCTGATCCAGGCATCCATTGATCCTTGCTACTCCTGCACCGACAGGTAGAGGCAAGCACTGGCAGTCCTACTCCGCAGTCAACGGTTTGCCTTCGGTCACGTAGTTGCGATTCCACGCGGGAATCTCGACCACATAGTCGCCCGGGCGTGTGATGACGGCCTGGCAACCCAGCCGCGAATTCAACTGCTGATCGGCGGCCATGTCGAGGCGGTCCAGCTCATCGTCGTCGGCTTCGGTGAGGCCGCTGGCACCGGATTTGATCAGCAGATGGCAGGTGGAGCAGGCGCAGACGCCGCCGCAGGCGTGATCGAGAAAGATGTCGTTGTTCTCCGCCACATCAAGGAAGGACATTGGCTTGCCGTGATGCTCGTAAGGCATGGTGCCGAATTCAAACTCCACCGTGCGGCCTTCGGGAAGAAAGGTGACGCGGACGAGCTTTTCGGCGGGAATCTTCTTGTCGGTTGCTTCGCTCATACAATTCTGCCTTTCCTGCTGACGAGCATCATTTGAACTCCGCTGGAGCAAATTCATGCGGTGCGGTGACGGCTTCGTCGATCTCTTCACCGGCGCTATTCATCGTTTTGCCGCGCAGAGCCGTGGAGACAGCAGCATCCATCATCAGCTCGGCAAAGCGGCGCGTGGCGTGGTCGAGGATCAGCGTAGCTTCGCGAATCGCCGCCGCGTCTTCGGTCTCTTTGGCTTTGAGCAGATAGTCGCGCGCCAGCGTAATCGCCCCGCGCTCGTCCTCGGTCAACTGCGTCCAGGCTGGGTTCTGCGGTGCGCGTTCGACGGCGGTCAGAATCGTCTCCGCCTCGTTGCGCGCCTCAATCAGCAGACGCTTGGCGAAGTCGGCCTCAGCGTTGTCGAAAGATTCGAGGATCATGCTCTCGACCTGCTCATCCGTCAATCCATAAGTCGGCTTCACTTCAATCTGCGCGGCCTGTCCGCTGCGTTGCTCGCGCGCCGTCACGTGCAAAATGCCATCCGCGTCGATGAGGAACTTGACCTCAATGCGCGGCAGTCCGGCGCTCATCGGCGGAATGCCCTTCAGGTCGAAGCGCGCCAGCGACCGGCAATCGGCGGCCAGTTCGCGCTCCCCCTGCACGACGTGAATGGCGACGTTGGCCTGGCCGTCGACGCCTGTAGTGAAGTGCTCGGTGGCAGAAGCGGGGACCGTCGAATTGCGCTGAATAATCCGCGCCACAGTCCCGCCCAAGGCCTCGATCCCCAGCGAAAGAGGCGTCACGTCCAGCAGCAGCATTTCTTCAGTAGATTTCGATGCGCCTGCCAGAATGTCAGCCTGCACTGCCGCGCCCAGCGCGACCACTTCGTCGGGATTCAGCTCCGTGTGCGGTTTCTTGCCACGCGGGCCAAGTTTGAATAGATCATCGACCAATTGGCGCACGGCGGGGATGCGCGTGGAGCCGCCGACCAGCACCACTTCGTCCACCTTTTCTGGCGTAATGCCCGCGTCGGCCAGCGCCTGCTTACAGGGGCCTTCCGTGCGCTTGAGCACAGGCTCGATGAGCAGATCAAAGACATCACGGGGAATCTCGCGCTGATAGCTGTCGCCGTTGGGCAGTTCGATATTCAATTGCGCCGCCGCTTCGGTGGAAAGCAGAATCTTGGCTTCAATCACAGCCTTGCGCACAGCCTGCACCGCGCCCGGATGCAGCCGCAGATCGACTCCATGCTCGGCGTGAATCTCATTGAGCGCGATGGCCAGCAACAGATTGTCGATGTCGTCGCCGCCCAGATGCGTGTCGCCGTTGGTCGATTGCACCTCGAAGATGCCGTCTTGCAGCTTGAGGATCGATATATCAAAAGTCCCGCCGCCGAGGTCAAAAACCGCAATCGTCCCGGCTTTGGCGCGGTCCAGGCCGTATGCCAGCGCCGCCGCAGTCGGCTCGTTGACCAGGCGCAGCACATCCAGCCCAGCCATGCGCCCCGCGTCCTTGGTGGCCTGACGCTGCGCATCGTTGAAGTAAGCCGGAACGGTAATGACCGCCTGCGTCACTGGAGAGCCAAAGAAGCGCTCGGCGTTGCGCTTCAGTTGGCGCAGAATGTAAGCCGAAATCTCTGGCGGCGTGAAGCGAATCTCGCCCAGCTGAATGCGCGGGACTTCACCAGCCTCGACATCCTTGGCCAAATGAAAAGGAAAGAGCTTCAACTCTTCCTGAACCTCTTCCACACTGCGGCCCATCAGCCGCTTGACGGAGTAGATGACGCGCTCCGGCGTCTGAATCAGCGCTTTGCGCGCGCTGTTGCCCACGGTGACCGTAGGCCTGCCGCCATCTGCCGGGATAGGATCAAGCGTCACCACCGACGGCACAAGATTCAATCCGTCCACGCCGGGAATCACTACCGGCGTTTCTCCCTGCATAAATGCGACCAGGGAGTTAGTGGTTCCCAGATCAATTCCTACAACGCGTCCTTCCGCCATATCTTTCTTTCTATGCCCCCAGGGTTTCGGTTACATCACGGACCAGATTGCTCAAGTAGCGCCGCCGGTCCAGCAGCGCTGCCATTCTTTTTTGCGCAGCTTGCCGCTGGGCAACGTTTCCTGCATCCCATGCGCTCCAAGCATCGCGCAGATCCTCATCCACGGCGCTCAGCAGCGCTTCCGTCTTCATCTTTGCCTGCGTCAGCGCCGCTTCCAGTTCTGCATCCACTGCGCCCGTCTGGCGATTCGCGCGCATCTCTTCGATTTGCATATTCAACTCGAAGACTTCTTCGAGCAGATCGGCTGGCGTGCGCGGACTCTTTTCTTGATGTTCAGGGTCCACCGCGCCCAGCAGCTTGAGCAGGTATCCGGTGCGGCGCAAGGGATCTTTCAGTGTGCGATACGCGTCGTTGAGCAAGGCCGTATCCGCCAGGCTCCACTCCTTCTCGTTCTCCTGGGCGCGCGCAAAGCGGTCTGGATGCAGCTTGCGGCTGAGACGATGAAACTCATGCTCCAGCGCGGGCAGGTCGAGATTGAGCCTAGGCTCTAGACCAAAGACAGAAAAAAAGTCGCCTCCCGGAGGAGGCTGAATCTTGCTGCAATGCGGGCAAAACAACGTGGAATCGTTGTGGCCGATGGAGCACGACCAACAAGCAACCGGAACCGCGGAATTGAGAACCTTGAACATATCTTTCACACTTGCCTAAACTGTAGCGCCCCAACTGTAGCGCCGGCCTCCCGGCCGGCTGTAGCGTGGACCTCCCGGTCCACGCTTGTTTCTGCCTAAGAGAACGACGACCCACAGCCACAGGAGCGCGTCGAGTTGGGGTTGATAAAGTTGAAGCCCTGACGCATCAACGTCTCTTCGTAATCCAGCGTCATGCCGTGCAGATAGACAAACGATTTGGGATCGACGAAGACGCGTACGCCATCAAACTCAAAAACACGGTCACGCGCGCGGGGCCTGGTGTCGTACTTGATCGAATACGATAGCCCCGAGCAGCCGCCGCCCATCACGCCCAGACGCAGCCCGCCCTCTTCCGGCGAAATGCCTTCCTTGGCCATCGCAATGCGGATGCGCTTGACGGCCTTGTCGGTGACTTGAATGCCCGGCTGCGGCGCTTGCGGCTGCGCGATGATTGCATCCGGGGTCTGTGGCGCTCCGATACTTATCATGTTCGACATAATCGCCTTCTCACAGTCGCAAATTTCCAGTCGTTGCGCCGTCCCTACGGGACTTCGGAACAGATTTGTGGAACCGCTTTCCCCACGCTAAAGCGCGGGGCTAACTAACACTGCGCCTACGGCGCGGGTACTCTTACTGTGCAACCGCTTCAGCCTCAACCGGTTGTGCAGCGCCGTTCTTCTTCTTCCAATCGCCGATAGCCGCGCGGATCGCATCCTCGGCCAGCACCGAGCAGTGAATCTTCACCGGCGGCAGAGAAAGTTCCTTCACGATGTCGGTGTTCTTGATGTCCAACGCATCGTCCACGGTGCGGCCTTTGATCCACTCGGTGGCCAGAGACGAACTGGCAATCGCTGAGCCGCAGCCGAAGGTTTTGAACTTCGCCTCTTCAATGACCTGCGTCGTGGGGTTGACGCGAATCTGCAAGCGCATCACGTCACCGCACTCCGGCGCGCCCACCAGACCCGTACCGACCTCGGTCGAAGCCTTATCCAGTTGGCCCACATTGCGCGGGTTATTGTAGTGGTCAATCACTCTCTCGCTGTATGCCATGTGTTGCTCCTTTTTGCGGGGGGAAGCCGCGTTTCAGTGGTCAGTGAACAGTGGTCAGTGCCGGTAAACCAGTGACTGATCACTGTCCACTGTTCACTGACCACTAGCTTTTAATGCGCCGCCCACTGAATCTTGGTCAAATCGATGCCGTCCTGCACCATCTCGTAAAGCGGTGACAGCTTGCGCAAATGCTTGACTACATCAATCACTTTGTCAGCGACGTAATCCACTTCATCCTGCGTGTTGAAGCGACCCAATCCAAAGCGGATCGAGCTATGAGCTACATCGTCGCCGAGGCCGAGAGCCTTTAGAACATACGAAGGTTCAAGCGTCGCCGAAGTGCAGGCCGAGCCACTGGAAACCGCAATGTCATTGATGCCCATCAGCAGCGACTCGCCCTCGACGTAAACAAAGCTCATATTCAAATTGCCGGGAAGACGATGCTCCCAAGAGCCATTGACGTGGACGTAATCGAGTGCGGCTTCGAGCTTGTCTTTGAGCCGGTCGCGCAGTGCCGATTCCCGCGCAGCTTCCGCAGTCATCTCCTGCTGCGCAATCTCGCAGGCCTTGCCCAGCCCAACGATGCCGGGAACGTTGAGCGTGCCGGAGCGCATCCCGCGCTCGTGGCCGCCGCCGTCAATCTGCGCGGCAATCTGCACACGCGGATTACGCCGCCGCACGTAGAGCGCGCCCACGCCCTTGGGTCCATATAGCTTGTGCCCGCTCAGCGAAAGCAAATCGATGTTATCGGCAATCACGTCGATGGGAACCTTGCCCACCGCCTGCACCGCGTCTGTGTGGAAGATCACGCCGCGCTCGTGGCAGAGCTTGCCAATCTCGGCGACGGGCTGCAAGACGCCAATTTCGTTATTCGCCGCCATGATCGAAACCAGAATCGTTTTGTCGTCTATCGCTCGCGCCAAGTCATCCAGGTCAATCAGCCCATCAGCCTTCACCGGCAGATACGTGACGCGATAGCCGTGCTTCTCCAGCCGCTTGCAGGTGTCCAGAATCGCCTTGTGCTCGGTCACCTGGGTGATGATGTGGTTGCCGCGCTCACGATATATCTCGGCGACGCCCTTGATGGCCAGGTTGTCGCTCTCCGTTGCGCCTGAAGTGAAGATAATCTCTTTGGCGGTAGCGCCGATCAGTCGCGCAATCTGCTCGCGCGCCAACTCGACTGCCTGCTCCGCCTCCCAGCCGAAGGAATGATTACGGCTGGCCGCGTTGCCGAATTTCGTGGTGAAGTACGGCATCATCGCCTCCAGCACGCGAGGATCAAGCGGCGTAGTGGCGTGGTTGTCCATATAAATCGGTAGACTTACGCCCGTGGGCACTTCAAATTGGCTGCCAACTGTGCTCATCTTTGTCTCCATCCTCATGCCTTTCGGCATATCATCCTACCTTTAATCTGTCATCCTGAGCGAAGCGCAGCGAAGTCGAAGGACCTGCGTTTTGCTCTTCCTGCATCTACTCTCACCAACTACCCGATTACAGCGTCAATGCAATCAACTCACTCGAAGCGCGCTCATGCGCCGTCGGCTGTTCGTGTTCCGCCAGATCCTGAATGCTGATGCTCTTCAGTACACCGGCAATCGTCTCATTCACCTGCGCCAGAGGTTCCTTGATGGTGCAGCTCGAACCCAACTCACAGCCGGTCTTGCCTTTGCTGCACGAAGTAATGAAAAACGGCCCGTCGATGGCCAGAATCACTTCATAGGCGGAGATCGAACGCGCTTCACGGGAGAGCGCATAGCCGCCGTTCATCCCGGCGGTCGAGCGCAGCAGCCCGGACTTGGTCAACTGCTGCAAGATCTTGGCCAGCAGTTGCGCCGGAATCCCATAAGCGTCGGCCACGTCCTTGGCACTCAGCGCAGGCCGCTCCGGGTGCTCGGCCAGAAACTTGAGCGCCATCAATCCGTAATCCGCTTTTTTGGTCAGCTTGAGCATTGAGTATCCGACTTCTTTGGCCCGTGTTTAGTATACGACCGTTTCTGTCCGGATTACAAGCCCTGCCCAAAAACTTTTGGCATTTGCCGGGAATCGCCCTCGATCCCGCAGAAGCCTGAGTGGGAAAAATCTACAGACGAACCAAAATATTCAATAGATTCCGGTAGGAAAAAGTTGGAATTATGGATACAATCTGCGGAAAGGGCATTTATTCCACTGAATCAACGAGCAATGGCCAACCTCTGCAAGCATCCGAAAGTACGCATCGTTTCCCGGCACGAAGACAGCGAGTTTGTCGAGTGCCTGGATTGTGGCGAAGTCTTTGACTCCGAAGAGTTTCGCGACATGGAGATCGAAGAGACCGTCGAATCAGAACCCAGCCTGGAAGACGCCTGAAGCTCACGCACTTCGCAGTTACTTGGCGCTGTGCCCGTTGCCGGGCTGAGCGCCGACGCGCCGCGCCGCAGTCCAGGCGTAGTGCAGCCCGGAGGCAACCGTCAGCGCCATGGTTGCATAAAGCGCCCAAGCCTCAAAGATCGCCACCCAGTGCAGTGTGACCATGCGTTGCAGCAGCATGGCTTGCAGCAGCACTGCGGCCACTGCCGAAACCTGCACCAGCGTGTTGGCCTTGCCCAGCAGGCTGGGAGCGAACTCCCGCCGCCCGGTGGCTGCATACAGAATCGCCGCCACCACCAGAATTCCCAAATCCCTGCCAAAGACCAGCACCGTCACAGTGACCGGAATCAGCGTCATGTGCATCAGCACCAGGAAGAGCGTACTCAGCAGCAGTTTGTCGGCCACCGGGTCCAGGTATTCGCCCAGCAGGCTACGCTGCTTCAGCAGGCGCGCCAGCAGGCCATCCAGCGCGTCGGTCAGTCCCGCAGCCACGAAAAGCCCAAAGCTCAGCGCATAATGCTGCTCCAAGATGGCGGCCACCAGGAACGGTGCCAGACAGATGCGCAACAACGTCAACAGGTTGGGAGCCGTGCGGTAGCGGTGAAATCGTATGCTGGCTGCGTCGTCCATGGCGAATTCAAGAATCTTGCAATCGATGGTACAGCATGGTGGGCACGATTGGCGTGCGCAATATAAAAATCAGTGTTGCGCGCGCTTTTCCTTTGCCGAATCAGCAGCGCTTGTTCAGTACCTCCAGCTCACACGCTGAGAGAATACTCATCGTAGTTGTAAACTTGCAGCCAGTGCGGGCGTCTACCTGAGTGATGGCAGCCAGCACATTGGAAGCGATGACTATGGCAACGGCACATGAGATCGCCGCCGAGGATTTTTCGGCTGTCGTCACGAAGCACCGTCCGCAAGTCTTCCGGTTTCTGCTCTCGTCGACGCGCGACGTGGATCTGGCCGAGACGCTGACCCAGGAGTGTTTCCTGAAGGCGCATCGGAACTGGGCGAGCTTTCGCGGCGAATCGAGCGCCATGACCTGGCTGATGCGCATTGCCATCAACCTGCAAAAGGACCACTGGCGCAACCGGCGGATGCAGTTCTGGCGGAAGACGCAAGTGAATTCGGTGGAGTTGGACGAGGCCAGTGAGTGGCTGCCCAGCGGTGAGAGATCGGCGGAGCAGAAACTGCTGGCGCGTGAGCGTGTGGCGCAAGTCGGCAAGGCAGTCGAGAAGCTGAGTGAGCGGCAGAGAACGGTCTTTCTGCTGCGTTACGTGGAAGAGCGGGATTTGAATGAGATTGCGCAGGCCACGGGGTTGAATGAGGGCACGATCAAGGCGCACCTTTCGCGGGCGTTGGCAAAAGTGCGCGCGGAATTGGGAGGTAAGCGATGAGCTTGGAAGAGAAAACCGACAGAGTAAGCGAGATGCGCGGACTGAACACGATAGAGGACGAGCTGACTCCTGAGTTGGATCTGGCGCTGCGGGAGTTTCGCTTGAGTGTTCATGCCTGGAGCGAAGCGGTGATGAATCGTCCGCGGCTTGCCCTTGTGGATGCTCCCCGGAGGCAGGTTTGGCGGCTGGCGGCTGGATGGGCGCTTAGTTGCGTTCTGATCGCCGGCGGCATCTCCGCTGGAGTTTTTGTGCACCGCAAGCAACCGGTGAATGTAGCCCAGGTGCGCCCGCCCGAGCAACAACGTTTGGCCGCCGCGCCAGACTCGAAGCCGGACACTAGGCCGGAGACGATACAGAACATACAGCAGGCGCGGCACGAGGATGAGGATTTGCTGGCCAAGGTGGACAGCGATGTATCGCGGGCCGTTCCCAGCGCCATGGAGCCGCTGGCTCAACTGATGGCCGGAGATGAGAGTAAGTAATTTCACAAGATAACTCCTCGCTGGATCGAGGAGTTATCTGGATCGAGGAGAAGAAGATGAAGAGTTTTGGAGTCATTGGATTGGCAATTGCGGCAGTTTTGCTGGCTGGAACTGCGTTGGCGCAAGGGCCAGGTGGTGAGGTAGGTCCTGGACCTGGATTTGGAGAACATCGACCTCCGATGGAGAAGGCCTTTGGATCCCACGACGGGCAAGGGCACTGGTGGAACAACCCCAAGGCCATTGAACATTTGAAGTTGACCGATGAGCAGCGGAAGACCTTTGACGGCATCCTGCTGGCGCACCGTGAGAAGCTGATCGATCTGCACGCCAACGTGGAGAAGGCGGAGTTGGAGATGGAGCCGCTGATGCGCGACGATCAGCCCAACGAGGCCAAAATTCTGGCGCAGATTGATAAAGTTGCGCAGGCGCGGGCCGAACTGGAAAAGGCCAATGCGCGCTTCCTGCTGGCCATTCGCGCCAAGCTGACGCCGGAGCAGTGGAAGCTGGTGCAGGAGTTCCGCGCCAGCCACGAAGGGCAGGGCAGGGATAAAGAAGGTCGCGGCCAGGGGCCAGGCGGTCCAGGAGGAAACAGGCCGGAAGGCTTGAAGCATAACGGCCCAGGTCAGGATGGACAATATCCCAAGATTCCTCCTCCTCCGGCTTCGCAAGGTGACGGACCGCAAGCCGCCCCCGAAGCGCCTCCAGCAGCCCCCGCGACGCCGGGAACAGGAGCCGAGCAGTAATCGAACGGGTTAAAAATCCGGAACAGAGACGGATGCAGTGAAGACGAATGGCGGCAGGAGATAACCCTCTTGCCGCCATTTCTTATGGAGCAAAACCAAGGGGAGACAGTGTCTTCCGAGCGCAAAAAAGTAACCGGAATGGCGGATAAGAGCTTGAAATGGCATGGTTTTTGTCCAGAACCTGGACAGTAGACTGAAGCGCAACGAGGCAGTCGGTGATCCGTAACAAGACAGAATATGAATCGCTTTGGGACATCGGATGCATCGAAGCTGGACAGTTTGATTCGATGCGCGACAGAGTGTTTTGAAGCCGTCCACAAAAAATGACTAAAGTTATTTTGGGTCGGTCCGATGAAAGGGGTGGATGCAAGAACGCTCCCCGGAAGTTGCAAAAGCCTCGACAGACAGAAAGACGGACAGGCGGGCAGGGCGCGAATCAAAGCCTCCAAAAGGAGTCCCTCCATGGCCCTCGGTGTATTGAACAATCTGTCAGCCATCTACGCAGAGAACAACCTGAACAACACCAGTGCAAGCCTGCAAACAGTGCTGGAGCAGTTGTCCTCGGGTTCCAGAATCAACTCCGGTGCGGACGACTCCGCCGGTCTCTCCCTGGTCAATGGCTTGGAGGCCAATCAGACGGCCTTGACCCAATCGAGGACCAATGCGACGGAAGGTGTGGGCCTTCTTCAGGTGGCCGACGGCGCTCTTTCGCAGGTGACCAGCCTGCTGGATCGCGCCATTACTCTGGCCACCGAGGCCTCCAACGGCACCCTCAACTCTACGCAAGAGGGCGCGGCCAACCAGGAATACCAGTCCATCCTTTCGGAAATCAATAACATTGGCCAGACCACCACCTATAACCAGAAGCAGGTCTTCGATGGCACGAATGTGGCGATCTATACGGGCGATTCCTCGGCTGCGGGTTCTTCGATCGACGATCTGTATATCCGCACCCTGTCGGAGTCTAGCGTGGGCGATTCCGGCGGCAAGATGGCTTACAGCAGCGGCTCGAACACCGTCTTCATGAATCTGTCGACCAGCACCAAGAATGCTCAGGCCACCGACACTTTGAATGTCAACGGCAGCACCTCGATCGACATCAACTATCTGGTAAAAGGCGCCAACGGGGCTGAAACCACCGCGACTACATCGATCACCGTCGGCGCTGGCACCAGCTTCGCTAATACCGCCAATGGATTGATCAGCGCCATCAACAGCGCGGGACTCGGTATGAGCGCCAGCTTCACCACGGAGGCGGATGCCGGTCTGGCCGATGGCGGAACGCAAACCGGCATCCAGATCACCGGCGGCCTACTCTCTGTCGGCGTTGATCCCAATAAGGCAACCACGAGTGGAACCCTGAATCTGGGTGGAATGTCTGCAAGCGCGCTTCTGTCCATGGGCCAGACCGTCGTCATTCAGTCTGGAACCACTCCCGCCGTCTCCGTCGTGATCTCCTCCACCATTGCCACGCTCTCTCAATTGGCCGCCGCCATCAACACCCAGGAGGCGGCGCAGAGTGTGACCCTCAATGACTCCTCGAATCAGGTTACGGCCAGCATCATCAATAACGGCGACGGAACCGAGAGCCTTTCTCTGGCCGATGCGTACTCCACCGGCGGCGCGCTTTCGGTTACCACCAAGCAGGGCAGCGTCATTCCAGGAATCACCGCTTCCGATGTTGTCTCTGCGGATAACCCTGTCAACTTGAACTTCTCCGCTCTTCCCGGCAATACCGGCACACTCGGCAGCGACGCCACCGCGACCGTGGGCATCTCTGGCGTGACCAACAGTGCCAGCGCCCCGCTCAGCGGAAACATCATCCTCTCCAACGGCGGCGGCAACGTGACCATCTCGATGAACAACGCGACTGCCTCTGCCGACGCCACGCACATCAATCTGAGCACCGCCAATAGCACGCTGACCGGTCTGGCAGCAGCCATCAACGGTACCTCCGGCATTGCTAATTCGGCCACCGCCGTCGCGGCTCTGGGCATGACAGCCGTCACCGGCTCCACCGGGCTGGTGCTCACTTCAGTGGCCACCGGAACCACCATTACCGGAACCCCCAACTTGACCGCAACTCCCGCGCTCGGCCTCTCCAACGTCGTAAATGGAAGCAACGCCTTCGTGGGCACGGTTGGAACCACTGTGCTGGCCATGTCCGGCGGCCCAGGCTTGACCGGCACAGACGCGCTCACGGCTGGCACCAGCATCGTCGTTACCAACAGCAGCACGGACGCTCCCGGAACATCGATCACTTTTGTCGTAGGCGGAAACATCGCCAACGATAACGACCCCACGCACAATAATGAGTACTTCACCGGCGCAGCGGCCGAGACCGTCAATGGCTTGGTGAATCTCATGAACACGCCAACCACAGGAGGCACTGCGGCCGGACTCTCCAGCGCGGTACTGAGCAGCCCCACGGACGGAAATATCCTGCTAACCGCCAATACCGTTGGAACCACTATAACGGCAACCAGCAATGTGGTTGACCCTCAGGCGATGGCTAACGGCGCGGTTGTGCTCGGCCAAGTGTTGGCTTTGCCTGGAACAACCAGTCAGAACGCCAGCTTCACGATGGGTTCTCTGGTGACGCAAGACGCCAACCACGACCCGGTCACTACAGCCGGAGATTCGCTCACTGGCAGTATTGTGCTCTCCAACGGAAATCCAGGAGCTGGCATCACCTTCCAGATGAGCAACAATGCAACTCAGTCGGTCACGGGCAACACCATAACATTGAGCCAGACGCAGAGCAACCTCACAGGCCTGCTCAATGTCATCAACAATACCGGCGGAACGGCGGATATTGCCGCCGCCGCCACGCTGGTCGGAACTCTGGGAATCACCGCCGCCATAACGCCCACGGCTCACGGTGCGCTGGATGACGTGGGACTCACCTTCTCGACCGCCACAACCGGAACCAAAATTGGCGTCAACACAACCGGCCTGTTCGATAGCTCAACAATGGATGTTACGACTCCCGTGGCTGGTGGCCCTGGGCAAAAGGCCTCGGCTACGGTGGCTTTGGCGGATGTCGGATCAATTGTCGGCCTGGGCGGCTCCTACTCCGGCAACATTGTTATCTCCAATAACAATGCCGGCACGGTCGTCACGGACACCTTCGTGATGGGTTCGGTCGCCACGAACACGATCGGAGCCGCAGGCGGCGGAGTCGACAACAATACCATCAACATTGCCTCCAATAGCCTCTCCGACCTGATCGCGGCAATCAATAAGGAAGGCGGCACCGCCGGTGCGACATTAGGAGCCGATAGTCTTGCACTCACAGCCTCCAATGTCACATCCACCGGCGGAATCTTCATTCAGGGGACAGTAACGGGTGCCACCGGACTGACCATTGACCCCAGCCACTTGACGGCCACCATGGCTGAGACGGCAACTCAAGGGACACAGGGCCAGACAATAGTTACCAATGAGGTCGGAGCCTCCGTTGTGATTGGCTCCGGAACCAGCAACCTGGCCGGCGATGTAGTCAGCGGCAAGGTGGTCATCACCAACAGCGGCGGCACAAATGTTGCCACAACCTTCACCATGGGTGCAGCGGCCAATAATCCCGCAAACCCACTTGGGACCAACCTGGGAACAGCCAATGTCACGGTGAACGGCGATACGATGCAAGACCTGGTGAACGCCATCAATGCCGACTCCACCGGCTCCTATGCGGGTACGGCTGGCGTCGATCTCATCGCCGCACCGGGCAGCAACGGACTGACCTTGACGGCAAAAGACACTGTGGGCGCTCTCTCCGTTCTCACCCTCGGCGGCACCACCGCTCTGACGGATCAATACGGTATGTCTGAATTGACACCCAACGCCGGACAGGCCGCAACGGGCAATACTTATGCCTCCGCGATTCTCGGCACCTCCGGGAGCATCGGCTTAACCGATCAGCTCTCCGGCGGCATTACCCTCACCAACGGCGGCGCAGCCTACACATTCACAATGGCTGCTTCCAACACCGGTTCCTTGGGCAACAACATCTACACCAACGGCTATACGCTTGCCAGTCTGGCCACGGCCATTTCAACCAGCGGAATGGGACTGACCGCCAATGTCGTAAACGGCACTCTGCAACTCTCTTCGAGTACCCCTGGAACCAGCATCGGGATGACCGGAGGATTGCTGAAGGATACAGTTGGTGAGTCGTTGACAGCCGGTTCACCTGATCCAGGCGTCCTCCATCAGTATTCAACCGCCACCGTGAATCTGGCTGGAGGGTTGTCCACCGCGCAGCCTGGCGACGTGCTCACCGGCAGCATCACACTGACCGGAACCAGCGGAACGAAGGTCTTCACGATGGGCGGAAGCTCCAGCGCGGGAACCATCGCCGTGGGCAGCACCACCAGCACCGAAACGCTGCAAAATCTCGCTTACGCCATCACCAACAGCGGAATCGGCATCTCTGCCTCGGTTGGCGCAGACGGTCTCTCACTGACCATGGGTTCCTATGGCAGCACGGCCATCGTTGGGAGCAGTTCGCTCAGCGACACCATGGGCTACGGTGCCTCGTATGCTTCATTGGGTTCCTTCAGCAATGAATCGGATACGCTTTCATCCGGCAAGATCAGCTTTAGCGTTGGGGGGGCCGCGCAATCGGTTACGGTCACCAATGGAGAGACGGTTTCCGCGCTGATCGCTGACATTCAAGCCAAATCCGCTAGCCTCGGCGTCACCGCCAGTTGGGCTCCCACCGGAAACAGCAGCTTCGGAGACGTCGTGCTGACTGCGAATAGCTACGGCACAACCGGAAACATCACTGCGGCTTCCTCGAATGTCGCCGACACCACAACCGGCGTGGCGCTGACTTACTCTGAGGCTGGGGCCTACAACACCGGAATCAGCAACTCGACCAACATCAAGACAGCGCTTTATGACTCATCCAGCGGACAGCAGAATCCTACCGGCGGCACTACCACCGAGTTTGAATCGAATTCCACCCAGTCCAGCGGGGCAGCGACGATTAGTTACTCCGACGGTGCCGGCGAGGCGCTGAATGGAACCGATCTCATCAACCAGACTGACGCGGAAGCCGCGCTCACGGATCTGAACATAGCGATTACCGACGTCGCCGCGCAGGATGGTTACATCGGCGCTCAGATCAACACGCTGAACTCGATCAGCCAAGTGATGGCCACGCAGCAGGAGAATGTGACCTCGGCACAAAACGCCATCCAGGCCACCGACTATGCCTCGGCGACTGCCAATATGTCCAAGTACGAAATCCTCAGTCAAACCGGCATCGCCGCATTAGCGCAAGCTAACAGTGTGCAGCAGGAAGTGACCAAGCTCTTGCAGTAAAATCAAGTTAGCAGCACCGCAAGATTGCAGTACTTTCAAGACAACCCAGGGACGGGCGGCGGCAGGGTTCAAACCTTGCCGCCCATTTTTTGATCTCAATATAATGCACTTTGAAAAGTTGTCATCTTGATTGAAGCATTTCAAAAAGCGGTCATCCTAAGCGAAGTTTGCCACGATGAACTCTCAGCGTGGTATGCCACAAAGATTGGGTGCCCCATCCTTGGCACGTTCTTGTTTTTGTGCCAAGGGTGGGATGCCACGAACCTCAACTAGGTCTTAGACCGCATGAAAATGATTCATTTGGAAATGTAGCGCTGGCCTCCCGGCCGGCTGTAACGTGGGCCTCCCGGCCCACGTCTACTCGTTTGATAGAACATCTTCACCCGGTTACGGACCTAGCCTTGTTCATGAGGAGCGGAGTGCGGCTGTATTTCGAAAAGAATTAGGAACTGCAACACCTCTTCAGCGCGTGGACGAAGCCTGCAAAAGTTGCGAGGCCAGCGAACAAAGCCCCTGCCGAAAAACCTCGCGAGCCGCTTCCGGAGTCCATTCAAAGGCTTCCGGTCCGCCATGCGTCTTCAGCAGCGTCGCCGTCTCCGCGGCGTTGAAGCCGGCCACCGCGCGCAGCACAAAGACCACCCGAATCCACACGGGCAAGCTCTCCAGCCACTCCCGCACCCGGTCGCGCTCCGGCCCGGAGATCATACCTTCCAACTCTTCATTGGAGATTCCCGCCGCAGCCAAATCATCTTCTTCAATGCAGACCGAGGCCGTTGTCAGCCCCGCCGGTGTAGCCAGACTCTCCGGATCGCGCCGGGCCAGCAACTCCAGAGCCGCCGCGCAGAGTCCCCTCCGGCTGCTCTCGCGCGCAATCTCCGGATTCTGGCAGACCGAAACCTCCGCATTGGCCACAGCCTCCTCCACCAGCCGCACGCTCTCCTCGCCCTCGCCCACCAGCATCGAGGCCAAACTGTAAAGCCCAGCGGCGATCATCTCGAATATCTCCTCCAGACCATCGGCTAGATCCGGGATCGGCGGCTGCGGAATCAGGTTGAAAAGCGTAGTCTTCGACTCCTGAGGCATGGGAAAAGCTCCTTCCGAGCAAGCGCCGCGCGTCGAAGAACGGAATTGTTCCGGAATCGGGCAAGCTCACTCACTCTCTATCCTCAACCCGCCGAGCCAATTAGGTCAATCATTGTCTAAAATGCCCCCGGGCAAACGCATCTTCTTCCATCGCAAGTGCAGATCATTCCAACAACATGACGCAAAATTCAATCTGATAAAGAAGATGCTCAACCACCCGCCCAACGCAGTGCATCCCCAAGTCATTCCGCGTACCCCAACTCTTTGTCCCCCCCCACCGGCTTTCGCCGAATCACAAGGGATGAAATCTCTGATTGCCAATGCATCCGCTAACTTGCGATGTCTGCGAAGCGGAGGCTAACCCGCGAAACCTATTTCCACATTCCTCGCAGCGTCTACCCGTGAGTCGTTCCACTCCCGGCATAATCCGGACCTAGTACTACAGTTGTAGATCTCCGATCACGGAGGGAGCAGGGGCCTTCAGGCCCCTGAAATGAGGCAAGTTTACCTGGCCTTTAGGCCTGGGCCTATGCTTTTTTCCTCGTATTCGAAGCAAGTACAACTGTAGTACTAGAACTCCCAATGAAAGCGCGTGCCAAAGACCGAGACCGGGCCGCGATCACGGTTAAACGCCGGATTGGCAACAAACTGGTAATCCAAACTCCAGTGAATCCGCTGGGGAAATATGTGATCGTAGTACGTCTCCAAAGCAAATTCACGGCCATAATTCAGTTTGCCATCGCCGTCCAAAATGCCCGTGCCGCCGGCGTCTAAATATTGCTGATTCACCTTGGTAATTCCGCTCATCACGCCGGCCAGGCCAACCACATCGCCGGAGCGTCGCCACGCATCTCCCTTGACGCTAACGCCCAGCGATCCGGAATGATCCGTGTCGGTATACATCCATGCTTCGTTATGGCCGTCATTCCATCCTACGCGTGAAAAGACGCCAACGTTCTTCGTGATCTCCTGCTCCGCGTTCAGGCCGAAGCCATACGAACGGCGGTTGGCCGCAGTCTTGGAGATATCCGCTCCCGGAACCAAGAGAGCGGCCTTGTAGCTGCCAAACTCTCCTTGATTGAGATATGCCAGCGGTCGAACAACTCCCGGATGCCCGCCAATGCTGTACCGCCGCTCACCTTCCGCCACCATCTCCCAGTCATGGAAGAATCGGTTGTCGCCCGCAGAGCTTTCCCCCGGCCACATCAGGAACTGGTCCTCGGCTGTAAAGCCATTCTGCTGCTTCGACAACTGGAAAAACCCAGAACGCAGCGCCCACTTCGGCCTCTGCAATTCGGTCGAGATGCCGGTTGTGTAACCCAACGCGTCGGCGGGATAATCCCAAGTGGCGTTGGCGACGAAGGCCCAGTTCATGAACTCCGTGCGCGGGTCATTGGCGTAGGCGTTGCTGTCGAAGACATCCTTCACGCTGTAGCGGCCGACGGTGAACGTGAGCCGCGAAGCCTGCTGCTCTCCAGCAAGCGTAAGCTGGTCGGATGCCACGGCCTCATTCTCGCCGCCTAGTCCAATGGTCTGCCGAATGAAAAAGCGCGCAATGGCAGAGTGGGGATAGCGCACTCCCACCTTGTACGCTTCCCCGTTGGTAAAGTCGTCGATGCCGAGCGTCTGATCCAGGCCGAAGCCTTGCCACGTCAATACGTCGGCGTGGAACTCCGCGCCGCGCCACAACCTGTACCCGCCGAAAAAATCCAGAGACACGGTCTCTCGCGCCTGCCCAGCGGTGGGCAGACTGTTTGCGCCCGAGTATTTGGCGCTAAATGAGGGGTATCCCTGGCCGATGATGGTGCTCTGCGTATGCCAGTTCCATCTCTGCGCGTGATCGCTGGAAGCGGCGGGAGCGGACGCTGCATCGGCGCTTGCCTCCGGCTTCGGCCCAGGTTCTTGCGCGGCTGCGCTTCCTGCCGCCAAGGCCAGCCCAACCACCAGGAGACCGGCTGCGCGCAAACAGCGGAGAGAATTGAGGCCGAAGAACCGAAGCATGACAGAACCTTTCTGGCTAGTACGATGATCGCATGAATTGGAAATAGCCAGATCGTTGCGCCGGCGTCATCGCCCGCGCCTGTCCGGTAATAGATGCAAAATCACTCAGTCTAACCACTAGATGCTTGGATTAGATGCATAGATGCAGCGCGCGGGGAGCAGGGAATAGAATGAAGACGCAAGCAAGCCCTCATAGTTTTAATACCATACCGGGGGTGGGTATATCAAGCAGGGGAATCCTACGATGACCGGGCATGAACGGGAAAAAGTCAAACTGTTGCAGCGGCTGAGAAAACTGCGCGGCCAACTGGATGCGGTCGAGCGTTCGCTTACAGCCGACGAGGATTGCGGCGGACAGTTGATGCTGCTGGCTGCCGTGCGTGGCGGCGTCAACGGACTGATGGGAGAGGTTCTGGAGACGCACATTCGTTTTCATCTGGTGGATGGAGCCAAGGAGCAGATCGCCCCCGATCTGGCAGAAGACCTGATTGATCTGGTGCGCGCCTATCTGAAATAAACAAGCTTGAATTGAATCACATAGGTGCCAATAGTTAAAGTGCAGATCGAGCGTCTGTGGCATCTTTGCTTCAAATGATAATTTGCGTCAGGCGCTTCCATTGTTAAAGTTTAGTTGAATCATTGTTTGCTCCCGGCAGTTTGCCCAGAGCATAGGCTTATCCTCCCAATTTTTCTCCCACGAAGGTATCTATTGACGAATTGATTCCAATGAATCAAACTGACGAAGATTTCCTTTGCAGCGATAACTGGCTCTGAATGCACCGATAGCCTGGCCAAAGTGATCTTGGAATAGAGGTTCTGAACCCTTGCCGGACGCACAGTTTGCTCCTCAAAACTCGCCAGACTCGCCCGATGCGCGGTCCCGCAGCTCCCGTTCCTTGCGTGAACTTTGGCTGGTGCTGCTGCGCCGCCGGTGTCTGATTGGCTCGATGGTGGGCGGATTGCTGCTGGCTTGCCTGCTCTATTGCCTTGTTGCTCCCAATCAGTACGAAGCCAGCGCCCGCGTGGCCTTGCGCACCTCGCCCTCTTCCACGCTCAGCCTGGAGGCAGCCGAGCCGATGATGGCCGCTTCAATCCTCTCCGCGCCGCTCCAGCAGGAGACGCTGGCCAACGTCTTGCGCAGTGACCAACTCGCCTGGAAGGTGATCGCCGCCCTCAAGCTCTATCAAGCGCCGGGATTCAGCGGCAGGTTCGTCGGCAAATTTCCCGATTTCCACGCGGAATCGCCTTCGCCTGAAGCCCAGGCCTGGCTGCTAGAGCGCTTTCAGAAGCGGCTGCGCGTGGAGACTCTGCCGCGCACACTGCTCATTCAGATTCGCTTCCGTTCACGCGACGCGGCCTTGTCTGCCAACGTGGTGAACACGCTGATCGCAGCCTACGGCCAGCAAGACACCGATGCGAGGATGCAGGCCACCTTGCGGGCCTCCGATTGGCTTCAAGGCCAGCTCAAGGAGTTGAAGGCCCGTCTGGAGCAGGACGATCAGCGCCTCGCCGCCTTTCAGCAAGCGCACGGCCTGCTCACTACACCAGAGACGATGGTCGGCGGCAAGCAGGGCGAAGCAGACCATACTTCTTCCCTCGTAGAGCTGGACGACCTGAATCACCAGTTGGTTGATATTTCCACAGACCGCATCCTGCGTGAGGCCGAGTATCGCGCCGCGCAGCACGGCGATCCGGAGCTGATCTTCGCCGCCGACCCGCACCTGCAAGCCGAAAGCGGCAACTTCGCCACCGCGCAGCTCCAGCAGATTCGCACCCGCCGCAGCGAGTTGGAAGAAGAACAGGCCCAGCTTGGCATCGAACACGGCCCCAACTTTCCCCGCATCGTCGAGATTCGCCAGCAGTTGAAGGAGCTGGACCGGCAGAAGCAGCTCGAAGACGCCAAGCTGCTTGACCGCTTCCGCGCCGCTTGGCAAACGGCCGTTGACCGTGAGCAACTGGCGCGCAAGAATCTTGAAGCGCTTACCAGCGCAGGCATGAAGATAAATGAAGCGGCCACCCAGGCGGCCACGATGCGCGAAGAGGCCGAAGCCAGCCATGAGCTGTATGTGCGGGTGCAGGAGAAGGCACAGGAGGCAGGCTTTGCTGCTGGCATTCAGGCTTCCAATATTTACGTGGTGGACCCGGCGCGTCAGCCGGTCAAGCCCGTAGCGCCCAATCTGCCGCTCTATATGGCGATTACACTTTTTGTAGGCCTCTGGTTGGCGGTAGGAGTCACATTGATGCTGGAATCCATCCGTCCTCGAACCATGATAATTTTGCTGGCGGCGCTCCTGGCCGGAGCTGCGGCCCAGGCGCAGACGCCCACGCCCAAAACTTCAGGCCTTCCAGGCGGAGTCCTCCGGCCTCTCAATTCGCCGGATGCGCGCAAGCTGCCCGACTCCAAGGACTCTCCCGCCGTCTGGGATAACCCCGGCTCAATCTCCGGCCAGAGCGGCTTGCAGCAGTCGGCCTCGGCGCAGTTGGCCTCACCCATGCCCGCGCCCATCGCTCCGGGAGATTTTCTCGATGTTAGCGAGGTTCACACACCGGAGTTCCATTCCACTGTCCGTGTCACTCCCGCAGGAACGGTGACGCTGCCCCTGGCCGGTGAAGTGCATCTGAACGGTTTGGATGAGCAAGCCGCCGCGCGCGCCATTGAAGCCGCTTTGGTGGCCCGCGGAATGCTGCTCCATCCCCAGGTGACGGTGCTGGTCACCTCCTACATCGGGCAGGACGTGAGCGTGCTGGGCGAGGTGGCCCACCCCGGCGTCTATCCTTTCACGCAGCATCACCGGCTGCTCGATCTGATCTCGGCTGCCTCGGGCCTGTCTCCCAATGCCGGTCGCCTGGTTAACATCTTTCATCGTGACGATATGCAGACGCCGCATCCGGTGGTGCTGGACCCCAGCGGAACTGATACCGAGGGCGATCATAATCCGGAGCTTGCCCCAGGCGACACGGTTCAGGTCAGCCGCGCCGGGCTGGTTTACGTCGTTGGAGACGTCGTTCGCCCTGGCGGATTCCCGGTCGATCCCGCCCAGGCGCTCACCGTCGTACAGGCGCTCACGCTGGCCTGGGGTCCGCTGCAGAACGCCGCCAATGGCAAGGCCTTGCTCATCCGCGAACAAAAGAGCGGTCGCACGATCACCACGCTCAACCTCAAACGCATGATTCACGGCCAGGACCCCGACCAGCCGGTGCATGACCGCGATATCCTCTACGTCCCTCACTCGACAGCCAAGGAGCTGTGGAACAAGACGCTGGAGTCGGCGATTCAATCGGCGGTCGGCGTCAGCATCTATGCCGGGTTGGTATATTCTCAGTGGCATACGAACAAGACCACTTCAACCTCCGTCGCCAACTCGTCCGTCAACAACACAGGGGCCAGCACAGGAACCAGTTCAGGCACCAGCTCTGGAACCAGCACAGGAACGACGACCACGACAACGACCACCACCAATTAGGCCGTTGGACTGAACGGCTGCATTCGGTGCAGTCGAGACGCTTGTGCAAAGGTCTTCGTCAATGCACAAGGATGAAATCTTCGATGGGCAATGCCGCCGCCAACTCGCGAACTTGCCATCTCCGCGAAGCGGACGCTAACTCGCTGAATTGACTTCCACATTTTTTGCCGCGTGTTCCCATCAATCGTTCAAATTTCTGTGAACGAAATCACCCGCGATTGCAGAAAATTATCGTTACGAAGCGCACAATAGGCAGAGGTTGGAGTGGAGAATGACGAAAATCAATCGCATACCGGATGCCTTCGGAAGTCAGAGAATCCTCCCCCCCCCCTCCCCCATATGCGCTAAGATAAAGGTTGACGATTTTTCGAAGTTGATCTAGTCTTTTCACATGGCTGAGCTTGAGAACTGGCAAGTCCTTCGTACTCTGTTTCCTCCTGGCTGGGAAGAGTT
>Ga0255351_1000008_pt1 | contig 108743 bp, 86 predicted proteins | sample HBST25r2metaG_FD_186024 | JGI IMG/M metagenome (GOLD analysis project Ga0255351, IMG submission 186024) | Peat soil microbial communities from Stordalen Mire, Sweden - H.B.S.T-25.r2 | ecosystem: Environmental > Terrestrial > Soil > Wetlands > Peat | place: Sweden: Norrbotten County, Stordalen... | reverse complement strand
ACTGGAATGAGCATCCGCGCAAGTCACCGGCCGAGATCACCGAGACCATCCTCAATCAGTTGGAGCAGATGAAGACCAAGCCGCAATTCTGCGGTTCCATCATCCTGCTCCATGACGGCGGCGGCGACCGCTCAGCCACTGTTGCCGCGCTTCCCGTCCTTATCGACGCCCTGCGCGCCCACGGCTACACCATCGTTCCCGTCTCCGCGCTGATGGGCAAGACCACCGCCGAGGTGATGCCCAAGCTCACCTTCCGCCAGTACCTGCGCGCCCTGCCGGATTCGATTGCATTTTCAAGTATGGCTGTCATTGGCGAGTTCATCGTTTTTGTCTTTTTTGTCGGCGACGTTTTGATGAGCGCGCGCCTGATACTCATTGGCATTTTTGCCGTCATCGACCGCCTGCGCCGCCCCCATGCCGTGGCCTCGCCCGGATTCAATCCCCGCGTCGCCGTCCTCATTCCTGCCTACAACGAGGAAAAGGTCATCGTCCGCACCATCCGCTCGGTGCTGAACTCCGACTACGCTAATCTGCGCGTCATCGTTATCGACGACGGCTCAAGCGATCGCACTATCGAGGTTGCCCAGCAGGCCTACGCCGCTCAGATCGCCACCGGGCACGTTCAGATTCTCACCAAACCCAACGGTGGTAAGGCCGCCGCGCTGAATTATGCCCTCGACCGCCTGACCGAAGAGTTTTATGTGGGCATCGACGCAGATACAGTCATTGCCGCAGACGCCATCAGCAAGCTCATCCCCCACTTCGAGGATCCGCTGGTCGGCGCCGTTGCGGGCAACGCCAAGGTCGGCAATCGCGTCAATCTATGGACACGCTGGCAGGCTCTGGAATACATCACGAGCCAGAACTTTGAGCGCCGGGCTCTTGATTTGTTTAACGTCGTCGTCGTCGTTCCCGGAGCCATCGGCGCTTGGCGCACTGGACCCGTCAAGGCCGTCGGCGGCTATCCCATCAACACCGTCGCCGAAGACGCCGACCTCACCATGGCTCTGCTGGAGCAGCAGTTGAAGGTGGTCTACGAGGATCGCGCCCTGGCCTTCACCGAGGCTCCGATCGACGCCAAGGGCCTGATGCGCCAGCGCTTCCGCTGGTCTTTCGGAATCTTACAAGCCGTCTGGAAGCATCGCATGGCCTTTGTTCGCAACAAGGCCATGGGACTCTTCGCCCTACCCAACATCCTTATCTTCCAGATGCTACTGCCTCTGGTCTCGCCCTTCATTGACCTGATGTTTGTTTGGGGCGTCATCAATCACTTCATCGACCGGCACTTCCACCCGGAATCCGCCTCCAACGCCGACCTCAATAAACTGCTGCTCTTCTTTGTGGGCTTCCTGGTCATCGACTTCGTCACTTCATCGATTGCCTTTTCGCTTGAACGCAAACATCCCGCCAACAAAGGTGATGGCTGGCTCCTCTTCCACATCTGGCTACAGCGCTTCGCCTATCGCCAGGTTTTTTCCATCGTCCTCTTCAAGACGGTCAAGCGTGCCATTGACGGCAAGCCATTCAACTGGGACAAGCTGGAGCGCACGGCCAAGATGAGCAAGTCTACGGATGCGCTGACCGAAACGCCGTAATTTTATGGAAGATTTTCACGCTTTGCGCAGAAGATAGGAGCGGATATATGACCTTGCGCATACCGCTGTCAGCGCCAGATATTCAGCAGGGTGAGATCGACGCCGTCACTGCGGTTCTGCGCACGCCGCAACTGAGCCTTGGCCCGGAGCTCAAGGCCTTTGAGACTGCGCTGGCGGCCTATCATTCCGTGCCCGTCGCTCTTGCCGTCAGCTCCGGCACCGCAGGGCTGCATCTGGCTCTGCTGTCGTTGGGCATCGGCGCGGGCGACGAGGTGATTCTGCCCTCCTTCGCCTTTGTCGCCGTGGCCAACGCGGTTCTTCAGCTCGGCGCAACGCCGGTCTTTGCAGAGATTGATCCGGTCACACTGAACCTGGACCCAAGCGCCGTCGAGCGGGCTGTTACGCCCAGCACACGCGCGCTTCTCATCGTCCACACCTTCGGCGTTCCGGCGCAAATGGATGCGCTCATGGAGATCGCTCGCCGCCATCGTCTGGCGGTGATTGAGGATGCCTGCGAGGCCATCGGCGCGGAGTTTCAAGGGCAACGCGCAGGCAGCTTCGGCGATCTGGCCGTACTCGGCTTCTATCCCAACAAGCAGATGACCACGGGCGAAGGCGGCGCTGTTCTGGCGCGCGATTCCGTTCACATGACGCGGCTGCGCAGTCTACGCAATCAAGGGCGAGCGGCGAGCGGTGAATGGCTTGACCTGGTCGAGACCGGCTACAACTACCGGCTTTCCGAGTTGGCCTGCGCTCTGGGCCGCGTGCAGTTGAGCCGCTTGGATGAGATGCTCGCGCTGCGCCGCGCTGCCGCCGAGCGCTACGACGCACTGCTCAAGGAGATTCCCGCATTGGAGCTGCCTCCGCTGGCGCTTCCTGGCCGCACAATCAGCTGGTTCGTTTACGTTGTGCGCTTGCCGGAAGCGGTTGACCGCGACAAGGTGCAGGCGGCTCTCGCGCGGTGCGAAATCGCCAGCGGACGCTACTTTGCGCCGATTCACCTGCAACCAGCATGGCGCGCGCGTTCCGGCGGATGCGCGGCTTTGCTGCCGATTACGGAGTCGATTGCCAATCGGACGCTTGCTCTGCCCTTCTTCAACCACATTTCGCTCGGCCAGCAGGAGGAGGTTGCCGCCGCGCTTGGGGCGGCGATTCGCGCACAGACTTGAGCCAGGAAGATCCGCGTACGAAAGATGGCCAAAAATGGATTTCATGAGGACAGATGTTACTATTTCGCAACTATGTACCTGTTGGGTAACAACAAGCAGCGGAATCAGCAGATCAAATGGGGTATTTGGACTTATATCATCCAATCTGATTAAGATTACAGAAGGCTGTAATCATTTCTATAGCATTTGCATGGCGAATTGGAAATAACGCGAAGAATAACAAAAAACAACCATATATTTCTGATTATCAATATGTTACAGAGATAAAATGTCCTGGATATCCGTAGATACTATTGCATCTTCCACATCTGCCAACCGGAAGATACCATGCTCACAAACTATCGTAATTCTGCGACGCGCTATTGACATGGTTTTTTTCAAGGACGATACAGCAGCATGGTATATTGGTGTTGAAATGGTCACGCAAGCGAAGGCGTGTTCCGCATGAACGCGTTGCCTTCATGCTTGCCCCAATCATTCATTTGAGAGAATCTCGCGAGTGCCCCGCCCATGCTTTATGAGTAAGGTCATCTAAGTGAGAAAGGCGAAGCTTTGTCTGAAAGTGCTGTTCACAAGAACCAGCCTTCGTGGAACGAACGACTCCGCGAAGGCCTTTCAACGGCGCATCGTGAATCAAGATGGTACGCTATCTGCACTGCCCTACGCCACGAGAAGCAGACGCAACCGTAGTTCGCACAATGCGAGATCAAACATTATCTTCCTCACCCGTTTTTTACCGTATTTTGCAACCGGGCGCTAGCATTCAGGCTGAGAAATAGTTAATGCTTCCTACATCATTTTCCAGGCGAGAGAATCACGCGAGGCTCATCCTCCACCGGATGGTCGGCTATTTGGTGGACTGGTCAGCCTTTGCCTTGTCTGGATTTCTTGCCTTTGAGCTGCGCTTTGATTTTGTCCTGCCGACGCAATACCTTCGCTCTCTGGTAGTGGCTCTTGGCATTTGGATCATCGCCAAAGCAGCCGCATTTGTTATAGGCAAGATGGACCGGGGAGGCTGGCGATATACCTCTGCGTATGATGCGGTGCAAATTGTCTTGGCCAATACAGCAGGATCGATCCTGGGCGGATTGAGCCTGCTCTATTTTCTTGGATCCCATGGAATTCCGCGTTCTGTCTACATTCTGGACTGGCTGCTCGCGTGCCTGTTGACTCTGGGAACCCGGCTCTCGGTTCGCGTGTTCGTCACTTCGCGCGGCAGGAAGCCACGGGCGGGAAGCGAGCAGGTCAGGACACTCATTTATGGGGCGGGAGCGGCCGGTCTGGCGTTGCTGTGGGAGCTGCGACAAAACGATTCACTGATGTGCGATGTCATCGGCCTGATTGACGACGATCCTTCGAAGGGCCACCTGATCCTGCAAGGCAAACGGGTGTTGGGCAGCGGCGAGGAACTTGCTGTGCTGGCGCGCAAGCACAACATCAAGCGCGTGCTCATTGCTATCCCATCGGCCACTGGGCCTCAGATGGTGCGCATCCTGCAGCTCGCCTTGGATGCTGGCGTCCAATACAAAATGGTGCCGGGCCTGGGCGAGATGATCGAGGGCGCTGGCCTGGGCAAGCAGCTCCGGGATGTTGCGGTAGAGGATTTGCTGGGCCGCAAGCCCGTCTACCTGGATCAGGAGGGAATTCGCGCCCGCATCCAGGGCGAAGTGATCCTGGTAACCGGCGCGGCGGGATCGATCGGCTCGGAGATCTGTCGCCAGATTGCCCGCTTCAAACCCCAGGCTCTAGTGGGCTTTGATGAAGCCGAGACCCCTCTGTTCGAGATTGAACGGGAGTTGCAGCAGAGCTTCCCACAATTGGTCTTTCACGCCGAAATAGGCAGCATCACGCATCCAGAGGCATTGCGGCGCGTTATGCAGCGCTATCAGCCCTCCTGCCTTTTTCACGCCGCAGCATACAAGCATGTTCCGATGATGGAAAAGCACGTTTTTGCGGCAATCGAGAACAATGTTTTCGGCACCTGGAAGGTGGCTCAAGCGGCGATCAACAATGGCGTCCGGGACTTTGTCATGATCTCGACCGACAAGGCGGTACGGCCGACCAGCATGATGGGCGCCACCAAGCGCGTGGCGGAACTGTTGATCCGCTCACTTCAGCACGAAGGAAGCACCAAGTTTGTCGCGGTACGCTTTGGCAACGTGCTGGGCAGCAACGGAAGCGTGGTGCCGATCTTCAAGGAGCAGATTGCGGCTGGTGGCCCGGTGACCGTCACGCATCCAGAGATGTGCCGTTTCTTCATGACGATCCCCGAGGCCTCGCAGCTTGTCTTGCAGGCCTTTTCGATCGGTCGCGGCGGAGAAGTGTTTGTCCTTGATATGGGCGAACCGGTTAAGATCGTGGATTTAGCAAGAAATCTCATTCTGCTCTCCGGCCTGCAGCCTGACCGGGAGATCAAGATACAATTCACCGGTCTGCGTCCGGGCGAGAAGTTGTTTGAAGAACTGAATCTGCAGAGTGAATCCCTGGTCGCAACCTCGCACGAGCAGATCAGAAGTTATGTAAGTCCGGTGCACATCCACGCCAAGCAGATGAAAGAGTATTTACGTGACCTGCAGCAAATCAGCAACGAGCAGGATATTGGTCGTCTTCTGCTGCTTCTGAAGGAACTTATTCCCAATTACAATCCAAGTTCCCAACTGCTCAGAAGCGCCCTGTCGGCTCCTTCCAAACATACGGAGCTAGCCAAACTCAAGGCCACCGGCGGGAAACCAGAAGAGTTGCTGGTGGCCGATTTTGTTCAATCCGCCCGTCTGAACTGATGTGGGTCAATACGCGACTAAGTCATCGCCAGCGCTGCGTTGGTCCCTCATTCATCAAACTATTGCGTCCCTGACGACTGGGACGCCACGCACAGAAGGTATTCATTTGAGCATTTACGAAACCGCCCAATCTAGTGAGCAAGAACCGATAGGGTCCGCAGGCACAACGGGTCACCACCAGTATGCCCATGTCAATTCACTGCATAATCTTCTTCGCATCTTGACGAGACGCCGCAAATGGATTATCGGATCGATAGTGATTTGTGTATCGCTGGCGCTTTTCGCTACGCTGATGATGAAACCCACCTATGAAGCGACTACCACGATTGAGTTAAACAAGGGTGGTTCAGGCTCACTGGATTTGGGGATTGGAGATATGTTGTCTGGAGGCTTGAGCGGAGGCTTTGAAGATATTCAGACCGATCTGCAAACGGAAACCACTATCCTCAAGGGCGATTCACTGGCCTTGGCTGTTATTCAGAAGCTTGGGTTAGCCACACAAGAACCTTTTGCTGCAAAAAAACGCATAGATGACGAGGTTCTAGAACAAGGATTGCCGCTGGGAGAAGCACCCGTGACACGAACGCGACTGTTGGGAACATTCAAGGCTCACTTGAAAGTACAGCCTGTTCACGGCACGCGATTGATTCTTATTACTTACGAGAGTCACAACGCCAAGCAGGCGGCGCAGATTGCCAATGCATTGATAGATAGCTATAAGAGCCAGTACCTACAAACTCATTACGATGCGACGAGCGAGGCTTCGGATTGGCTGACGAAGCAATTGTCGGAACTAAAGACCAATGTCGAAGACTCCGAGAAGAAACTGACAGATTATGAGAAGGAGTCCGGGATTCTCAGCCTGGACATGATGACTACCGAAGGTACTGGGAGCGGAGCCGGAAGTGGCGGCGGAATTCATAGCGTCGTTATTCAGAAGCTTGATGCTTTGAATGCGGAGCTGACCGCTGCTGAAGCGAATCGTATTGAGAAAGAGGCAATCTATCATCTGGCTCTAACGGGAAATGAAGATGTGGTAGTAGGCCTAGGGGACGATCCGCTAGCACGGCAAAGTAACTCGATGGTGCTGACCCAGGGCGGTGGAATCTCGAACCTTCAAAGTCTGCGGCAGCAGAGAAGTCAGTTGAAGATCAGTCTTGCCGACGCATCGGCAACCTATGGAGCGAATAACCGACACCTTAAAGAGATGCAAACCCAGATGGGTGCGCTGGACGAGCAGATTCATCAGGAATTACAAGAAATCACCAAACGCGCGCAAGCGGATTTTGAGTTGGCGAAGAAGACCGAGGAGGAGATTCGGCGGCGGTTCGATGAGCAGCAAGTGGCGGCGAGCAAGCTCAACGAAAAGGCAGTTCAGTTCGCGGTTTTGAGCCAGGAAGCATTCTCGCGCAAAAAGCTGTATGAGGATCTCTACACCAAACTGCAGGAAGCGAATGTTTCCGCGGGCATCAAAGCTACGAACATTACTATTGTTGATCCCGCCCGCTCGGAGTCAATTCCCATCCGTCCGAAGAAAGTGTCCAACTTAGCGCTGGGCTTTCTTTTTGGGGTTTTTATCGGGCTTGCTACTGCGTATACCGCAGATAGCTTTGACCGGACGCTGAGGGATCCCGTGGAAGTTGAAGAGATTACGGGAATTCCGGTGATCGGTGTTATTCCGAGTTTTGAGGAGTCGGTCACGCCCTATGGAACTCGACAGAGAAAAGGGGGGGATAAAAATGATGCAGAAGATCCCCCAACTCAGAATACTGTCTGGATACTGACTCACCCCGAGTCTGCGGCTGCGGAGGCTTTCCGAGCGCTGCGCACTTCCATTATGCTTTCCCGGACGGGAGGGGGGCCGAAGGTCATCCTGGTTACCAGTTGCATACCGGGAGAAGGCAAGACGACCATCTCGACAAACTTGGCTGTCGCTTTCGCGCAACATGACAAGAAAGTCATCATCGTTGAGGCCGATATGCGTCGGCCAAGAATGAAACACGCGTTCGATGTTCCCAACAAGGTGGGACTATGCAGTGTTTTGGCAGGATCACATACCAGTGAAGAGGCAATTCTTCACGGAGTGCAGGTACCCACACTGGATGTCCTTCCGGCAGGGCCGCATCCTCCCATGCCTTCCGAGATGCTGGGTTCAAAGGCATTCGACGAACTTTTAAAGCAGCTCTGTTCGCGGTACGATATTGTCTTGATCGACAGTCCACCAGCTCTTTTAGTCACAGACGCTGTTTCTATCTCATCGAAGTCGGACGCTACCATTTGGGTCTCTCAAGCAGGTGTTGTCACCAGGCCACAGCTTGATCGGGCTGCCGATCTGATTGAGCGTAATGGAATGCCGGTGATTGGCTTCGTTGTAAATCGGATGAGTAGAAAGGTCGCCGGATATGGATATGGATATGGATACAAGTACGATAACTATGGTTCCTACTCCGAGGAGAAGAATTCAAATGAGGCATAAACTCTTGCGCGCTCTGCTCTTTTTGCATGTGCTTCTCCTTGCCTTTACTGAAGTGGGCATAGCCCAGATTGACAATCAGCCTAGGATCGCTTCTCAGAACGCTGCCACCCTAGGCCGAAGCCTGTCAAATGCTTCGGCTACTGCTGCAAAGCGCAACACTGGCTTGGCGCAGGTGCCTGCTGATTTTGCCCAATTGAAGCTGGCTCCAGGATTCCTCTTGAGCTTGAATGTGCTTGACGATTCTGATTTCACGGGAGCCTTTCGTGTCGACGAACAAGGTGATATTGCTCTGCCTGTTATCGGAATGCTGCACGTGGCTGGTGAAACGGTCTCTGAAGCACGATCTCAGATTCAGCAGGTGCTTCTAGAGAAGAAAATCCTCCAAGACCCACAGGTTGATCTTTCTATTCAGGAATACTCAGCGCCCGACGTGACGATTATCGGAGAAGTTTTCAGCCCTGGTAAGTACCCTTTGCTGGTTCCTCGCAAGCTGGTGGATGTTCTAGCGCTTGCCGGAGGAACCACTATCACGGCCGGCAATGAGGTGCAGATCACACACGACGCTTCTGAAGCCGAACCTATCCTGGTTCACTATTCAAAAGCGACTGATCCGAGGGTTGTAGCGAATGTGATCGTGCATCCCGGCGACACTGTGCAGGTAAAACGTGCAGGTATTGTCTACGTGTTAGGTGCAGTTACACGGCCTGGTGGATATGTTATGCAGGAAGAAGGTACTCTTACTGTGCTGCAAGCCGTTTCATTGGCGAATGGGACAACTCTTTCCGCATCATTAGGAACCGTCTATCTTCTGCGGCGAAATCCAGATGGCACTGAAGTAGATATTAAGCTGCCGTATGGCAAAATTTCTCACGGAAAGAGCGCAGAGGTGCAATTGCGTGCAACGGACGTGTTGTATGTGCCGACAAGCAAGATTAAATCGGCATTTATTAACGGCCAGTCGATCATAGCCACAGCAGCATCAGCCTCTATTTATGCGACGGTGATTTACTAGTGGTATGTCTCATGTCGTTTATTCGTCCAGATCTGATTGCTATTACAGAGACACACCACTTTGCCGGATAACCGTTAACGTAGCATTGCAACGATGATGGCAGCGTTGAATTCACTCGTTGTTGTGGAAAGCGGCCTAAATATATGGTCAAGGATGCATGACAATCCAAACAAGGACGCTTAACCAGCGCACAGGTTCCGCCCTGAAGTGGAATTACTTCGGAATGGCTGTCCGGTCGTTATCATCGCTCTTGCTGGGCATAGTTCTTGCGCGCATACTCGGCCCCAAACCGTTTGGTGTGGTCGCCATCACAGCGGTCCTCATTGGATTTTGCAATCTATTGGCCGACTTTGGCTTTAATGCCACAATCGTACAGCGCGAGACCCTTAACGAGGAGGACATTCAGTTTGTTTTTTTCTCCCAGATGTTATCTGGGGTGTTCATGGCGCTGGCCTGTTTTTTGGGGGCTGGCCTGATTGCGAGTTTGTTTCACAATCAGGATGTTGCACCAGTCATTCGCGTCCTTTCTTTGACGTTTCCGCTACAAGCGATCGGACAGACTGCTAGCGGCTTGCTCAGACGAAAGCTTGCCTTTCGTACGATCCAGATTGCACAGATTGCTTCATATATCGTCTATTTTTCGACCGGCATACCATTGGCAGCTGCAGGGTTTGGTGTCTGGGCGCTGGTCGTTGCGCAACTTGCGCAAGTATCCGTCAACAGCGTGATAGCCTATTCCATGGCTCCGCATTCGCTTCTGTTTTCGTTTCGCGTCAATCGTTCAATACTGGCCTACGGAGTCAAGGTACTGGGCAGCAGCTTTGCGAGCTGGTCGGTCAGCAATCTCGATAATGCTTTTGTGGGTCGTGTTTTTGGCGTAGTGGCCCTTGGGTTATATAGTCGCGCCTTCCAGTTGACAGTCACACCGATTCTTGCTGTTGCATCCGGTCTCCAAAGCGTCTTGATGTCAGCCTACGCACGGGCGCAGAATCGGAAGGACGTATTGCGGCGGGTTTACCTCGCGTCGATTGCAGTCATGACAGTTGCGACATTTCCGTTTTACGCGGCGGTTGCGGTCGTGCCCTCAACGGTTATTCTCACACTTTACGGTTGCGCTTGGGCTGGAGCAGTGCCACTCTTCGTGCCACTGGCGCTTGCCATGCCCCTATATGCTCAACTCTGTTTGGCCGTGCCGCTGCTTTGGGGTACGGGAGGGATTGGACGCGACCTTAAGGTGCAGTATGCGACCGCCTTCGTAGCCATCGCGGTGTTTGCCACTACATCCCACATCTCCGTGGTCTGCTTGGCATGGGGTGTCCTCGCGGTCTATGTTTTCCGATTCATTTGGATGACCCGACAGATGGTTCTCTATCTGGAGATCACGTGGGTTGAGGTTGCTGCTGCTATGCGCGGAGGTGCAGTTTTAGCATTGCTGGCTGCGCCGTCAGTCTGGCTCGTCGACCGCGTGATGGTGCGAAACGGCTTGCCTGCCGTCGTTCGACTAGTAACGGATTTCGCCGTTGCTCTTTTCATCACCCTTATTCCTCTGGCCATGGCACCAGACGCGGTTCTGGGTCCACATTGTAGTTTTATTCTTTCGCAGATCCGATCTATGATGCCAAGGGTTCTTCAGCGGTTCGTGCCTAATCCTCTGGGAGTTCTCCCAGCCATGCCGGGGAGGCAGTAGGCGTTTGACGTTTCCAGCAGTCGTATTACCGGGCGAGGTTTTTGCTTACTATTCGACCAGCGGAAGGTTGAATAACCTCTCCACGGGAAAACATCCCGATGTATGCGCAGGCCGCAATGTCACATTTTGGCATACGATGCTTTTTGATGAGTTCGAATAACCGGTATGCTTTCTGTACGCTGATCTAACATGAGTATTCAAATGAATCGATTCAATCACCTCGCTGTGAGGCATGGGAGGAGGACGAGCAGCCCAGGCAGCAGGCGAAGACTTGCACCAATTATTATTCTTGAATGTTACTTGTCGTTCACCGTCTTTATCTTCGTCTTTGGGCCATGGCCGTGGCCTGTGCAAAACCCATGGACACTATACAGCTATCTCTTCCTGGCACAGGCAGCACTCCTTTTTGGATATTTGAGCAGAATAGGAACGGATAGTCCCAAAAAGTCTTATATTGGAAGCCTGTCGAGCGCCAACTTGCTTAACATCAGCGTTTGGCTCAATATTTTCTTTGTTATTCCTTACTATTACACGAAACTCGGCCCCGAAGGTTTTAGCTTCGGGGGCATCTTGTCCCACATTGTTGCCGGCGCTAGTGATCCTGGAAAAGCATATTCTGAAAAGTTCGATATGCCGGGCGGTTCCACTTTGGTGCTGTATGCGTATATGATCTTCTCGCCGATTCTTTGGCTTGCCGTGCCTTTGGGAGTTGCTGCCTGGAAGTCTCTATCCTTCAAAATGAAAACGGCTATAGGATTCATCGTGGTAGCCAGATGCGGAACATGGATCGCTATGGGAACAACAAAAGGAATCGCTGACAATGCCGCGATTATCGCAATTTCGATCGCGGCAACGCGGCGGGATTCTCTGACGCATCAAAAGGCTTGGTTGAGTCTAAGTAAATTACGGCGTAACGCGATCATCGTGTGTGCCATATCCGCTTTGGTTTTCTATTTCTCGTATTCGCAATCCAGTCGAAGCGGTGGTCAATTGAGTTCGATCGATAGGGGCGCAGGAATCACACTCGATACCAACAATATATTTATTGCAGAACAGCCAACCGCGATACAAGCTGCGGTAGCAAAAGGGAGTACGTACCTATCACAAGGGTATTACGGGCTGTCATTGGCGCTAGCGGAGCCATTTCAGTGGTCGTATGGTGTTGGGCACTCCTCGGCATTGACCGGCATCGTCAAGAAGGTGACCGGTTTCGATGCCACGGAGCGAACGTATTTGGCACGCGTTGAGGACAAAGGGTGGGATATGAGAGAGAGATGGAGCACAATTTACCCATGGTTGGCATCGGATGTAACTTTCCCTGGCACAATTGTGCTTCTATTTCTAATTGGCAGACTTCTGGCCTCTGTCTGGACGGATGTTCAGTTGGGAGATAGCCCCTACGCCTTACCTCTGTTTGTCATGCTGATGGTGGGGATCTTTTATTTCCCCGCAAATAATCAGATATTATCCATGACTGAGACGTTCTTGGCATTTTGGGGGTTAATATGTCTGTGGTTTTTTACTCGCGGCACAATCAAGAAAGGCGGGATTAACGCGTGGAATTAGACCAATTTGACACTGAATACCCTCGTGTCCTTGTGGTGGATGCGGCATCGTTTCATCGCCGGTCCGATTTGAGCATCTTCAAGTCCAATTTATTCCAAGGATGGCCCTCAGACTCTCTAGCTCAAGTGATTGTAGGAGAAGATCGGCCCGATTTCTCCGTGTGCCAAAAGTATTGGCGCATTACACGAAATGACTTTGTTAGAAGAAGGAGCGGTAGAAAGGTCATATGCGATTCTTTAGGAGAAGAGAATCATGCAGGCGCAAGTCGCGGACAGGCGAACAGACTTAGGAGTCAGAAGTTGAGTGATCAGGTGCGGGCGGTATTGGGATATCTCCCCTATGCTTTGCCAATTCCTATCAGTAACGACTTTCAGAAATGGCTGATTGAGTTTCGTCCACAGGTGATTTTCACTATAGGGAATGGAATTCATGTACTTTCTTCGGTTTTAAGATTCTCCGAATATTTGAAGATACCTATTGTCTCATATTTTACTGATGATTATATCAGATGGTACTACAAAAGGGGTCCTCTGGATGCATTCATGCGACATAGATTAGTTAAAGCATTTCGCGATTGTTTGCAGAGGAGTCCAGTGCGATTGACCATATCTGAGGCCATGTCGGAAGAATATACCCGACGCTATGGTGGGGAGTTTTATTCTTGTATGGACATTGTAACTCTTAACGATTTCCTTTATAAGCCATATGAAATTCGCCAAAGACAGATAAAATTACTATTTACCGGAGTCTTGGAGCCAGATAGATGGCGTTCGTTGAAGCTTCTAGTGGATTCGCTTCAAGTTCTTCGCGAAGAAGGCATTGATGTAAGTTTAGATATCTACACATTTCCGGGGCAGATCGAGAAGTACGGATCTTTGCTTCATTCGCCCCCCATAAGTCATGTCCATGGGCCTGTGCCCTTTGCCGAAGTGCCTCGGTTGTTGAGCGACGCTGATATTCTCGTTCACGTAGAAGCCTTTGGACTAAAGGAAGATGCGATGATGGCCTTATCGCTCTCGACCAAGATACCGCAATATTTGGCTTCTGGTAGGGCTATTCTTGGCGTCGGTCCAAGTCAGGTGGCATCGATGCAATATCTCAAGAGGTCTGGAGCAGGTATTGTGGTAGGCCAAGAGGATGGACCGGCACTAAAAGATGCAGTGCGCAGATTGGTATGCGACGTGGATATGCGAGTTCGTCTCGCACGTAAGGCGCGTGAGATGGCTGAGACTAACCATGACGCGATAGTTGGACGAAATCGATTCAAGAGGTTTATGTCTAAAGCTTCCCAGTCTCACTCATTTGGGATTGAGGCTAGATAAAAATGAAAAATGAGATTTTATATGTCGGAATATTCAAGTTTCCAGACAAAAATGCCGCAGCGATTGTTGTGCGTGGTGTTGCGGATGCATTGAATGCTGTCGGCTACACGGTCACGTTCATCCCGGATAATTATGCGGGGCCAAAAGGGACTGACCGAACTCGTCCCCCGCTTCAGCGCCTTTCCACTGCGGTCAGACGCGGATTTGACATTCTCATAACCTCATCAACCTATTTTAAGCAACTTGAATCGGTGGATTGGCAGCGCGTTGCCGCTGTGTTCTGTTATCCTGGCTCGGCCGCGCTGGTGTGGCGCTTAATGCATACCTGCCGGAAGCACTCCGTTCCCCTTATCGTTCATAGCGTTGAATGGTACGATCCAAAATATACGCTAGGGGGCCAATTTGGACCGTTAGCTTTTGATTCTGAGTTTCGTATGCGGTGGTTGCAGCAGTGTGCGGGAAACGTAATGTGCATCAGTTCCTATTTGACGCAGTATTACGCGAATAAAGGATGCAACGTCATCCGCGTTCCACCTGTGATTGGCATTGATATGGATAGAAACTGTGCCGAGGTGTTACCAGCCACGGCAATATCGTCCGGCCATGTGAGTCTTGTGTATGCGGGAGTTCCAGGTGGGAAGGAACTTTTTTCGGAAATTATCGCTGGAGTGAAGGCCGCCAGAGAGCGCGGCATCGACGTATCGCTCAGTCTTGTGGGCGTGACGAAAGAGAAATTATCGGAAATCCTGATAAATAGCGGCACCCCGGAAGCGAGTCTTGAGAACATCACATGTCATGGTTGGCTACCCCGGCGCGAGGATGCGCTTCAAATAATTGCAGATTCTGACTTTTCAGTAATTTTGCGTGATACTAAGCGATCTTCCATGGCCTTGTTTCCTTTCAAGTTTGTCGAGAGTTATTGTCTCGGCGTTCCAGTGATAGCTAACGCCACAACAGACATTCCTGAATACTTGAGAGATGGCCGGGAGGGATATTTGCTCAGCGAACCAACTGCGGCGGCTCTCGAAGGGGCCATTGTGCGTGCATCTCATCTTACCATCGAAGAGAAGAAGCAGATGCGAATTCAGGCGCGGCTTCGCGCTCAGAAGTGTTTTGGCTACCAGAACTTCGTACAGCCGCTGGCAAAATTCATTTCATCGGCCCGCCCATGCGAATGATTTGCAAGTTGCCAGGATTAGTTCTTATCACGCTCCGGAAAATCTGGAGGAGAGGGATGATGTGTCTTCTGCTTCCTCTATTCCGAGAGCATGGAAGTAACATTTGGTTTGATCCCGATGGTATATATTCCTTTGAAAATATCATTTTGGGTTCTGATGTATCCTTAGGCCTTTGTCCGACGTTAATGGCAGCCTTATCCATCATACGAATTGGAAACAAAGTAATGTTTGGACCATATGTCACAATAATTGGCGGAGGTCACAATACTGCGGAGATTGGTCGTTTTATGTTTGATGTGAAAGAGAAGCGCCTTGGAGATGATCGGGGAGTCATTATTGAAGACGATGTATGGGTCGGGACGCGCGCGGTCATTCTTCGCGGAGTTATAGTTATAGTCGGACGTGGTGCAGTTGTAGCCGCTGGGAGCGTGGTTACAAAAAGTGTACCGCCCTATGCAGTTGTGGCAGGATGTCCTGCAAGGGTAATCAAATACCGGTGGGATATCGATACGATTGTTCGGCATGAAGAAATACTTTATGAATTTGGGGATCGCATGACAATTGAGAAATTGAATTCATCGAGACACACAGTATGTGAGGCCAAATGCGACTGAAAGTGTTAATGGAAGCTCCTATTCCCCCCCCGTGTGGAGGCATCTCAACATGGACTGAAGGACTATTGAGTGTTTCATCAATGGATCAAGATGTTCAAATTGTTCATGTGGATAGCGCTGTCAGGTTTCGCTCGATTGGAAACATGAATTTAGCCGTGAGGTTTTTTGGTGGAACCATTCACGGAGTGGCATTGTTTTTTAAGTTCGCTGCAAAATTGATATTTCAACGGATTGACGTTGCGCATATATGCATGGGTGGATCACTAGGGACTTGCAGGGATTTTGTTTTAGTCGCATTTGCGCGTATGCTGCGTGTTCCTACAGTGGTTCATCTACGATTTGGAAGGTTGCCAGCAAAGGTCGCCTTGATGAATTGGGAAGCTGTATTGATCGGCTGGATATGCAGGCTCTCCAAATGCGCGATCGTTCTGGATCCTGCTTCAGAGAAAGCTGTTCGTGCACTTGCCCCCGAGTGTTCGGTCTTCGAAGTTCCAAATCCAGCATGGAAGATCAATGAGATTGCGCCCGAGACAAAAATCCTTCATAAAGTAAGAACTGTTTTGTTTGTTGGCCATGTGATACCGACGAAGGGAGTGAGCGAACTTATCATGGCTTGCCGAGAGATAGTTGATTCAGATTTCAAACTCGATGTTATTGGTCCTGTCGAAAATGAATACAGGCAGGAACTGCTCAATTTGGCAATCATGAAAGATAACGGTAAATGGATCAATATACAGGGGCATGTAAATGGATCGGAAATTCCTTTTCGAATGGCGCAAGCTCAAATGGTCGTTCTTCCAAGCTATACCGAAGGGTTTCCCAATGTTATTCTAGAAGCAATGTGTTTGAGTAAGCCAGTAATTGCGACTCCTGTTGGGGCAATATCGAAAATCTTAGATTTTGATGGGATTAACCCATGCGGAATTGAAGTGCCAGTGCAAGATGTAAATGCCCTCAAAAATGCCATTGAGACACTTTTATGGCGGCCGGATTATGCACTGCAATTGGGAATAAATGGTAGGAAACGAGTGGAGTCAGAATATTCTCCCGATGCGATCTATGAAAAATATAAGATTATATGGGAGCGGATCGGTGGTAAAACAGAATCAATTTCAAACTAACTGAGATTTGTAAAGGGGATAAGCTTTATGTGCGTTGGTGACATATTCACAGGTAAGACCCTTCTAATAACCGGTGGCACAGGAACGTTCGGCAACGCCGTCGTTGATATGGCTGCTAAAGTCGGCTTTGGCGAGATTCGGATTTTTAGCCGGGACGAGAAGAAGCAGGATGACATGCGCGGTCGTCTGAAGAATGCTGCCGTGAAGTTCTACCTGGGTGACGTGCGCAACTACGACAGCGTCCATCAAGCTATGCGGGGCGTGGACTTTGTGTTTCATGCGGCAGCGTTAAAACAAGTTCCATCGTGCGAATTCTTTCCCATTGAAGCAGTTCAGACCAATACGCTAGGCGCTGAAAACGTGATGAAGGCTGCCCTAGCATTCAATGTGGGCAAGGTGATTGTACTAAGTACGGACAAGGCCGTATACCCTGTTAACGCCATGGGAATGTCCAAAGCGCTGATGGAAAAGTGCATGGTAGCCAAGGCGCGGATGTTCGGAAACAGTTCCACAGTCTTTTGTGGGACGCGTTATGGAAATGTTATGGCATCCCGAGGGTCGGTTATTCCATTGTTTCTGAGTCAGATTCAGGCCGGAGAGCCTCTGACGATTACCGATCCGAATATGACCCGCTTCATGATGACTATTGAGGGCGCGGTGGACTTGGTGCTATATGCGTTCACTCATGGTGCGGCTGGAGACATCTTTGTTCAGAAAGCACCGTCAGCGACCATAGGAACTCTGGCAAAAGCGCTGCTGAGGCTTCTGAATGCAGAAAATGAAATCCGTGTCATCGGTACGCGGCACGGCGAAAAGCTATATGAAACTCTTTTGAACCGTGAGGAAATGGCTCAAGCCGAGGATCTTGGCGATTACTACCGAGTCCCTGCTGACGTTCGGGATTTGAACTATTCCAGCTTTTTCAGTAGTGGAAAATCCGATGTCTCCGAAGCCATTGATTACAATTCGCACAACTCGGGGTTACTGGACATGGATGCGATGATGAAGCTTCTGCTGAAGTTACAATGTGTACGGGATGCCCTGAAGGGCAAGGCGGTGCTGTCGTGACGAAGATTCTTATCACTGGTGGACGGGGTTTCTTGGGCCGTAATCTGGCAGTGCACCTTATGGAGCGCAAAGACTGCGAGACTTGGATCTTCGATCAAGAGAATTCTGTCGAAGAACTCAAGCAATGGGCGCTTGAGGCCGATGTCATCTTCCATCTCGCGGGCGTCAACCGACCGCAAGATCCGCTCGATTTCGAGAAAGGAAATGCGGGGCTTACCGAACAGCTCTGTCAATTTCTACAGAAGAACGGGCGTGCACCGAAGATCGTTTTCAGTTCTTCAATTCAGGCCGAACTAGATAATCCCTACGGTGCAAGCAAGGCAAAGGCAGAGTCCACCCTGCGGAATTTTGCTGCGGAAACCGGTGCCTGTATCCGGATATATCGTCTAAAGAACCTGTTCGGTAAGTGGTGCCGCCCTAACTATAATTCAGTCACGGCAACTTTCTGCCACAATATAGCGAATGATCTTCCAATTGCCATCTCCGATCCGGCCCGCGAGTTGGAACTGAGCTATGTCGACGATGTGGTAGATGGTTTCTTGTCTGAGATCAATGGGCCGCAGACTACAGGTGAGGCTGGCACGGAAATTAGAAGCTATCGTATTCAGCTTGGTGACCTAGCGGGAAGAATCCAAGCCTTTCATGAGATAAGAGCCACGCTGACGTTGCCGGACTTTGCGGACTTGTTTAACCAGGCGATTTATGCAACATACTTATCGTATCTTCCGCAGGCGGCATTGCAGCAAAACTTGGAAATTAGGTCCGACGCCCGCGGTAGCCTAGCGGAATTCATCAAGCAAGAGCACTTTGGTCAGATATTCGTCTCCAGAACCAAACCTGGTGTTACACGGGGAAATCACTATCACCACACCAAGACGGAAAAGTTTTTTGTGGTGGAAGGGAACGGTTTGATCCGAATGAGATGCATCGAAGGCGGTCCAATTAGAGAGTATCCCGTAATCGGAAGTGCATACCAAGTGATCAACATTCCACCTGGATTCACACATTCGATTACGAATATCGGTAAGGGAGAAATGGTGACTCTATTCTGGTCGAGTGAGATGTTCGATCCGAATCGTCCTGATACCTACTTTCTATCCGTCGATTTTGAACCTCAAAGCAAAGGCAATTCACAGGTGAAAGCATGAAAGTGGCAACCATTCTTGGAACCCGACCGGAGATTATTCGGCTATCACGGGTGATTGCGGCATTGGACCGTTATACAGAACACGTGTTGATTCATACCGGCCAGAATTACGACTATGAGTTGAATCAGGTGTTCTTCGCGGATCTGGAGATACGCCAACCTGACTACTTTCTGCAAGCGGCTGGAAAGAACGCGGCCGAGACGATTGGGCTAGTCATTTCCAAGTCCAGCGAGATACTCGCCGAAGTGAGGCCGGACGCAGTACTGATACTTGGAGACACAAACAGTTGCTTAGCAGCGCTGTCAGCAAAACGGCTAAAAATCCCTGTCTTCCACATGGAAGCGGGAAACAGGTGCTTCGACGAGCGGGTACCCGAGGAGATTAATCGAAAGATTGTCGATCATATCAGCGACATCAATCTGCCATACAGCGACATCTCCCGTGAATATCTACTGCGCGAGGGCATCGCGCCAGACCGGGTCATTAAGACCGGCAGTCCAATGTTTGAGGTCTTGACTTACTATCGCTCTAAGATTGATAGCTCTGACGCCTTGGATCGACTCGGATTGAAAGAAGAAGGCTACTTCATTGTAAGTTGCCACCGTGAAGAGAATATCGATTCCCCAAGGCAGTTCCGGAACTTTGTTCGTGTACTGGAGGGCGTTGCTTCGAAATACCAACTACCCGTGATTGTCTCCGTTCACCCGCGGACTCAAAAGCGGATCGATGCGGAGGGCGTGAGATTCTCTGAAAACATTCGCTTGATAAAGGCCATGGGCCTGCCTGACTATGTTCATCTAATGATGAAAGCTCGGGCAACGCTTTCGGACAGCGGCACAATCACCGAAGAATCTTCGATCCTTAACTTCCGCGCGTTGAACATCCGCGAAGCTCACGAACGCCCCGAGGGCATGGAAGAAGGCGCGGTAATAATGACCGGACTGGACCCGGAGCGTGTTCTGGATGCGCTGAAGGTTCTGGAGGCGCAGCCAGCCGGTGAACAGCGGGTACTGCGAATGGTGCAGGATTACAACGTTCCAAATGTGTCTGAAAAGATTGCACGCATTGTTTTGAGCTATACGGATTATGTTCGCCGGGTTGTGTGGCGGGGATATGCCGGCGATTGACTTGCCCATGGGTTCTCCGAAGATACTGCTCCATGCGAGCGGAATGATTCGAAATTGTAATTACAGCACTAGCATCTGGAATTGAGCTTAGAATTGCGCATTCTATTGGTAGTAGTCTATTACCCACCCAGCACGACATCGGCCGCGCAGATGATGCGTGAATTGGCCTTGGAGTATCTCCGCCAAGGCCATCATGTGACCGTAGCGACGCCCAGCGACGCCATTCGGGAAGCGGTCAGCATTACGGAAGAAGACGGCGTGACCGTAGTGCGGGTGAGGATCGGCGTCCTCAAAGGCAGCAATAAAGTTGTTAGACTGTGGCGGGAAAGTCGGCTATCGGAGAACATCTGGCGCGCCGCGCGGAGGTATTTTCAGTCGAATCCATGCGATCTGATCGTCTATTACTCGCCTACAATATTCTTCGGGGAATTAGTGATGAGATTGAAGTCTATTTGGGAATGCCCATCTTATCTTATATTGAGGGATATATTTCCCGAGTGGGCCGTGGATGCCGGGGTGCTTCGCAAGGGCCTGCTCTACCGGTATTTGAAGCGCAAGGAGCTTGAACAGTATGCAGCCGCCGACCTAATCGGTGCGGAGGCGCCGGGAAATTTGCCTTATTTTCGAGAAGAATTGTCCGGCATTAAAAGCCGGGTTGAGGTTTTATACAACTGGCTCGATACTGATGACAAGCCAAATAGCGATTCTGGTTGGCGACAGAGACTGGGACTTGAAGGTAAGGTGGTATTTTTTTATGGCGGCAATATCGGAGTGGCCCAGGATATGGATAACATTGTCCGACTCGCTGCGGGCTTGCGGGAGCGCGAAGATATCTTCTTTCTTTTGATCGGCAGTGGTAGCGAGGTGAAGAGGCTAAACGAGGAGATTGAATTGCTGGGTCTAAGTAACATCAGAATCCACCCTGTGTTAGCGCAGAGAGAGTATATGGAATGTCTGTCCGAGTTCGATGTCGGAATGGTGAGCCTCGACCGTCGGTTGAAATTCAATAACTTTCCCGGTAAACTGCTGGGATATGTATTATGCGGGAAGCCGATCCTGGCCAGCGTCAGTTCCAGCCATGATTTGATAGGCATGTTGAATGGCGAGGATGCCGGAATCGCTTGCGCGAACGGTGAGGACGATCAATTGCTCGTGGCCGCGCTGCTACTGGCCTCCGATGACGGTATTCGAGAGCGCATGGGTAGAAACGCGCGCGCGCTTGGGGAGAATATCTTCTCCGTTCGAGTCATCGCGAAGCAGATTTTGTCGAGTGTCTTCGGCGCCAGCGGCAATGTGGAGATTCTCGCGCGCCAGAAATCGTAGGCAGTAAGATTCATTCCAGCAATCTTGCCGGATGGAGACCCAAGAGGGCAAAGCATGGGTGTAAAGAACATTGTCGTGACTGGCGCAAATGGCTTCATCGGGCGGCACTTATGCAAAAGACTGATTGCCGCGAAGATGGAGGTCAGCGCCTGCGTCAGGCCGCAGGCAGATGCGCAGCTCTTCGCCGGCATCTCCGCTTCTCTACGGCTTTGCCAGATCCCCGCATTGGAGGCAGGCGCGGCACTATCCGGAGTTCTGCGCAACGCGGATGCCGTGATTCACCTTGCGGGGCGGGCTCATGTCATGCACGATACCGCTGAGGATCCACTGGCGGAGTTTCGCAGAGTGAATGTGGGCTGCACGGAATCTCTAGCCCTTGCCGCTGCGCAATGTGGCGTCAAACGGTTCATTTATCTTAGTTCGATCAAGGTGAACGGCGAGGCAACGGTGGGAAGGGCATTCGAGGCCGACGATCCGCCCGGATATAGCGATCCTTATGGGCAGTCGAAGTGGGAGGCGGAGGAGCGCCTCATGCAGATTGCGGTGGCCAACGGAATGGAATGGGTGGTTGTGAGGCCGCCGCTGGTATACGGCCCAGGAGTTCGCGGCAACTTCATCTCCCTAATGAATTGGGTTTTTCGCGGCATACCGTTGCCGTTTGCCAGTCTGCATAACAGCAGAAGTCTGGTCGGCGTCGATAACTTGACCGATCTTCTGACTTTACTCGTGGATCATCCTGATGCGGCAAACAACCGCTTTCTCGCCTGCGATGCGGAGGATGTCTCGACCCCGGAGTTGGTTTGCGGAATTGCTGCCTCGCTGCATCGTTCGCCGAGGCTCCTCGCTTGTCCGGAATGGGTTTTGGAGCTGGCCGGGACTCTGTTTAGGCGGAGTGCGGCGGTTCAGCGCATTTGCTCGTCGTTGGTGCTGGACAGGCGGAAGACAAGCGAGAGGCTTGGATGGAAGGCCCCGTTCTCTCTCGACCAGGGCTTGAATCGCACCGCAGAGTGGTTTCTCAATGATCGTAGCTTGTCTTCGTGAATAGCGAGAGAATAGCCGGGAGGTCTTCCGTGACAAAGGCAAAGCGAGCCTTTGATGTAATAACTGCCTCGGTGTTAGTGTTGTTCTTGCTGCCGGTGCTCGCCGCGATTGCACTGCTGATCCGGGTGACATCCAAGGGGCCGGCGCTCTATTGGTCGGACCGCGTAGGAAGCGGCAACAAGATATTCCGGATGCCAAAGTTTCGCAGTATGCAGATATGCACTCCACAGGTTGCCACGCATCTTTTATCTAATCCATCCACCTATCTAACTCCTATAGGAGGCTTTCTCCGCCGGACGAGCCTCGACGAACTGCCTCAATTGTGGAGCATACTCAGAGGCGATCTGAGTTTCGTCGGACCACGCCCCGCACTTTTTAATCAGGATGATCTGATAGCGCTTCGCATTGAAAGAGGCATCCATCAGTTAGTGCCAGGGTTGACCGGGTGGGCACAGGTGAACGGTCGCGACGAACTGCCCATCCCTGTCAAGGTGCAGTTCGACTATGAGTATCTCCAGCGCCGATCAATCAAGTTTGACCTCCAGATAATGTGCATGACACTAGCCAAGGTTATTCGTGCTGAAGGTATTCAACATTGAGATGCTTGAATGTCAGCGGCCTGAATTGGATCAGCGCCGGAAATACCGCGTAAATGAATCTGTCTGCCTACTGCAAAAGTTCAAGAGTGATCCAGTAGCGTGTAGTTGGCGTGCCTGTAACGCCGTTAAAGAGCAGTGAAACGCCAATGGGCTGTGAAGCGTCGCTATAAAACTGAACACACCCGGATGCTACACTCCACTGTGTTGTCGGAGTATTGAGCGCCGCCATAGTAATCCCGTTCTGAATATGTCCATCTGACACATAACTTGGGGTCAGATAAATGGAGGTTCCCGCAACACCAGCTTGTACAAGATCAATATAACCGCACATCCGGTAGCTTCCAGAAGTCTGCGGGGAAAATAAGCTTGTTGTTACACTCGCCGTTCCCGAGTACAGGGTAGGAGCAATTATCGCGACTGTGCAAGGCAGGTGGTTGTACCCATCAAGGCATTTATAGGTGTTTGGCGTGGCAGCCAAAGCGGTAAGAGTGGCTGTTGCGCTATACGGAATTGTTGATTCTTTTACCAAGTCTGTTTCAGAACTCGCCAGGAGTAATCCAGTAGCGTTTCTTGGATAGCTCGTATTTACGCCCAGGACAGTTCCGGTAGGGTTAGATGTAAGCAGTATGCAGACTTGCCCGGTAACTTGAGCATAGCATGTATTCTTATCGATTTTTGCACCTACGGCATGATCAATTCTCAGCAAGTATGAGCCGAGAGATGCATTGGCAATCGATCCCGTATTCCCTTCTATGATGGGGCTAATTACTGGGCTGGTGGAAGTCCCCTTGATGTCTATGGATGCGCCATTGGCTTCCGGCCCGCATGTTCCGTGCGGTTCAATTTCGTTGTTCTGAATGTTGGGAGAAAGAGCTGCATCGATTACGATGGCTCCTCCGCAGGATGTTATTGTATTGTGATATATATTCGGCCCCAATGCGCCCGGCACCAATCTTGCATACACTCCGATTCCAGAGCCATAAATCAGATTTTTAGTAACGATTATCTGATCGCCTCCATTGAATAGATATATTCCTCCCGAGATTGCGCTGTTTTCGATAACGCCGTTGAAGACTCCGTCCACAGTCCCAGTAGGGACAGTGGTAATGATTCCCATGCCATTTGTTTGTATAGCGTTGTGATTTAATGTAAACATTTGTATCGGGCCGATGGTGGAATCGAGGTCGATCACCGATTTGGCGGTGCTGGATTGCGCTTCAACGAGACAATTCTCAATAATCACACCATTGCTATTGCCAACAATTCTAAAAACATCTGTAGTGCTAGGCACACTTGTTGCTATTGACAACACTGTTTCATTCCAACTACCGCAGTCGATATGTACGGCATTGTTTGATGGAATCAGAATTAATTGTGCGCCAGATCCGCTTAGTGCACACCAACCATGGAGTCTCAATGTTGAGCCATAAGCATAAAGGCTGGCAATAGCGGATTGAATGTTAGGGGCATCTGCCGCAGTGCCGGAGCACATAAAATCAAGAGTTCTATTACCTAAGGCTAAGTTACCTGTGAGTAATTCAGAGCCTGCCGTAACCGTGCTGGAGAATCTGGCACTGGTTCCGTTCAGTAGGCCGGTCATTGTGCCGCCCGAAAGGGGCAATGCCCCAAGATTCGCCAATGCGTCTACAGGTGATGAAGCTCCTGTACCACCGTTAGCCGTTGAGATCGGCCCAGAGAGAGCGAGAGTCACGTTTCCCGCTGAGCCGCCTCCGGTTAGGCCGGGGCCGGCTGTCACGGCTGTGATGTTGCTGGAAATTCCACCGCCGCCAGAACCGGTGCCCACACTAGGAAAGGTCTGACCCGGCGCAAAGTTGATGACACCGCTCGGAGCAATCGAGAGGCCGGTCGTCGCAGGTGCCGCGCCACCCGCTCCAAACAGCAGGTTCAGACTGGCTGAGGGATTCACAGTGTTGTTGCCTGTGCTTGCTGCCTGCCAGACAAAATTCTGTGGCACGGCGGCATTGCTGGTGGAGGAATATGCGCTGGCGCCCAACTGCAAGGCCGGCGAATTGACACCGGCTGCAAGGGTGGCGGCCGTTGCCAGCAAGCTCACTGCTCCTCGTAAAGTGCTCGCTCCGTTCACATCCAACATGGTAGCAGGCTCACTGGTTCCGATGCCGACATTTGTTCCAGATTGAGCGATCATCGAATTTCCAAGCGTTGCCGATGCAGTCCAAGCCGGCAAAAAGCCAGACATTCCAGATCCATTGAGTGTTGCGCCTCCGCCGAACTGCGAAGACGAGGAAGATGAAGATCCCAGAATAGGCATAGGAGTTCCGACGATAGACGATGGGCTGGTCACGTTGGACAATGTGGTTTTGGCGCTGGATGTCACCTGGACCTGGCTGGCAACCGTTGACTGTAGATCCTCGCGGGTAACATAATCAGATGCTGGCCGGCCAGCCAGTGTATCGGCGTCTACGGATTTGAATGCATATGGAACAGCTGACAGAAGGCTTCGCGCGACCGGCGTCGCATTGGTCGCTTCGGCCACAGTATCCCCACTGATAGTTGCGTTCAGTGCCGCTTGGGATGGCCGTGCCTCAATCCACCGCGCTTCGCCCGCCTGAAAAAGCGTCTGCGAAAGCCCTTCCGCACTGGTGGTTCCCAGCAACACGCTATAGCGCCCATCTGTTCCCACCTTCACGGTCTGCGTCTCGCTCCAGAGCGCAGGCCCTCCCGCCTGGTTCTGATAAAGCGAGAAAGACATCTCCACAGTATGCCCAGCCGCCTGCGGCAGACTCCCCGTCCAGCGGACGAGGTTTGCCGTCGAAGTCGAGGTTGCAACGGCTGAAGCATCCGTATCGACACTCTGCGCGCCAGCGGGTAGAGCCAAGGTTGCAGCCAACAGATAAGGCAACGCGCCGAGAGCCAGAAAGAATGTGGATTTCCCCGATGTGCGGTCGAACCACAGCTGTTTCTGGATCTGCTCGATTGCTTCATTCCAGTAAATTCGTGTGCGGAAACCAATGAATGTGGACATTGTGTGCATCTCCCAACAAGACGGCCCAATAAAGTTGTGCGGGACCGTTCATTTCTTGTCTTCCTCTCATTCATCGGCTTGGTTGGCCGTGTGAAGATGAGATTCGGTTAACCGAGGTAATTTGGTAAACCGAATGTGAATAGTAACTTCTCTCTTCGGCCCTTGCCCGAACATCCGGTTTCAACGCGCCCGGAGTGGCATGGGCGTGTTTCAATCGAACAACTGCACGCCACATTACAATATGCAGAGAACGTGACCTCTGCACTTGCGTGGCATTGCATGAGAAAATAGTCATGGAGCAACGCCGTTGAGCGCTCGTTGTGAAAGGAATATGATGGGGACATTTTTAATTACTGGCGCGGCCGGGTTCATCGGTCGGTCGATTGCATCTGAGCTGTTGCGGCGGGGTGAGCGCGTGCGCGGCATCGATAATTTTTCCACCGGCAAGCGCGAAAACCTGCGCGGCTTGGAGGCCATGGATTTTATCGAGGCCGATATCAACGACGCTGCAGCCGTCGCCCAGGCCTGCCGAGAGGTCGGGTGCATCTTTCATGAGGCTGCCATCCCTTCGGTTCCGCGCTCGGTTGAAGACCCTGTCAGATCGAATCACGCCGGTGTCTCCGGAACGGTTCAGCTCTTGGTTGCAGCCAAGGATGCCGGTGTGCGCCGTGTCCTCTTTGCGGGTTCCTCCTCGGTCTACGGAAACACGCCCACGCTGCCGAAGTTCGAAGATATGCCCCCCAATCCCATCTCTCCGTACGCCGTCTCCAAGCTTGCGGGAGAGTTTTATTTGAAGTCATTTACCCAAGTTTATGGGTTGGAAACCGTGACCATTCGCTACTTTAATGTCTTTGGCCCCTATCAAGACCCCGCCTCGGAGTACTCCGGCGTGCTGGCCAAGTTCTCGCTCAAGATGCTGGCCAGCCAGACGCCCACCATCTTCGGCGACGGAGAGCAGAGCCGCGACTTCACGTATATTGACAATGTGGTTCACGGCAACCTGCTCGCTGCCAGCGCTCCCGCAGAACGCGTCTCCGGCAAAGTCTTTAACGTCGCCACCGGCACGCGGATTTCCTTGAATGAAACCGTCGAGATCCTGAAAGCCGCCACAGGGTATTCTGGAAAGGTCAAATATGCTCCCGAGCGGGGCGGCGATGTGAAGCATTCGCTGGCGGATATCCAGAGGGCCAAGGAATGTTTTGGCTATGAGCCTATTGTGCACTTCCGCGAAGGCTTGGAACGTACCGTTGATTGGTACAAAAGTATTGCAGGCTAACTAAATTTCAAGGTGAGGGAACGTGATGACTGTTTCGGTGGAGTTGCAAAAGATCAAGCAGGGGATCGAGGCGCGTGAGGCCCGCATTGGCATTGTCGGCATGGGCTATGTGGGGCTGCCCCTGGCGCTGCTCTTCAGCGAGGAACGCTTTGCTATTACCGGCTTTGACATCGACGCCCGCAAGGTGGAGACACTCAACGGCGGCGGTTCTTACATCGTTCGCATCCATGGCGCAGAAATCCAATCCGCTCAGAAGAATGGCTTTCAGGCGACCTCCGACTACAGCCGCATTCAGCAGATGGATGTGGTCATCATCTGCGTACCAACACCACTCAATGAGCATCATGAGCCGGACCTGAGTTTTATCACAGGCACGGTCAAGGCCATGGCACCCTATCTGCGTCAGGGGCAACTCGTCATCTTGGAGAGCACAACCTATCCCGGCACCACGGAAGAGATCGTCGTGCCTCTCTTGGAAGAGGGAAATTCCGCTGGTCTCAAAGTCGCCAGAGACGCCGAGAGCGCGGGCTTGTATGTGGCCTTTTCTCCGGAGCGGGAAGATCCGGGCAACGACACGGTTGCGCGGCGTGATATTCCCAAGGTGGTGGGTGGATGCGGGCCGGTGGCGAGTGATCTGGCTGCCGCTGTCTACGGAACCATCTTCAATCGCATCGTCCCGGTTTCATCGCCCGCCGCGGCGGAAATGACCAAGCTGCTGGAGAACATCTATCGCTGCGTCAACATCGCGCTGGTCAATGAGCTGAAGCAGCTTTGCTTGCGCATGGGGATTGATCTGTGGGAGGTCATTGACGCGGCCAAAACCAAGCCCTTTGGCTTCCATGCCTTTTATCCGGGCCCCGGCTTGGGCGGTCATTGCATCCCCATCGATCCCTTTTATCTCTCGTGGAAGGCCAAAGAGTTCGATTTCCGGACGCGCTTCATCGAACTGGCGGGCGAAGTCAACGCCGATATGCCGTACTTTGTCGTAGAGAATGTGATGGAAGCCTTGAGCCAGCGTGGAAGGGCACTGCACGGCGCGCGTGTGCTGGTGCTCGGACTGGCCTATAAGCGCGACATCGACGACTTGCGCGAATCGCCCTCGCTCACCGTAATCGAGCTATTGCAGCAGCGTGGTGCGCTAGTGGAATACAACGATCCGTTCTTCCCTACAGTTGGCCAGGGACGCAAATATGCGCTCAACATGAGCAGCACGCCGCTGGAAAAGCTGCCGGAGTTCGATTGCGTGGTGATTGTCACCGATCACACCCAGTACGATTATGCGAAGATCGTCGCCAGCGCAAAGCTGGTAGTGGACACGCGCAACGCCACCAAGGGGATCGAAGCGGCGAATATCGTGAGGTGCTGACGAAAGCAGCAGGTTCCCAATCTTCGCCGGTTCCCGCACCCAGTATCGTGAGAGCTTGGATATGGGCACCCCTCCCCGACCCATATTTTGGACGCAACCCACTTTTTTTCTTGAGTTTGCTAGCGCTATTCCGCTGTAAAATATTCATGGCAAAGTAGTTATCTGCAAAACACTCCAGAATAATGAGTTAGCGACACATTTGCAAAACGAATGGAAGAAAAAGCACCTGAGAATTATTGTGCAAAGAGGGGTCAGAATTATCTGCAAACAACTGTGCACAATGCCAAGCCACGTGAAACACTTCAATCAACTATTTGAACTGGCATGAGTCCATCGTCCATCGGCGTAATTCCCCGTCTGTAGCGCAGTGATTTGTTCAATATCGATTTTCCTCAACTCCGGCCTCACCCATTCTTTTCGGGGACAAAGACCATTCTCGGCAATGCTGTCCATTGTCAATCTCCTTTGATGAAAATAGTTAGTCATATTCACCTTTTGATTCTCGTAACGCCACAACTGTCACCTTCAAAGCAATAGTTCACATCATTCTCCCCCCCCGGCGGATCACGTTGCCGAAAACTCCACGGGAAGAGGAATGCACAATATGTAGTTCGCCACTGTCTTTCGGCGATACCTCTGGTCTGAACATCAGGCCGCGAGTTTGCGCTTTAACAGGCCTGCCAACCCCAATAATCCGCTGCCCATAAGCAGAAAGCTGGACGGCTCTGGATTATTGAGTGTAAACGTCTCACCCCCAGTGAGGCCCGGATCGCCACTGCCACTTAAGTTACCGGGAGTGGCATCAAAGTTGCTAATTAAACCATTGTATTTGGCACCGACTAAAATGCTTGAATAGCCGTTTGAGCTACCGTCATTTTCGTCCCAATAGGCTGTGTCACTCACTGAGCCGCCAGTCACCACGGCACCAGAGAGCGTCAAATAATAGGTGCCGGCGGCGAGTTCCACACCGATGTCTGAGAAAGATAATGTATTAATGTCGGCATTCACCGTTGGAGAGGAATTGTACACGCTTGAAAGATTGGTTGTAATTGCTGTCCCCGAGCCATACTGCGTACCGAAGGCACTGGTCCCGATCGACCAGTTCACGCTCGACATAGTGTCCCCAGGGGTCACACTCAGTTCATGGTTTACGGGACCAAGCCAAGCCACGAAGGTTGCGCCGTAAATATACTGAGCCTGCGACAGCGTGAAGGAATCCGACACAGAACTTCCTTGACTGATTTCCCAGGCGTTAAAGGCACCATTTGCCGTACCGCTGCTGTACACAGTACTGGCTGATGCGGGAATAACCAGCATTGCGCCGACCAGAATCATCAACAAAACCGAAAAGAGCAGCTTCCTCATCATCGCCTCAATAGAACTCATTCGCTAAGCCTCAAAGCGTTATACCTGAGACAATTCAGCCGTGTAGGATACATCTAAAGACACATCCCTACAAGTTGAATCGACCGGCACAATCTTGCGGACTAACACACTCCTAATTGCATTTTGGGCGCCAACTCGATACATTCATTCCAAACGACATACGCGACATCAACGAAAGCGTTGCGCATAATATTGCACATAATACTCTAACTATTTACCACCTCAGGCCGCTTGATCACTCATACATAACCGTTTCAGCCTTCTCCAAACCCATAAGAAAGGACGCAGAGGCGCGTAGGCCCAGAAAAGGCAGTCGGGAAGAGTGAGCAATTTAAAATCCCGGTGGCTGAAGACGAATCTGGCCAGACCTTCGCGCCAGGGTCTCTTAGGCCAAATCTGCTTTTCGTAGCGCGCGAGGCGGAGGGCACTATGCAGCTCATCCCATGCGCCAAGCGCCACCATTTCTTTAGGAGCCGCGAGAGAGAAGAGAGGGGTATCGATCAGAGAGGACGACAGCTTCCCGCATGGATCTCCTTGCAGGAGAGGTACGGGTAGCCCATACACAATATGCAAGAGCCGCAGGCAAAGGAGCAGCGGTTTCTCCTGCTCTGTGCTTCGGGCCTGATCTATAGCCGCCTGCCAATCCACTCGCCCTTGCACATGGATGCACGCCAAATCCCCCAGCCACTTGGCGCGCTCCCAAGCGTGTCTTCCTCCATGATTGCAGAGATAAAGCACCTGATCGATGGAATTCATTGCCTGATAAGCGCAACCTTGCCATAGAGCGGGAATGCTTCTGGCCCAGCGGGCGTTATCTACACTGGGCTGGTCCCACAGCTCCCAGATGTTGCGCCAGTGGATCTCCAGGGGACAATCTCCCTGTGGATCGATGAAGCCCAGATGCTGCTCCGTCTTCCAGATCTTCTCCCATTGGCCGGAAGTCATGGGTCCGTAGGAGGAATCCAGTTGCCAGCCGAGATTGATAAGACCGCTTTGAGTGCGACTTAAATCGCTGGGCATGACCGCCAAGTCCAGGTCAAAAGAGTGCCTGAGGCCAATGTCTCCATAAAGATCCAAGGAGAGAATAGGTCCTTTCAGGGGCATCACAGGGATACCGGCGTGATTGAAAGTCTTCAGCACGCTGGCCAGGTGCAAACAATGGCGCATGGCCTGCATCCGGCAGGCATCGCTACGCCGCCGCATTTCTTCCTCCGCAGAGGGAGGAATCTCCACCCCCGGCACGCGCTTCAGAGCAGCCCAACTCAAGGCGGGCGTCCGATGACGATCTACCAGGCGGAGATATTCCGTCCAATCGGGCCGGGCCGCAAGAGCCTCGCGGATGGCCTCCTCTTGATTCTTTTGCCAAGAATCCGGAGCCAGCCACGAGGTGACGATCATCAGGCGGAAGGCGGGGCTGTTTATTTGCAGCCATTGAGAGTCAAGCATGGCCTATCTCCTGCATCTGAGCGGCCCAGGAGCGTGCATAGGTTCCGCCCAAGGCCACAAGTTCCTGATGCGTTCCCGATTCCACCACCCGCCCATTATCCAAAACATGAATGATGTCGGCGTACATGGCAGTGGTGAAGCGATGCGTAATCATCAGCCCGGTACTGCCTTCGGTGAGCGAGCGGAAGCGCCCCAGCCACTCCTGCTCCGCCCAGGAATCCATAGCGCTGGTGGGTTCGTCGAGGATGACCAGCGAGGCCCGCCGGAAAAAAGCGCGCGCCAAGGCGATCCGCTGCCACTCTCCTCCGCTCAGCTCCTCACCGCCAAACCACTTGCCCAGCAGAGAGTCGAAGCCTCCGTGTAGCTTTTCAATCGGCTCCAGCGCTCCTGCATCGCGGGCGGCTTGCCACCTACGATCTTTGTCAGAAGCCCTCTCGATATCCCCAAATGTAATATTCTCTCCAGCCGAAGCGTGATAGTGAACGGGGTCTTGAAAGAGGACGGCAATCTGGCGACGCAAGGCCACTGGGTCCAGCTCCCGAAGGTCCACGCCATCGATCAGAATTCTCCCCGCATCGGGATCATAAAAGCGGCAAAGCAGCTTGATGAGGGTGCTCTTCCCTGCCCCGTTGTGACCCACCAGGGCTACCACCTTGCCTTTGGGAATCTCCATCTCGAATCCATCCAGCGCACGGTGAAATCCTCCCGGATAAGTAAAGCCGACATCCTCGAAGCGAATCGACTCTTTCACCGGCAATCCCGGTTCTCCGGCCACGCCGGGCAGGATAGCTGGCTTCAAGCCCAGGAAGTCATTCAGGTTTTCGACAAAGAGAAGGCTTCGGTAGATCTTGCCCGCGCCTTCCAGAAGAGAGCGAAGCAGGGTTTGGCACTGCTGAAAGGCCTGGAAACAAAGCAAGAGATCTCCCAACCCAACCGCACCGGCAAGAGTTCGTTTCAGCATCCATCCCAACCCCGCCAAGCTACCTGCCCAAGCCAGAACCCCAGCTGCCAGTTCGGTTGCCGCTCCCTGCCTCACCAGGCGCAATCGCCCTACCCGGAGGCTCTCCCGCAGGCTCTCGAAGGCCTTTCGGTGGTAGCTTCCCAGATCGAAGAGTCGCAATTCGGCTGCGGCGGTCTGATCGGTGATGAGCCAGTCCAGGTAGCGCGCGCGGCGCTGCTGGTTGGTGTGCTCCAAGTGCCAGTGGTGTTCCTTCAAAATTTGCCGGGCCACCAGAACGAGTCCGGGGATTGCCGTACAAACCAGAAGCAGCGGCAGCCAGCCAGCATAGGCGAAAAGAATTCCCGCCAGCACCAGAAAACCCAGTCCATTCTGAACCAGCGAACCGAGGCTCTCCAGCAAAGCCAGGGGCTGGGAGATGGCGTCCACCTGAGCACGGTACAGCAGATCGTAGGACTCCGGATGGTCATAAAACGCCAAGTCCATGCGAAGAGCCTGAGAATGGATCAAACGATGGACCTCGTCCTGCACCCGCTCCGCCTGCACAGCCCGAACCCATGTGAGAGCGCTGGACAAAAGCTGGCCGACGATCCATAGGCCGGCGATGCCCAAGGCCGGAGGCGCAATGGCCGGCCACTGCGGCGAAACCACTAGCCGATTCACCAAAGTCCTGAGCAGCAGCGCCTGACCGGCAGGGATCAATCCTTGACCCACCAGCAGAAGCGCCCAAGCCACGGTCCAACCACCCGCCGCCCCCCACACCAGCGCCAAGGCGCGACGGCCCGCGGGCAGTTGGCGAAAGAACTGGTTGACTTGGCTGAGCAACATGGAAGTCCTCACGAATGGGAGACGGACAGGCGGCGAAGAAAGAGTCCTACGCCTAGCCCGCGCAGAAGAATCATAGATGCTCTTGCCGTGGTGCCGGGATCAACCTTGGCAGCAAGCTCCTCCAGGCAGCGATGCAAGAGCGGCATATCAAGAATATCCCGTGCCTCGGGCAATGCATCCAGGGAATGCAGGCATTGCTGAAATGCAGGCAGTTCGCGGAGAATCCTGTGGCCCACATCGGCAGCCTGAAGGCCTCTGCGCCGCGGGTTCAACACCGCATCGGGCAGCCGGTTCCGGAAGGCCCGCCTGATCAAATAACTGCTTTCGCCCCGGCGGCGAAACTGATCGTCGGGAACCCGCAGAAGAAACTCCACCAAAGAGAGATTGGCGGTCGGATCGAGATAGGAAAGAGAATGCCGAGCCGCCATCTCCGCCCCAATGCCCGTTCCAATGCTCCACGCAGGCTGAAAAAAGAGGGGGTGAAGATCTTTCAGCGGAGAAAACGAGAAGTTTGGATCATGGCCCGCGGCCCGCATCCGGCCATCCAAATCCAGCTCCAACGCCGCGTGAAAATTGAGAGCCGAATACTCCTGCCATGACCTGTTAGGAGGCGTTCTGAAGCGCCGGTACGCCTGCATTCCCGGCAACAGCAGCGGCTTCAACACCTGGCGTTTCAGGGTGAGCCAAGGATTCGGCTCACCCTGAAGAAACAACCGCAGAGCCGTAGCCGGATGCCCTTGAAGAAGCGCCAGCGATGCCGATCCATTTCCAGACCACGAGACCGTGGCATTGCCCATCTGGCCGGTCAGCAGGCCCCCGGTCCCGCTGCGCTCGGCGGCTTCCAGAATGGCCAGAAGCCAATATTGATTGCAGACCGCATGAGTTGGACCCTCATGAATATCAAGAAGGTCTTCTATGCCCTGGAGAACGCTATGGTTCGCCGCGTCGATGGGGAGATGCCGGACATTCTCTCCGGCCATGGTAGCCGTTGCGTCGGCCATCTCCCACTCGTTGCCAAGCTGCGATGCTCTGGCTCCGTCCGGGGGGAAGCAAGGCACCGAAGTGTAGGCCGTCAGCCCACGGCCCTCGCTGGCCAGAAGCGGCGCGGCCATAGCCACCACCGAACCGGAATCCCGACCGCCGGAGAGTTCAGCCGCCACCGGCTTTTGAGTCCGCAGACAGCTCTGAACCGCCCGCGTGTAATCTTCCAAAAACGCCTCGGTATACTCTTCATCCCGCCGGAAGTTGAGCAGACTGCGGCCCTGAGGCGACCAATGACGCCAGTTGCGGCTCCGGCCATCGGGACCAACAGTCTTGGCGGAAGCCCACGTCAGACGCCGGAAACCCTTGTAGGCGGTCAGTTCCGCATCATGCTGCCAGGAGACCAGCACCTCGGCCAGACGCAACCGATCCGGCTCCTTGTTCACACCGGGCAGCGCCAGCAGCGCCTTGAGATTGGACGCAAATGCTATATATCCTTTGCCTTCGTAGTAATAGAGGGTAGCGCTTCCGCACGCGTCGCGGGCCAATAATAGCCTACGCTCACGCGTATCCCAAGCCGCCAGCGCCCAATCTCCTTGAAGATGCGAACAGAGTTCCTCGCCCCAGCGATCAAAGGCCATGCTTGCCAAATGCCCGTCCGAGAGCCGCGAAGCCTCCGGCGCAGAGAGTTTGAGTTCCTCCAGAAGCGCTGCCCGATTGTCCAGGCGAACCGCGCCCACCATCAGACCACGAGCGCCCACCACCGGCTGGCTCTCAAAGGCATCCTCCGGGTTGATCTCCAGCAGCAGATGCCCCAGTCCAACCGCGCCATCGACCTTGCAACCTCCGCCATGCGGTCCATAGCAGGCCATGGCGGCTCTCATCCCTTCCAGAGATTCAACGGAAACAGGAGCGCCGTCGTACTGATAAATTCCATAGATGCCGCTCATGGCCGTCTCCGGGCAAAGGTCGTAATGATCTTGAAGCGTTCGTAGCCCGCTCCGCCAGTCACAATGCAGGGGCCAAGCCGCAACCACGCGTGAGCGGCAAACTCCGCAGATTCACCCTGCCCAGCCCCAAAACTCACGGTTCCCTCCAAGCTGCGGCGGCGCAGCATCCCGGTCGCAGCCAGCGCCTGCGCCAGGCAACGCCCATCCCACGGCACCCGCCGCGCAACAGCGCTCACGGCCCAGCCTACTTCTTGCGCTTTTTGGATCTCTTCCGCCGTCGCCGTTGCCGGAGTTTCAGCGCCGGGTGTTCCCAGCCAGACGGCGATGCGCCGAAAAGGCAGAAACGCCATCGCTCCCCGCGCCATCAACAGAGCGAGCAACGCTTCACCCAAAAGCCGTCTTCGGCTTCCGGGCATCCGCGCAACGCGCCGCAATTCACTCCACACGCAGCAGGCCTTCCCGATCCAGTTCCGCCAGAAATTGCGCCAAATCCGCCGCGCAGGCCTCGGGCGTAATCTGATACTCCTTCACCAGGCAATCGACGAGGGCCGAAAAGGTCAAAGGAGTTTCCAAATGCTCCCAGATGCTTTGGGCAGTTCCCTTCAGTCCGTAATATGCCCCGGCGTCGATGCTCATCAGGACGGTCTCTTGGTCGAGTTCCGTGGAGAGCAGATCCTGCGTGCGGGATAACTTGTCATCAGGTTTGAAGCTGCGCATCTATCTGTTCTCCTTCGGTGAGTTTTCATCAAAGCTGCGCGCCCACGCGGATTCAAGCGAACCGATCATTCCCGCAATAGCCTCTGAGTCGCGCCGCCGGGTGACTGTGACCATCATAGCTCTCTGTGCAATCAACCCCGCCATCCGCATCAAATCGCTTTGCGTCATTTGATTCTTCAGAAAATGAGGGCGATACAAATTCTCCAAAAGGCGCTGCACCCGCTCAAAGCCGCGCAACAGATCGAATTCCAGCGCGCCGTTCTCTTTAACGGCGAGGATATGAATCGCCTTCAGCGGCACCGGATGAGGGCAGTAGCCTTTGCCCATGGGCACCACAAATTTGTCCACATCGAAGCGCGCTTCCGGCGGGCTTCCAAGACGCTCATAAGCATCGGCGCAGAGCCGTATCTGGGCCAGAGCGGGAAGCACTCGCAATCCCTCCGGCGTAGCGGCCACGGCGCAAACATCGTCCGAGAGCAGGCGGTATCCCTGGCGAAGAAACTCGGCAGCCAGCGTGGATTTGCCAACTCCTTGAGCGCCCACAAAGATCATCGCCCCCCAACGCGTCTCTACCGCGCTGCCATGCAGCGGAAACAATCCCCGCTGATAAAGAAGAGCGCCCATGGTTGAACCTAGCAAAAACAGACGCAGCTTTTCCGCCGGAACGTCCGGAAGCGGCGTAATGGAGATACGCCGTCCCTCCTCCACGCGATAGAACGCCACCCCTGGCACGGCTAAGCGAAAGCTCCCCGGTTGAACTTCATACTCGCTGTCCTCCAGCGATTCCAAAGCCTTCGGGTTAGCAGGCTGAAGATGAATGGTCACGTCGGGGTTGTCCGTCGCGGCGGCATCAGGAGGAAGCTCCGGGCATTCCAGCTCCGATTGAATGTGAAGACCATACGCCCAGTATTCGGTCTGAGACATCAGACACCTCACGAAGCACGGTATTCAAGAACCCATCCTGGAGTATACGTGGGAAGAAATGGATGGACCAAATTGACTTGGTTAGAGCTTTCATCCTGAAAATGGCAATTGAACGCCTTCATCCGTGTCATGCGTCGAGTTTGGGAGCCTCTAAAACTTGCTGCTTTGTAATAAGGGCACGACTTCAGTCGGGCCGCAAAGGGCTGAAAAGAAAGGTGGGCTTTTATAGGCTGAGGAAAAACTCAGAATGGGAGGCGAAAGGGCCAATTTTGAGGGATGAAAAACAATCAACCAATCCTCGCGGATCGTTCCAAGGGCATCTTGACGCGATCCATTTTTCGCACTTTTTCAGAAATTGAGTTTTTCCGCAGCCTGTTTAGCCCCTGCGGAACTGTCAGCGTAACGCAGAACCATGGTTCGCCTTCTTCCCGATCATCGATTTCGGACTGTTCCGCACACGCATTCCAGCACAACTCCAGCAACAACTCCCGTTTCATCCCAATGGTTCAGCGAAAGCCGGTGGGGGACGATTCCCATCATTTTGGTTCGACCTGCACGCCATCCCCTGTGGGTTCGGTCAGCACGCCGTCATAGAGCGAGGAGGCCAACAGACGCCCCCCCACTGCGCGCACGTGCGCAATGCGAAAGCCGGTCTGTGCCCACTTCCAACTGAGCGTCTTGGGATCGATGACGTAGATCTGGTCGCTAGAACGGGAGCTGACCAGCACCTTGCCCAGATTTGCGTCGTAGCTCAGCTCATCCACATCGTTGAGCGGAAAGCGATGAACCCACATCCATGTCTTGCCCAGGTCGCGCGTGAAGTACACGCCCTCCCGCGAACCCAGCCAGAGGGTTCCATCGGCGGAAAAGGTCACGCAATGAATGCTCGTCAGCACAGCCGGAATGCCGATCAGTTGCCAGCTCTTTCCGGCGTCGGAAGAGAGAACCACATTCTCCTGCTGCACCGCCGCCAGCATCGCTCCGTGCGCGGCCACTGAGCGGTAATTGACGGAACCCATCACGGGGCCACCCTGCCAACTTATGCCCTGATCTTTGCTGGTGAAAAGGCCCGCAGTGGTCGAAGCCAGCCAGGCCTCGCCGGATAGATCGAGCGCATAGACACGGCCAGAGATTTCAATATTTAGCTCGGTTGACTTTGCCTCCGCAGGGTGCTTTCCAGGAAGCGCTTTGGCCGACCGACGGGGCTTGGCGACAGGACTCGGCCCAACCGGCGGCTGCATTTCGGAAGCTGCTTTCAATTGCGCGTTCTGAATCTTGTTGCGCGGAGTCCAGAAAAGGCCAGAGTCGCCCGTTTCGAGCGCAAAGATGCCGTGATTGGTTCCCGCTAGGATTGATCCGTCGGGCGACTCGGCCAGGGCGAAGATATCCCGCCCATCCAGTCCGGCGCCGATCTGTTCCCAGTGCGTGCCTCCGTCGTTGGAGGTAAAAGCGCCGCCGTAGCTCTTGTCGTTCACCACACCGGAATAGAGCTTCTGAGGGTTGCCGCGATCCACCAGAAGCGCCTCGACCCGTCGCGTGGAAAAGCCCTCATTGGACTGCGCAAAGGTGACGCCTCCATCCTTGCTCAGTTGAACGCCGCCACGGTCCGTGGCAAGCAGCACGCGATTCGAGTCCCGCGGATCGATAAAAATATCGTTCACGATCACTTCAGGGCCAGTCATTCGCTGGAAACTCTTGCCTGCATCCACGGATTTATAAAGTCCCTCCGTGGTTCCCGCATAGACCACGTTGAATTGCAACGTATCCTTCTTCAGCACGCGGGTTCGTCGCGCCGAGGATGGAATTCCACGGATCACATGAAACAAGCCGCCCGCGTCCAGGCTTTTGTAGATTCCGCTGCACGCGCTGGCGTAGACGGTCTGCGGATTGGCCGAATCGATGATGATCGAGAAGACATCCGAGTCGTCGATGATGCCAGCCTTGATGTTCTGCCAGTTCTTGCCGCCGTCGATCGTCTTCCAGGGCAAGTGCCATGTGCCGGCGTAGATCACATTCGGGTCCAAGGGATCGATGGCCAGCGACTCCACCTCATGAATCTCCTGGCTTCCGGGTGGGCTGATCTGCGTCCAGCTGGCACCGGCATCGTTGCTCCGATACACTCCGTCCAGCGTACCGGCATAGAGCATATCGGGATTCGAGGGCGACTGCGCGAAGGCGCGAATCGACTGGCCATGCAAGCCCGCCACCTCCCGCCAGTCCCGGCCAGCATTGTGACTGACCCACAGTCCGCCATCCACGTGATCCAGCCTCCAGGCGGCAACAAAGACCGTAGCAGGATTCACGGGGTCTACAACGATGTGATCGAGGATCAGGTCGTCAAAGCTATCCAGCTTCGCCAGCCGATTCCAACTAACTCCGCCATCCAAAGACTCGTAGAGCCAACTATTGGTTGACCCAAGATACAGGTGACCTGGATTACCAGGGACCGCCGCGAAGGCGCGCGCATCGCCGCCCATGGGGCCAATCGCATTCCATGGTTTCTGAGCTGCCAATCCGGGAAGAAAAATCAAATAGAAAAGATACAGAAAAGGACGCAAAATGCGTACCGGCCGAGCGGAAAAACCGTTGAAAGAATGCGAACGGATCATGCGGAATGCGAACTCCATCCAATCAAAATAGGAGAGAAAATGCATAAAACAAAAGAGGTTGACCGGCTTGCCGGTCAACCTCCAATGATTGCATGAGGATTACCCCAACCTGTTGGATGTCCGGCCCCATTTAGATTGTATAGGGCCGGACGATCAATTTTACTGCTCAGCCTACTTGGCGGATGGCTTTTTGCCAGCAGCCTTCTTCGTGTGGGCAGCGTGCAGGGGCTTGCGCACTTGCACCTTCACTGCGCTCTCATCCACCGGCGAAGTAGTTACCGCGAATGTAGCACCGGCGGGAACCAGATAATCTTCCACGCTCTGGTCATCGATCGTGCCCGTAGTCACGCTGACGCGAGAAGCATCAATGCCCTTCTCCTTCACCAGATAGTCCTTGGTGTTGACGGCGCGCTGAGCGGCTGGATCCTCAACCTTGAGGTGCTTGTTGTGCTTGGCCAGCTTCTCTTCCTTTGCAACCTTTGCCTTTTCCTTGGCATTCGATTCGCCTACGACAACCGCCTTGGCATCGGACTGCTTCTGCAGGTCGAGGGCAATCTCATCCAGGCAAGCCTTGGCTTCGTTGTTCACGCGCGTCGGGCGTCCCTTGTCCTTGCTGAAGCTGATCGGGCAAAGAGTCGAAACGGCAGGAACCGGCGGCACATAGGGTGCCGTAATGGTCAAGCCATGACCCGCGGAGATAACTGCGGTTGCGCTCTGTCCCTTGTCGTCGGTAGCGGTACAGGTAAAGTTCACCGGACCGGTGGGCGCACCCACGGAAGAGTAGGCCGCTGTATTGCCGTTGGGGGTGATCGAACCGGCCGAGGCCGTATAGCTGTAGGTCAGCGGGCGATTCTGCGGGCTGACGCCAACGGCGGTCAAAGTGGCGCTCTCACCTGGCTTGATGACCGAGGGGGCGACCGAGCAAGTAATCGTCGGCGGTTCAAACTGCTTCACAGTGAAGGTGGCCGACGCATCGGCCGTCTGCCAAGGCTTCAGGCCTTCCTTGCCGGCTTTGCCTTCCTTGACCAATGCCTGAACCGTGTAGGTGCCAGGCGCAAGATCCGCCGTGGCAACCGTCGCGGTAGTGCCGCTGCCGGTCAAAGCCTTGCCAGACCAGACATAAACCACATTCAGCTTCGGATTGAGATTGCCAGCCGTTGCCGTCGCGGTGACCGGGTCGCCCGGGAAGACCGATGCCGGACTCACTGAAACCGCGAGGGTAACCGGTGTCGGCGGGGGGAATGAGCCTTCACGCAGAACAATGCCCGCACTCAAACGTACGGCGTTGATGTCCACGCTGCCGCCATAATTCGCCGCAAAGTCGGGCTTCATATATTCGTAATCGGCCTGGATCAAACGAATCGCCAGATGATGGTTGAAAAGAGGCGTCTCATAATCCACGCCGCCACCGAGGGTCAAATCCAAGCCCGTGGTGTTGGGGTTATGATACGGTCCTGAAACCGTTGCGCCGCCGACCAGAGCATGGACAAACGGTGTGATGGTAGCCGACGGATGGCGCAGAATCAGGCCACCAGCAAATGTGGTAAAGCCGTCGTCGTCGCCGCCATGACCATACGTGCCGCCGCTGTACTGATGAATACCCACCTCGCCTTGGATGCCGACATAGGGATTCAAATAGCGCGCTACGCTGAAGACCCCTCCAACGATTTGTTCGTCGTAATCGTATGTCGCAGGATTCCGTCCGCACTTGCCGCATATGGTTGACGAAACTGTCGCCTTCCCGCTAGGCGAGAGATAACTGTAGCCGGCGAAAATGTCCCACTTGGAAGCGGCGACATCGCTCACAGCGCCCTTCGGGGCTGGTTTGGCCGTATCCTGTGCGCCAAGGGCAAGGGGAATGGAAACAATAAATGCCATGGCAAGAAACCGGCTCATAGACTTCAATACTCGAGAGATCATGCGCTTTTCCTCCGCAATCAATTGAAATTACAAATGAACAATACTGTTTGCAACTCTAACACCAGCTCACTCCAACCCTGTTGTCACAAGCTGGAACCGTATGAGATTCACACAGTATTCTTAAACGTATCATAGGAAGGTTTGCCTTTGAGAATTTTTTTTCAAGGGTTTAACGGATAGGCTCAACCATGCCAATAACCTGCGGACAAGGAGAGCGCTAACAGATAACCGAACCCTTGAAATTCAACTTCCCACTATTTTCAGCCTATTCCACGTTTAAAGTCTTGCGCAAGCTGTGCGGCTCGCGCTGAATCTTCTCCTGAAGGAGCGTAATTGCGTACAAAAGCTGCTCGGGACGCGGTGGACAGCCTGGCACATATACATCCACGGGAATCACCTGATTGACGCCCTGCAGCACTGCGTAATTATTGAAAACCCCACCCGATGTCGCGCAGGCACCCATTGAGATTACCCACTTTGGCTCCGGCATCTGGTCGTAGAGCCGACGAATCACCGGTGCCATCTTCTGTGAAACCCGTCCTGCAACCACCATCAGATCGCTCTGGCGGGGCGAAGGCCGAAAGACCTCAGCGCCGAAGCGGGCAATGTCAAAACGCGAGGCCCCGGCCGACATCATCTCGATAGCGCAGCAGGCCAGCCCAAAAGTCATCGGCCAGACGGAATTCTTGCGAATCCAGTTCACCGCATAATCCAGCGAAGTCAGGAGGACGCCCTCTGGCGCCTCAAAGCCGTAGTCCACCTCCTGGAGCTTTACGCGATTCCGCGCACTGCTTTCCAGCGCCCCAAAGAGATACCGGTCCCGCTCCGCCGCAACTGCCATACAAATAATATAACTCCAATCCCCTTAAAGGACGTTGAGCGCTTTTGCTCATAGTGCAGCGCTCCGTTCCCGGCTTGAAAAACTCCGTCTTCTGTTTTGGTCAACGATACATAGAAGCAGAGATTCGGCCTCTTCCCATGTCCGTTATTACCTCAAAAGAAATGAGAATTCCATGAAGATTTGTCGATTATCATAAAGATTATGTAGAATCCTTCCAATCATCCTTCAGCCGGAAATGCTCTCTGTAACCCGGTTGTCTTTGTGGATCGGTTGCTCTGGATGCGGCCTGCGTTCCTTCAGACCCGCAGATGTAATTTTCACCCGGATGGGTGGCCGTGACCTCCGCCTGACCGTATTTCTGTTCGTTCAATTCATTCTGGAGTGGAATCTTATGTGTCGTCGCGCAATCACGCTTCTGATTCTTTTTGTCGGTTTGGGAGTTTCCGCCCATGCCTTGGCCGTTGCCCCCAACCTTGGCCCCTCGCCACCCGCCACCCAGGCTCAAGTCGCCGCCCTCACGCAGGCCATCCATGACGCGCAATCCTCCGGCGACAACGCCTGGGTGCTGATTTCGGCCGCGCTGGTCCTGATGATGACCGCTCCCGGCTTGGTCCTCTTCTATGGCGGCCTGGTGCGCCGCAAGAACATCCTCGGCACCATGATGCAGAGCTTCGCCATGATGGGCCTCATCACCGTTCTCTGGGCCGTGGTTGGCTACTCGCTGGCCTTCGGCGCGGGCAATAGCATCATCGGTGGCCTGGAGCACGCCTTTCTGCGCGGCGTCGGTCTGGATGCCAACCCCAACTACGGCGGCACCATCCCTGAGCAGAGCTTCATGATCTATCAACTCATGTTCGCCATCATCACCCCGGCTCTGATCACCGGCGCATTCGCCGAGCGCGTCAAGTTCAGCTCCATGGCCGTCTTTCTTTGCCTCTGGTCGCTGGTGATTTACTGCCCCATGGCACACATGATCTGGGGCGTCGGCGGCATCCTGAACTTCGCCAACCCCGCCGCCCGCTGGCCAGTCCTCGACTTTGCCGGGGGCACCGTCGTCCACATCACCAGCGGCGTCTCCGCGCTGGTTTGCGCCCTTTATCTCGGCAAGCGCGTCGGCTACCCGCAAGAGGATATGCCGCCCCACTCGATGGTGCTCAGCTTCATCGGCGCGGGCATGCTATGGGTGGGCTGGTTCGGCTTTAACGCGGGCAGCGCCCTCAACGCAGGCCCCTTGGCCACCAGCGCCTTCGTCAATACACAGTTTGCCGCTGCCGCCGCCGCCATCACCTGGGTTATCACCGAGTGGCTGCAAAACGGCAAGCCCACCGCTCTGGGTGCCATCTCCGGCGCAGTCGCCGGCTTGGCCACCATCACCCAGGCCTCCGGATTCGTGCAGCCCATGTCAGCTCTCGCCATCGGCAGCATCGCCGGCATCGTCTGCTGCTTCATGGTCTTCCGCGTCAAGAAGTTCTTCGGCTACGACGACTCGTTGGACGCCTTTGGCGTGCATGGCGTCGGCGGCACCATGGGCGCGCTGCTCACCGGACTCTTCGCCGCTGGCTCCATCAATGCCGTCTTTGGCAAGGACTCCGCCGGCAAGGCGCTTCCCGCTGGAGCCATCGACGGCAACTGGCATCAGGTCGGCAATCAGTTGGTGGGCATGGGCATCGGTTGGGCGCTGGCCATTGCCGGCACGCTGGTGCTATTGTTCTTAGTCGATAAGACGATGGGCCTGCGCGTCTCCGCCACCGAAGAAGCCCAGGGCCTCGATCTCAGCCAGCACGGCGAGGAAGGCTACGAGTTGAACGCATAGTTCAACAATTCTGGGTGCCCCACCCTCGCCGCGTTCTTGTTTTTGCGGCTAGGGTGGGATACCACAAACTGCGGGTGCCCCAGGTCCGGATTTTCGGACCTGGGATACCATGAACCTCCGTGGTAATTTTGACTGCCACACCGTGCCCCATCCATTCGCGCTCTTTGCGAATGGATGGGAACCCACGAAACAGAATCGTCCCAAAGTAGTTCGAGGAATCCGCATATGCTCAAGATCGAAGCCATCATCCAGCCGGCCAAGCTGGACATCGTCAAGGAAGCCCTGATCGAGGTCGGCATCGAGGGAATCACCATTCTGGAAGCCCGCGGCCATGGCCGTCAAAAGGGCCACACCGAGTTCTATCGCGGGCGCGAGTACACCGTCGATCTTCTCCCCAAGGTCAAGCTGGAGATCATCCTCACCGACGAGCTGAAAGACAAGGTCATCCAGGCCATCCTCGGCGCAGCCCGCACCGGCCACATCGGCGACGGAAAAATCTTCATCAGCAAAGTCGAAGACGCCATCCGCATCCGCAACGATGAACGCGGCGACGCCGCCATCTAAGATTCACTCATCCGTCCGGGTGCCCCAGGTCTCGCATCTGAGACCTGGGAATCCACAACGCCAGATCCCTCAACTATGCCTCCGCCTGCCGCCATCACCAGACTCCCTATATCCCGAAACCGATAAAATATCCAGAGATTTTCGACATTCATGCAGCCTTTTCGACAGGTATTTAAAAAATCCTCATACGTTCCTTATACGAAGATCCATAGAATTCCCAAAGAGAATCATTGAAGAGTTGCGCCATTTTTGCCCTTCACCGGTCTGGCGTGAACCTCATCTATCGCTTTCTCAAGTAAATATATCGCGGAAACGGGTGCCTCAGGTCCGGATTTTCGGAGCTGCTAATCCTCAAGCCGCAATTCTCATCGCACGGCTTCGGCCCTCTGCATCTTCTCGGGAGTGGAAACTCATGTCTTGTCGCGCCCTCAAAACGCTCTTCCTCTTCGCCGTTCTTGCCATTCCATCCATGGCAATGGCCATTGCTCCAGAGCTTAATCCTGCCGCACCCTCGCTGCCCGCCACGCAGGCTCAAATCGACGCCTTGCAGAAGGCCGTCGTGGAGGCCCAGAACGCCAGCTCCAAGGCTCAAGCCGCTGCCATCAACGCTCAGTTCTCTGGCGACAATGCCTGGATGCTGACCTCCTCCGCTCTGGTCCTGCTGATGACCGGACCCGGTCTGGCGCTCTTCTACGGCGGCCTGGTCCGCAAAAAGAACATCCTCGGCACCATGATGCAGAGCTTTGCCATGATGGGCATCGTCACCATCCTCTGGGCTTTGTTTGGCTACTCGCTGGCCTTCGGTCACGGCAACTGGTTCATCGGCGGCTTCGAGCACGTCTTCCTGAGGGGTGTCGGCCTCAATCCGAACCTCGATTACGCCCCGACCATCCCCGAACAGACGCTGATGATCTATCAAATGATGTTCGCCATCATCACGCCTGCGCTGATTACGGGCGCATTCGCCGAGCGCATGAAGTTCAGCTCCATGGCGATCTTCCTCTCGCTCTGGTCGATCTTCGTTTATTGCCCGATGGCCCACATGGTCTGGGGCGTCGGTGGATTGCTGAACAGCACCGGCGGACATTTCCCTTCACTTGACTTCGCCGGCGGCACAGTCGTCCACATCACCAGCGGCGTCTCGGCGCTTGTGACCTGCCTCTATCTGGGGAAGCGCATCGGCTACCCGCACACCAAAATGCAGCCCCACTCCATGGTGCTCAGCTTCATCGGCGCATGCCTGCTGTGGGTAGGTTGGTTCGGCTTCAACGCCGGATCGGCTCTGGCCGCCAGCGGCTTGGCCACCAGCGCCTTCGTCAATACGCACTTTGCCGCCGCCGCCGCCGCCATCGGCTGGTCCATCGCCGAGTGGATTCACAACGGCAAGCCCACCGCACTGGGTGCCATCTCCGGCGCGGTCGCGGGCCTGGTCGCCATCACCCCAGCCTCCGGCTTTGTCCAGCCCATGTCGGCTCTGGCCATTGGCCTCATCGCTGGCTTCTTCTGCTTCTTCATGGTCTTCGTCGTAAAGAGCTTCTTCGGCTACGACGACTCTCTGGACGCCTTTGGCGTGCACGGAGCCGGCGGAACCCTCGGAGCCATCCTGACAGGACTCTTCGCCGCCAGCGTCATCAACCCGGTCTTCGGCAAGGACGCCCCGGTCGGCGCCATCGACGGCAACTGGCATCAGGTTCTGAACCAGTTGGCCGGCGCAGGCATCGCCTGGGCCATCTCCATCGTCGGAACGCTTGCCCTGCTCGTCTTTGTGGACAAGCTCGTCGGCCTGCGCATCTCCGCCGAGGACGAAGCCGCCGGACTCGACCTCTCGCAGCACAACGAGGAAGGCTACGACTTCGCCACGTAGTTTTGGACTGCCATCCGTGGTAAAACAATCAAGCTGGGTGCCCCCGGTCCCGATTTTGGGACCGGGGATACCATCGGACTCCGGGTGCCCCACCCTCGCCGCGTTTTTGTTTTTGCGGCTAGAGTGGGATACCATGAACCCTTGGCTGGAAATTTCGCCGGGAACCCATAAAATAACGGTGTGGCTGGCACAAACACCCCCATCGCTGTTACGCTGTCAAACGAGGCATTTTCGCATGATCAAAATTGAAGCCATTCTCCAGCCCTCCAAGCTGGACGCAGTCAAGGATGCCCTGCTCGAAGCAGGCATCGAAGGCATGACGATTCTGGAAGCCCGCGGCCACGGCCGTCAAAAGGGCCATACCGAGTTCTACCGAGGACGCGAGTACACGGTCGATCTCCTTCCCAAGGTCAAAATCGAACTGGTGGTCAACGACGACCAGAAGGACAAGACTCTCCAGGCCATCATCGCTTCGGCCCGCACCGGCCGCATCGGCGACGGCAAGATCTTCATCAGCAAGGTGGACGACGCCATCCGTATCCGCAACGACGAACGCGGCGAAACCGCCCTCTAACCCACCACGAAACTGGGTTCTAATTCATTACGAAACTGGGTGCCCCAGGTCTCGATTCTGAGACCTGGGATACTCATATCCGTATTATTAATCTTTTCCTGTCAATTTATTAGCTGAGACTTAGCTGTTTGCGCACTCGTTGGAGACAATTTTTCAGTAAGTGCGCGAAGTAGCTACATACATAGATACATTTGCGGTATTCTTTCTTTGTCGGTGACGACCACCACACGTACTGATCAATGCGCGGACTTGGGAGAAAGCGATGTTGAATGGAAACGCAGACAGTGTATTGGCAAATGCCAAATGGTTTGCAGTTCGAATGGGATTCGGCCAAGGCTGCATTGAATCATCGCAACCACAGGATTTCGTTTCCTTACGGTACCAGGGTATTTCTAGACCCCCATCGACAGGAAATGCTCGATACCCGCGAGGAGTACGGCGAAGAACGCCGGATTGTTCTCGGGCGAGTCGACGAATGGGTTTTGGTTGTCGTGTACACGCTTCGTGGATCGAATCTCCGGCTCATCTCCGCCCGAAAGGCAGACCGCAATGATTACAGAATCTATTGGCACTGAGACTGTTTACTTTCGCTTGGATCCCGCGAATCCTCCGACCATGACAGAAGAGGAGATGCAAGCTCTCCGAGACCTGCGCGAAGAGGACATTGACTACAGCGACATTCCGCCACTGCCAACTACCGGCTGGCGGCGCGTCTCCGAGCTGGTTCCGACGGAGAACAAGCAGCAGATCACGCTGCGCCTCGACGCCGACCTGATCGCCTTCTTCCGCGCGACCGGTCGTCGCTATCAGAGCCGCATCAACGCGGCGCTACGCGAGTATGTAACCGCGCAAAAGAAGGCCGTTTAATCGCCCCATCCATGCCCTGAATTCATTCCTGCATCCAGGTTCCCTCGGTCCGAATTTTCGGGCCTGGGGATATTTACACTACCCGCCCCACACCCGGCAACCGCACCATCTGACAGGCGGCGAGGTGTCTAGGTCCCGCAAAAAGCATGGCCCCAGCTCTCGGAAGAGAGCCAAGGCCATGATGAAAGCTGTTCGCTGACAGCTAGTACTTGACGATCTTCTCGAAAGAATCGGGCTTGAGGCTGGCACCGCCGACCAAAGCGCCGTCGATCTCTTCCTGACCAATAAGCGCCTTGGCGTTGTCGGGCTTGACCGAGCCGCCGTAGAGAATGCGGACAGCCGCTGCCACTGCGGGACCAAGCAGCTTGGCCACTTCAGCGCGGATGATCTTGTGCGCTTCGACGGCCATCTCCGGCGTTGCTGTCTTGCCGGTGCCGATCGCCCAGACTGGCTCATAGGCAATGACGATGGGCGCGGCGGCTTCTGCAGTGATGCCAGCCAGAGCGCCAGCGATCTGCGTCTTCAGCACATCGGCCGTCTTGCCTGCTTCGCGCTCAGCCAAAACTTCGCCGACGCAAACCACCGGGACAACGCCATGCTTCAGCGCCGCGTGCAGTTTCTTGTTGACGATCTCATCGGTCTCGGCAAAGTACTGGCGGCGCTCCGAGTGGCCAATCAGGGTGTGCGTTCCACCCACGGCCTGGAGCTGGTTCAGCGAGGTCTCGCCGGTGTAAGCGCCCTCCTCGGCAAAGTGAATGTTCTGCGCGCCCACCAGGACATTGCTTCCCTTGGCGGCGGCAACCACCGTCGGCAACAGGACCGGCGAGGGAAACAGAGCGATCTCATCGCGGGTGTGGCCGGCAACGAGCGGCAAAAAGGCATCGACAAAAGCCTTGGCTTCGGCGGGCGTCTTGTACATCTTCCAATTGGCGGCAATCAGTGCTTTACGGGGCATTTTTCAGAACTCCTCTTTTTGATTTTAGCCGATGGATTTCGGGGGTGGGGTGACAGCGGGCACAATCGGGCGGCGTCTCCCATTCTGAAAGATTCCTTCACGCAATTCTCAAGTCTGTACCGTTTCTGGCCGATATAAGATTCGTGTCAATCTGTTTTTCTCTGTCAAGACAAGGAAACTGGAGATGAATCTCTCGCTGAAACATAAGCTTCTTGCCGGATTTGCGTTGAATTGCCTGCTGACCGTGGCCAGTTCGGTATGCATTATGCTCCAGGTTCAACATATGCGGGCTGTTGAAAAGCAAGTCAACACGGTGCGCATTCCTTCCACTCTGGCAGCCATGCGATTGAGCCGCTACATCTCCGATGCAGCGTTTACCTTCCGCAACTATCTGCTCTATCACAGCGATCCGGCGCTGGCCACCAAATACGAAGTCGCGCGCCAGGCGGCCTGGAAGAACCTTTTCGCCCAATACGACATTTTGAAACAACTGGCTCCGGAAGAAGATCAGGAACTTCTGGCCAAAATGGACAGCGACTTCCGCAATGGCTCACTCAAGATACAAGAAGATGCTCTGGCGGATATGGCAGACGGCACGGATCAGGGCATGCACAATGCATTGGAGCGCATGAAGGGCGGCAGCGCCCTGGCCGGAAAGGTGCAGGCCGATGCGGTTGAAGTAACCCGCCGCGTGGAGGAGCGCTTGGCCAGCGACAACGCCGCGCTGACCGCATCACAATCCCGCACATGGATGATGGCGCTGATTGCCGGGCTGCTCACCGCCGTCTCTGGAGTTTTCATTGGAGTGTTTCTAGGTCGCCAGATTCTCAGCGGCATACAGAAGATCTCCGATAGGATCGGCGAAGTGGCCGAGGGAGATCTCAGCGGCGAACCACTGATCCACGCCACACGCGACGAGATTGGCGCAACGGTCGACAATATCAATGTGATGCACGCCAATCTGCGGCGGATGATTCAGGCGGTTTGCTCCAGGTCCGAACAGGTGGCCAGTTCTGCCATTGAACTTACGCTCTCGGCAGAGCAACTGTTGCAAAATGCCAACCAGCAGACAAGTCAGAATCATCAGATTGTGACTGCGATGCACGAGATGGCGTCGGCGATCAGCGAGGTGAGCCAGAATGCCGCGCGCGCGGCGGAGAGCGCCGTCAACGCCCGGCAAGAGGCGCATGAGGGCGGCATGGTAGTGGAGCAAACCGTCTCGGCCATGCAGAACTTGACCAGCACCAGCCGCACAACCAGCGAACAAATCGAAGGGCTGGCGCGAAGTTCGGACGAGATCGGGAAAGTTCTCTCGGTGATCGGCGAGATCGCCGGGCAGACCAACTTGCTGGCGCTGAACGCGGCCATTGAAGCGGCACGCGCCGGAGAGCAGGGACGCGGGTTTGGCGTCGTGGCCGGGGAGGTGCGGCGGCTGGCGGAAAGGACCGCGCAAGCCACCAGCGAGATCGACGGTATGATCACCAGCATTCAGAGCGAAGCCAAGAAGGCGGTTGAATCCATCAAGGCGGAGATTGTTCATGTGAACGAGAGTGCCGAGAGCGCCGGTCGCGCGGGTTCCTCGATCAGCGGCATCATCAAGGCTTCGGACAATGTTAAAGAGATGATCAGCCAGATCGCCACCGCTTCTCACCAACAGTCTGCGGCCACCGACGAGGTCAACCGCAATCTGAGCGAAACCACGCAAGTCATCGAACTTTCCACGGCTGGCATGCATGATTCAGCCAAAGCCTGCGCCACGCTCTCCCAATTGGCGTCGGAGATGCTGGAAAGCGTCTCGCAATTCCGGCTGGCTCGTACACGGTAAGAGCGGTGAACAAACCCTGTGCTTGAGACTGATTCTGCCAGCCATTTTGCCTACAAGTGCGCAAAGCGCAGCAGCACCCCCGCCAGCACAGCGCCCAACAAAGGGCCGAAGAAGGTAATGGGAGCATATCTCCAGTTAGATCCGCCTTTGCCGGGGATGGGCAGCAGAGCGTGGGCGATGCGCGGCCCCAGGTCGCGGGCCGGGTTAATGGCGTAGCCTGTGGTGCCGCCCAGCGAAAAGCCGATACCCCAGACCAGGCAAGAAATGAGCAACGGACCCACTCCCGCCGCCAATCCGCTGGCCGAGACGCCTTTGGAGCCAATGGCCGCGGCCACCACAATCAGCACAGCCGTGCCGATGATCTCGCTGAGCAGATTGAAGGCTGGGTTGCGCACTGCGGCGTTGGTAGCAAAGACGCCCAGCTTGTCGACCGGGCCGGGGGTGAGCTTCCAGTGCGGACCATAGTGCAAGGCCATCAGCGAAGCGCCTGCAATCGCGCCCAGCAACTGCGCCAGCCAGATCCAAAGCACCTGCGAGTAGTCGCCGCTGACAATGGCGTTGGAGAGCGTGATGGCGGGGTTCAGGTTGGCACCCGGGCTGCCGAAGGCCTGCGCCACCAGCACGCCGCAGAGCACGGCCAGCGCCCAGCCGGTGGCAACGACGATCCAGCCTGAATCCGCGGCGAAGCTCTTGCGCAGCGTTACACCGGCATTGGTGCCGCAGCCCAGCAGCACCAGCACCAGCGTACCCATAAACTCGCCTATCCAGACAGAGTGCATAGCTCTTCCTCAATTTGAAAGGGTACGGCGTGAGCCGTACCCTTTCAAAGCAATTGAACCTCTCTGATCGATAACGCGGAAAGAAGCGCAGGCAGGACTACTTTGCGGGAGCCGGAGCAGGCGCGGGAGCCACCGGTGCATCGCCGGAACCCTCCGCTGGAGCTTCGGCCTTCTTCTTTTTGTCCGCCAGACGGGTTTTATCGCCGGTGGTTGTTGCAGCATTCTTCTTTTTCTTGGCAGATGTATCACCCGCCAGGCCCAACGGACCGGCCTGCGTCTGCTGGTCAGCAACCTCGGCGGCATTCGGTGCAATCGGAGCCATCGAGTCAGTCTTCGCGGCTCCTTTGGCCTTGGCTTTGGCCAGCTTTACCTCTTTGGCGCGAGCACTCAAACGGGTCTTGACCACCGGCTTGCTGCTGATTGCCTCCGGAAGATTCGCTGGCGCCAGAGCGGAAGCGGCAGTTTGATCCACGGCTCCGGCATCCTCAATCGCCGTCTCGGGTGCTTTGGGCAAAGTCTTGGTGGGTGCCTGGCCTAGGCGTATCTTTTCCCTCTTGCCGGGCTTCATCGATGCCTGATCCGCGCTACTCTTCTTGCCCTTGGTAGCCGTCGCGGCTACAGGAACAGCAGCGCCCTCAGTGGTCGCTGGAGCTTGAGCGGTTTTCTGGCGGAAGGTCCGCGTGTTTTCGCGGAAGCGAGTCCGCTCCACCTTCTTCTTCTTCTTGGGCGCGGGCGGCGTATAGGCGCTGTAAATCGGCTTGGTCTGCTTGGCGCTGGCACCTGTATCGGTGTAGCCCGGCTTGATGTCGATGTAAGCCTGCTCGCGCATGGTGGTCAGATAGGTGCGCATCGCTGGCTCCATCCGAGACATGAACAGATTCTGCTCCACCTGCGACCGGACGTCCTTATAAGTCGGCACACCACCCGTCACATGCTGCATCACTTTCATGATGACAAAGCCCTGCTTGGTGCGAATCGGCTCGGTAAACTGCCCCGTCTTGAGAGAAAATGTCTGGTCTTCAAAGACCTTGGCCAGTTCGCCACGCTTGTACTGGCCAAGTTCGCCGCCCTGGGCAGCGGTAGTGCCGTCGCTGAAGCTGCGAGCCAGTTGAGCAAAGTCGCCGCCTGCCTTGAGCTTGGCTTCCAGATCGTCAACCTTTGTCTTGGCCGCAGTCAGCTTTTCTGCATCGTCCGGCTGAGCGGCCCCTTGACTCAGAGCAGACGGAGCGGGCGTGCCGGTGGAGACCAGTATCTCGGAAAGCGTCACGCTCTCCGGCTGCGCATACTCCTGCTTGTGCTGCTCAAAATACCGCTCCACCTCGCCGGGAGTGAGCTGGACCATCTTGCCCACTTCCTGGCGCATCACCTCCTGGGTGATGATGCCATTGCGGATGTTGGCTTTGAAGTCCTCAAACGAGACGCCCTGGTCCTTGGCGGCCTTTTCCAGCTCTTCCATCGAATCCAGGTGGTATTGCTTGCGAATCTCGTTCAACTGGTTCACCAGCTCGGTCTCGCCGGTGATGCTCAGCTCCTTGCCTTTGGAGAGCCAGAGCTGCTGGTCGATCAGGTTGCGCAACAGATCCTTGTGCGCCGCCGAAATCTCCTGCATCGAGGCCCCATGTTGGCGCGCCTCGTCATCCAGTTCCTTCATGGCGCGGTCGTAGTCCGAGCGCGAAATGATCTGATCGTTAACCCGGACGACAATTTCCTCGACCGTGGCGCCGCCATAGGGGCTCTCGGGCGCGGCGGGATGCGTTTGCGCCAAGGTGAAATTTGCAAGCAGCGCCGTCGAGAACACGAAAGCCGCGGGAGTGCGAAAAATTCGAAGATTCATAAGGGTCTGGACACAGCAAGGCAGCATTGGATCGCTCACCTGATGCTTAGACGCCATTGTAAATGGCTGGGGAGCACCAACGCCATTTCAGGCGCAAAACCGGGCAAACTGAAGATTCTTGACTCTCGATTCCCGGCGCGTCCGCGCTTGCTGAACCTTTTCGGACGGAATGTCCTCCAAGGCTTTTCACAGATAGTGTAAGGAACTGGGTGCCCCACCCTCGCCGCGTTCTTGTTTTTGCGGCTAGGGTGGGATGCCAGGATGCTTGCCACATGGAAACAGCCGGGTGCCGGGTGCCCCAGGTCTCGCTTTTGAGACCTGGGAGACCACAAATCTACGCGGTCCCGGTACAGTAAGCTACATATATGCCGAGCAAGCGTCAAGGTTCGATCCATCTCTTTCGCCTCAAGGGAATCGATGTCTTTCTGCACTGGTCCTGGTTTCTGATTGCGGCCTACGAAATCGAAAGCCGAAAGCGCCAGTACTCTTCCGTCTTTTGGAACATCCTGGAGTATCTGGCGCTCTTTCTGATTGTGCTGACCCATGAGTTTGGCCACGCGCTGGCCTGCCGGCAGGTGGGCGGAACAGCCAACCGGATCATGCTCTGGCCCCTGGGCGGCGTGGCCTTTGTGGACCCGCCGCAGCGCCCCGGCGCAACACTGTGGAGCATCGCCGCTGGCCCGCTGGTCAACGTGGCGCTTTTTCTACCCCTTCGCGCGGCTGTGCTGATGAGCCGGACCCACGGCTGGCCGCAGTCGATGCACGATCTCACTATGTTTGTGTATTCGGTCTTCTGGATTAACCTGGGCCTGCTGATCTTCAATATCCTGCCCTTCTATCCGCTCGATGGCGGCCAGATTCTCCGCTCTCTGCTCTGGTTTCCGCTGGGCCGCGCGCGCAGCTTGATGGTGGCCACGGTTCTGGGCTTTGTGGGTGTGGCTGCGTTTATTGGCCTTGCAGTTCTCCAGCATTCCCTGTGGACTGGAGCGATTGCCCTCTTCATGCTATGGATTTGCTGGAGCGGATTGCGTCAAGCGTGGGTGCTTCTGCGGTTTGAGAAGTTGCCCCGCCGGAATGGTTTTCGCTGTCCCAACTGCCACACCAAGCCGCTCCTGGGAGAGCGCTGGCGCTGCGATCTCTGCGGACAGCCCTTTGACACCTTCCAGACCCAGGGTGTCTGTCCGCATTGCTCCAAGCATTTCCCGCAGACCATGTGCGGAGATTGCGGAAAGTTTTATTCGATGAACGAATGGGCGGATGGAAAAGTGGCGGGAATGGGCATAATCAACGGCGGTATATCTCCCAAATAGCCGCAGCCGCGTCCATCTGCTGCTGCAATGAACCCAATATTGGAGCCTCTGAAAACGGAGTAAAGCCGACCGAGTATCCCGTTCTTGAAGTTCGTATTACAAAATTCTGTCATCCTGAGCGGAGCAGGACGCGTTCTTTGTGGCCTGCGCAGTCGAAGGACCTGCGGTTTCTTCGCGCAGTGAATTCACCGGATTTCAGAGACTGTGCTATGCCTCAAACTCGACAATCACCTGGCCAACCTTCACCGAATCGCCCTGCGCCACACGCACACTCTTGACCTTGCCCGCGTTCTGGGCCGTCACATTGGTCTCCATCTTCATGGCCTCCAGAACAACCACCAGATCGTTGGCCTTGACCACCTGTCCCGGCTCGGCATTCACCTTGATAACGATGCCGGTCACCGGACTGCGGAGCAGCTTGTCTTCGCTGGCGGTTTCCACGGTTGCAGCCGCCGGAACCGTGGCGCTCGCAACCGGCGCAGCTACCGCTGCCTGCGTCTGACGGGACGCAAAACTCGCTTGGCGCGGACTCGCGTCGTCTTCCAGAACTTCCACATCCACTTCGTACGACTTGCCGTCAATTCCAATCTGTAGCTTCAAGCTGCAACTTCCTTCCTTCAGAGACTTTCAATAAAACATCTGTCATCCTGACAACAAAACATCTGTCATCCTGAGCGAAGTTTGGCGCGTTTTTTGCGACAAACGTAGTCGAAGGACCTGCGGTTTCTCAGCGCACATCTTCAACAAACTTCTGACTCAGAACACTAACCCCGTAATCGCGGATGATGCGACCCGTGCACCGCAGCGCGCCCCTGCTGCGCCCATGCACTCACGCCTTCCGTCCGCTGCCGTAACAACTTGGCCGAGCGGATGCGAACCTTCTTGCCCAGAAACGCCGTCACCGCCGCGGCAATCACCACCAGCGTCTCCGGCGTAACGTCCTCATCCTTGCGCGGAGCCGCCGTCTCCAAAGCCAACCGCGCCTCCAGCGCCTTCACAGCCTGCGCCAGCTCGCTCAGTTGGCCTTCCAGCGCCTTCTGCCGCTCGGAAACATCCTGAATCACTTCTGTTAAATCCACTGCCACGCTTGGACTCCTCAAATTATCTGTCATCCTGAGCGAAGTTTGGCGCGTTCTTTGCGACAAACGCAGTCGAAGGACCTGCGGTTCCAACGCTCGAATTTTTCTGTTTACAGCGGAATCAGTCCATGCTTCTTGCCGGGACGCAACTCCCGCTTGGTGTGCAGCGATTCCAGCGCGTCCACCAGCGCCTTCCGCGTCTCGGCGGGGTCGATCACGTCGTCCACCAACCGGCGGGCGGCGGCAATCCACGGGTTAGAGAAGGCGTCACGGTACGCATCCACCATCTCCTTGCGCCGTGCGCCCTTGTCCGCGGCTGCGTCAATCTCGCGCCGGAAGACAATCTCCGCCGCTCCTTCCGCGCCCATCACGGCAATCTCCGCCGTCGGCCACGCAATCACCCGGTCCGCGCCCAGATCCTTGCAGCACATCGCGATATACGCGCCGCCGTAAGCCTTGCGCAGCACCACTGTAATTTTCGGCACCGTCGCCGACGAGTAAGCAAAGAGCAGCTTGGCGCCGTGGCGGATAATGCCGCCGCGCTCCTGCTCCACGCCAGGCAAAAATCCCGGCACATCGACAAACGTCACCAGCGGAATATTGAAGGCATTGCAGAAGCGCACAAAGCGCGCCGCCTTGTCCGAGGCGTTGATGTCCAGCACTCCGGCCATGGCTTTCGGCTGGCTGGCGATGATGCCCACCGGGCGGCCTTCCAGGCGTCCAAAGCCGATCACGATATTCGCCGCAAACTCCGGCTGAATCTCGAAGAAATCCTGGTAATCCACAACGCGCTTGATCAAATCGCGCACGTCGTAGACGGCCTTATTGTCCACCGGAACAATCCCGCCAATCTCCGCGTCGGATTCCGTCGGCAAATTGTAGTCCAGCCTCGGCGGATCTTCCAGATTATTCGAAGGCAAAAAGCTGAGCAGCCGTCGGCAGAGCTGCGTAGCCTCTTCGTCGTCCTCGGCAATCAGATGCACCACACCGGAACTCATCTGCGCGTGCGGCCCGCCCAACTCCTCATCGCTGACCACTTCGCCTGTCACCTGCCGAATCACCTTCGGCCCAGTGATGAACATCCGCGCTGGCTTGGTCTGAATCACAAAATCCGTCAGCGCAGGGCTATACACCGCGCCGCCCGCGCACGGCCCGCAGATCAGCGAAATCTGCGGCACCACACCGGAGAGCAGCACGTTGTGATAAAAAACGCGACCATACCCGGCCAGGCTATCGATGCCTTCCTGCACGCGCGCGCCGCCGGAATCATTGATGAAGACAAACGGGCTGCCCGTCTTGAGCGCCAGCTTCATCATGTCCACGCATTTGTCGTTGTGCGCCTCGCCTGCCGAGCCGCCGCCCACGGTGAAATCCTGGCTTGCCAGGTGAACCTGACGACCGTCAACCTTGGCGCAGCCGGTCACCACGCCGTCGGCGGGCATCTCCTTGCCGTCCATTCCAAAATACGTCGAGCGATGCTGCGCAAAGACGCCAATCTCCTGAAAGCTGCCCGCATCCACCAGCGCAGCAATCCGCTCCCGCGCCGTCAGCTTGCCGCTAGCGTGCTGCTTCTCGATCCGCTCCGCGCCGCCGCCCAGCTTCAGCTTCTTGCGCTTGGCTTCCAGGCTGGCAACCTTCCCAGCCATCGTCTTCTTGCTCTCGTCTTGCTGTCCCATTCCCGCTCCTGCTTCCGTCGGCATCGTTGCTTTTAGTTCCCCACAGCCTTCAACATGTGAGGAAGAAATCTCTGATTACCAATGCCGCCGCTAACTTGCTAACTCGCCATGCCCGCGAAGCGGACGCTAACTTGCTAAATTAATTTCCACACCGGCATCTTCAGACCGCCCCGCATGAAACTGTAGCGCTGGCCTCCCGACCGGCTGTTGCGTGGACCTCCTGGTCCACGCTTGTTTCTCGTCCGAATCAGCTTCTATTTCTCCGGAGCCACGCTCACCCGGTGTTCCTTGCCGTTCAGCGTAATCACATAATTCACCTTGGCGCTCAACGCTGGCGTCGCGGGCGCTTTTACTTCTGCTTTGACTTCCGCTGTCTTCGCCGCCGGATCTTTGCCCACATTCTTCCGCCCCTGCGCCCGGCTCTCAAAGAACTTCGGCGCCACCTGCGGGAACATCGCGTAGGTCAGCACATCCTCATCGCTACCGTTCGCGCCCTTCAAGGCATTGGCCGCCGCGCTCAGAACATCCCACTCCGGCTTGAGCAAATCCGCCGGACGAACCGTAATCGCAGGCTTCTTCGCGTGCGCCTCGGCCAGCTTCAGCACCTCAGGATCTTTGGGGCCAATGGTCGCTCCGTAGTAGCCCAGCATGAGGTCGGCAAACTCACCCGTCAGCACCTTGTACTTACCCATCAGCACATTGAAGACCGCCTGCGAGCCGACGATCTGGCTGGTCGGCGTCACCAGAGGCGGATAGCCGGAGTCCTTGCGAACCCTGGGAACCTCCTCCAGAACCTCTTGCAGTTTGTCGCCCGCGCCCTGCCCTTTGAGCTGGCTTTCCATATTCGAGATCATCCCGCCTGGAATCTGGCTCTTGAAGATCTCCGTGTCCACGCCGGTATTCTCGCTGAAAAACTCCTTGTAGCGCGGACGAATCTGCGCAAAATGCCGAGAAATCTTCTGAACCCTCTCCAGATCGACGCGCGTCTCGTAGCCGGTCCCTTCCAGCATCTCGATCAAGCTCTCGGTCGGATTGTGCCCCGGTCCCAGCGAGAGCGAACTGACCGCCGTATCCACAATGTCGCAGCCCGCCTCGATGGCCTTCATCAGCGAGACCATCGTCACGCCGGTCGTGGCGTGCGTGTGCAGATGAACCAGTGTATCCTCGCCGCACTTCTCTTTGATGGCCCTGACCAGATCGTAGGCCGGTTGCGGACGAAGCAGCGCGGCCATATCTTTAATGCAAATGGAATCGCAGCCCATCTCCCTCAACTGCTCTGCCATCTCGGCAAAGGCCGCGACCGTGTGCAGCGGGCTGACGGTGTAAGAGATGGTGCCTTGGGCGTGCTTGCCGGTCTTCTTCACGGCGGCCACGCTGGTCCGCAGGTTGCGGACGTCATTCAGCGCGTCAAAAATTCTGAAAACATCGATCCCGTTCGACGCGCTCTTCTCCACGAAGCGCTCGACGACGCTGTCTTCGTAGTGCCGGTAGCCCAGCAGGTTCTGCCCGCGCAAAAGCATCTGCAAGCGGCTCTTGGGCATCAGTTTGCGAAAGGTGCGCAGACGCTCCCAGGGGTCTTCATTCAGAAAGCGGATGCAGGAGTCATACGTCGCCCCGCCCCAGCACTCCACCGACCAGTAGCCGGCATTGTCAATCTCTTCGCAGACCGGAATCATGTCGTCCAAGCCCATACGGGTGGCCAACAAACTCTGGTGTGCATCACGAAGCGCAAGTTCTGTAATCTCAACCACGCGGGACATGGGCAACTCCCAAAAAAATAGCCCTCAACAGGAGTCCCGTCCTCAAGACTTTGTCGATGGGCCTGCGTAAACGTGCAACCAATCCTTCACATACTATCGGAGCCGGGTCAACAAGGTAAAGCCCCGAAGTTGCGTCTGGCCACGGTCTCTAAACGTTGGCCAACGGAAACGGCGGCTTCCGGAAAGCTGGCCGGACAAGCTGTCGGAGGGAACAGGGGCCTTTAGGCCCCTGAATGATGGCATGCAATATTCGTGGCTTTAGCCACGGGCCTTATCTTCTAGCAGATGAACAGGCATCGGGTCCAATGCACGCACAACTGAACTGAAGCGATGTTCTTGCACTGTCGCAGCCAGACCTCGCCGCACCGGATTCTCATGGATGTACCGCACACAACTCGAAAATTTCTCTCTTGTTGAAATCTGGCTTTCATTGAAGCTGCGTTCCCAAACATCGAGTTTGCTTTTTAAGCGAAAGGAAAAGCCGCCCTTGATAAACTGCATTGCTTTTTCCAACGATACATCTGGAGCGGGCGTAATCAGAACATGAAGATGGTCCGGCATGATGACATACGCGTGCAAGAGAAACCTTCCCTGTTTGCGATAGTCAAGAATGGTTTGTTCGAGAAGCTCTGCTGTTGACGTGACCTGAAAGACACGTCGGCGTTGCGCTGTCACAGTGGTGACCATGTAAGTTCGAGTTTCTTGCGGCGCGAAGAGCATTGCAGCAATATACCAAAGGCCCGTGGCTAAAGCCACTTTATTTACAAGCCAGCATTCAGGGGCCTAAAGGCCCCTGCTCCCTCCGCTGGCAAAGTCATCTGCGATGGCACATCCTATGAAGGGCATTTTGCGCATTACGGCTTCGCCGCAGCGGCCTTCGGAACCACAAAGGCAATCTTCGACGGAACGGCAAGTTTAACCGAAGCCTGAATCTGTGCCGTATGTCCGCCGCGCACAACCTGATTCTCTTGAAGCGTCAGCGCTCCATTGCCAATCGCCGCATCCCCGCTCCAGCGATCAAATTTCGCCAGTTCCGGCGGCACACCAGCCGCGACCACCGTGCCGCGCTGCCACTCAAAGTGCAGCGCTCCTTTGGCCGAGGCGGCCAGATCGTCACCCGTAAAGCCCGCGAGCGCTATCTTGCCATTGCCGTTGAAGGCCGTTCCCGTGCTGCGCAGGCCGAGCAACTGGCCCACCAGCGGCGGAGTGAGCTTCTCGAACTGGCCCTCCAGCTCATACGACGGCTTGTCCTTGGCCGTTGCGGCGGCGTGGTACGTACCACTTGCGTGGACGTGCCCGCCCAGCAGAGTTGCATCAAAGGCGTTGATCTCAGCGCCGCTGGCCAGCGTAGAAACCGTGACCTCTGCATTGCGCAACGTGACCGGACCCAGAAGCAGGGATTCGGCCTTGACCGTTCCATTCATCTGCGGCCAAGCGGGAGCAGCCGTGGGGCGCAGGCGCTCGATCAGCGTGGAGAGCAATGTGCCTTTTTCATGCGCGCCCAGAAATGCGGTTTGAACCACAGCAGCATCCAGAGCGCCGAATTGCACCTGGAAGCTGGGCAAGCACGGCTTCAAAGAATCGCAGGTCACCGGAAGCGAGAGGCTGGCCGTTCCCTTCACCGGGCCGTAGGAGAAGACAACCGGATCCCAGCGCAGTTCACTCGTGCCCAGGTGAAGCGTGGCTTGCGAGATCAGAATCGAATTGGCCAGGAACTCCGCCTTCCAATTGGCGTTGTGCAAAACCAGGGTTCCGGCAAGCGTGTCCACGGGAGCGGCAGGAACCGTGCTTCCAGCAGGAAGCGAAGGCAGTTGAGCCTGCTCCACTGACGGAAGCAGCATCCAAGGCCCACCAGCGGTCAGGTCCACCGTGACCGGTTCACCAGCCAAAGAGTCCAAGGAAAATGTATTGGCCAAGCCGGCCGCGCGTGCCAGTTCCCTGCCCCGGCTGATCGAAGCCTGACCGTGCACCGCAAGCTGATAGCCCGTGAGCGCAAAGCGCATGGAGACCGCAAGCGGAGCAGTTCCTCCGGCGGGAATCGAGGCAGTTGTCGTAAGCGCCTGCGGCTGGTCTATCGGTGCTAGATCGGGCGTCAGAACGACATCGGAAATCACAACGGGCTGACTGAGTCCGCCTCCTTTGAATTGGAGGCCGCTTACCGTCAAGCTGCCGGTGAGCGGGCTTACAATCGCCGGATGGTCTTTTGCCGAGCGGTTTTTTGCGGCGGGCGGCGGTTTAAGCTGCACAGCACTCTCCGGCGCGGTTGGAGCATAGGTGAGCTTGCCGCTGGCTGATCCCGCAGCTTCCAGGCCTGGAGCAAAGCCACTGCGCACCGACCTCAGAGCATCCAGCGCCGCAGCCACGGGAACACGATCCAGTTCGACGGAGTAATTGGGCAAACCGCCCGGTCCGGGCAGATTCCCGTTCAGCCGAATGCGCCCTGAACCAAGAGGAGAGTCACAGACCAGGTTCTCAACGGCGCGGGCCGAGAAGTGCGCGACAAAGGCGCAGTTGGCGTCAAAGTCCATCGGCTCAGCCGGGGCAAACTCGGCGCGATGAACGCCAACAGCACGCAGCCGCGTCTTGACCTGGGCTGCATCGGCGTTGCCCTCTAAATGCAATTCGCCTCTGAGGTCACCACGCCATCCTGCGTCGGAGCCAAGCAGCAGGCGCGTAAGCTGGCCAAGTTGGGCCTCGCGCCACTCCAAATCGACACGCAAAGGCATCTGGCGCAACTCAGCGGCCTGATGAAGAATCGCCGTCAAGCGCACCTCTCCCGTATCGGCCTGTCCGATGCTCAGGTCGGTGCGGGCGGGCTGACCACGCAATTGGACCCGCCAGTCGCCCGCGCTCTGCTGTTCCAGGGAAAACTTGGCGTCCGTCAGAGAGAATGGCAGCTTTTCCGCGCCATTTTTAATATTGATGCGAGAATTTGTAGCTTCCAGATAGGGTAGCTTGACGGCTTTGCCCGCCGCGTTGCTTCCTGGCGCAGTTTGCGCGTGAGCAGCAGCCGTGCGCAGCAGCGAGTCCAAATTCCAGCGACCAGCCGTGGTTCGCACCAGATTCAAACTAGCCTCATCCACGCGGATCGAGTCCAATTCAATGTGCCCGCGCCACAGCGAGAGCAGACGAATCGAGGCAACCACCGAGTTTGCGTGAAGCACTGGCTCGGTCCCACAGGCAGGATCTTCCTCGACGGTAAGATCCGTAAGAACAAACCCTGGCCGGGGCAGCAGCCGCACCTCCACTGAAGAGAGGCGCACGGGACGGCCCAGCGAGGTTGAGATCAGTTGCGTAATGCGCGCCTTGTAGCGGCTTACGCTCAGGAACGGGGGCACAATCAGCAGCGCCAGAAGAACCGCCAGCGCCGTCAGCGCCAGCCTGAGCCGTTTACGATTCGTTTGCCGTGGTTTTTCGTCTTCAGTCATGGTGGTTTCAGTGAACAGTGAACAGTGTACAGCGTTTAGTGGTCTCTTGTGAAAGCCATGTTTTTGAAAGAGGACGACTTCTAGCCTGCACTAAGCGAAGTAGAAGGGTGACGCTAAATGGCACATAAAATCCAAGCAGTACAGGCTGCGAAAAACTCGATAAAGAACCAAGAAGTGTCAGGGCACGACTTCAGTCGTGCCGCAAATGCCCAGATAAGACGCGGGCTTTAGCCCCTGAGGGATGTTTTTCGTCAAGACCCTCTGAAACTGTCAAAGACTCGGTCTTTTTCTGTCCACAGAACACTGTCACTTCACCCGATGGAAGCTCCGGCTCCAGCGCGTGTCGGGGAAAAAGCGCAGTGCTACATGGCCCATCCAGGCGATTGCATTGCCCGCTCCACTCTGGCCGATCTGATCTTCGGAGGCCTGGAACGACCAGTAGTTGAACAGCGGCCGCCCCACGATATTCTCGCGCGGCACAAAGCCCCAGTAGCGCGAGTCCAAACTGTTATGCCGGTGATCGCCCATCATGAAATAGTGGCCCTGCGGGACCACCAATTCGCCGTTCTCCTCGTGGTTTGGAAAGTCGATCCCCCATGCGTTTGTCGCGTTTCCGCTTGGATCTTTGGCGGGAGGAATCGATGGGAACTCGTCAAGATATTCTCTTGAAGCAGGATCGCTAGGCGAGTTGTCCGCATCCTTGGGAAGATTCTGCGCCACGCCGTTAATCACCACCACGCCGTTGCTGAGATGAATATGGTCGCCCGGAACGCCAATCAGCCGCTTTACCAGCGTCAGATACTGCGGATTTCCCTCCGCATCCGGATCAGGCACCGGCTTGAGGAAGACAATAATGTCGCCGCGCTTGGGTTCGCGCTGGTGCACCAGCGGCATCCACTTTGTGGCCGGAGCCAGCGTAATGCGATCCACCAGCAAATGGTCGCCCACCAGCAGCGTCTTCTCCATCGAGCCTGAGGGGATCATGTAATTTTGCCCCAGAAATGTCAGGATGAACAGGCCAACCACCAGCACGGAGAGAATGCTGGCGAGAGCTTCGAAGGGCGTCTCTTCCACCCGCTCTTCAGCGGGCTTGGCGGGTTGCGTCTCGGTGGGCGTCTTGGGTGCGGAAGTTTTCTTTGTCATTTCGTTGCTCGTTTCCCATAGACAGTGGACAGTTCTTAATGCACTACATGGAGTATTCGCTTCCATCGTGCAAAGCCCTGAAGCCTTGCGGAGAGTTCCCTGTCGTTTCCGAGTTTATCATCGGCGGCATGCACGTCAGTCGTCGAAGGCCGAGAAAGCGAGAAGTAAATCACCAGCGGTCGCGCGACAATCTGCTGCCGCGAGACAAAGCCCCAAAAGCGCGAGTCGTCGCTGTAGTTGCGGTTATCACCGAGCACAAAGTATTCACCCGCCGGCACCACCAGATTTCCATCGCGGACGAGGCCCTGCATCTGCTTCCACCAGTTCGGTTCAACATTCGGGTCGGAATAAACGGTGGCTGGAAAATCGTCGCGGAAGGAATTACTGAAAGCCGGCTCGAAAGCTGCGTACGGCTCAGCCAAAAGCACACCGTTCACCGTAACGCGCCCATCCGCAATATGCAGCCTGTCGCCGGGAAGGCCGATGACGCGCTTGACCACATAAGGGTGGCGTGGATGATGAAAGACAACAATGTCCCCCCGCTCCACATCGCGATAAGGCATGAAACCCCGGCTCAAAACTCCGGCGGGCGCGTATGCCTGTTTGTTGACCAGCACAAAATCGCCCACCAGCAGCGTGCGCTCCATGCTTTCCGATGGAATCACATAGGGTTGCAGCACAAAAGTATTCAGAAACAGCGCGACAACAACCAGCAGAAGCAGCCGTGCCAGCGCATCGGGAACGGCGGGCAGACTTTGGCGCATCTGCTCGAAGCGGTTCGGAACAGACTTTGAAACTGTTTGAGGAGTATCCAATGCGCTGCTCATTCCTCTTCGCCGGAAAGCGAATCTCCAGATTCAATCTCCGCCTCGAAAATCGCCTTCACGCCGACCTTTTGCTCCGCCGCCTGCAGCCGCTCCAACGCACGCTGAGCCGCATCCTGCTCGGCAATCTTCTTGCTGCCTCCCATGCCGCGCGCCAGGCTCTTTCCGGGCGCTCCATCGGCTGTTTTGAGCCGGACTTCAACCAGAAACCGCTTGTGGTGATCGGGACCGCTCTCGCTTTTCAGCCGATAGACCGGCGCTCCTGCGCCCGCCGCCTGCAAGTGTTCCTGCAACGCGGATTTGAAGTTGCCCAGCGCAGCTCCGGCGCGCAACTCCTCGGCCAACTGCTCCACCGCCTCGCCCATCACCCAACGCCGCACAAAGGCTCGCACCGGCTCCATGCCGCCATCCAGGAAAAGCGCGCCCAGCACGGCTTCCATGGTATTGGAAAGCACCGTGCTCTTGCGCCGCAGCCCGCCTTTCTCTTCGCCGCGGCTGAGAAGCAAGTGCCTGCCCAAGCCGATGGCCACGCCAACCTCCGCCATGTGCTGGCGGCTGACCAACTGAGAGCGGACGCGGGTCAGCTCACCTTCATGCCACTCCGGATGAAGCAGAAACAACGCCTCGGCCACCACCAACCCCAGCACGGCATCGCCCAAGAACTCCAGCCGCTCGTTATCGCCGGTTCCCTCGGCCTCCGCCTGCAAGCTCTCCAGTTCCGTCTCGTGCCCCGCCCGCTCGTTCGCCAGAGACCGATGCGTCAGAGCACGCACCAGCAACTCCGACCGTGCAAATCGATGGCCCAGCGCGACTTCCAACTCACCCAAAACGGCTTCCACAGGCGCCTCGATCCGATACGTTCATGCACTTTCTACCAATACGTCTTGTAGCGCTGGCCTCCTGGCCGGCTGTCGCGTGGACCTCCCGGTCCACGCCTAACTCTACACGAATAAAAGAAACGCTAAAGTGTTCAAACCGCATGAATTGATAATTAGCCATGTACAAGCGCGGGCGGGACGCCCGCGCTACAGCCGACCAGGAGGTCGGCGCTACAATCCGGCATTACTAATTCATGCAGTCATGGTACTAGATCACTCAAACTCAGCATATGACTGCTCCTACACCTATTATCAAACCTTTTGATCTCCCGGTGAAGATCAACGAGGCTTCAGCGTCCCACTCGGCGGCACGCTGGCAGGCTTCTCCGCCCCCGGCTTGGCCGGTTCGGCAGCATCATCATCATCCTCCTCGCAACTGTGGCCATGAACGGAATAAGCCGCCTTCACTCCCCGCTCGGCGGCAATGCGCGTGTCCTGTTGCCCGTCGCGCGTCTTCAATGCCGCCTGATACTCCGAGACAGCCTGATCGCGCTTGCAATCCAGATCGAGCATCCGTCCCATGTAGATGTGCGACCAAGAGAGCAGCCGCGGGTCTTTGCTCGTCGCCAGCGTCTTCTGGAATCCATCGATGGCTTGGTCGGGATGGCCGCTCAGGATCGCCGTCCGCGCCAGAATAAACTCCGCGCGAGAGCGATCCGCCGCCGATTCAAGCGAGTCGGAATGCACCGTCAGCGCCTGACGAGCCATCGCGCTGGCCGTCGCCACATCGCCCGCCGCCAACCGCGCCTCCGCCAGATCAAGGCCCTCCAGCTTGCGCGGCTTGCTGCGCCTCAGCACATCGTCGTCGGCCTGCTTGTCGAATTCTATATTCCGTGCGAAATGCACCTCATACTCCACGTCCATGCTGTATACCATCTCGCCGATACTGTCCTTCAAGCTGGCCGGCTCTTTCTCGAATTCAACCAGTTGTTTATAGAAGTACTGCGTCAGCACATATCCCTGGGTCAAGTCATGATGCATGGCAGCTTGGCGGACGACCTCCATCTTCTGCTGTACGGCCAGGCGTTCTTTTTCATAGCGAACCATATCCGAGCGGTCGACGTTGGTCGGCAGTTTGTACTCCGGAATCCCCGTATCCATGGTGCGCGCCTCAATCGCCTTGATCAGGCACTCAATGGTCAGCGGAATCGAGTCGGAGCGCAGGCGGAACTCGAGCGGCGCCTCCCGCACCTCTTTCAGAATCGGCTGCATCCGGTCGACGGCCGTAGCGCGCGCGAAAAGCAGCGGCTCAATCACGTAATGCAGATAGATGTGACGAACGTCGCTCATGCGGACCTTGCCGTCAGCGGGCGATAGCACCACCACATAATCCAGCCCATAGACACGCGCGTTGATCGCCTTGGGGCTGAGCATCGGCTCCACGACCACAATAAAACGCCGCCCATCGTAGGTCGAAGCGGGCATCTTCAAATACAAATTCGTGGAAACGATCATCTCTGAAAGCGGATCGTGCAGTTGGTCGGCCAAGGCGTCATAGGTGCGATGGGTCGCCAGCCAGATCCCGTGCAGGTCCACAGCGGCCACAAAGTCGCGCAGCAGCGGAAGAACCTCGATCACCTGCGTCGAATCGGGCGGCATCAGCGTAAATTCCGTCGCGCTTTCCAGCGCCGGCGGAGGCGTCAGATAAAGCGCCAGCGAGATGTATTGCGAAACGTCAAGCTCCGAGCCGGTCAGACGATGCTGCGCAATGTAAAGGCACAGCTTATCCCGCTTGGCGCGCGCATCTTCGCTCTGCGCCAGCGCCTGATTCACTTCCTCGCGCACCCGTATGCGAATCGGAGCGCTCTGCTCCAGCCCCTCGTCGTATCCGCAGGCATTCAGCGCCGCAGCCATCACAAAGACCGGCTCGGTGCTGATCAGCGAGATGGTTGGTCCTGCCGGATCAAGCACGGATGGCGCCTTTTCCTGCGCATACACCGCGCCGGAGGACGAACTTCCCGGTGGTTTGCCGGAGCTGTCGGAAGACTGAGCGCAAGCAATGGTTGAGGCAAATACCGCCAGCAGGCAGCAAACTGTGGCCGAAAGAACGGCGAAAATCCGATTTTTACTGAATCTCATAGGGAACCCTGATTACCATACTAGACGGAGCGGCAGCTTCAAACGATAGCACCAACCTCATCCGCTTCTGTTGTCCTTCCCAAAGGTCTGACCACCGTTCTACAATATGCAGGGTATGCTGAGAAAGACACCACGCTTGCAGAAGATGGAGATTCTATGCCAGATGGATCGTGTGATATTGGCCTGATCGGCCTCGCTGTCATGGGACAGAACCTTGTCCTCAACATGAATGACCACGGCTTCAAGGTTGCCGTCTTCAACCGCACCGTCTCCAAAGTTGACAACTTCGTGGCCAACGAAGCCAAGGGAACGCAGGTGGTCGGCGCTCATTCCATGCAAGAGCTGGCTGCCCTGCTGAAGCGCCCGCGACGCGTCATGCTGATGGTCAAGGCGGGCGACTCCGTCGATCAGACCATCGATCATTTGCTGCCCTATCTGGAAGCGGGCGACATCATCATCGACGGCGGCAACTCACTGTTTACCGATACCAATCGCCGCACCAAAGACCTGGCAGCCAAAGGCATTCTCTTCATCGGCACCGGCGTCTCCGGCGGCGAAGAGGGCGCGCGCAACGGCCCTTCGATCATGCCGGGCGGCAATCCCGCCGCATGGCCGCACGTGAAAGCGATCTTTCAGGCGATCTCGGCCAAAGTCGAGGATGGAACTCCCTGCTGCGACTGGGTGGGCGAGAACGGCGCAGGCCACTACGTCAAGATGGTCCATAACGGCATCGAATACGGCGACATGCAGTTGATCTGCGAGGCCTACGACCTGCTGCAGCGCGGACTCGGCCTCTCCGCCGATGAGTTGCACGATGTCTTTGCCGAGTGGAACAAAGGCGAACTGGACAGCTACTTGATTGAAATCTCGCGCGACATCTTCGCCACCAAGGATGAAGATGGCAAGCCGCTCGTCGATAAAATTCTGGACACCGCAGGCCAAAAAGGCACCGGCAAATGGACCGTCATCAGCGCGCTTGATCTGGGCCAGCCGGTCACGCTGATCGGCGAATCGGTCTTTGCGCGCTGCCTCTCGGCGCTCAAGAACGAGCGTGTGGAAGCGTCGAAGATTCTGGTGGGACCGGCTGCCAAGGCTGCTGTTGGCGACCGCGCCGCCTTCATCGAGAATGTGCGTTGCGCGCTCTATTGCTCCAAGATCATCTCCTACACGCAGGGCTATATGCTGCTGCGCGCCGCGGCCAAGGAGAATGGCTGGAATCTGAATATGGGCGGCATCGCGCTGATGTGGCGCGGCGGATGCATCATTCGCTCACGCTTCCTGGGCAAGATCAAAGAAGCCTTCGACAAGAATCCCGCGCTGGAAAACCTGCTTCTCGACAGCTTCTTCTTCAACGCTCTGAATCAGCATCAGGCATTCTGGCGCAAGGCGCTGGTTCATGCGGTCGAGTCAGGCATTCCCACACCGGCCTTCTCCACGGCTCTGGCCTTCTTCGACGGTTACCGCACCGCCCGCCTGCCCGCAAATCTTCTGCAAGCGCAGCGCGATTACTTCGGCGCACACACCTATGAGCGCATCGACAAGCCGCGCGGTGAGTTCTTCCACACCAACTGGACCGGACGCGGCGGCAAAACTGCCTCTTCGACCTATAGCGTTTAATCCTCCAGCGGCGTTACCAACCCGCTGCGCATGAAAGTGTAGCGCTGGCCTTCCGGCCGGCTGTAGCGTGGACCTCCTGGTCCACGCTTGTTTCTTTCTAGTTCAACCTGCACGGTCGGATTCTTTTCCCAACCAAGAATCCGGCCCGCTTCGTTAACGTAAACGGAAATTCACGATAAATTACCCAGAACTTCATCTTTTTTACTGCTCCCGCTTTCTACACTCGGTGTCAGACTCCAGAATCGCCCCCCTGATTCGGAGCACAGGAGCATCCCAACATGGCGACCGCAAACGGCCTGCCCCCTCAACTTCACGTCCGCCAAATGACCATCCGCGACATCCCAGCGGTTATCTCCCTGCAACTCCGCGCCTTTCCCGGCCTGCCTCCCTGGAGAAGCGATCAACTGGAGCGTCACCTGGAACTCTTTCCAGAAGGACAGCTAGTAGTGGCCGGCGCGGACGGCCTGGTTCTCGGCTCCTCCAGTTCCCTGCTGATCGACTGGGACGATTACGCCGAATCCGCCAACTGGTCGGCCATCACCGGCGACGGCTCATTCGACACCCACAACCCGCTCGGCAAGACGCTCTACGGCGCGGACATGGGTGTGGACCCGGTGGCCCGCAAGCAAGGCATCGGGAGCGCTCTCTATGACGCGCGCAAAGAGCTGATCCGCGAGCGCGGCCTCAAGCGGCTGCTGACCGGCGGACGCATTCCCGGCTACGCGGAGGTCGCCAGCCAAATAACCGCCAAAGAGTACGTCTCTGATGTCATCGACGGCAAACTCCACGATTCGGCGCTCAGCTTTCAGCTTGGCAATGGTCTGGTTGTCCTCGATGTCGTCCCTGGCTATATGCCGGACATGGAATCGCATGGCTTTGCCACCGTGCTGGAGTGGCTGAACCCGGAGTACACCTCATCGGTCAGCCTGCAAGCTAGCCTGCAGCACGCCGCCCTGGAGCAGGCCGCCGCCGAAGCTCTGCGTGGCACGCCCCGTCCGCGCCGTGTGCGCATTGCCGCCGTCCAGTATTTGCTGCGGCCCATCGCCAGCTTCGCTGACTTCGCCCACCAGGTCGAGTTCTTTGTACGCAGCGCCAAGGACTACAAGGCGCACTTCATTCTCTTCCCTGAGTTCTTCACCATGCAGTTGCTCAGCTACATCAACGAGCCTGCTCCGGCCATGGCGGTGCGGCGGCTGGCGCGCATGGCGCCGCAGTACGAGGAGCTGTTCATCCGGCTTGCCAAAGAAACCGGCATCTACATCATCGGCGGAACGCATCCCGTCATTCAGCGCGGCAAGGTCTTCAACGCCGCGCACCTGTTCACCCCCAACGGGCAGGTCTTCCGCCAGAAAAAGGTTCACCTGACGCCCACGGAAAGCGGACCCTACCAGTTCAGCCGCGGCCATGGACTTTATCTTTATCACACCGATTTTGGCAACATCGCCATCCTCATCTGCTACGACATCGAGTTCCCTGAGGTGGCCCGCGTCATGGCCGAGGCTGGCGCGGAGATTCTCTTCGTCCCCTCCTGCACCGATGGCCGCGAAGGCTTCTGCCGGGTCCGCTACTGCGCCCAGGCCCGCGCCATCGAGAATCAGATCTATGTCGCGGTCACCGGCACGGTCGGCAATCTGCCCTTGGTGCCGTACATGGCGGCCAATTATGGCCAGGCAGCCATTCTCACGCCCTCCGACTACTTCTTCGCGCGCGATGGAATTGCAGCCGAGGGGACCATCAATCAGGAGCAGATCATCTTCGCCGACGTGGACCTTGATCTGCTGGACGAACAGCGCGTCAACGGCAGCGTGATTCCGCTTCAGGATCTGATCAAAGACGCCTACGACAATGTCGTCCACTTCTCCGACTACAAGGGGCAAAAGACGTCAGTAACCGAGCAGGATGCAAGAGTCTCTGCCCATCGCACACAGGAGATGCAAGCGGAAAAGAATCGAGATAAGTACGCGGAAGAAGATCTGCAAGGGGTTCCAGCCGATTAGAGTAATCTCCCATAGGGTTAGTGTCCTGGGTGCCCCACCCTCGCCGCGCTCTTGTTTTTGCGGCTAGGGTGGGATGCAAGCTCCCCTTCTACGGAAACAGACAAAATTCCCTGATTGGATAAAACACAGAAAAGGCTGTCTTTACCACTGCGACCAGTCACCCGCTCCGAGTACCCAAGCAGCCAGCAGGAGGTTGCTGATGGCATGCGCCACCACCGCGTCGCCCATGCGCCCCCGCCAGCGAAGCACGGCGGCAAAAGCCAGCCCAGCCACCGTACCAAGCAGCAAGTGTTGCCAGTCCATCAGATCCTTCATGTGCTCCACGCCGAAGACAAGCGAAGAGATACCAATTGCAAATACCGTCAGCCGGGTAAAAGAGACTTGATCGAACTCCCGGCTCATGAGCCGACGCGCCAGATAGCCACGAAAGGCCAGTTCCTCTGCAATTGGCACGGTGATCACAGCTGCAGCCACGCGAAAGGCGATCCATGCCCAGCGAGCCGACGGCGACAGCGCTGCCAAATCCGACCCCAAAGAGCTGGCGGCATGAGGATGCCCCATCAGCGACGCGTACCAGAACGGCGCAATCCACATCAAAAAAACCGCCACGCCAGCAACCGGCCCAAACCAGCCAAAACGCCAGTTGAGCTTTTTCAGCTCCGGCCAGAAAAACCAAAGAGCCACGGCCACCGCAATAAAGCGCAGCGGATACATCCAATCAAAATAGGCCGAGGTCAGCTTGGAGATAGAAGCTGCGGTCAAGATCACCAGAAGCGGAATCAGGTAAGCGCGAATGGCTGGAGATTCTCCCTGATATGCGCTCTGCGGCTCCCGTACGACTGCCGTTGCTCCCAACCCACCAATATTCTGACCGGCAGAATCTGAATCCGAGAGGGGCAGCTTTCGAAACCAAGAGAGCCTCTGGGTCGCCAGAGAGAAAAACAATGCAATCAGAGTGAAGGCAACCCAGCCGAATTGCGCATGGAAGCCAGCCGTGAACGCTAGCGAACCGCCCGCGCAGGCAATGGAAATCAGCGCGCAAAGTCGGACAATGTTCAGCAGCCAACTACAGACAAGCGCCGCGGGAATCAGCAGAAAAGCCTGCGGAAAACGTGTCTCCTTCCGATAGACCCATAGCCATAAGCTCGTAAAGATAAGGACCAGTCCAAGCCCTTCTACACCGGAACAGCCCGGAGCAATGGTGATGGAATATTCGGGAGTCCCGATGGTGAATGTGGAAAAATTGGAGATGATTTTCGGGTTGAATCGCTGCACAACCGCGCTTACGGCATAGAGCGTTTCCGTTTGCATCCATCCGCTCTGGGCTGTGCTGGTCACTTTCCAAAGTAGCTTTACTGGGTTGCCGAAAGCCCATCCAGCCACACCGACCAGAAGGGAATACAGCCATAGATGACCGGTCGCGCGCATCCCCGCGATCCAGCTTCTGAGCGGAAGGCAGGCAAATGCCAAGAGGATCGTCGCCAGCAGATAAAGAACACTCTTGATATACCCAAAAGGATCAAAATGCTGCCAGTTAAACCCTTCTCGAACCGCTATCGTTAGAAATAAAACCGCCGCAATCGGGACAAGGTGAGCATAGAAGAAAAACCGCCCGAATGGAAGCTTTTCTTTCAGGGTTCTCAATCTGAAATGACCGAACCCCAGAAAGACCAAAAGTGCGAAAATCGGTATCTGACCATAACCGTCCGTGGTCATGCCTAAAATAGTAAGATGGCCCGGTATCGTGCCTCGGCCCGTGAAGCAATAACCATATTCCAACGCCACAAGAACAAAGAAAAGATAAAGCCGTGCCAAAAAATAGCACGGCCATAAATATCCCATCCTTGACCGCAAACTCTCGTCCGCAGTCGAAGCATATTTCCTTATTTCTTTCAACTTCAAGATTCGATCCGCCTACTTGCTGCGCTTGGCACGTAGTACGGCGAGCGAACCCGCAAGCAGCGTGAGGCCACTGATCGCCAGACTCGGATCGATCTCAGGGGTGGATGCAGGTATACGTCCACCAAAAACCATGCCATGAGCGGAGGCGCAAGTACCGAGTACCAAACCCAGCACCACGAGTGTGTTCATCAAAAGATTCTTCTTCATGTATAAATCCTTCCTTGTGGTTACAGATAAGTACTGGAATCGTTGAGTATCCGTGAATCCGTACCAATCATTCAGATTTGTCTCAACTGCCCTCGACGATTCAAGCCTGTATTGCCGCCCAGGGAAACTACGGGGAATAGCGCCTCATCAAACCGACTAGTACGCTGTAGATAATATACACGAGAGAGGACATCATTGCAACAGCATTAAAAAAAATCAGTAACCTAGGTGAAGTACCTCAATCACTCCTGCAAGCTCTTGAAATCCAGTCCGGGAGCTGAGTACAGCAAACAACTCCCGGACCTGACGCCGTTCATGCAACCGATTCATCCCACCGACGGACGCAGTTGAACCTTTTTGGTCACAACAACCAGCTTGGCAGGAGTCAACTCCGGGCCATCCCAGCCTTCCTTGACTGCTTCAATGTGGATCTCCCCCGGCTCCCGTGTCGATTGAACGATCACCTGCGCTAGTCCATTGAAGAGACTGCGCTTGGGATCTTTGTCGCTCTCCTGACAGTTGGGATCGCCATTCCCAACGCCGATCAGCGCGCCCGCTCCGGAGACTTTGAAGCTGATAAGATTGGAAGCTGTCGGCACCGGACGTCCTTCCTTGTCCAACACCTCCACGGTCAGGATCGCCACATCCTCGCCATCCGCATCGATCTCGGCCCGGTCCACGGTCAGCCGGATCGCCGCAGCGAGGCCGGTCGTCTCGCGCTTCTCGGTCAGCGCCACCTTGCCGTCCTTCGATCCCCGCGCTTCGATCACGCCCGGCTCGTACTTGACCTTCCACTCCACGTGTCCCAGCCGTGAAACCTTCTGGCTGCCTTGGCTCTTGCCGTTGACGAACAGCTCCACCTCGTCCAGATTTGAATGCACCCAGACTGGAATCGTCTCGCCCTCTTTGCCCTCAAAGTTCCAGTGCGGAAACAGATGCAGCACCGGCTCGGTTCCCCACCAGGCCTTGTAGTAATAGAACGTGTCCTTGGGAAAACCGCACATATCGATGATGCCGAACTGCGAGTTGATCGAAGGCCAGCCATACGGCGTCGGTTCGCCGCGATAATCGAAGCCCGTCCATGCAAAGCCGCCCGCCTCCCAATCGCGCGTCGCGTAGAACTTCCACCACTCCTCGGCCTGTTCGCCCCAGCCAGGGTTGTTCACGTCGTAAGCGCTCACCGTGTTGCGCAGCGGATCGGTCGAGTACACGCCGCGCGTCGAAACGGCGCTGGCCGTCTCCGAGCCGTAGATAGGCCGCTTGGGATGCTCCTTGTGGAAATTGTCAGGACGGTTCAAGCCGTAGTTGAAGCCGATAATGTCAAAGGCGTCGGAGACACCCTTTTCATTGTCGCCGTTCACCGCGGCCGAGACCACCCGTGTGGGGTCCAGCTCGTGGCAGCGCCTGACAAGAGTCTCGGCAATATGCGCGCCCTGCTCGGCCATCGAATCCTGCAATTGCCACTCCTCGTTGCCGACGGACCACAGAATGATCGAGGGCGAATTCCGGTAGCGCTTGATCATCGCCTCCAGTTGTGCCAGCCCTTCGCTGCTCGAGCTCATCTGCCGCGCTTCGCACATCATCATGATTCCCGCGCGATCGCAGGACTCCACCCACTCCGGCGTCGGCATATTGTGCGACGTGCGCACCGCATTACAGCCCATGGCGCGCAGCACGTCCAGCCGGAAGGCCTGCAAGCGGTCGGGCAGCGCCGCGCCCACGCCAGCGTGGTCGTGATGGTTGCAGGTGCCTTGAATCTTCAGAGGCTTGCCGTTCAGGAAGAAGCCCTTGTCGGCGTCAAAGACCGCCGTGCGCACGCCGAAGTTCACCCGCTCGGCGTCCCGCGCCTTGCCACCAGTCTCCACGGTCACAATCGCTGAATAGAGATTCGGTTCATCCACCGACCAAAGCAAAGGCGCATCCAGCTTGGCGGTCGCGGCAAACTTCGCGCTTCCGTCCGCCTCGATGGTTTGCGCCGCAGATTCCGCTGTCGCCACCGTCTTGCCCGCCGCGTCTTGAATCTTCCAGGTAACCTTGGCGCTTTCCGCCTGCTTGCCCTGATTCTCCACCACCGTCGCCAGCTTCAGTTGCGCCGAGTGGCTGCCAACCTCAGTTCTCACATAGCTTTCAAGGTGGCCCAGGTGCAGCGCGTCGCTCTTGGTCAGCCAAACGTGCCGGTAGATTCCCGCGCCTTCGTAAAACCAGCCATCGCCAAAGCTCGCATCCACGCGCGCCACAATGTAGTTCTTCCCGCCGTACTTCAGAAAATCTGTCAGATCCAGGGAAAAGGGCGCGTAGCCGTGGTCGTTGCGGCCAATGAAACAGCCGTTCACAAAGATCAGCACATCGCGGAAGGCACCGTTGAACTCGACCGCAATGCGCCGCCCCAGGTCGCTGGCCGGAATCTCGAACTCACGCCTGTACCAGCCCACGCTGGTCTCCGGATAACGCCGCCCAACCGGCTTGTATCCGTGGGACATCTGTACGTCATCATGCACAAAAGGCAGCTCGACCGCCCAGTCGTGGGGCAGGTTCAGCGCCCGCCACTTCGAGTCGTCAAAGCCGCTCTTGGAGAAGGCAAAATCGCCGGTTTTAGCAAAATCGCCCTGACCGTTGCCGAAGCCCAGATCGCGCGCCGGGTCGGTGCCGTGGCCAAACTGAAACTTCCAGCCGAAGTCGAAGAGCAACTGCTCACGCGGAGCCAGCGCTGGCAGGGCCGAGGGTGTGTTGCTCAGCGCAGCAGCCGCGCGCCCCCAGGCAGAGCGGGCCAGTAAAGAGGATGCAGAGAGAGCCAAACCGGAGGAGAGCAGATCGCGACGCGAGAGATGAGGCATGAAAGACTCCTTATGATTACAGCCGACCTTCAGCAAAAAGAACGAGTCGGCAAACAATCAAGAACTATAAATCAGCGGAGCCCTCTCCGTAAACCTTTTCCCCGCCTCGGCAACAATACCAAGGAACCATTGATGAGTAGACGCTCTGAAAAGGCATGGCTTCAGCCGGACCGCAAATAAGTGCAGAATCTGTAACGCCAGCCTCACGCGCATGAAAGTGTAGCGCCGGCCTCCTGGCCGGCCGTAGTGTGGACCTCCTGGTCCACACTTGCTTCTTTTCAATCGTGCCGCAAGAGCCACCTGCAAAATTCAAAGAGGAATGCAAGCCGTCTCAGAGTTTGCAAAAGTCAAAGTCCTTTTACAGATAATTTCGCCGCCTCGTCGCACAATCATCCTCAGGTACTTATTTTTCAAATCTGCCACTCGAGCGTATTCAGCTCGAGAGTAAACAAAATCTCCGTGCCCCATTCATCCACAGTTTTATCGTGGATGAATGGGAAGCCAATGAAATTTCGAACCACTGTATCTCTGAAATCGACCTAACTCCTTATCCTGGACGATTTTGCAAACAACTCCTTTGTTCTGACGATTTTACAGCGCAGCACTGCCTGTAAGCTATTGAAAACGCCGAATTTACGTCCAAAATACCGGTGGGGGTAGGGCCGTACAGGAGTACCAGTTTTGCCGTCGGAACAAACCAATACCCCCAGGGGCGGATCGAATCTATTCGCAGTTGCAGGCAGCAGCCATCCGGCAACCCTGGCAGCCTCAGCCTAATGGTCCGACCCGTAAATACTGACACTTGGGTGCCCCATCCATTCAGCGTTTTTGCTGAATGAGTGGGAGACAATAACACTATTTGAGGGCCGGATCAATAATGAACCGCGTAAAAGCTCTCGATCCAGCCTTGCAGCAGCGCCGGGAAGCAGCCCAGCACGATGACGGCGGCGGCGGTTGCAAGCAGCACGGCCATCGTCACCGGATGCGCCTTGATGGGCGTTTCATCCACGGCGGGCATCACGTAGGCGCGCTTGAGGACTTGCAAGTAGTAGTAGAGCGAGACGGCGCTCATGGCAATGGCGAGAGCCACCAAAGCAAAGGGAACCGGCCCGGAGGAGACGCCCAGCACGGCGGCAAACAAATTGAACTTGGCCCAGAAGCCAACCAGTGGAGGAATCCCGGCAAGCGAGAGAAACAGCACCAGCAACACAGCGGCCAGCAGCGGATTGCGCTTGTGCAGGCCGAGGAAAGAGTCAAGCCGGTCACTGCCCGTAGCCCGCTCGACGACAGAAACCACGCCGAATGCGCCGATAGTCGTCAGGCCGTAGGTGAGGACATAGTAGAGGACTGGTGCTTGACGATTGATGAGAGCTTGGACTATATCATCAATACTGACAACAACCTGTTCCGTTCCCAGTTGAGGAAGCGACGGATGAGTACCCACGCCCAACAACAGATAGCCGATGTGCGCAATCGCCGAGTACGCAAGCAGTCTTCGGACACTTGTCTGCGCCAAGGCTGCCAGGTTTCCTACGACCATCGAGACTGCGGCAAGCACAAGTAGAACACCGACAAAGCTGTACCAGGTTTCGAGAAAGAGATGAAACTGGCGAGCAATCTCACTTTCAGAAAGGCTGTTATCACTATGGATAACCACCATACCTTCACAAATTGAGATGAGAAGTGCAAAGCTGGCCACTTTTGAAACCGAGGCGATGAATGCAACAGCCGGTGCTGGTGCGCCCTCATAAGTATCTGGCGCCCACAGATGGAAAGGCACAGCGGCGATCTTAAAACCAATGCCAGCAATAACGAAAATCCATGCGACGAAGAGCAACGGGCTTGGTCCCTGTTGCTCAATAACCCCTAAAATTTCGCCCAGGTTTGTGCTTCCGGTCAAGCCGTAGAAATAGCTGAATCCGAAGAGCAAAAACGCCGCCGACATCCCACCGAACAAATAATACTTGAGAGCAGCTTCCGCACTCTTGGCGGAAGACTTGGCAAACGCGGTCATGATATAAAGACTCAGACTAAGCAACTCTAGGCCTACAAAAATAACCAATAAATCTTGCGCAGCAGCTACGAGCAAAGCGCCGGATGCAGCCATCAGAACCACGGCAACAAACTCGCCGACATGGCGCGTGAAATCCGTATCGATGAGCAGCAACAAAGTTAGGGCCGTCAATATCAAAATCCCAGATTGAGCGGCAGCGATGTATCCGCCTTGCGCAAGAATCAAAGCGCCGTCAAAGCTGTATCCGTCTCCGGCAAATGCCTGCAATGCCCACAAAGCCGCGCCGCAGCCAGCCACGCCCAATAACGCCGCCACAGTCACGCGCACCTTCAGCGCGGCCTTGCGCAGGAAGCCTAAGTCAACAATCAGCACCACCAGCGCCGCAACTTCCAGCATTGTCTCCGGCAGCGTTACGCGGAAGAGGTCCGAGTAGTTCATTGCACACCTCCCGCAAGCAGCGCCTTTACTGCCGGTTCAATTGCATCTAGCAAAACTCTAGGCCACACGCCGACCAGCAAACTAGCTCCCAACAGCAAACTCACACCGGTAACCTCCGGCCAGGTAATGGCCGCGAACTTTGGCCAGCCGGTGCGTGGATGCTCGTCGGGGGTCGGCAGCGCGTCGGCAAAGAATGCCTTCTGCATCGCCCGCCAGGTGTAGGCCACGCCCACCACGATCCCCACGCCCGCCGCTACCACCCACCACGGCTGGACCATCCAAGCACCAATCAGTATTTGCACCTCGGCCCAGAAGCCGGAGAACCCCGGCAGCCCCATCGAAGCCGCTCCGGCAACCACGAATGCCCCCGCCGCGAAGGGCAGCCGCTTGGAGAGGTGCATCGTCTCCAGTTCCGCCAACTGCCGCGTATGCGTGCGCTCGTAGACAATGCGGCCGACAATGGCGAAGAGCAGTCCAGCGATGATGCCGTGCGAGAACATCTGCATCACCGCGCCGGTCACGCCGATCTGGTTCAGCGTCATCAGGCCGAGCAGCACAAAGCCCATGTGGCTGACGCTGGAGTAGCCGATGACGAACTTGAAGTCGGTCTGCGCCAGGGCCACCAGCGCGCCATAGACGATGCCAATGATGGCCAACAGCGCAAATACATCGCGCCAAGAGCCAATGCCTATAAGTGAGAAGCCCCACGGATCAAGCCCGCGTGGGAAGAGCCCGATGGCGACCCTCAGGCAGCCGTACGCGCCCAGCTTCATCACGACTCCAGCCAGGAGCATGGAAGCTGCCGTCGGCGCGGCTACGTGACCGGTGGGTGCCCAGGTGTGGAAGGGCCACATACCGGCCAGAATCGCAAAGCCCGTGAAGACCAGCGGGAAGCACCACATTTGAAAGCTCGCCGGCAGCCCCGCGTGCGCCAGATCAACGAGGCTGGTGGAATGGCTGCCCGCCGTTGTGTAAGCCGCCAGCAGGCCGATCAGCACCATCGCCGAGCCGGCAAAGGAGTATAGCGCCAGCTTCATGGCCGCGTACTCCCGACGCGTGGAACCCCAAATGGCGATCAAAAAATACTTGGGCACAATGGCGATTTCATAGAAGACAAAGAGCAGAAACAGATCGAAGCTGAGAAAGACTCCGTAGACGCCGCCGATCAGCGCCAGGAAAAAGGCGAAAAACTCATTGGTGCGCAGCTCGATATTCCAACTGAAGAGCACGCCCGCCACTGCGGCCAGACCCGTCAGCAGCACCAGCACGCGGCTGATGCCGTCCGCGGCCAGCAGGAAGTGAATCCCCATCGACGGAACCCAGGGCAGATCGACCAGGACGGTTCTGGGCTGCCCCATTCCCGCCGCAAACCCCTGCACCCCCAGCGCCAGGCCAGCCACGGCCACGGCAAGCGCCACCCAGCGAGCCAGCGCTGGACGCCCCTTTGGCAAGAGCGCCAGCAGAAAAGCCCCGGCAAACGAGAGATAAATTGTCCAAGCCAGCATTAAAATCTCCAGTGAGCCAAGAGGTACACAACCGTTGGGTTCACGTTCTCCACAATCAACTGCGGCAGAACGCCGAGCAGAAACATCAATCCGATCACCGGGGCCAAGGCTATCCGTTCGCCGTTATGCAGGTCCGGGAAATTCGCGCAATGCTCCGGCACCGGACCGGTAAAGACCTTCTGAATCACGGTCAGAATCACCGCCGCCGTCACCAAAAGGCCAAGAATCGAGACCGTCGCCGCCACCCAAGCCAGCGAAAAGACGCCCCGGAAGATCAGAAACTCGCCCACAAAGCCATTCAGACTCGGCAACCCGAGCGAGCTGAAAAGCGCAATCCCCATCAGACCGGCCAGCACCGGAGCGGGCTTACGCAAGCCGCCAAATTGATCGATCCCGCGATGACCGCCCGTCCGCTCTTGCAGCATCGCCACAAACCAGAAGAGCGCCGCCGCCGTCAGCCCGTGGTTGAACATCTGCAAAATAACGCCGTTGAGCGCCATCGCCTGATTGGTCTGCGCGGCCACGCCCACTGCCGGAACCGCCAACGCAAAGATGCCCAGCAAACAATAGCCCAAGTGGTTGACCGAGGAATAAGCCAGCACGCGCTTCAGATCCTTCTGCGCCGCCGCAGCCCACGCGCCCATCACCACTGTCAGCACGGCCAGCACCAAGAGAGGCGTGCGTATCTGATTGATCTGTGCGCCAAAAAGAGGCAGCGCAATCCGCAGCAACCCATAGACGCCCATCTTGGACATCGCGCCAGTCAGCAGCATCGTCACAGGCGAAGGTGCTTCGGCATAAGCAGCGGGCAGCCAAGTGTGAAACGGGAACATCGGGACTTTCACGGCAAAGCCAGCCAATACGCCAATCGCCAGCCAAAGAATCGCCGCCGGTCCAAGATGCGCCGTGATCGCCTGCTCCAACTCGCCGGTCGAAGCCAGCAGCGTCAAGTGCGGGAAGTCCATGCTACCGGTAGAAAGATAAACCGCCAAAAACGCCACCAGCAGCGCCACGCTACCGGCCATCGTATAGACAAAGAACTGCGTCGCAGCAGGCCCCCGCCGCGCCCCGCCCCACAGCTTGATGAGGAAGAAGGCGGGCAGCAAACTTAGCTCCCAGAAAAGAAACCAATGATAGAAGTTCAGCGCCGTGAACGACCCGAAAAGCCCCGCCTCCAGCACCAGCACCAGCGCAAAGTAAAGCCCCGGCTGATGATGCACCCTGTGCGCCGCGTCCACCGACATCAGCACAACCAGCGCCGAAAGCACCAGCATCAGCGCCCCCAGCCCATCCACGCCCAGGTAATAATTGATGCCCAGCGACGAAGCCCAAGCGTGCTGCTCTACGAGTCCCATGCGCCCATCCGCAGGCAGTTGCGTCCAAATGAACAGCGTCAGCAGCAGCGCGGCCAGCCCTGTCACCAGCGCCACGCCACGCGCCCGCTTGCCCGCCACAAGCGCCAGCGCAGCGCCGATCAATGGCAGCACGGTCAACAGCGTCAGTATTGGTATTCCGGTCGTAAATTCGTTCATGGCCGGCTGCTCCAAATCAGAATCGCCACCAGCGCCACCACACCCAGCGCCATTATTCTCAAGTAAGTTTGCACGCGCCCCGTCTGCACCCGCGCCAGCAATCCGCCGCTTACCGCCAGCTCATCGCAGCCCTTGTCAAAGCCACCATCCACCACATTCGCGTCCAGAAAGCGGTTCAGCCGCGCCCAAAGAGCAAAGCTGCCAGCAACTCCAGCCACCGCGCCGCCCCAAACCCGCCTGTCCAACCAGTCGGCAACCCGCGCCCACCAGCCGTAGAAAGCAATCACCGTCTCGCCATACAACTCATCCACGTACAACCGATCACGCAGCCACCCCCAAACCATCGGAGCAGCCTTCTCCAACGCATCTGGCTCCGTTGGCAGAGGAGAGCGGTCGCCGTAAATCTTCCAACTCAACCAAAGGCCAAAGCAGACAACAATCGCGGAAATGCCCATCAATGTTGCCAGTTCTGGCTCAATGAGTTTCTGCCATTCAAAGCTCACCACGCGCCCATCGAGAAAGGCCCGGAACCACGGCCATGCCGGCGTTCCAATCAATCCCAGCGCCATTGCAAAAAATGCCAGAATCCCCAGCGGGACAACCATCGCTTTTGGACTCTCATGTGCCGGTTTGCCGCCCCGCCATGCACCGAAGAAAACATAGGCCACTTGCCGCGTCATATAAAACGCCGTCAGCAGCGCACCAAAGACCAGCATATAGAACGGCACCTTCGCCACGCTCCAATGCTGCGCCGCCTCCAGAATTCCGTCTTTCGACCAGAAGCCGGAAAAAAGCAGCGGAAAGCCGCACAATGCCAGCATTCCTATTGAGTAAGTTAGAAAAGTCAGCGGCATATCGGACTTCAATCCGCCCATCTTGCGAATATCCTGCTCCCCGTGGCAGCCGTGAATTACCGAACCAGCACCCAGAAACAACAGCGCCTTGAAGAAAGCATGAGTTATCAGATGAAACATTCCCACAACCACGCCGCCCATGCCCAAGCCTGCCATCATATAACCCAACTGCGAGACCGTCGAGTAAGCCAGAATGCGCTTGATGTCATTCTGCGCCACGGCGATCAACGCGGCAAAAACGGCCGTAAATGCGCCCACCCAAGTCACTACCGTCAGCGCCGACGTCGTTCCGCCGACAGGCATTCCGGCGGCCATCAATGGATAGATTCGCGCAATCAGATAAACGCCTGCGGCCACCATCGTCGCTGCATGAATCAGCGCCGAGACAGGCGTAGGACCTTCCATCGCATCGGGCAGCCAGACGTGCAGAGGAAACTGACCGCTCTTGCCCGCCGCACCAGCAAAGATAAGCAGGCCAATCGCGCCCGCTGCCGTCAATCCCCACGCGGCAGGTTGAGCTAGCAGCCCTGCCAGCGCGCCAGCTTCCATCGAACCCGCGCCATAGTTATAAAAGAGTAGAGTGCCGGTCTGTGAGAAGAGCCACACCATTCCAAGCAAAAAGAAGACATCGCCGATGCGAGTGGTTAGAAATGCCTTCTTCGCCGCCGCAGCAGCCGAAGGCTTCTGATACCAGAATCCAATTAATAAGTACGAGGTAAGTCCAACTAACTCCCAGCACATGAAGAGCAGCAGAATTGAGTTGGCAATCACCACGCCCAGCATCGCCCCGGCAAAAAGCGAAAGAAAACAAAAAAAACGCGTATAGTTTTCGTCGTCCTTCATATAGCCGGTCGAATAGATAAAGATCAGCAGCCCCACAAAGCTGACCATGACCAGCATCACCGCCGAAAGCGGATCAAGCACCCAGCCCAAGTCAACGTGTGCTGCGCCAACTTGAAACCAAGTGAAGTTGACCGTTTCATGCACGAACGGATTATGCGCAAGTGCTAGTTTCTGCGTCCGATATGTTATTAAATTCGCAATTGCAATCAATGACAGAAGCAAAGAAAAGCTCATTGCTCCTATTGCTAATCCTGACGCCAGTTTGCGTCTCGGTTGTTTGAGAAAAGCAATAACTCCCGATGCGATAATTGGCACGGTCGGGATCAACCAAAGATCCCTGGCAATGGCAGAGACAAGTACGGTCGGATTGAATTCAATTGCCTCTTGCATCAATCTCTCACCCCTTCATCCTGTTCATCGCGTCCAAATCCGTCGTCTTCGCATGGCGATGAATCTGAATTACCAGACCTAACCCCACCGCTGCCTCGGCGGCCGCGACGGCAATCGAGAAGATGGCGAAGATCATGCCCGTCAGCCGCTCCGGATGCGGCCCATAGCGCCAAAAGGCAATCAGATTCAAGTTAGCCGCATTCAGCATCAGCTCGATCCCGATCAGCACCAGAATAGCGTTGCGCCGCGTCAGCGCACCGGCCAATCCAATCGAGAAGAGCAGCGCGGCAACCAATAAGTATCCAGACAATGGCGTCATTTCGGCTCCTCTTTCTCCTGATCTGGTCTTTCGTGCAGTGCCACAATCACCGCGCCAATCATCGCCGCAGTTAATAACACCGCTACAATCTCCAGCGGCAAAACATAGCGGCCCACCAGCGCATTGCCTATCTGAAGAACGCTTACATCCGGAACTGCCGCCTCATGCGGCAACACCTTCACGCTCCCCATCACCGCCCAACCCAGCACGGCGAAGACCGCAGCCGCGATGACCAATCCAACGAGCCATGTCCGGCTGAAAACTCCGTCTTTGGGAGTTTCCGATCCTTTGGTCAGAAGAATCGCAAAAACCACCAAAATGGCCACAGCCCCCACATAGACCATAAACTCCGCAAGACCGGCAAACTGTGCATCTAAATTCAAAAAGAGCAGAGCCGTCCCTGTAGAGACCACCGTCAGCGCCAGCGCGCAATGCACGGTGTTCTTCAGCAGCACAGCAGCCAGCGCGCCCGCCACCATAAGTGCAGTTAAAAGATAAAAGACAAAGCTCATCGTCCGCACTTCCCTTCCCTGCTGGCCGAAAATGCTGGGTGCCCCACCCTCGCCGCGTTCTTGTTTTTGCGGCCAGGGTGGGATGCCACGAACCAAATGTCAAAAGAATCACTCCGCATAGCGATAACTCCTCGGTCTAATCTTTCCCCGGCGCATCTCGGTCAGCCCCAATGCCACATAAGCCGCAATCAGAACCGCCGAGCAGACCACCCACCTCAGCCATCCCTCACCCATGAATCGCCACGCCGCCGCGACAAAAAGATTCAGCAGGCAGATCGGCAAAATAAACTTCCAGGCAAAGTTCATTAACTGGTCCTGCCTAAGTCGTGGCAGCGTCCCGCGCAGCCAGATGAAGCCAAAGATAGACAGCATCAACTTGGAGAAGAACCAGATCCACGATGGAACCCAGTTCAACGCAGCCAAGGGCGCCGACCAGCCGCCCAGAAAGAGCGTCGTTCCCAGCCCAGAGATAGAAAACATCGCCAGATACTCGCCCAGAAAGAAGAGCGCAAACTTGAAACCGGAGTACTCCGTATGATAGCCAGCAACTAACTCTGACTCACCTTCTGGTAAGTCAAAGGGCGAACGGTTGGTCTCCGCCGTGGCCGCAATTGCATACATGACAAAGCCCGCGCAACCCCACGGCGTAAAGATATACCAGTGCGAAAGCCCGTGCGTGTACTGATTCTGCGCGGCAACGATCTTGGTAAGCGAGAGCGATCCGGCCATCATTACAACGGTCACACTGGAGAGCAGCAGGATAACTTCATAACTAATCATCTGCGCGACAGCGCGCATGGCACCGAGCAGCGAATATTTATTGCGGCTCGACCATCCAGCCATGAAGACCGATAACTCGGTGGACGCGCCCATGGCAAAGTAAAACAGCAGCCCAGCGTCCATATCGACTAGAACCATGTTACGCCCCATCGGCAACACGGCAAAGCCCATGAAGACCGCGACGACCAAGACAACCGGCGCCAGAAAATGCACCGCCGCATCGGCGCTCAAGGGAACAATATCTTCTTTGGTTAGCGACTTGATTCCATCGGCAATCGGCTGTAACAAACCATACGGACCCACGCGATTCGGTCCAAGCCGGTTCTGAATGCGCGCCAACCCTTTGCGCTCAAAAACCGTGGTCAGCGCAAAGAGTGCGGGAAAGAACCCCACAATCGCCACCACTGCTAGCAGCACGCCCGCCACAGGATGCAACCCCGTGGGCAAAAAGCTCACTAGCCAGTGCTGGAGAAGAACGAAGATCTGGTCTGAATTCGTAATCATTCGTTACGCCCCCTCTCCAGCAGTAGCCGCAGCCTTCGCCGCCGCTGCATCCGCCACCGCCTTGGCCTTGGCATCGAACTTAGCTTTTTCTGCGGCCAGCTTCGCATCAACGGCAGCCGCCTCTGTAGGATGTATCCGGTTGTAATACGCATTCGGTTTGGCCAATTGATCGCGCTTGAGCAGTAGCCCGCCAAAACGATCCGTCGTCGCTAACTCGAATTCCGTATTCATCTTGATCGATTCAAAGGGACAGACCTCGACGCAAATCTGACAACTCATGCAAACCGAAATATCAATCTCGAAACGCGCCGGATAAAACTGCTGCTTGCCCACAAAATCCGGCTTTTTGTCCTTGGATTTTTCAATGAATATGCACTTGGGCGGGCACTCTTTCTCGCAGATCTGGCAAGAGGTGCAACGCAACCCGGCCAGCGCCTCCGGCCCGTCATAGACCAGAAAGGGAAAGACGCGCGCAGCCTCAAACGGCGCAATCCGCTCCTCCGGATACTCGACCGTCGTCAGCCGCTCGGCAAAAAAATAGCTGCCGAAGAAATTCCTCGCCGTCTCCGTCAGTCCCTTGATGATGCCTTCACCCAGCAAATTGCCACTCCTTAGTCCCTGACCCCTATCTGTCCACTTCTCCCAGCACAATATCCACCGAGCCAAAGATCAGCACCACGTCGGCCACGTCGCTACCCAGGCACATATCTTCCAGCACCGTCAGGTTAATCAAACTCGGCGGCCTGATGCGATAACGATATGGATTCGCCCCACCGTCGCTGATGAGATAGAAGCCTAACTCGCCCTTGGGCGCTTCGATCCTTCCGTAAGCCTCTCCGGGCTTGGGACGGATGCCGCGACTCCTCGCCGTGGTGCCTATCACCGGACCAACTGGAATGTCTTTCAACGCCTGCTGTAAAATCCCAATCGACTCGCGCATCTCCAGCAGACGAATCATGAAGCGGTCATAGACGTCCCCATGATCGCCCAACGGCACGCGGAAGTTGAAGCGGTTATAAATCCCGTAGCCGTCCACTTTGCGAATGTCGTAATTCACGCCGGAGGCGCGCAGCATCGGCCCCGTCACACCGGCATTCACCGCCAGATCAGCCCGCAGCACGCCCACGCCCTGCGTCCGCGCCATTAAGATTTCATTGGTCGCCAGCAGCCTCTCGAACTCGTCCGTAAAGCCGCCCAGCCCCGCCACCACCTTGCGCGTACGGTCCAGCCACTCCGGCGAGGCATCCACGCGGCAGCCGCCGAAGCGCATATAGTTGACCATCATGCGCGCCCCGGTCAGCTCCTCGAAGAGGTCCAGAATCTTTTCACGCTCGCGAAAGGCGTACATCAGCGGCGTGCCGCTGGCGCCCATCTCCTGAATCAGAAAGCCAATCGACGATGCGTGATTCTGATAGCGCGTCAGTTCGCCCAGAATCACTCGAAGATACTCGGCGCGCTCCGGAACCGCCTGCCCGGTCAGCTTCTCCACCGCCAGCGCATAAGCCCAGTTGTTGGTGATCGGGCAGATATAATCCAACCGGTCGGTAAAGGGCATCGAAGCCAGATAACTCTGCCCCTCGGCAATCTTTTCGTGGTTGCGATGCAGGTAGCCGAAGACCGGCCTCAGCTTGATCACGCGCTCGCCGTCCAGCGCCACATCCATGCGGAAGACGCCGTGCGTCGAGGGATGGTGCGGCCCCATCGCCACTTCCAACAGTTCGCCGTCGCCGCTGGCGGCAACCAGTTCTGGACGGTTCCAGCCCTTGGGCCGTTTTTTGATTTTCCCCAAAATCATGCTGTCGTTGGCCCCTGTTCCCTGTTTCTCTGTGCTTCGGCGCGCTTGAGCACTTCATCGTGCGGCGTCGGCTCATACTCGAAGTCATCTGGTTCGCGGTAATCCTTGCGCATCGGATGATCCTTGAAGTTCTTCCACATCAAGAGCCGCCGCAGGTCCGGATGGCCGGTGAAGACGATGCCATAGAGATCAAAGATCTCCCGCTCCTGAAACTCCGCCGACCGCCAGATGGGCGTCAGCGAAGGCAGTTCCACCTGGTCGGTGCGGTTCACGGTCTTCATGCGGATGATTACCGGCCCATGCTTCTTCTCGACGGAATAGAGGTGATAGACAGCCTCCAGAGAATCCGACCAATCCACGCCCGTCGCGTTCGAGAGATAGTCGAGCTTCAAATCCTCATCGTCGCGCAGAAACTTCGCCACCGCGTAGGCAGACTCCGGTGCCAACCGCAGCGAGTGCTGCCCGCTGGGGCTGGGATTGGAGACAATCTCCACCACTGCGCCCGGAATGGCTGCCTCTATCGCCGATTTAATTTCTTCGACCGTCTTCATTTCGTCACACCTTATGCGACTTTCAATTGCATAAAACACCAGAAATACACGAGATAAACAGTCACTATAAGTTTACCGATCCAGTATTCGCAGTTCTCAGCCACTCTTTCACTGATAAGTTCCTCCTTCAAAGCGCACTTAATATATCTTCTGAAAAGAAGAGCAGGTATTAACGGAGTTATGAAGAACAAAGAAAGCCAAAAGAATTGGAAGAGTATGTCAAAGGACAGCCCATGAAGAAGAAAACCTTTCCAAATTTTGACAAGCATACAAATTGATCCAAGAGCCAAAAAAGAATAGCCATAAATCCAATTTGTTCCAACGTATCCATTCCCGACAAAATCCCGATCCACGCTCTTCATCCGTTTCTCCTTACTTTCAAGAATCCTTGATTCGGTGCCATTCCTGGTGAAACATCCCTCAGGGGCTAAAGCCCGTATTCTTTATGCTACCTTTGCGGCCCGGCTAAAGCCGTGCCCTGTTACAAAGCGTACTGATAAATTGCGCCCAAATGTGTTACTTACACTTCCTTGGTCCCTTGGTCCCTTGGTCCCTTGGTCCCTTGGTCCCTTGGTCCCTTGGTCCCTTGGTCCCTTGGTCCCTTGGTCCCTTGGTCCCTTGGTCCCTATCACTGAATCACTACCGGCACCGTCCAAACACCTTTGTTGAACGTCGGCTCCAGATCATGCTCCCCCTGCACCGGCACGGGAAACTCCCCCTGCTGCTCCGCGTCCAGAAAGCGCGGACGGTCTTCGCCGGTCAAATGCTGGGCGTCAATCTTCTTCTGAAGCGTCATAAAGGCCTGAATCAGTGCCTCCGGACGCGGCGGGCAGCCGGGAATATGCACATCCACCGGAATGTAGCGGTCGATCCCCTTCAGCACGTTGTAGCCCTGCTTGAACGGACCGCCGCTGATGGCGCAAGCCCCCATCGCAATCACGTACTTCGGTTCAGCCATCTGGTTGTAGAGCCGGACCACCTGCGGTGCCATCTTTTTAGTCACCGTGCCGGAGACGATCATCAGGTCGGCCTGGCGCGGCGACGGGCGGAAGACCTCCGCCCCAAAGCGGGCCAGATCGTAGCGCGCCATGGTCGTCGCAATCATCTCGATGGCGCAGCAGGCCAGGCCAAACTGCATCGGCCAGATCGAGTTCCGCCGCCCCCAGTTGTACAGCTCCTGAATGGTGGTCACGACGATCCCCTGCTTGCCCATCTCGATCTTCAAGCTCTCATCCATGGTCGCATTGCTCCAGTTCCCAGTTCCAAGTTCTCAGTTCTCAGAATCCGTTGTCGGCGCCGACACTCTTGGGTGCCCCAGGTCTCGATTTTGAGACCTGGAAAACTGACGACTGTGAACCGACAACTGAGAACTGCCGTGTCATCCCCACGTCAGAATCCCCTTTGCCCAGGCCCACGCCAGCCCCTCGGCCAGCAGCAGCACAAAGACCAGAATCACTCCGCAAGCTGCCGACCCCAGCCCGCTGAAGGCCACCGCGAAGGGCAGCAAAAAGATCGACTCCACGTCGAAGACCAAAAATATGATCGCATACAGGTAGTAGCCGGAGTGGAACTGCATCCAGGCATCGCCCCTGGAGGCCAATCCGCACTCGTAGATGTCGTTTTTCACCGCATTTGGCTTGGCTGGCGAAAAGACCTGCGCCCACAGCCAAGCCAGCCCCAGCGGAGCCAAGGCAAAGCCCATCGCCGCCGCAAAGAGAACCGCCAGAGAAAAGTAAGGGTTTAAGGCCATCGTCGAAAAATAAATCCCTCAGCATTAACCTACCATTGGATGGCCCCTTTGGCGAAAAGTTGCAGCCGCGCGCTCCGTTCGCTTCCCCTTTTGCACCGTTCATCCCACTCTGTGAACCGCCGGATGCGCCCAGCCATGAAATTCGTCCACAACCGATTCAAACCGGGCTTGGGTCTCTGCGCGACAGTTCTGGCCTTCAATCTGCGAGTAAGACCGCAAACAACACGGCAGCTTGCAGACATTGCGTCCACAAGCTGCCGTGTTGTTTGGAACGGACTGAACCTCCTACGCTTACCGCTTCTTGGGCGAGAGGCCGAGTTGGAAGGAGATCATGAACGAGCGTCCGGCCTGCATCTGGATGCTGTCATTCCAACTCGGAGTGTAGAGCTGAAGGTTCTGAGTGACCGTGGAACCGTTGGTGGAGTAGGGAGAAGCTAACGTACTGCCGTCGTTCGCCGCACTGATGCTCACGATGCTGTGGTCGTCGAAGATATTGTTGATGCTGAGCTTGACCTTCGAACCCGCAAAGATCGTATTGCCGTGAATGCTGTAGTTCACGAAAGCGTTGCTCATCCAGAACGGGTCCAAGGGAACAGTCTGGTGATCGTTGCCTATGTCGTTCCAACGCGATCCGATACGCTTGCCGAAGATGCCGAAGTCGAGGCCCTTTTCGCGATAGGTCATGCCCATCGATTCGGTATCGTGCGGCGTCATGGCAACCCAGGCCACGGGCGTGGCGGGGTTTGTCTGAGTAGCTCCGCCTTCCGTGATGGTAGTAGCACCTGCGGCCTCATACTTGGCGATGCCGAAGGTGCCGTTGGCGTTGAAGCTCAGGCTGTTGGTGATAGCGTAGTTGCCCTCGGCTTCAAATCCGTTGGTGTTGGAGTCGGGATTCGCGTAGTAGTAGGTGAACCCCTTGTCGGGACCGCTGGACGGAGTATAGGACGAGTAGGTGTTGGTGAAGTGAATGTGATAGGCGTCCGCATCAAAGGCGAAGCGGTTCAACTTGACCACCGTGCCGCCCTGGTAGGTGTCGGCGATGGTCGGCGGGGGCGTAACGGAAACTTGAGCGCCCGTAGCGTCAAAGACGCTGCTGAAGGGAGCAATGCTGCCGCGACCGTACTGACCGTAGACCGACCAGAGGTTATTGACGCGATAGTTGGCCTCGAAGGACGGCAGGATGGAGTTGTAAGACTGGGAGTGCTGGGTGGTGGCCGTGCAGTTCGCCGTCAGCGTGGTCGAGGTGCAGGTGAGCGGGCCGACGACTTTGCCATCCGCGTACTGCCTCAGGTCCATCTGATAGTGCGCATCCTTGACGCCGGCGGTGATGGTCCAACGCGGGATCGAAACCAATTGAAACTCGGCATAGGGTTGCACGGCATAGGTGTAGAAGTGCTCGTGGAACTTGATATTTCCGACAAAGAGTGAATCCACCCAGGTGGCGGGGTCGGTGTAGACCTGATAGCGGAGGGTGTTGGTGTACTCGTACCAGTTACCGACACGGAAGACGCCCCACTTAGTGGCATAACTGAGGGCTGCGATCTCGCCGCCGCGGGCGTACTGGTTCAGCTTGTCGATGCCGGTCGGCTTAGGCGTTTTACCTTTCGACGACGTAAAAAGAGTGCAAGGGGCAGGGGATGAGGCGTCATCGCCGCAAACCGGCTCCAGAACGGTCTGGGTCAGCACCGAGTCGGTCACAAGATCCTGGTCAGTGTTGTTCTGATAGTGCTGATGGTTGGAGTAGCCGTAGGTATAGGACTTGCTATCCAACTTCCAGCCCTTGCCGAAGTCGTGGTTGACGGTAATGATGTCAAAGAAGCTCGGCACGTGATAGGCCGAATAGTGCCAGTACTGCGCGTTGTAGGTGACGGTCGAGGAGGTGATGTTCGGGTAGGCTTTGCTCACGAAGATGCCGTTCGGATTGAGCTTGTTGGCGTCGTACAGATAGTTGTCGCCGTGGTGGAAGAGCTGGCGGCGGGTCGGATCGTTGTTGTTGAAGGCATCGAGGATAATGTTGGAGGCGACCAAGGTCACACTGGTGCGGTCGCTGAACTTGTAGTCAAACTTGGCGGTCGCGGCAACGTCCTGCTTGGGTGAGTTAGTCTGGTAGCCATCCGAACTCTGGTAGTCGCTATTGAGCCAGAAGTGAGCCTTGCCGTTCAGGAATGCGCCGGAGTTGATGTCGCCCAGAATCTGGTTGGTATTCCAGGAGCCGTAGGTTTCCTGGATTCTGAAATGGGGCTGATCGCTGAGGTGGGGCGAGAAGAAGTGAATGGAACCGCCGAAGTTCGATGGACCGATGTCCGAGGCAGTGCCGGGGCTGCGATCAAAGTCCACATAACCGACACCAGCGGCGGGAATGTAAGCCCAGGAGTGGTGGCTGGGGTCGTTGGAGTCGTTGAAGGGAACGCCGTCCCAGGTCATGGTGTAGTCGTCGTCGACAAAGCCGCGGAAGAAGATCTTGGCCTGGCCGTTGCCGATGCCGTTCGTGGTGTAGCTGACGGTGCCGGGAGCAGCCTGGATGATGTCGGCAAAGTCGGTCACCGGCGAGGTGTACTCACTGACATAGTTGCTTGAGATCTCTGTGCGAGCCGAACCGGCGTCCAGCACGGACTTTACAGGCGCATTCTGCGCGGCAATCGAGGTGTCCGCATCGGCCTCGACGGTTACCTCTTCCGAGACGGAGGCCACCGCGAGTGAGAACGAGACCACCGACGGATTCCCCGCAGTAACGGCGACTCCCCGCTGCTCTTTGATTGCAAATCCAGGTGCCGAAACCTGCAAGTTATACACACCCGCTTTCAAGCCAGACACGGTGAACTTTCCTTCCGCATTGGTGGCGGCGGTATGCTTTGTCTTCGACGCCGAAGTTGCGGAAATCGCGGCATCCTTCACCGCATGGCCGCTGGGGTCCACAACTGTTCCCTGGATCGAGAGTTGGCCCACGCCTTGATCCGAATCGCTGTCCGGCTGTTGCGCCGGCAAAGAAATAACGCCTGAGGTTAAAACTGCCAGACACACAACTGCTGGAATGGCTTTAAGCCATCTACTTAAAACTGTTTGCATTGATTCTGGTCTCCTTGATATAGCAGGACAGGCGCAATTGAGTGCTCTTCCTGACTGCCTCAAAGACTATTAGAGAAATGTTACAGATCAGCCAATATAGGATTAATAACTTTTAACAACTCTGGGCGAACTCTCCTGTTAACACAACTTCTGCCTGCGCTGTGACAGTCACCGCCAAGGCTGCGTCTTGCCCAGCACAACCTTCGGCTTCGCGCCCAAGAATCGCAAATAGAAAACCGTTGCCGCATCGTGGAATCCATCTCACGAAGCGGCAATGGTTTCTTGCTCGACAAAGTATTTTTTAGTAGCTCAACTCCAGCACATTGATCGAATAAGGCGCGAGCTTCCGCTCAAACTTCGCGCCGCTCACTTCGATCTTGCTCTCCACCGGAACCACTTCATCGGGATGCGTAATGCTATTGGTGGCGTTGGGCGATTTTCCGCTCAGCGTAACCAGCTTCGCTTCGTGCTCCACGCGGCCCACTCCATCCAGCGCGATGGACAGCGGCTTTTCTTCCGAGTTAGCGTTGACCACTTTGATGTAGAGCTTGTGCTGTTTATCGTCGCGCGTGGCCGAGGCAAAGACGCGCGGCCCGGCATTGGCCAGCACCGCCGGCACCGCCTCCGTGCCGAGGTGACCGCTAAAGATCACCTGCGCCCAATAACTCGGCGAGCCGTAACTCGTGAGCGCGTTGTAGCCGATCAGGTCTGACTCCCACTGCATTCCGCCCGGATTCACATTCACCAGCATCGGCGCATAGCTGGACATAATAATCAGGTCGGCGTTGCGCTCCAAGCCTGTCATCCAGGCCGCATCGCCCAGAGCCGCATCCAGATTCGGCGTCGGCGAACCTTCGCGGGTCGCCCACTCGCCCACAAAGATCTTTGGCCCCTTGCGGTCAGCCCTATCGTAATGTCCCCCTTGCGCATAGATCTCCGGCGTGGGCGGAAGGTCGGTTTTGTCGTAGTGGCCGGCTTGGTTAAACGACTCCTGCGCCGACATATAGAAATGCTCGTCCAAAACATCCGGCCTCACCGCCTTCACCGGCGCGGTGGCAATCAACTGCAACTGCGGATAGCGTTCCTTGATGGCCTTGAAGTACTGCGCAAAGCGCCCATCATACGAGCCGGAGTGATCAAAGAAATCCTCATTGCCGATCTCGACGTAATGCAACGGGAAGGGCGCTGCGTGGCCATTCTTGATGCGTTCAGCACCCCACTTGGTCTCCGGCCCGCCGATCACGTACTCAATCTCATCCAGCGCGTCATCAACATACGGCTTCAGCGCCGGACCTGCATCTATGTGCTCCTGGTTCATCGAGAAGCCGCCATAAACCGCCAGCACCGGCTCGATCTTCAAATCCTCGCACCACCCCAGAAATTCCAGCAGCCCCATCCCATCCGACGAACGGTAGTTCCACGGGCTGGGATGTGTTGGACGGTCCACCCACGGACCGATCGTCGTCTTCCAATCGAAGCGCTGGTAGACGTGGTCACCTTCCAGATAATTGCCGCCCGGCAGGCGCAGAAACTTTGGATGCAGCGCCGCCATCTTCTCCATCAGGTCGGCGCGCGTGCCGAAGGGACGGTCATGATAGGTCGGCGGAAAGAGCGAAACCAGATCAAGCCACAGCGTCGCAGGCCGCGCAACTGTAAAAATCAGGTGGTTGTTCGCGCTCGCGGCAACCGCGCCCGTCTTCAGCGTAAAGCTGTATTGCTTCCACTCGCCCGTCAGCCCTGCAACCGTCGCCGTCGCTGCCGCCACGCCCGTCTGGTCGTTCACCAGACTTACCGTCACCGGCAGGCCGTTGCTGTCCGACTTGGCGTAGAAGGACCCCGTATAGGTGGAGTTGGGCAGAACCGCCATACCCCAGTAGCCGTCGTTCTGCACTCCCGCCGGAGCAGCCTCCGTCGCCGCCGTCACGCTCACTTTGACACTGCGCGTCAGAGAGACGCTGGGTCCCGTCGTCTCGTCCACGGAGATCGCCACTGCGGAACTTCCCCGCGCCACCATCGTCCAGTGCGCCAGCGCCTGCCAACCGGTGCCGATGGTCCTGTCGCGCACCAGTTCTGGATAGACACCGCCGTCATAGGAAAAATTGATCTCCTCGGTCATCAGCCCATAAAACATGGGACTGACCTGCGCCGTGGGATGATCCACCTGCACGGAAAGCGAGGGCGCCTGGGCATTCAGGCTCATAGAAAACAAGGACGCAGCAAGCAAAGTAAGAGTGAAAAATCTGGTTTTCATACGCTCTAGAGATTACCGGAAAACGCTTACCGTGGCAAGTGCGCTCGGAAATCAATCAAACCTCAAGCTCCTCGCCAATTCTCGCCCGCACAGATTCGGTCAGTTCAGGCATCGCGCCTGCCTGTGACGCAACCCATGCGCCCCAACGGTTTCCAGCCTCATTTACAACCGCCAAATTCGCCCCGCGCAACAGAGCTTGGGTCATCGCCGCTGTAAAAGCATCGCCCGCGCCGATAGTGTCGGCCACCTCCACGGCGATGCCGGGGTGCGCGTGACTCTCCGTGCGCGAGATCAGCCGACTGCCATGACCGCCGCGCGTCACGGCAACCAGCCGAAGCGAGGGGAACTCGCGGAGCAATCGCCGCGCGACAAGCTCCAACGACTCCTCCTCAACCGGCAATCCCAGCAAAGACAGAACCTGCGGCACCTCCGCATCATTCATCTTCAACACCGTTGCCAGTTCCAGCGATCTCTGCATCACCTCCGCCGAGTAAAACGGCCTCCGCAGATTCACATCGAAGACGCGCAGACATGTGGCCGGACTCCGCTCCACAAGCGCCTGAATCGTCTGTCGCGACACCAGCGAGCACTGTGCCAGCGAACCGAAGCAGAGCGCGTCCGCCTTTTCCGCCAACTCCAACCATCTGCCGGTCAACTCCAGAAAATTCCACGCCGCCGGCTGATGAATCGTATAGTGCGGCTCACCGCCCTCAAAGGCCACCGTTACCCGGCCCGTCTCATGCTCCTCGTCCACCTGAAGAAAGCTCGCATCCACCGGCAGCGGCTTCAACCGCTCGACCGCATTGCGTCCCAGCTCGTCCTGCCCGATGCGGCTCAAAAGAACGGCGTGCTCCCCCAGCCGCGCGGCCATCACGGCAAAGTTCGCTGGCGCGCCCCCCAGTCGAGGCCCATCCGGCAACAGATCCCACAGCACCTCGCCAATTCCAAGAATCAGATGTGGTTGCTTCAATATTCAACCTCTATCTGTAAGAATAGTCTCCGAAAATGACTCCAAGGTTATCGAGTATCTCCCGCATCTAGCATGATTTTACCGCGCAAGCTCGTTTGGTTGGCGAGAGTCTCCGCTGTGTAGCCATCCCAAGAAGCCGGCGGCAGCCAGAACGGCAGCGGCAATCCAACTAATCATGGCCGCGCGATATTCAGATTCCCGCGCACTGGCCAAGGCCGTCAGCACCAGCAAAACTTCCAACAGCAACCATAACTCGGCAAGAACCCAAAACCACCACGGGCGCTTGCGTATCGTGACCTTGAAAACATCGTCGCTGTTCATCATGATTATCCTCTCCTGCCCGACAGTGTGTCTTTCGTCCACCATTGTTCTGGGTCATGCTGCTTGCCATAACCGAAGACATTGTCCATGATGCGGAAGATGCCATCCGTGGCTGGAGCAATCGAGACTGTGGCCTTCACACCTTCGTGAATCCACGCCTGATCGCCCTTCGTGTAGGGGCAACTGGCAAGACATACACCGCAAGCCGAGCCTGACTTCTGCCAATATTCAAAACACTTGTAAGAGTCTTCGAACCAGGCTTTGTGTCCGGGATTATTAAAAACGGAAAAAATCGGCTCTGCTGGGGGGTATTTACGAATTAAGATACTACGCTTATGGCAAAAACAAATACGCCGCGAGGGTGGAGCACCCAACGTTTCATCCCTCGCGGGTCGGAGAAGCCGGTGGCAGACTACAAGCTCTTCAGGTAAGCGCGTATCTCCGGGCTGGACCAATCCTGCGCGCCGATAAATTTGCGGCGGATGACGCCCTGGCGGTCGATGATGTATGTCTCTGGCCACATCATGGAGTGGTAGAGCTTGGCGACCTTCTGGGCCGGGTCGCGGACGGTGATCAGGTCCACGTGACGGCGGGCGATAAAGCGGCTATAGGCGTCGGCATCCTCGTCGATGCTGACAGCGATCACGGCCACGCCGGGCAGGTCGTGATGCAGATCGAGCAGTGAGGGCGTCTCTTCGATGCACGGCCCGCACCAGGTGGCCCAGAAGTTGAGCAGCACCACCTGGCCCCGGTAGCTGGTCAGATGCACCGAGGTCGAGCCATCGGAGACGGTGAAATCCGGAGCGAGCTGGCCAATCTGAGACGGATGAGCGCCACGCTCGCAGCCGACGACGAGGGCCAAAGGGAGAATCAACGCAAGTGAGATAAAACGAGGGAGGTGCACCTTCTTATAATACGAATCGAAGGCTCGGAACGAAAGGATCAGATGGAGAACGAGAATCAAGCAGAGAATCAGGCAGCAGCCGATGGCTTCAAGCCGGTGCTAGGACTTTCGGATGAACCCGGTGAGCCGCAGACGCTGCGTGCGCCATGGGGAACGGTCTTTGACCAGCCGGAGCTGACAGAGCTGATGGAACTGACGGTCATCATTCCCGCGCGCAACGAGGAGGACTGCCTGGGCGCGTGACTGGAGTCGCTGGTCAGCCAGTCGGAGAAGGTCTTTGAGCTAGGCCGCGACTGGGAACTGATTGTGGTGGACGACCACTCGACCGACAAAACTGCGGAGATCGCACGCGGCTTTGCCGGGGTCACGGTGATGGAGGCGGCAAAGCTGGAAGACGGCTGGACAGGCAAGAACAATGCCATTTGGACAGCGGCCAAGAAGGCGCGCGGACGCTGGCTGCTCTTCACGGACGCCGATACAATCCACGAGCCGGGCAATCTGCATCGCGCGCTGCATGAGGCTGCACGGCACAAAGTGGGCGTGCTGAGCTACTCGCCTCGGCAGGTTGTCAACGGGTTGGCGCAGCGTTCGCTGATGCCGCTGATTTTTTGCGAGCTGGCGCTCTCCTATCCTCCCGCCAAGGTCTCCGATCCCGGCGAACGCATCGCCGCCGCCAACGGGCAGTTTCTGCTGATCGAGCGCGAGGCGTACCGGCGGCTCGGCGGCCACGCAATCGTAGCCGAGAAGGTTCTGGAAGACGTCGAGCTGGCCTTCCACGCCAAGCGCCGCAAGATCGGCCTGCGCTTCCGCTACGCCGACGACGCGGTCTCCACGCGGATGTACCGCACGACGACGACGATGGTCGAGGGCTGGACCAAAAATCTGGCGCTGTTGTTTGATAATTGTTTGGCTCTGGCGCTTTGGCGCGTGCTAGACATTTTTCTCCTCGTTCTGCTGCCGATCCTGGCCGCCGAGCTATGGAACGCCCGCCTCTTTGCGCACTCGGCGCAGTGGCTGGCGGCTGGATGGGTGCTTGGGCTGCTGTGGGTGCGCAACCTCTTCCGCTTCTACGGGCGCGTGGCCAAATCCAACTTTTCCTTTGTCGATTGCGCCATCTCGCCGCTGGGTTTGCCGCTGTTTATTTGGCTGCTCTATCGGAGTTGGTTCCAGCACCGCATTCTGAAGCGTGTGAGCTGGAAGGGACGCAGTTATGCGGGTTGAGAACTTGGATTCTCGGACAAGCGCGGGCGAGGACGTCCGCGCTACCGTTTCATCTTCTGCGGGGCGGTAACGCAGGTGAAGGACTGAATGCACCATGAAACTCTTCTTAAAAAATCCAATAGTAATGAATATTTTCCTCATGTTGGCTCCAGGATCGGCGATAGGGTGATTAGCCATTTCTCAGAATCCTGCCTTGGCAGGTACAAGGAGCTATCATGCGTTCCAGTCAAGCCTCGGAATCCTGTTCCCCGCGTCTTGCTCCACACCTCGCTCGTTTCTTCGCTCTTCCCGGCGTTGCACTGCTTCTCCTTGTTCTGCTAGCGACGGCCACACAGCTTCAAGGCCAATCTCTCGCCTCGCATTTTGGCGCTCCCAACTCCGACCGAATTCTGGATCGCATTGACGACACGAATCTCACCACCATCACCCCACTGAATCTGACATCCATCACCCTCGGCGGCACGGGAGCCGCCTCCTTTGCACCTTTGAACAACTGCGGCACAACGCTGGCTCTAGGCACAGCTTGCACCCTCCTCGTCCAATTCGCGCCCACTGTAAAAGGGGCGCAATCGGCCACTGTAACCATCACCTCCAACAACCCCAGTACAACTGCGACCGTGACGCTCAGTGGGACCGGCCAGTAACTCCGCTTCCATCGGACTTCTGATCGAGAGCGCCACAGCAGTTGGCCCGCGCCGACCCCCAAACAGGGATCAGCGCGGGCCAACTGCCTTTTGCCAACTTTTTCGAGCTGTGCACCCATGATTTACTCTTGGTAGGTACTCGCTTCCCTTTCTTCCGCCGGGTGAATCGCTTGATTGTCGAAGTTGAAAAGCTGAGCAAAATCTATGCCTCCAAGCTCCCCGTCACCGCGGTCGACGGCCTTGATCTGGAGCTGAAGCAGGGCGAGATCTTCGGCCTCCTCGGCCCCAACGGCGCTGGAAAAACCACCACCATCTCCATCGCCACCACCCGCACCCTGCCCACTAGCGGCACGGTCCGCATCAACGGCATTGACGTCGTCCAGCATCCGGCTCACGCCCGCCGCTTGATCGGCGTTGTTCCCCAATTCAACACCCTGGACCGCTCGCTGACCGTCTACGAAAACCTCTACTTCCACTGCCGCTACTTCGGCTTCTCGCACAGCGCGGCCAAATCCCGCTCCCTGGAACTTCTCAGCCAGTTCATGCTCACCGAGCGCAAAGCCGTCTATCCGGCGCAGCTCTCCGGTGGCCTTGCCCAGCGCGTGCAGATCGCCCGCGCCATCGCCCACCGGCCTATGGTTCTCTTTCTCGACGAACCCAGCGCAGGACTCGACCCGCAGAGCCGCATGGCCATGTGGTCGGCCGTCCAGGAGCTGCACAAGGAAGGCATCACCGTCCTGCTCACCACGCACTATATGGAGGAGGCCGACCAACTCAGCGACCGCCTGGCCATCATCGACCATGGCCGCGTTCTGGCCCTCGGCTCACCGGAAAAGCTCAAATCCACCTTCGGCGCGCACACTCTCTTCGACCTCAAGCTCAAATCGACCCAAGCTCTTGACCCGCTCCTGGCCAGCCTCCGCGCCCATCCCGGCATCCTCAGCACCGAAGCCACTCCGGACGGCCTGCGCGTGATCGCCGCCAGCTCTGAAGGCCTGCTCTCCGATCTGGTCCAATCCGCCGCCCCTCACGGCCTGCGCGACCTCCAGATCACCGAGCCAAGCCTGGAAACCGTCTTCATCCAACTGACCGGGAGAGATCTGCGTGAATAGCTTAGAAACAGGGAACAGGGATCAGGGAACAGGGAATAGCAGGCAGGATGAGGGGATCAGCCGTCAGGAATCAGAGACCGCTCACTCGCAAACTCGTGATTTCCGCGCAGCGGAAGCTAACTCGCTGCCTCTATCAGAAAATCATGCGCGGGTGCCCCAAGTCCCGATTTTGGGACCTGGGAATCCACTAACCTCAACAAGCCATCTTGACCCAGCCATCTTCTTCCATGCCTTTCTCGGCCTCTTTCTCCGCGACCTCCGCGTCCTCACCCGCGAGTTCCTACCCTTTCTGCTGCGCGTGGGAATGCAGCCGCTCCTCTTCCTCTTCGTCTTCACCTTCATCCTGCCGCGCATGGGCACCGGCAACCCCATGGCCATCGCTGGCGGCGTCGACTTCGGCACCATCCTGCTTCCCGGCCTCATGGCCGTAGCCATCATGTTCTCCGGCATCGCCGCCGTCGCTCTGCCGCTCTCCAGCGAGTTCGGCATCACCCGAGAGATCGACGACCGCGTCATGTGCCCGCTGCCTCTCTGGGCCGTCGCTCTGGAAAAAGTCTGCTTCTCCGCCATGCAGAGCATCATCGCCGCTCTGCTGGTCATCCCCATGGCCTACTACATTCCCGCCAAGCCGGTCGTCGCGCACATCAGTAGCTGGTTCTTGCTGGCGCTTGTCCTTCTGCTCGCCAGCCTCCTCGCCGGAGCTCTCGGCCTGGTCATCGGCTCCACGGTCAACCCCAAGCAGATCGGCCTCGTCTTCTCTATCCTCGTTGTCCCCATCACCTTCCTCGGCTGCGTCTACTACCCCTGGATGGGCCTCTTCAAGAACATTCGCTGGCTCTCCATCGCCGTCCTTTTCAACCCCATCGTCTACATGAGCGAAGGCCTCCGCGCCGCCGTCACGCCCGGCATCGAGCACATGCCATGGTGGGCCATCCTCGCCGCACTCGCCTTCTTCACCGCCGCGCTGGGACGCTGGGGACTGAAAGGCTTTTTGGGAAGAGTGCTGTCGTAGGCGAGAGGCTTGGGTGATAGGCCAGAATCAACTAGAAATAAAGAGATTTTCTACAGTCCCAGTCCGCCGTCAACGGCTAGAACCTGGCCGGTGATGAAATGCGGCCCGGCGGCAAAGAAAAGCACAGCCTGCGCCACATCCTCCACGCTCCCATTGCGGCGCATCGGCGTCTTCAGTGCAAAATGCCCGGCCCGCTTCACGTCGCTGCCTTCCAGCTCAATCCATCCGGGCGCTACGCAGTTGACGCTCACCTCCGGCGCAAAGGCCTTGGCCATCGACAGAGTCAGCGAGTGCAGTGCGGCCTTGGAGGCGCAATAGTGCGCATGACTGGCCCAAGCGTGAATCCCGCCCAGCGAACCGATATGGATAATTCTGCCTTGAGCAGCGCGCAGATGCGGCAAAGCCTCACGCGCCACCAGGAATGGCCCACGCGTATTGGTCTCGAAGACCGCATCCCACTGGTCGAGGCTGAGCGCGTCCAACGGCGCTGAGTCAAAGACAGCGGCGTTGTTGACTACGATGTCGAGTTGATGAAAACGGTCCACGGCGGCGGCAACAGCGGCCTTTACGGAAGCCTCCGAGCGCACATCGCATTCCACGGCCAACGCCCGGCGGCCCAGATCTTCAATCGCACGGACGGTCTCAGCTGCCTCGGCTGAAGAGTTGCGAAAGGTGATCGCCACATCCGCCCCAGCCCGCGCCAAGGTGAGCGCAATTCCCTTCCCCACGCGCCGCGCGCCGCCGGTAATAAGGGCCGATCTTCCGAGGAGAGGTTGAGTGGTCATGGATTTACCTGAAAAAGGGCACGGTTCTATCGGGCTGTTCCCTTAGCTTTTTGTTTTCAATGCTCGCATTTTCGTCGTACTACTTTTGTCATGCGAGCAGGGTTGAGGCATGAAAAACAAAAACGGAATGCTCCCCATGCGGGCTACCACATTGATGATCAAGCACCGGGGCGCTGATGGCAAATGCCACAGGAACCCGACTGCGAGGGGTGCATGAGGCCTCGCTGTGCAATATCGGACAGCACTTAATGGTGCCACACAGGTAATGTTCCCAATCAGGACCATGGGCTGCGGAAGTGGCATTCAAGGTTCAACTGAATCGAAGAGGAGAATTGAATGAAAGCACCATTGTATATTGGTATCGGCTTAACCTCGGTTATGTTGCTATGTGGCGGTTGCCAGACAGCGCCACAGCAAGCAGCACCGGCAGCTCCGGCAGCGCAGGGACAGCCTGGGCAACCCGGACAAAATGGCGCGGAAGGGCAGCCCGGACAACAAGGAGTACAGGGGCAAACGGGGGATACAGGCCAGACTGGTGACCGGGGGCACACAGGTGACACCGGACGACCGGGTGACAAGGGATATACAGGAGATACGGGACAAAAGGGCGACACCGGCGATCGAGGCAAAACCGCCCCATGCCCGGCCGGACAGCATCGCTATACTGATCCTGACGGAAGGGTAAAATGTGTGGAGAACTAAGCAGTAAAACAGCAAGCTAATCATGCCGGGAGCGCAGAACAGGGCAGTTCTGCGCTCCCAAAGGCAGAAACGGTGGATATTCGCAACCGAGTCTGTGGAGTGTGTCGAGGACGCTGGCTACCGCAGCGCGATTACTTCGGCTGCGTCTGACTCGGTGGCGCGGCGGGCTTGTCCGTGGGCGCGGGAGCAGGCGGCGCAGGCTTGTCCGCCGACTTGGGCGCGTCCGAATCCTTGCCGCCTTCGCTGGCCTCGGGGTGCGGCTTGTAGATCGAGTACTGCTCACCGGGGCGCTTCATGCGAACCTCGATGGCCATCTGATCCTTGTCGATCTCGTAGTCGTCTCCGTAGGTCTGAAAACCCTTGGCGATGATCTGCACGCGCATCGTTCCGCCCTTCGGAAAAACGTCGATGACCGTCTTGCCATCTTCGTTGGTCTTCAACTCCATGTTGCCCTTGGCGTGACCGTTCTCGACAGCGTGAAAGATCACCGACGCATTCTGGATGGGCTTTCCACTGCTATCGCGCAGAACGGTGACTTCAATGCGCGCGCTGGGCGGCGGCATCTTGTATTTGCGCCCGCGTTTGGAGGTGGTCTCTTGAGCGCCGACGGTAAGCCCAACGAGGAGCGAAGAGAGGATCAGGCCAACGACGGCCAAGGTGACGGAATGGCGATGGAGAAAGCGACGATGCATGGAGAGATTGTAAATGGTTGCCGCGGCTGTTACGAAATCTATTCCTGTGCACTTTTGTGGTGCCCCAGGTCTCAAAATCGAGACCTGGGGCACCCAGATTTTGGAAATGATTACAAAATACCCCGGCCTCGGTACTGTTGATCCGGCCTATAAATACTGACAATTGGGTGGAAAAAGTAAAGCCACAGGGTGCCCCATCCATTCAGCGTTCTTTGCTGAATGGGTGGGAAGCTATAACACTATTTGAGGGCCGGATCAATAACGACCGTCAGCCTTCCAGCTTGCCCAGAAATGCTTCCAGCTCTGCCGGCAGTGGAGATTCCAGTTGCAGCAGCTTTCCGGTGCGGGGATGAGGGAATTCGAGCTGCGCCGAATGCAGGAAGTTGCGTTCCAAGCGGATCTTTTCCGGTTCGGAGTTGCGCCGCGCGGCCTTGGAGGTTGCGGCGTTGGAGGCCACCTGATCCGTCAAATGGCCCGATCCCCCATAGAGCGTGTCGCCGACCACCGGATGGCCGATGAAGGCCATGTGGACGCGAATCTGATGGGTGCGGCCGGTCTCGATGCGCACCCGAACCAACGTGAATTTGCCGAAGCGGTTGGCGAGCCGACGAACAACCTCGTAGTGCGAGACAGCGGTGCGGGCGTCGCTCAGGGGTTTGGTGGTCATGCGGGTACGGCGCAGCGGATCGCGGCCGACGCTGGCGTTGATGGTTCCTTTGGCGCGCGCCACTTCGCCCTGGACAAGCGCGAGGTAGGTCTTTTTGATCTGGCGGCTGGAAAACATCTCTCCCAAAGCCGCGTGAGCCTGGTCGTTTTTGGCGACAACTATCAGACCGCTGGTGTCTTTGTCGAGGCGATGCACAATGCCAGGGCGCAGATCGCCGCCGGTGGAGGAAAGCTTCTTGAAGCGGAAGAGCAGCGCATTGACGAGCGTGCCGCGGCTGCGCACGTCGTCGTTCTGGCCTGAGCCAGCGTGAACCATCATTCCGGCTGGCTTGTTGATGACCGCCAGATCCTCGTCCTCGTAGATCACGTCCAGCGGAATCTCCTCCGCCGTGGCCCTGAGCGGTGCAGGACGGGGTTCGCCAGTGATGTCGATGCGCTCGCCGCCACGCAGCTTGAGCGAAGCCTTCTCGACGTGGCCGTCGATCAGCACGTCGCCCTGGTCAATCAACAATTGCACGCGGGAGCGGCTCACGCCTTCAAGCTGTGCGGCCAAGTACAAGTCAAGCCGCTGGCCTTTGGCCTCCGGTGGTGCTTCGATGGTGCGCAGTTCAGTCATTTGCCGCCTCAGTCTCTATTCTCGCAGCTTTGCGCTCCAGCAGCATGAACCCTCCGGTCAAGACTCTTCTTAATGATCCGGCATGAAACGATTGCATAACAAAAACTCTGTCATCCTGAGCGGAGCGCAGCGAAGTCGAAGGACCTGCGGTTGCTTTTCGGCAGCAATCTCGCAATGCAATCGTGCCGGATCAGCAATGATAAAAACTTTTTACCGCATCCCGATCAGTCGGATGGTTTCCAGGAAGACATCGCCGTCGATGGTCAGGCTGTGGGCGCTGATCTTGTCCATGGTGTCTTTGTCGGTATGGTGGTAGCTGTTGCTGGGCGGGCCGTAATCAATGTCAATGATGTCAATCGATGGCACGCCGCGGTGGACGAAGGGCAGGTGATCATCCTGTATATTCTCATCCATCTTGAAGAAGTATTTTTCGTAGCCGAACTTCTTGGCCGCCTGCCGCACCAGCGCGACCAACCAGTCGGTGGAGTTGGTGTCGTGTTGAATGTCCAAATCCTTGTCGCCGATCATGTCTGCCACGATGAAGGCTTTGATCTTGCCCAGAGTGCCGTCGCGCCCCCATTTGGCGGCCAGGTGGCGCGTGCCGTAAAGCGAGTCAGAGTCGGTCCAGCATTGAAGGCATTTGATAGCCTCTTCGCCATCGTCGAAGAGCAGCCAGACCGAGTAGCCGTCGAGCTTCTTTCCTCCGGCTGTCTCGGCGCGCAACTGGTCGGCGATGGCCAGCAGCAGGCCGGTGGTCGCCGCGCCGTCGTTGGCGCCGACGTAGCTAGTATTTTTGAGCGGGTAGTTGGTTTCGTAGTGCGTGGCGAGGACGATCACGCCGTCCTTTTTGCCGGGAAAGCGCACGATGAAGTTACGCATCTCCACAGAGCCAATCGGCGTCAGGGCGGTAAAGGCGTCCTCTTCCAGTGCGTCATGCTGGAAGTGGTTGCGCAAGAATGCCTCGGCCTTCATGTGATTCGGGCTGGTGGGCCAGCGCGGGCCAATGGAGACAAACTGACGGGCGTATTCGAGGGCCTTCGCGCCGTTGAAGTGGGTCTGCGCCTGTGCGGAGAAAGGAAACAGCAGGAGCAGCCCGACAAGAAAAGGCATCCAGAGTTCAGATTTCCCATGTCTCAAAATCGAGACCTGGGGCACCCGGGGTTTTTGGAAAGATCCTTTAGGAAACCGAAATAAACTCACTGCGCTGCCTCCTTCTTCTTCCTCCGCGAGGGATGCACCCACCAAGCCACGCCGATGCCGATCAGATACAGCCCCAGCAGCGGGATCGCGTAGAGGGTCATACTCACCGGGTCGGGCATGGGGCAGATGATGGCCGCCACAACGAAGACCGCCAGAATCGCGTAGCGGATATTCTTCCACAGAAAGCGCGGGCTGACGATACCGAAAAGCGCCAGAAAGAAGATCAGCACCGGCAGCTCGAAGGCGATGCCAAGGCCCAGAATGATGGAGAGAAAGAAGCCCGTGTACTCCTCGATGCTGATGATTGAAGTGAATTTGCCGCCAAAGCCATCTAGAAGAGAATGCAGTGCACTCGGCAGCACCCAATAGTAGCCGAAGTATGCGCCGGTCAAAAACAACCCCACCGTCGCCGCCATGAAAGGCAACACAAACCGCTTCTCCTTCTGATAAAGACCAGGCGCAATAAAGAGCCAGACCTGAAAGAGGACGAAGGGCGAGGCGAGGATCAATCCGCCGACCAGCGAAACATGAATCGCCAGATTCAACCCGTCCATGGGGTGAATCATGTTCAGCGATTTGCCGTCGTGCGTCAGCGGCGCCTGAATGAAGTCGATGAGGCGGTTACGAAAGCCCCAGCAGACGGCAAAGCCCAAGCCGAGAAAGATCGCCGCGCGGACGATGCGCTTGCGCAGCTCGTCCAAGTGCTCCATCAGGCTCATGCCGGGCAGCTCCGCGCGCGCCGTTACGGCTTCACGCGCCTTGCCAATTGCGTCCGAGGGATCAATCATGGCGGGCCTGCTCTGCTGCCGGGGCGGCTTCGGCTGTCTCTGCCGCGCCGCTCTCCGGAATTTTTTGCTCGATGAACTCCGACCCTGCCGCTGCTACCGACTCGCCAGTTGAGGGCGGTTGAATGCGCGGAAAAGGCTCGTCGGTATGAAATTCGGCGGGAGAGACAGCCGGATACACTACCTCGCCCGGATAGGGATAATCGATGGCAGCGGGAGTCTGTTCCGTGATCCCTGTTCCCAGTTCCCTGCTTTTCTCTTCGTCCTTCTTCCGCCGGTCGGCGTCTTCCGTCTTGCGCAACTCCTCTTCCATCTGAAACTTGAAGTCGTTGGAGGCTTTGCGCACCTCGTACATCAGCTTGCCGATCTGGCGGCCGATCTCCGGCAGGCGGCGCGGCCCGAAGACCACCAGCGCCATCACCATCAGAATCAACGAATCCCACATCCCGATGTTGGCAGCTTCAATTGGCGGCGTTATTATCATGAAGATTCATGATACCTGCCCGCACTTAACCCTCACAACTGCGGGCGTTTTCCAGCGCATCTGGGCTTTTTGTGAATCCTTTGTTAAACTACAGACAGTGGAAGCGGCTTTGGCCGGTTTGGATTCTCGAATCCAAACGGTTTCGGTTCGCGTCCAACTGAGTGAAAGGTTTGCAACAACCCCGTGGATGGGGGATTTTCTGAAGCAGTCGGCCTCAGTGCTGATGAACTCAGAGACGCCAGTGCATCCTCTGCAAGCCGTGTTTTGCTTTCAACATCCCCGTTCGCTGCCTTCGCAAGAAGGTGAGCTGGACTGAAGGCGGAGTATAGTGAATTTGGTTCTCGACGATCCAACGGCGGTTTTGCCGGAGGCTGGCAGTTCTTGCAGCTTGGAAGACTACCTTGCGCTCCCCGACCACACCATGGACGAGCGTATCGCGGAGGCGCGCGTCAAGCTGGGCGCAACCACGCTGCTGCTTGGCCACCACTACCAGCGCGACGAAGTGATCCGCTTTGCCGACGCCACTGGCGACAGCTACAAGCTCTCCCGCATCGCCACTGAATCCGACGCCAAGTATATTGTCTTCTGCGGCGTGCACTTCATGGCCGAAAGCGCGGATATCCTCAGCCATTCCGGCCAGCAGGTCATCCTGCCCGACCTGAACGCTGGCTGCTCCATGGCCGATATGGCGGAGATCTCTCAGGTGGAAGCCTGCTGGGAGGCGATTGAGGCCTTGGGTCTGGACGGCGAGACGATCCCGCTCACATACATGAACTCCACCGCCGCCATCAAAGCCTTCTGCGGTGAGAAGGGCGGCTTGGTCTGCACCTCTTCCAACGCCCGCGCCGCCTTCGAGTGGGCTTTTGAGCGCGGCAAGCGCATTCTCTTTTTGCCCGATCAGCACCTGGGCCGCAACACTGGCTTTGAGATGGGCATTCCGCTCAACGAGATGACCGTCTGGGATCCCTGGGGCCTACAGGGCGGACAGACCAAGCAGAGCCTTGCCCAGAGCCGCATCATCCTCTGGAAGGGCCACTGCGCCGTCCATCAGCGCTTTCTGCCCAGCCACGTTGATGCTGTGCGCGCCAAGTATCCTGGCATTCAGGTCATCGTTCATCCCGAATGCCGCTTTGAGGTCTGCCAGAAGGCCGACGCCCTCGGCTCTACTGAGCGGCTGATCGCGCTGGTCGAGCAGGCTCCAGAGGGCCAAATGTTTGCCGTCGGAACCGAGATTCATCTGGTCAACCGCATGGCCCGCCGCTTTGCCGAGCAAGGAAAAAAGGTCATCACTCTCGACGACACCGGTTGCCTCTGCACCACCATGTACCGCATCAGCCCGGCGCATCTGGCCTGGGCACTGGAAAATCTCGTCGAAGGCCGCGTCGTCAACCGCATTCAGGTCCGCGCCAGCGTCAAGCGCTGGGCCAGAGTGGCGCTCGATAGGATGCTGGAAGTGGGGTAACAGCAGGGAACAGTCGTCAGTGAACAGTATCTCTTCAGTCCCCCACCGGCATTTCCGACCCGCTGCGTATGAAAGTGTAGCGCCGACCTCCCGGTCGGCTTCTATGAGACGGCTGGTATTGTCAAGGTTTTTGTCTTTGTTTTTGCATTTGCATTTGTTTTTTCCTTAGTGGCGTTTTTGTTTTTGCTGTTGCTGTTGCTGTTGTTTTTGCTGTTGCTTTTG